>Ga0081538_10005765_pt1 | contig 11049 bp, 11 predicted proteins | sample TabmetS5T2R1_FD_71022 | JGI IMG/M metagenome (GOLD analysis project Ga0081538, IMG submission 71022) | Tabebuia heterophylla rhizosphere microbial communities from the University of Puerto Rico - S5T2R1 | ecosystem: Host-associated > Plants > Roots > Rhizosphere ...
TCGGAGCTCAGCGCGAGGGCGAGCAGGCCGCCGAAGATCGCGATCCGCCCGGTGTACGACGCCATCGCGACCGCGAGCTGCGTGGTCGGGGACGTCTTCCGGGACAGGTGCAGCGCGAACAGTCCGGCGCCGGAGAAGACGATCACCATCAGCAGACCCAGCAACGCGCCCCACAGACCGGGCAGACCGGCCGCGACGGCCGACACCGCGGCCGCGTTCACTCCGACCACGAGCGCGGCGACCAAAGCACCGCGCAGCATTGCCAACGCCGGGTGCCTGGTGGCCTGGCCGGCGGCTTTCGGGCTCTTGGCCGAAGGAGCCATCTGGTGGTTCCGTCCTGCTGGCGACCTGGTCTCGCGGCCAGCTCGTCGGGTGGGCGGGGTCAGGGGTGTCGCTGTTCTTGACTAGTGCTTGTGAAAACTAGCACAAAGTCTGCACGGTCAGCAAAACGGGGCCCCTGCCGCTGTACACGCACACCCTATCGGTAGCCCACGGCGACCAGTGGTCTGGTCCCTGCCGGATCAGGTTCACACCTTGGCGAGCGGTTTCCGGGAACGGCGCGGGAGGCCGGTGGTGAGGAGGACCGCGATGGCCGCCACCGCCAGCACGATCAGGGGTCCAACACGCGCCATCGCACCCCATACGGCGGCCGCCGCTGCCGAGGTCCGCCGCCGGCTACGCGCGCCGTCGGTACCGCTGAAGCCCGATGGCCACTATGAGCGCGACGGGGACAACCGCGAGAAGCGAGCCGGGAATGCCGCCGGCGGCGGCATCGCGAGAGGGCTGGTACACGCGGGGCGGAAGGGCCCCTTCGCGGGTGCTCGCGCGGAACCGCCGGGGCGGGAACGGGGCGATGTCGCGCGTTAACCGGGCCAGCGTCGTCGCCGCCCGATCGGACAGGCGGGCCCACCCGGCTGGCGGAGACACGGCGAGGGGCAGGACGGCGCCCGGGCGGGGGGCGTAGGCCATGGAGAACCGACCGGCGGACCGGCCGCTCCCGTCGTCCACGCCGACAATCACCCGGTAGTAGGCCACCCGTCCGACCGCCGCGCGGATCCAGGGACCCTCGAGTCCACCGGATTCGTGGAACCGCTGAGCCGTCGCGCGCTTCATGTGGGCGCAGCGGTCCGGGCCGCAGATCCTCATCGCGCCTATCTCCTTCGCGAGTGCACCCGGCGCGGCGCCGAGGAGCGCGGTCGTCATCAGGATGGCGGGCACGGTGAGGCGCGGCATCTGTCCTCCGGGGGTCGGTTGCCCTGTCTACAACCGTCGCGGTCGGACGGTTCCCGGGAACCGTCCCCCGCCCCCGGGTGTAGAACGGGCAGTGGTGGGCCGGCCACTACCCGATGGTGAGCTCGTCTCGCGCGCCAAACGGGGCGAGGCGGCCGCCTACGAGGATCTCGTGCGCCGCCATGCCAGGATCGCGTTTCGGACCGCATATCTCATCACCGGCTCGGCCGCCGACGCCGAGGAGGCAGCCCAGGACGGCTTCGTCAAGGCGCACGGGGCGCTCGGACGCTTCCGGCCGGGGGCGCCCTTTCGGCCCTGGCTCCTGCAGATCGTGGCCAACGAGGCCCGCAACCGCCGGCGGTCGGCGGGGCGGCGCGCCGCGCTCGCGCTCCGCGCCGTCGCGGAGGGCCCCTCGGAGGGCGCGGCTCCGCTCCCCGAGCGGGCCCTCCTCGCCGCCGAGGAACGCGCGGCGCTCTTCGACGCGGTCGAGGCGTTGGAGGAGCGCGACCGCCTGGTGATCGTGTGCCGGTACCTGCTGGACCTCTCGGAGGCCGAGACGGCGGCCGCGCTCGGCTGCCGTCGCGGTACGGTCAAGTCGCGCCTGTCCCGGGCGCTCGAGCGCCTGCGAGCGGCCGAGGGGGTGGAGGCGCTCCATGCCTGATCGTCTCGAGGAGCGTCTCCGCGCGCTCGCGCCGGAGGTCGAGTTCCCGCCGACGCCGGAGCTCGCGGCGGCGGTGCTTCCTCGGCTCGCGGAGCGCCCGGCCCGCCGCCCGCTCTTCGCCCCGGCGCACCGCTCGCTCGCCCTGGCGGCCGTCGCGCTCGCCGTGCTCGCGGCCGCCGCCGCCGCGGTCCCGCCCATCCGGGACGCCGTGGGTGACCTGCTCGGGCTGCGGGGAGCGACCGTGCAGCGCGTGCCGCGGCTGCCGGCGTCGCCGGGCCGAGTGGACCTCGGACGGTCGGTCCCCCTGGCGACCGCGGCGCGGCGGGCGGGCTTCGAGATCCGCTTGCCGGCCGACCGCGCGCTCGGGAGGCCCGACGGCGCGTACGTGCGAGGCCGGCCGCCGCTCGCCCAGCTCACGCTCATCTACCGGCCTCGGAGCGGGCTGCGCCGGATCGCCGCCGGTCCCGTCGGCCTGCTGCTGACCCAGTTCCGGGGCGACCTCGATCCCGATCTGATCGCCAAGCTCGTCGGCCCGGGCGCGCGTGTCCGGCGTTTGTCGGTCGGCTCGTCGCCGGCACTGTGGATCGAAGGACCCCACTCCTTCGTCTACCGTGACGCGCGCGGGAGGGTGCGCGACGAGGCGCGCCGGCTGGCCACCAACACGCTGCTGTGGTCGCGCGGCCCCGTCCTGCTGAGGCTCGAGGCCGACGTGTCCCTTCGACGGGCGCTTGAGATCGCTCGCAGCGTCCGATGACCGGCGAACGCACCGGTTGTTGCAGGGTGGAGTGCGGCGCAGGACCCCACCCGAGGCGCGCGAAGCAATCGCGATGTATCGATTCCTGGGGAGCCTTCCGAGGCTTCGAACGTTCTGCATCCTCTGCGCGGCCATCGTCCTCGCCGCGATTACCCCGAACGCGGCCTTGGGCCAGGTGCCGCACACCGTCGAGCCCGGGGAGAGCCTGTGGTCGATCGCGGCGGTGAACGGGCTCACCGTCGACGAGCTCGCGGCCGCCAACGGCCTCCCCCCCGACACGCAGCTCGTGGCCGGCACGACCGTGTCGATCCCGCCCGCGTCTGCAGCCGCTCCGGTCTCGCTCGGCGGCGCATCGACCTCGACGGGGTCTGGCCAGTGCACGTGGGACTGCGGCTCTACGGCCCATCCACACCCGACGGACGAGGTCGTCAGTCCCGCCGACGTGGGGTCGGTCGCCGGCGAGTACGGAATGTCGGCTCCGCTCGCGCAGTCCATAGCCTGGAACGAGAGCGCGTTCGACAACTCCGCCGTCTCGAGCGCCGGCGCCCGCGGCGTGATGCAGATCATGCCCGACACGTGGAACTTCATCGACCAGCAGCTAACCGACCAGCCGCTCGACCCCGCGTCGGCGTCCGACAACGTCAGGGCGGGGGTGCTCTACCTGCACCACCTCTACCACCAGATGGGCGGCGACGGGGATGCGACGGTGGCCTCCTACTACCAGGGCCCCAACCGCGAGACGCTGCTGCCGGAGACGCAGACGTACGTGAACGAGATCCGGGACGACCAGGCCGAGTTCGCCGGCGGCGGCTGATTCCGCGGGTCACGGACGCCACGGGCCCGTGCTGCCACACCGCCCAAGGACGAGCCGGACATCGTGGGCGTCTCGTGTCCGAGGGACGAGCGGCGTTCGGCCCCGACGACGTTGGGACGCTGCCGGCAAACGCCGCCGCGGTCGTGGAGGTCCTGACGCACGGACCGTGCGACGGATTCCTCTTCGATCCAGTATGGCCTTGAGCGCTCCGGGATAGGGCGCCCCTGGCGCCGGCGTTCTTCACGGGCGCGGCCACTCCGCTTGGTTGACCCCGAATCACGCGGGGTTAAGCCTCCAGACCGAAGCGGGTAGGTACGGGGTGTGGACGAAGCCCCGCTCGTGGAGCTGGTGGATGTGCGCAAGAGCTTTGGCGACAACGTCGTCCTCAAGGGCGTCGATCTGGTGGCCGAGCGGGGATCGGCCACCGTCATCGCCGGCCCGTCCGGATCAGGCAAATCGACCATGCTCCGGTGCATAAACGGTCTCGAGCCGATCGATTCGGGGGAGGTCCGCTTCGGGGGCAGCGCGCTGGATTACTCGGGCCGGGGCCTGAGCAGGCTGCGCACGGAGATCGGGATGGTCTTCCAGCAGTTCAACCTGTTTCCGCACATGACCGTGCTCGAGAACGTGACGCTCGGGCCGGTCAAGGCCAAGAGCGCCGCGCGCGACCAGGCCGCCGCGCGCGCCCGCGAGCTACTCGCACGGGTAGGCATCCCGGAGAAGGAGGGGGACTATCCGGCGGACCTCTCGGGCGGTCAGCAGCAACGGGTGGCCATCGCCCGGGCGTTGGCGATGGACCCCCGGCTGATGCTCTTCGACGAGCCGACGTCGGCGCTGGACCCGGAGATGATCCGGGAGGTCTTGGACGTCATGCGGGATCTCGCCGAGGAGGGCATGACGATGATCGTCGTGACCCACGAGATGGGCTTCGCCCGCGAGGTCTGCGACCGCATCGTGTTCATCGACGAGGGCGAGATCGTGGAGGAGGGGCCGCCGGACGAGTTCTTTGGAGCGGCGAAGAGCGCGAGGGCCAAGGAGTTTGTGGACAAGATCATTCATCACTAGCCGCAAGCGCTCGGCTCGGCCGAGTGCGCGCGGATCACTGGCCGCAAGCACTCGGCTCGGCCGAGTGCGCGCGGATCACTGGCCGCAAGCACTCGGCTCGGCCGAGTGCGCGCGGATCACTGGCCGCAAGAACTCGGCTCGGCCGAGTGCGCGCGGATGTATTTCCCGGCAAGCACTCGGCTCGGCCGAGTGCGCGCCGGATGGTTTCAAGCAGTCTGGTCCTCCCACGGCGGGCGGACCGATCTGAAGGAGGAGAAGGGATGACGAGGACGAGTCTGTGGCGGGCGCTCCTGGTGATGGCGCTGGCGGTCGCCGCGCTGGCCGTGGCCGGCTGCGGGGATGACGACGACGATGGCGGCGGCGACGGTGGCGGTGAGCAGGCCGCCGAGGTCAGGCAGTTCCCGGCCGACACCACGATGGGGAAGATCCAGAACCGGGGCGAGATCACGATCGGCGTCAAGTACGACGTGCCGCCGTTCGGCTTCAAGAACCCGCAGACCAACGAGGTCGAGGGCTTCGACGTGGACATGGGACGGATCATCGCCCGGGAACTCGGCGTGCGGCCGAGGTTCGTCGAGGCGATCTCCGACAACCGCATCCCCTTCCTGCAGCAGGGCGAGGTGGACCTGATCCTCTCGACGATGACGATCAACCAAGAGCGCGACCGCGAGATCGAGTTCTCCCAGCCGTACTACATCGCCCGCGGGCGGATCCTGGTCCCACAGGACTCCGACATCAAGGGCATCGAGGATCTGGCCGGCCAGCGCGTCTGTACCGCGCTCGGCTCCACGTACGAGGAGACGCTGCGTGAGGAGGCGCCGGACGCCGAGCTGCGGCTCGTCGACACCTACTCGGAGTGCCTCGAGCTGCTCCAGAACGGTGCGATCGACGCGATCTCGACCGACGACGTGATCCTGACCGGCATGATCATCCAGGACGACACGCTGAAGATGGTCGGGGACGAGCTCACCACCGAGCCCTACGGCGCGGGCATCAAGGAGGGTGACAAGCAGTTCCAGAGCTTCGTCAGCGACACGCTCGAGCGGGCGCAGCGGGACGGACGCTGGGAGGACCTCTACCAGGAGTGGGTCGGCCAGTACATCGACAAGCAGGAGAATCCGCCGACGATGACGCTCAAGCAGGCGCTCGCGCTGGGCTAGCGCTGGCGCGCTCGCATGCGCGAAGGGCACCGCCGTGTCTGAGCTCTGGGAGGTCCTCAGCGAGCACTTCCCGGAGCTCAGCTCGGGCTTCTGGGTGACGGTCCGCATCGTCGCGATCTCGTTCGTGATCGCGATGGCCGTGGGCACCGCGGTCGCATCGCTGCGGATCGCGCCGCTGAAGCCGCTCAACTGGATCGGCGGCGTGTACGTCGAGCTGTTCCGCAATACCCCGCTGCTGGTGCTGCTGTTCATCTCGTTCGCCGGCCTGCGGCGCGCCGGCGTGCCGATCGACGCCTGGGTGGCGGGCACCGCCAGCCTGGGGCTCTACACGGCCGCGTACGTCGCCGAGGCGCTGCGCTCGGGCGTGTTCGCGGTCGGGCGGGGGCAGATCGACGCGTCGCTCTCGCTAGGGCTGGACTACCCGCGCACGATGCGCTACGTCATCCTGCCCCAGGCCTTCCGAACGGTCATCCCGCACCTCGGCAGCCTCACGATCGCGATGATCAAGAACTCGGCGATCATTGGCGTGTCGCTGCTGGCACTGCCCGACCTGCTGCACCAGGCCCGGCTCGTCAACTCGCGCACGTTCGCCACCAACGAGACCTTCTTCTGGGCGGCCGTCGGCTACCTGATCCTGACCCTGCTCGCGACCTTCGCCGTGCGCCGGCTCGAGGCGCGCTACGCGATCCACCGCTGAGTCGTGAGCTACCTGTTCGACCCGCAGAACTGGGAGTGGCTCACCACCGGCAACAACCTGCGGTTCCTGCTGGAGGGCTTCCTGGTCAACCTCGAGATTGCCGCGATCGCGATCGTCTTCTCGCTCATCTGCGGACTGTTGCTCGCGCTGGCGCGCCTGTCACGCCTGCGACCGCTCAGCCTGGTGGCCGGGGTGTGGGTGGACGTGTTCCGGAACCTGCCGCTCATCTTCATCATCCTCTACCTCGCGCTGGCGCTGCCGGCCCCGTGGAAGGACTTCTACGAGAGCAACGTGCCCGGCTTCTTCCCGGAGGCGCTGCAGTCCGGGAGGGTGTTCGCCGGCATCCTCGGCCTGGTGCTCTACAACTCGGCCGTCCTGGCGGAGATCATGCGCGCCGGCATCCTCTCGCTGGACCGTGGGCAGGGCGAGGCCGCGGCGTCGCTGGGGCTCACCTATCCCCAGCAGCTGCGGTACGTGATCCTGCCCCAGGGCCTGCGGCGCATGGTGCCGGCCACGGTCTCCCAGCTGATCACGCTCAACAAGGACACCACGCTGGTCAGCATCATCGCCATCCAGGAGGTCATGCGCCACGGCCGCATACTGTCGAGCGGCTTCGCGGTGTTCACCGGCGCCGACGTGCAGGCCCCCCTGTTGCAGGTGTTCATCTTCATCGGGCTGCTGTTCGTGGTGACGAACCTGGCGCTGTCGCGGTTGTCCGTGCGGCTGGAGATACGCGAGCGCAAGCGCACGGGCGGCACCGCCGGCCCGGTCACCGGCGTGGAGGACCAGACGGCACTCGCCGTTGAGGCGCGCTGACCAGCGTCAGCTGTCCCAGCGAAAGCCGGTCGGCGCCGGCCGCGGCGCCAGCGGGCTGGCCGGCAGTCCGTCGGGCACCTGGGGGTGGTTGAAGCCGCCCGGGGCCGTGTCGTTCGGAGTGTCGGGGTGAAAGAGCGAGGCGAGGTACTGGATATGCCCGCGCCCCGGCCCCAGCTCCGTCTGGCCGCCGCCGTACGCGCCCACCCCCTCGCGGTCGCACCAGTCGTACATCTCGAACAGCCGGCGCACGGGACCGAACCGCGACGGCTTGATGTTCACCATCCGCGGGGGCCACGGCCGCGCCAGCACGTCGGCGACCGAGTGGATCGGCGCGTCCCAGGTGATCCGCTGCGCCACCGGGTCGAGCAGGGGACGGGTCTCATCGTTGACGTCCGGATCCTCGAGCCAGGCGTCGGGGAAGGCGTCGATCACCATCGCGTAGAGGTCGGGGTCGGTCTCGACGTCGACCGGGGTGTCCTTGTAGCAGCCCTTCAGGTCGAGCGAATCGACGGCGCCGGTGGACCTGAGGGTCTCGACGAGCTCGGCCGTCCAGCCGTTGGTGGGGTCGAGCTTGAAGCGGGTGGTCGGATACCGCTCCAGCAGCCGCAGGAGGCGGTCCGGCCGGTCCGGGCCCTCGTGGTCGAACCACTCGAGGCGCATCGACACCACGTAGTTCACCGGCCGGGCCTCCCGCTCGAGCGCGTCGGCCAGTGAGCGGCCGGCCTGCTGGAGCGCGAGGTCGAGGGCGCTCGACTCGAACGCCCAGCGGCGGTAGTCGCGCGAGGGCTCCCGGACGGGCGGATCCGGCCAGAGCTCGACCTCGTCGAGGCGGCGCGAGAACGAGTCGAAGGTGTAGGAGCCGGCGAGGTCGAGCGATGCGCCGTCGGCCTGGAGGGCGGCGTGGTCGAGGCCGTCATAGGTGACGTCCTCTCCGACGCCGGACCCGGAGCCGTCGGGCCCGTGGAGCTTCACGAGGGTGGTCACCCGGGTGAACTCGTCGCTGAAGCGGAGCTCGAGGCCGTCGAGCTCCAGCGATTCGATGTCCAGGGGCAGGTCGGCGATGCGGGCGTAGCTGTCGGCCATCACGTAACGAGACTAGACACCGCCGCGGCGAAGGCCTCCGAATGGCGGTCCACCTGCTCCTCGGTGGTGGCGGGGCACATCAGCGCCATGTTGTGAAACGGCGTGATGAGCAGCCCGCGGTTGAGCAGGTAGAGGTGCAGGTACTCCTCGAGGTCGGGGTCGGCGGCCGTAGCCGATTCGGCCCCGGTGCGCGGGGCGGGCGCGCGGAAGCGGTACTCCGCCCGTGCGCCGAGGCTGACGATCGACCAGGGCACGCCGTGGGCGGCGATCGTCGCCTCCACGCCGGCGACGAACCGTTGGCGCAGCCTGTCCATGCGGGCGAAAGCGGCGTCTGTGAGGACCTCGCCCAGCGTGGCCCGCGCGGCCGCGAGCGACAGCGCGTTGCCGGCGAGTGTCCCGCCGACCCCGCCGGTGTCCTCGTAGTCGGCCTCCTCCTCGGCGGCGATCCGCTCCGCGAGCTCGGCGGTCACGCCGTACGCGCCGATCGGCACGCCGCCCCCGATCGACTTGCCGAGCGTGACCGCGTCGGGCGCGAGCCCCCAGGCCGCGGTGCAGCCGCCCGGCCCGGCGCTCAGGGTGTGAGTCTCGTCGATGATCAGCACCGCGCCGTGGCGCGTGCACAGCTCGCGCACCGCCTCGAGGAAGCCCGGCTCGGGCAGCACGATGCCGATGTTCGTAAGCGCCGGCTCCATCAGCACGCAGGCCACGTCGCCGTACGCCAGGGCCGCCTCCACCGAGTCGATCTCGTTGAACTCCGCCACGCGCGTGGTCTGGGCCGGGTCGACCGCCGGGCCGACGTTGCCCGCCCGCGAACGCACCTCGCCCGGTCCGGTGAGCACCACGAACGCCTCGTCGACCGAGCCGTGGTAGCACCAGTTGAACACCAGCACCCGCGGCCGCCGGGTGACCTGGCGGCACATGCGCAGCAGCCAGCGATTGGCGTCGGTCGCGGTCAACGAGAACTGCCAGTAGGGCACGCCGAAGCGGCGCGCCAGCTCGGCGCCCACCCAGGCCGCGTCGTCCGTCGGCAGCATCACCGTGAAGCCGGCGCGCTCGCCCACCGCCGCCACCGTGGGCGGCGGCGAATGGCCCGCCATCGCCCCGGTGTCGCCGAGGCACAGGTCCGCGTACTCGTTTCCGTCCACGTCGACCACCTGCGCGCCGTGCGCCTCGGCGAGGTAGACCGGGTAGCCGCCGGCCCACATCGTCATCCAGCTCATCGGCACGCCGGCGAGGAGGTTCTCGCGGGCCGCCTGATGGCGCTCGCGGGACCGAGGGTGGTCGCGCTCAAAGCGCGCCCGCTCCTCGGCGAGCAGGGCGGGGAGGCGCTCGGGCCTCACCCGCGGATCGGCGGCCGGCGGCCGGTCACACCGCCTCCTCGGGCTCCGCTCCCTCGTCGGGGTGGAGCCGATGGTGCTCCGTCACACCGGGAGCTCTTCCGGCTCGTCGGGACGAACGGCGGCCATCCGCTCCGCCCGGCGCTGCTGCCAGACCGTGAGCAGCATCGCCACCAGCGTCACCAGGAAGATCATCGACGCGATCACATAGATCTGCGGCGGCACCGCCACCCGCGCCGCGCCCCAGATGAAGATCGGGAAGGTGACCGTCGAGCCGGAGTTGAAGTTGGTGATCACGAAGTCGTCGATCGAGAGCGCGAACGCCAGCAGCGCCGCCGCCAGCACGCCGGGCATGATCAGCGGCAGCGTGACCAGCCGGAAGGTCTGCCACGGCGTGGCGCCCAGGTCCTGGGCGGCCTCCTCCAGCGAGCGATCGAAGCCGATCAGCCGCGACCGTACGGTCACGACGACGAACGAGAGGCTGAACATGATGTGGGCGATGAGGATCGTCCCGAAGCCCAGCGCCACCTGAAAGTTGAGGAACAACGACAGGAGCGCCGCGCCGAGCACCACCTCCGGCGTGGCCAGCGGGATGAAGATGAAGAAGTTGATCGGCGCCCGCCCGCGGAACTCGTAGCGCACCAGCGCGAGCGCCGTGATGGTCCCGAGGATCGTCGCGCCGAGCGTCGCCAGCGCCGCGATCTGGATGCTGTTCAGGAACGCATCGCCCAGCCCCGGCACACCGAACGGGTCGGTCCAGGCGTCGAAGCTGAACTGCTGCCAGATGAAGTTGAAGCGCCCGCGCGGGTCGTTGAACGAGAAGACGATGATCACCAGGATGGGCAGGAGCAGGTACAGCAACGCCAGGGCGGCGTATACGTTCAGGCCGGCGTCGATGAGCCGGCGACCGGCGTGCAGCGCCCCGCCGCGCCGCTCCTCGCGCCGGGGCGTCGGGGAGGGTGCCGTGGCGGTGCCGGCCTCCACGAACTAGCGGGCCTCCCCCTGGGTCCCGAGGAGCGCCTCCGTGCCGGCGATCCGTGCCCAGATCAGGACGACCGCGAGCATCAGCGCCATCAGGATGAACGAGAGCGCCGCCGCCGTGGGGTAGTCGGCCACCTCCAGGAAGCGGCTCTGGATGACGTTGCCGATCATGAACTGCCGCGGCGTCCCCAGGAGCTCGGCGTTGATGAAGTCACCGGCCGCGGGGATGAAGGTGAGCAGCGTGCCGGCCACCACGCCCGGCATGGAGAGGGGGAGCGTCACGCGCAGGAAGACGTCACGGCGGCGGCCGTAGAGGTCGTACCCTGCCTCCAGGAGCCGGTGGTCTATGCGCTCGAGGCTCGCGTAGACGGGCAGGATCATGAAGGGCAGGAAGTTGTAGGTGATGCCGGCGATCACGGACGCCGTCGTATCGAGCACCCGTCCGCCGTCC
>Ga0081538_10005766_pt1 | contig 11048 bp, 10 predicted proteins | sample TabmetS5T2R1_FD_71022 | JGI IMG/M metagenome (GOLD analysis project Ga0081538, IMG submission 71022) | Tabebuia heterophylla rhizosphere microbial communities from the University of Puerto Rico - S5T2R1 | ecosystem: Host-associated > Plants > Roots > Rhizosphere ...
AGCCGAGGGTGGGGAGCGGACACCGCGGCTGGTCAAGTGGGCGGTCCAGGCCACCCGCAAGCCCAAGCAGCACGAGGCTCCGGAAAGCCTGTATGGACGGTGGCGGGCCGAGGCGGCCGAGCGCGGGGTGGACCCGGACAGCCTGGTCCGGGAGGTGACCGGTCGGACAGCCAACCGCGTCCAGGACCAGACGGTGTCCAACGAGGTGGCCGGCCGGCTGTTCGACTGGCTGGCGGGTCCGGAGGGGTTGACCGAGCACGCGTCCACCTTCACCCGCCCGGACGGACCGAGCTGGAGGCGCTGGCCGATCGGTTCGTGGCCGAGCGGGCGGTCAGCGTGGTCGCCGACCGGGCCCTGGAGGAGCGCCGCTGGTCCACCCCGGAGTTGCTGGCGGTCGAGCAGCGGCTGGTCACTCGGCCACCAGTCGGACGGGGGAGCAGACGGCCATGGCCTCCCACGAGGCGGTGCGTGAGGCCCTGGCCGCCCGTCCCACCGCAGGAGTCGATCAGCAGGCCATGGTCCGGGACCTGTCCCGGGGCGGCCAAGGCGAAGCCCTGGTGGTGGGCCGGGCCGGGACGGGCCAGCTTCGGCCGGCCCGGCGGTTCCGCCCACGCGCAGTGGCGGCATTTGCGGGCAGCCGAATGGGCCGCCTGGACCCGGACCCTGCCCTGGCGAGTCACCCTGCTCCTCGGCGTCGCTATCAGTGGGACGGTCCTTGGCCACCTGCTGGTCCCCCCGGCTCGGCCTGGTGGTTGGCATGCTCGCAGCCATGGCGGCCGGCTGGGGCCTGCGGTACCGACCCAGCCCGGACGCCGTGGCCTGGCGACGCGGCCGCCTCCCGCTCGACTCATTTGGCAGCTCTGGCATCGCGGCTATCCGCTTGCCCCCGCGCTGCGCGTGGTGGACTTTGAGGCGGACCGGGCCGCCCAGGTCCTACCCGACCCCGACGTGGCGGTGGTGCCGATCGTGGCCGTCCACCGCGCCCAGGTCCCTCGGGCAAGGGGGTCATGGACGGTGTGCCGGTGATGGCGGCCCGGCGCCTGCCAAGCATCCTGCGCGAACTCCCGGCGGTGCTGGGGCCCGAACGGGTCGCCGCCCTGGCCGACCAGGCCAGGGTCCGCTTCCACGCCGCCGCCTAACACCTGCTGAAGGGACACCTACGGAAGCGCGGCAGCTCCACCGTCATCTGGATCCCTACCACACGCTGTACGGTAGGAGCCGATCAACAAGCTTGGTCATGTGCGGCAGCATCCAAGACTGATCTGCCGGCGCCATTCGTCGACCGACCGCCGCACCTGTCTCTGCACCGGCAATGGCCGCAACTGGCCGAGCAGCACCGGCAGCAGCACGATTGGTGCCAGCCCTTCTGGCGTTCTGGACGCCTTTACACCCGTTCGCCACACTCTGGGCACGACAGGTCGCCTCCTGGGGGTTCGCCGTGACCACGCGTCGCTGGTACCTGCTCCCGGCCGCCGCTGCCCTCATGCTCGCCGCCTGCGGAGGCGACGACCCGCCCGCCGGCCAGGCCGCCGCCACCACGGCTGTCACCAGCACCACCCTGGCCCCCACGACCAGCGCCGCCCCGGCAAGCTCGACCAGCGGCAGCACTTTCCGGTTCCGGGCCATGACCCTGGCCGTCCCCGACCGCTGGAAGGTGGACGCCAACGCTGGCGGGGCGACGGTGGCCAACGGCCAGGCATGCTTCCACAGCGACCTGCTGGGTCGCGACGTCTGCCCCGGCTTCGAGGTCCACGGTCCCGACGGCATCGCCCACGGCTATGAGGACCGGCCCTACCGGCTCGACCAGCCCTTCCATCCTGGCACCGACGTCAGCCCGTGCACGACCGCCCCCGACGACGCCCTGGAGGGCGGCCACACGCTGGTCAAGGGCGGCTTCGCCAAGGTCGGCCCCAAGACCGCCCACTACCGGGCCTGGCGGGTGACCTGCGTTTCCTCTGACGGCACTCAGCCGGCCGGCAAGCCCTATGTCCAGCGGATCTGGTACCTGCCCAAGTCCCAGATCCTGGTCGTCGATGAGTGGTCGACACCTGGGCTCGCTGAGGCCTTAGCAACGGCCCAGTTCGCTTAGCCGCCTCACATCCACATAGCACGGTCATGACCCTGCCTGGACCCGGTAACCCGAGCGCACCGTACCGCTGGACGCGTCGTCGAGGTTTCTCGTTAACGGCTCGCCACGAGTGATGGCGCTTTCGTCTGGGCCACCTCCGTCACGCCCTTCTCAGGGGTGACCTGGTCGAGGGAGCGGCGCATCACGGTCACAGCCAACACAATCAGCCACGCGAAAAAGGCGTAGGCGTTGATGCGCTCGAAACCGCCCGCCCACGGCGTGAGGTTCTCCTCGATCCCACCCATGCCGATCGATGACGCAGTTCCGAAGCCGACCAGGACCAGGAGGGTCGCGATCGAGTGGAGACGGAACCGTCCCCGGTAGGCAACCGCGGACAGCGCCATCGCCACGAGGATTAGGAGGCTCCATACGCCCGTCCCGATGATGTGCATGGTGTCGGTGAAGCTCGGCTCCATCCCCCGGGAGGTCATCGGGAACACCACCTGGGTGAAGAACCCAACGATCGACGACGCGATCAGCAACGGTCCAACCCAACGCAGGCTCCTGCTCTGACGGGCCGACCTCCAGATCCCCACCCCGAACGCGGCCACCAGCAGGCCGTGGGCGGTCATAGCCGCCAGCATCAAGGGCCGGACCGGAGAGCCAAGGGCCGTCAGCTCGCTGATGACCTGATGCTTGAAGCTGTAGCCCTCATAGAGAAGCCCTGAGAGCAGGTCCCCGACGGCATACACGCCAACCGCGGCGATCCCAGCGACGAGCAAGGCCTTCCCTGCCGTCCGACTTCGCCACGCACGTGCCATGACGTCGCCACACGAATCAGCACTTGCTATTTCCTTCATCTTGCATGCCTCCTCACCGCCAACATATGGCGAGGCGAGGAGTGGCAACAGGGGCGATGGTCACATCGTGTCCGGGCCGATTGGCCTCCTACCACTCCACCCCACCTCCCCGTACCGGGGGGACGGAGGACATGGACGATCAAGGGGCAGGTAGTGGCTGGCCGGCGGGTACCGATTCGGCGGGTCAGTGGAGGTGTCGGCTCAGCCTGGCCACCTTCAGCTCCGGAGTGGTTTCACAACGGTCGGAGCTTGCGGGGGCAGATCAACGCGCAGGCCAGATGGAGGAACGCTTCCAAGAGGTCGGCGCGGCGTTCATAGCGGACCGTGAGGCGCCGGTTGGCCAGCAGCCAGGCCAACGACCGCTCGACCTTCCAGCGATGGCGGCCCAGCCGCTGACTGGACTCCACTCCACGCCGGGCGACCCGCGGGGTGATGCCCCGGCGGCGGAGCATCCGCCGGCAGCCTGGGTAGTCGTAGCACGACCGGGATGGCGTCCACCAGCCGCTCCAGCAGCTGCGAATCATGGGTGTTGGCCGCCGTCGGTCCGACCGCCAACGGAACACCCTCGGCGTCGATCAGCAGGTGGTACTTGAAGCCAGCCTTGCCCCGGTCGACCGGATTCGCGCCGGTCAGCTCCCCCCACGCCGCGCCCGTACGCTCACGCTGTCGATGGCCGCCCTGGACTAGTCGACCTGCCCGTCGTCGCCCAGCCAGTCCAGCAGCCGATGATGCAGCTGCTCCCGGACGCCGGCCTGTGCCCAATCCCGTAGCCGCCGCCAGCAGGTCACCCCACTGCCACAGCCCAACTCCTTGGCCGGGAGCAGCCGCCAGGGCACCCCGGCCCGCAGCACATAGACGATGCCGTCCAGCACCGCCGGTTCTCCGATCCAGGTCGGCCGCCTTGAAATGGGGTGGCTTGGGCGGCAGCAAGGGCTGGATGGCCGTCCAGAGCTCGTCAGGGACGAGCTACTCGGCCATGGTCAGGGTCGTCGATGCGGTCGCCATGGCGCGGAATCATCCCGCACCCCACCCCCAAGTTGTGAAATGACCTCTTACTCGCACGGAGGCGGTCACCTGAGCCGCTGCCAGAGATCCCGTCGGGTTACTGCCCGCTGTCCGAAACCGAGTCTGGTCTCAAGGGGTGGTTGCATCACCTCCGCATTGACGGTCACTCGGCGGTGGAGATGGCGGGTGCAGATCCGATGGACCAACAACCGGGGGCCGGTCACTGGGGACTATCCGCAGCAGAGCAGGACGAGGTCTGGCCACGGTGGCGACAAGGTGATTCGCTGCCGCTGATCGCCCGTAGGCTAGGCAGACGGGGACCGTCGGTGTGGGCCTTTGTCATCCAGAGCGGCGGGGTGCAGTGGCAGCCACCGCGTCGCAACGTGCGGTGTCTGAGCATGGCTGAACGCGAGGCGATCAGCCGGGGCGTGGCCGCCGGCGTGTCGTGTCGTGCAGATCGCGGCCCGACTCGGACGGGGCCCGTCGACGGTGTCAGGGGGAGCTGGCCCCGAAACGGCGGCCGCCACCGCTATCGAGCCCAGCTCCCCGACGCCGCGGCCTTTGGTCGTTCTCAGCGGCCCAAGGCGCTGCCGGTCGAGTCGTGCTCCCGGCGCACGGAGCACCGACCGGCCGTGCTGGGCTCGAGCGCGCTCTCCTGACGGCTGAGGTCCATCCCGTGGCCAGGACGGGGCTCCCCTCGCTGGAAGCGCTACCGGACGACGCGGTACTCCAGATGCGTCACGCCGTCGGTCTGGCTGAGCCCGATCTGTTCCAGCTCCACTCGCTCCGGGAGCTGGTCGAACAGCCGACGGCCCCCGCCGAGCAGGACATTGATCAGGTGGATCCTGATCTCGTCCACGAGCCCCGCGGCGAGGAATTGCTGGTCGATGTTCGCGCCCATCAGACCGATCCGCTTCTCGGCGGCGACCTCCTGGGCCTTCGCGAGCGCCCGCTCGATCCCGTCGGTGACGAACGCGAAGACCGGATCCGAATTGGCGGGCGGCTTGTGGGTGACCACAAAGCACGGCACGTCGCCCAACGGGCCCTTGCCACCCCACGCCTCGATTGAGTTGTCGTAGGACCGGCGACCCATGATCACGGCGCCAGTTTCCTCGACCAGCTTGCCGTACACCCGCTCGGCCACCGAGGGATCGTCGAACGCCCAGTTGTGGAGCCGCATCCCGTCCTCGCCCAGTCCGTGCTCCGGATTGTCATTGGGCGCCGCGATGTAGCCGTCCAACGACATGCTCATGTCGATGACCACGCTACCCATGTCGCCTCCTTGGTTCTGCCGTGAGACCGGCGGACGCTCATCAACTCATCGCAACGTGCCGGCTGTCCGCCACGAGCATCTACCAGTGCTTGCGACCCGACCGTTCGGTCGGAGATCACTCTACGCGTCGCGATGAGCACGCCATCGCCGCCCCGAAGGCAGCGACCGGCAAGGGTATCAACCGGTCGGATTCAGTTCCGGCCCGGCGTCCGGCCACAACCGTTGGGACCATGCCACGCGCACATCTCCGATGCGGTTGACCACACGCGCAGCTCTCCCCTTGGGGCTAGTGAACGCGACACCGTGACGCTGGCCCTTGCGGTTCAACCTCACCCAGCGAATCGAGCTGATCCGCGCCGATAGGTGACCCTCGTAAATCAGCTCTTGCTTGCATTGGTGGTCTCTCACAGTCATTCCACAGGCCACAACTGCAACCAACTAGACCGCACTGGCCGGAATCTGGGCCCAACCTGACCTGGCTAGACCGTACTGGAGCGGTCAGAGCGGAAGATAGGCAGTCATCTCCTAAACAGCGGCCTGCCGTTCGAGTCGGCCAAGGTCATGGGTCACCTGGCAAATTCCAAGTCCAGCGGGCCATTGGGAGAGGAACGGGTAGCTGGACACCTTCCACGACTGCGGTCAGGAATCCAGCTCGGCGAGGCGAGCAGCCGCCTGCCGGAGTGCCTGGTCCAGCTCCTGTGGGTCGGCGAGGAGAGCCATCACCAAGGCGTGGGTCATGGTGAGCCGACGCAGCCGCTGCTGTTCGTCGCCGCGCAGCGCCGCCGAGAGCACCAAATCCAGATGTTGAAGGAATGCGAGGACGGCTTGGTCGTCCACCATGAGGCTGCCTGTCTGGGGACATCACCACTGGTGGATAGAGCGCTTTCAACGGTTCGGCTGTTACAGCTGCGTAGGAGAGCACGGCCCAGTCCAGTGAGCTATGGTCGAAACCTGTGGATGAGCTCCTCGCATGAGAGCGCGGCGTACCTTCCACCCTGACCTGTAGGGAGAGGACGCCGGCGCGCCAACGCCGGCGAGGAAGGAACGCCGCGATGCTGAGTGTAGTGGTCGACGAGCAGGCACGGGCCGAGATGACCACTGATCTGGACGAGCTGTTCCGCGAAGGTGCCCGGCGGATGCTGGAGGTCGCGCTGGAGGCCGAGGTGGAGGCCTACATCGCGGCGCACGCCGAGCTGGTCGACGAGCGCGGCCACCGGCTGGTGGTGCGCAACGGGCACGCCCCAGCGCGCACCATCACCACCGGGGTCGGCCAGGTGGAGCTCGTCCGCCCGCGGGTGGATGACCGGCGCACCGATCCCGCCACCGGCCGACGGGTGCAGTTCCAGAGCATGCTCCTGCCCCGCTGGTGTCGGCGCTCGCCGAAGGTCGCCGAGGTGCTGCCGCTGCTGTACCTGCACGGGCTGTCGAGCATGGACTTCGTGGCGGCGCTGGAGCGATTCTTCGGCGCCGCGGCCGGCCTTTCCGCCTCGGTCATCACCCGGCTGACTACCCAGTGGCAGGCCGAGCGGGACGCATTCGCCCGGCGAGAGCTGTCGGACCGCGATTACGTGTACTGCTGGGCGGATGGCGTCCATGTCAACCTGCGGCTGGACAACGGGCGGCTGTGCGTGCTGGTGCTAGTGGGGGTGCGGGCTGACGGCACCAAGGAGCTGGTCGCGGTGGCCGACGGGCAGCGGGAGTCCGGCGACGCATGGGCGGAGCTGCTGCGCGACCTGCGGCGGCGTGGCATGCGCGCGCCGGTGGTGATGGTCGGCGATGAGGCGCTGGGGCTGTGGCGGGCGCTTGGGGAGGTGTTCCCCGCCACCCGCGAGCAGCGCTGTTGGGTCCATAAGGCGGCGAATGTCCTGAACGCCTTGCCCAAGAGCGTCCACGCCGGCGCCCGCCGGGCGCTCAACGAGATCGCCCAGGCCGAGGACCGCACCCACGCCGAGCGAGCCATCGAGGCGCTGGTCAGCGACTACGGCGCCAAGTGGCCCAAGGCGGTCGCCAAGGTGGTCGACGACCAGGAAGCGCTGCTGACCTTCTTCGACTATCCGGCCGAGCACTGGCTGCACCTGCGGACCACGAATCCGATCGAGAGCACGTTCTCGCCGGTGCGGGCCAGAACCCGCATCACCAAGGGCCCGGGCAGCAAGCAGGCCGGGCTGGCGATGGTGTTCAAGCTGCTGGAGGCCGCCGAGGGTCGGTGGCGGGCGGTCAACGGGCCGCACCTGGTGGCGCTGGTGCGCGCCGGGGCCAGGTTCGAGAAGGGCAGGCTGGTCGAGCGATCCAAGGAGGCGCCAGAGGAGGAGATCAACGAGGTCGCCGCGTGATCATGCGAGGACCAGCAATCCACAGGATTTGACGATTCCTCCAGTCCAGTCGGTCTCCATCGTTCCCGGTTCTCTTGGACACCGAGTAGGCAGGGGTGAAGGTGCCTGTCATGGCGGTGAACAACCAGAACCAGCATGAGGATGCCGGTGACTATCGGTCCCGGCCTCGGTGGTCGGCGGGCAAGAAGAGGGAGGCGGTGCTGCGGCTCCTGCGTGGCGAACCGTTGGAAATGCTGTCGCGAGAGCTCGGGGTGGAAGCGCACCGGCTGACCGCCCGGCGCGACGACTTCTTGGAAGGCGGCAAGGAGGCGCTGAAGGGGCAGCGGCCGGACCGTGCAACTACCCCTGCATGCTTCGTCGACTAGTAGCTCGAGCCGGCACGCCGGGCTGATGGTGCTGACGTTGTGCAGTAGATGGATTGTCTGGGTGCTAGCTGGACTCGGCCTCTGACCTGAGCAGCATAGAAGGCACTCAGGCTCACTGCGTGGACGCTGAGCACCAGCTATGGATCTGGCGGTGGGGGGTTCGAATCCCTCGCGACGCGCCAAATGCGCAGTTCAGAGCCACTGTAGCAAGACAAGCAGCATGCACCCGATTCCGGGCTGATCATCTCTCGTGATGCGGTCGCGATCGAGACGGTGAGGGCCCGACGAGCCGGAGTGACCGTTGCCGTCCTTGACCCCGACGCGCGATGGTGACCCAGGACGTCAGCGAACCCACATCTGGTCGAGCAGGGTCCCCCAGATAGGGTGGGACTGGTGGTTGCCGACCCGCTTGCTGACAAAGCGATGCTGGCGTGGGGTGGCGTAGGGGATCCAGGCTGCCTGGTCCGTGAGCGCTTGGTCGACCCGCTCCCAGAGCTTGTCCGCGGCTGCGGGGTCGGTCGTCTGGAGCGCGAGCGCCTGGTCCATCAGCCGGTCGATCGCCGGGCTGCAGAAACGGGCTGGGTCGAGCGCTCCGCAGCGGAGCTGCTCGAAAACCTGGACGGCGCAGGGTAGTCGATGAGCCACGCGACGAGCCCGATCTGAACAGGGGCCGGGCCCTCCTGCGGTCCGTAGGCGTCGGCGTTCCATTCATCGGGCGAGGAGACGCGGGCGCTCGCCCGGTACCCGAGCCTCCGCAGCAGACCGGCCACGTACCGAGCCTGCGCGCTGAATGGGGGCGGCGTCCTGACGACCACGGTTGCCCCTTCCGTGCCGGACCGCGCGACCAGGCGCTTGGCCTCGAGTAGGTCGGGACCGCGCCAGGCACCGTCAGGACCGGGATCAGGCGTGTACGGACAGTAGGTCCGGTGGGCGGGAAGTTCGGCGGGAGGACCTGGCAGGCGACCTCCGCGTGGTGCGGCCCGCCGCCGATCCGCACGAGCTCTTGGCGGTCGAGGGCGTAGGCGACCGCCCGGCGGGCGTCGATCCGGTCGAAGGGAGGCCGCGTTGTGTTCAGCGCCACCAGGAGGCGGCTGTTGACCAGCGGATCGACGTGCAGCCGGCTCGGATACCGGACCGCGAGCCGCTCCAGGTGCGCCGGCTCGAGCTGGACGCTCAGCATGGTGTCGAGACGACCGTCCTCGATCGCGCTCACCGCGGCGGCGTCGTCGGAGGTGACCATCGCGACGATCTCGTCCGGGTACCCGTCCGGCCGCGCGGCCCGCGACCATTCCCGGAACCACGGATTGCGCACGAACCGCAGCTCGCCGGGCCGACGGCTCGCCACCATGTAGGGCCCGGTCGCCGGCAGGCCCCGGTCGGTGACCTCGGTTCTGGGAGCAGACGGGGCGACCGCGTGCGCGAACGGCAGCGCGAGTGAGTGGATGAGGTTCGGATTGGGCCGGGTGAGATGGAAGGTGACCGTATGGGCCGTGGTGTCGGCGACGATGCCGCGAGAGAGATCGCAGGTGGCCGGACCTCTCCTGCAGGTCGCTGCCCCGACGATCGTGTCGTAGTCGGGCAGATCGGCCGGACCGAGCCGGTAGAAGCGTTCGATCGCCCGGCGGAAGTCTGCCGGCCCGACGGTCTCGCCGGTCGAGTAGCGGATGCCCCCTCGCAGCTGGAAGGTGTAGGTCCTACCGCCCTCGCTCACCGTGGGCATCGAGACGGCCGGGTCCGGAACGACCCTAGCGCCTTCGGTGCCGCCCACTCGCCGGTAGGCGGTGAGCCCGTCCCCGGTGAGGCTGCGCAGTTCGGAGGTGTCGAAGTCCGAGTCGCCAATGCGGAGGGTGCCTCCCCGGTGCGCCGGCGCGGCGTCGCGCGCCGGCACCCAGAGCCGGCGGCCGTCGAGGGCGACGCCGACCGGACGCTGGCCAGTCTCGATCCTCGCGACCGCGTTCGTTCTCGGATCGATCCTCACGATGGTGCCCGCCAGCTCGCTTGCGACCCAGACGCCCTCGTCGTCGACCGCCAGCGCCGCGGGCGCCGCACCGGCGCCGACCGCGTTCGTCCCAGGGTCGATGCGCGAGACGGTGCCGTCCAGGGTGTTGGCGACCCAGACCGCACCGGCGCCGACCGCGATCGCCCCGGGCGCGTTGCCGACGCCAATGGGTTGGATGACCCGCCCCGAGCGCGGGTCGATCCGCGTGATGGTCGCGTCCGACTCGTTGCTGACCCACACGGCGCCTTCCCCAGCCGCCACGCCGATCGGGGACCCGCCGATCGGTCTTGTCCACAGCGGCCGGCCGCTGTCCGGGTCGATCCGCGTGATCGTGCGCGCGTAGAGACCGGCCACCCAGACGGCGCCCTCCCCAATGGCGATACCGCGTGGGCCGTTCGGCAGGCCGATGCTCTGGACGATCGAGTTCGTCTCGGGGTTGATCCGCACCAGCGTCCCCGCCTGGGCGCTCGTCGCCCACACCGATCCGTGGCCTGCGGCCAGCCCGTCCACGCCTCCCGGGAGCGGGATCGTCTGGACGACGACCCCCTTGTCGGGATCGATGCGCCGCACCGTCCCGGTCGGGGCGCTCCCCACCCAGAGCGCACCCTCGCCGACGGCGAGCCGGGAGGGAGTGGCGCCGACCGCGACCGGCGCTCCGAGGTTCCCGGCTTGGTCGATCGCGACCACGGAGTCGCCAGGGAGGTGGGCGCCACGATCGTTGCCGTCGCCGTCCACAAGCCAGGTTGCCGCCGCGACCGCCACCACGAGCGCGGCGGCGGTCAAAGCCAGCGCCCGTCGCCTCCGCCGGACTTGGCCGAGTGCCGGGAGGCGGCGCAGGCTGGGGATCCGCGGCCGCGGTGTCGCCGTCGGCGCCAGGACGAGGGCCGATGCAGCGTCCCGGCCGTTTCCGCTGTCTAGCTGGAGGAGCTTGCGGTGCACGGCCTCGGTCTCGGGCGAGGGATAGGCGCCGAGCTCCTCGGCCAGAAACCGCCGGCAGCGCTCGTAGACGCGAAGCGCCTCGGCCGGGTTGCCGGCGGCCGCGTGGGCCTCCATCAGCCGGCGGTAGCCGCTCTCGCGGAACGGCTCCCGCGCCCCCCCCCCCCCCCCGCCGCCCCCCCCCCCGCCGCACTCCACCCCCCCCCCCC
>Ga0081538_10005767_pt1 | contig 11048 bp, 8 predicted proteins | sample TabmetS5T2R1_FD_71022 | JGI IMG/M metagenome (GOLD analysis project Ga0081538, IMG submission 71022) | Tabebuia heterophylla rhizosphere microbial communities from the University of Puerto Rico - S5T2R1 | ecosystem: Host-associated > Plants > Roots > Rhizosphere ...
GGGGTCGCCCGGGTTCTCAGGGGGGGCGGGCCCGGCGCCCTGATGGGCCGCAACGGGGCCGGGAAGTCGACGCTGCTGCGGCTCCTCGCCGGGCTGGCCGAGCCGACCCGCGGGAAGGTGACCCGGGCCGGCCGGGTCGCGCTCCTGCTCCAGAACCCCGGCGACTACTTCCTGCACGACCGCGTCGGCGACGACGTCCCCGGCGCCGGCCCGCTGGCCGACCGCCACCCGCGCGACGTCTCCGGCGGCGAGCGCCAGCGGCTCGCGCTCGAGCTCGTGCTCACCACCGGGTCGCCGCCCGTCGCGGTCTGCCTCGACGAGCCCACGCGAGGCATGGACCGCGCGCACGGCTCTCGCCTCGCCCGGCGACTGCGCGAGCTGGCCGCGAGCGGCGTCGCCGTCCTCGTCGCCACCCACGACGCCGAGTTCGCCGCCCTCTGGGCCGACCGCACGATCCTGCTCGGCGACGGCCGCCCGGTCGCCGACGCGCCGACCGCCGACGTCCTCGGCGGCGGCTGGTACTTCGCCACCCAGACCGCACGGGTGCTGGGCGGCGGCGCGCTGCTGCCCGAGGACGGCGCCGCGCTGCTGGCGGCGGACCAGCTCGTGGAGCGTGCGCGGTGAGCTGGGTCGCGGCCTCGTTCCTCGTCCTCGGCGCCGCGCTCGTGGCCGGCTTCGCCTGGTACGAGCGCTCGCACCCCACGGCGCGGGTCATCGCCCTCGTGGCCACGCTCGCCGCCCTTGCCGCGCTCGGCCGGATCGCGTTCGCGCCCCTCCCCAACGTCAAGCCGACGACCGACATCGTGCTCATCTCCGGCTACGTGCTCGGCGGAGCGCCGGGGTTCGCGGTCGGGTCCGTGGCCGCCCTCGCCTCCAACCTCTTCTTCGGCCAGGGACCGTGGACGCCGTGGCAGATGGTCGCCTGGGGCGGCGTCGGGCTGCTCGGCGCCGGGCTGGCGCGCGTCGCCGGCCGCCGGCTCGGCCGCGTGTCGCTCGCGGCCGCCTGCGCGCTCGCCTCGCTCGGCTTCGGCGCGGTGATGAACCTGCACCTGTGGATCACGTACTCGGGTGACCACACCGCGGCCAAGCTCGCCGCCATCTTCGCCGCCTCGCTGCCCTTCGACCTCGCCCACGTGATCGGGAGCACGCTGTTCTGCCTCGCCTTCGGCCCCGCGCTGGTCAGCGCGCTCGCCCGTTACCGCACCCGGTTCGAGATCCGCTGGCTGCCCGCGACGGCGACCGTCCTCGTACTCGCGCTCGCGCTCCCCGTCGTCCTCGCCCCGCGACCAGCCCACGCCCAGGCCGATCCGCAGGCCGACGCCGCGGCGGCCAAGGCCTCGGTGCGCTACCTGCTGGACGCCCAGAACGACGACGGCGGCTGGGGAGCCGCGCCCGGCCAGTCCTCCTCCCAGCTCTACTCCGGCTGGACCGCCCTCGGCCTCGCCGCCGCCGGTCGCAACCCGCGCGACGTCGGCTCCCCGAGCGCGATCGCGTACATGCGCGACCACGCGTCCGAGCTCGACGACCTCGGCGAGCTCAACCGCACCATCCTCGTGCTCGTCGCCGCCGGCCTCCCGCCCCGGCTCGGCGACCGCGACCTGGAGAAGGAGCTGGTCGAGGCCCAGCGCGGCAACGGCTCGTTCGCGGGGCGTGTGAACACCACCGCCTTCGCCGTCCTCGCGCTGCGCGCCACCGGCCGCACGACCCGCTCGCGCCCCGTCCGCCGCGCCGCCGACTACATCGCCGGCGAGGCCAACGACGACGGCGGCTTCAACTTCGCCGGCCGCGGCGGGCCGTCCGGGATCGACGACACCGGCGCCGCGCTCCAGGCCCTCGCCGCCGCCGGCCGCAACCGCACTGGCACGGTCAAGCGCGCCGTCCGGTTCATCCGCCGCAACCAGGCCTCGGACGGCGGCTTCGCGCTCATCCCCGGCGGCGCCTCGAATGCCCAGTCGACCGCCTGGGCCGTCCAGGGCCTGCTCGCCGCCGGTCGCGACCCGGCCAAGGTGCGCCGTAACGGCTCGCGCGACCCGATGAGCTACCTGCGCTCGCTCACGGCCTCGAACGGCGAGGTCCGGTACTCGCGCACGAGCCGCCAGACGCCGGTCTGGGTCACCGCCCAGGCGGTCGCGGCGCTGTCGCGCAAGACCCTCCCGCTCAAGCGCGTCCGGCGCGCCCGCACGACGACGACCGCACCGGCGGCGCCGACCGCCACGGCGACCCCGCGACCCAAGACGGTCAGCGCGAAGGTCCAGACGCTCCCGCCCGTCGGTCCCGCCGAGCGACCGGCCCTCGCCGCGGCCGCGCAGGTCCCAGCCGCCGGAGCGCTGGTCGCGGCGCTGATGTAGGCGCCGGTGCGCCACGTTCGCACGCGCTCCGATAGCTTGCGGCGCCGATGCGGATCGGGGTGCCGAAGGAGACGAACGAGGGCGAGCGGCGGGTCGCGCTCGTGCCCGACGTCGTCCGCCGCCTCACCTCGCAGGACCACGAGGTGGTGATCGAGGCCGGCGCCGGTCTCGGCGCCGGCGTGCCCGACGACGACTACACGGCCGTCGGCGCCACCGTCGGCGACCCCTACACGGCCGAGGTGATCGCGCGCGTCGCGCCGCAGCCCGCCGGCAGGCTGACCAAGGACCACGTCCTGATCGGCTTCCTCGCGCCGCTCACCGACGGCGCCAACGTCAGCGCCATCGCCGGCACCGGCGCCACCGCCTTCGCGATGGAGGCCATCCCGCGTATCAGCCGCGCCCAGTCGATGGACGCGCTCTCCTCCCAGGCCACCGTCGCCGGCTACCGCAGCGTGCTCATCGCCTCCCAGGAGCTCGGCCGCTTCTTCCCGATGCTCATGACCGCCGCAGGCACTATCCCGCCCGCCCAGGTCCTCGTGCTCGGCGCCGGCGTGGCCGGCCTGCAGGCGATCGCCACCGCCCGCCGGCTCGGCGCCGTCGTCACCGCGTTCGACGTCCGCGCCGCCGTCAAGGAGCAGGTCCAGTCGCTGGGCGCGAAGTTCCTCGAGGTCGAGGGCAGCGCCGACGCCGAGGCGGCCGGCGGCTACGCCCGCGAGCTCACCGAGGAGGAGCAGCAGGCGCAGCGCCAGGCGCTCGAGGACCAGATCGCCACGTCCGACGCCGTCATCACCACCGCGCTCGTCCCCGGCCGGCCCGCGCCGAAGCTCATCACCGCCACGGCGGTGGAGCGCATGAAGCACGGCAGCGTGATCGTCGACCTCGCCGGCGAGGCCGGCGGCAACTGCGAGCTGACGAGACCGGGCGAGACCTATCGGACCGACAACGCGGTGACCATCGCCTCCCCGCTCAACCTGCCGAGCAGCATGCCCGAGCACGCGTCCTCGCTGTACGCGCGCAACGTGCTCTCGCTGCTCGAGCTGATGACCGGCGAGGACGGTGCGCTCACGCTGAACTGGGAGGACGAGGTGATCAAGGGCGCCTGCATCACCCGCGACGGCGAGATCGTCCACGAAGGCGCGAGAGAGGCGGCGGGCTAGATGGATCTCCTCACCGAGCTGGCGATCCTCGTCCTCGCCGCGTTCGTCGGCTTCGAGGTCATCTCGAAGGTCCCCAACACGCTGCACACGCCGCTGATGTCCGGCACCAACGCGATCCACGGCATCGTGCTGCTCGGCGGCCTGCTGGTCATCGGCCCGGCCGAGGGCTTCCTGGAGGACGTCCTGCTCGTCATCGCGATCGCCTTCGGGACGATCAACGTCGTCGGCGGCTTCCTGGTGACCGATCGGATGCTCGGGATGTTCAAGAAGAGGGCGAAGCCCGGTGCGAGCGTAAGCGAGAAGCCGAATGGATGACCTGATCCAGGTCCTCTACATCGTCGCCTTCAGCCTCTTCATCGTCGGCCTGCACATGCTGCGCGGCCCGCGGACCGCGGTGCGCGGCAACCTCGTCGCCGCGGCCGGCATGGCGATCGCGGTCGTGGCCACGCTGCTCGACGACCGGATCGGCGACTGGCCGCTGATCGTCCTCGGCCTCGTGATCGGCACCGCGGTCGGGATCCCCGCGGCGCGCAATGTGCGGATGACGGCGATGCCGCAGATGGTCGCGCTCTTCAACGGGGTCGGCGGCGGCGCCGTGGCGCTGATCAGCGTGGTCGAGTTCCGCGAGGCGGGCGGCGACATCGCGCTCGAGGAGCTGATCCCCGTCCTCTTCGCGGCGATCATCGGCTCGATCTCGTTCTGGGGCTCGAACATCGCCTTCCTCAAGCTCCAGGAGACGCTCAAGCGCGGCTTCCGGATCCCCAAGGCGGTCAACGGCGCGCTCGCGCTCGCCGCCGTCGCGCTCGCGGTGATCATCGCCGCCGGCAGCGAGTCCGAGCTGCTGTTCTGGCTCATCCTGCTTTCGGCGGGCGCGCTCGGCGTGCTCGCGGTGCTGCCGATCGGCGGCGCCGACATGCCGGTGGTCATCTCCACGCTGAACGCCTTCACGGGCCTCTCCGCCGCCGCCGCGGGCATGGCGCTCGACAACACCGCGCTGATCGTGGCCGGCATGCTCGTCGGGGCGTCCGGCTCGATCCTCACCAAGCAGATGGCCGACGCCATGAACCGCTCGATCGGCAACGTCTTCTTCGGCGGGCTCGGCGCCGGCGGCCCGGCGCTGGCGGCGGGCGAGGAGGGCGGCACCGTGCGCTCGACCAGCGCCGCCGACGTCGCGATCCAGCTCTCCTACGCGCGGCTCGTGGTCGTCGTCCCCGGCTATGGCATGGCCGTCGCCCAGGCGCAGCGGGCGGTCGCCGACCTCGCCGCCGAGCTCGAGAAGCGCGGGGTGGAGGTGCTGTACGGCATCCACCCGGTCGCCGGGCGCATGCCGGGCCACATGAACGTCCTGCTCGCCGAGGCCGACGTCCCGTACGACCAGCTCAAGGAGATGGACGACATCAACCCGGAGTTCGCGCGCACGGACGTCGCGCTCGTGATCGGCGCGAACGACGTCACGAACCCCGCGGCGCGCACGGTCGCCGACTCGCCGATCTACGGCATGCCGATCCTCGACGTCGACAAGGCCAACAGCGTGATCGTCCTCAAACGCTCGATGAACAGCGGCTTCGCGGGGATCGACAACCCGCTCTTCTACGACGAGAAGACGGCGCTGCTGTTCGGCGACGCCAAGGCCTCGGTGGGCGAGGTGCTCGCCGAGGTGCAGGCGCTCTGAGAATCTTCACATGGCGACCGCATTGGGGGATAGGGTCGGCCGCATGCGCGCATTTCTGATCGCCGTCGCGGCCGTACTCGCCTTGGCCGGCCCGGCCTCCGCCCAATCCACGACGCTCGTGATCAACGAGGTCGACTACGACCAGCCCGGGACGGACACGGCGGAGTTCGTCGAGATCAAGAACGTCTCGACGACGGCGATCGACCTGGACCCGTATGCGCTGCGGTTCATCAACGGCTCCACCAACACGCAGTACCGGCTGTTCGACCTCCCGGACGCCGACCTCGAGCCGGGCGGGCACTTCGTCGTGTGCGGCAACGCGGCGAACACCGCGGGCTGCGACCTCGACGTCTCGCCCGACACCGACCTGATCCAGAACGGCGATCCGGATGCGCTCACGCTGATCAACGGCTCGACGGTGGTCGACGCGCTCTCGTACGAGGGCGTCGTGCCGGGCGCGTCCGAGGGCGGGTCGGCGCCGACCGACACGGGCTCCGCCGCCGACACCGGCATCAGCCGCGTGCCCGACGGCTGCGACAGCGACGACAACGCGGGCGACTTCGAGGTCCAGCTCAACACGGTCGGTGGCTCCAACGGCGAGCCCGCGTGCGGCGGCCCGCCCGTCGACGCCCCGCCCGCCGTGAGCGACACGACGCCCGACGGCGGCGCCGCCCAGGTCCCGCTCGACGCGAACGTGGAGATCTCCTTCAGCGAGCCGGTGAACCTCGCGGGCGACGCCGTCGCGATCTCGTGCAGCGAGAGCGGCGCCCACGCCGCCGCCCGCTCCGGCGGTTCGACCACCTTCACGTTCGACCCGGCGACCGACTTCGTCCGCAACGAGTCCTGCACCGTGACGGTGTCGGCGGCCGGCGTCACCGACCAGGACGCCGACGATCCGCCGGACTCGATGACCAACCCGTTCAGCTTCACGTTCTCCACCCTCGGCCTCGCCCTGCGCATCCGTGACATCCAGGGCGCGCACCACCTGTCGCCCCACGACAACGACTTCGTGGCGGGCGTGCCCGGCGTGATCACCGCCAAGGGCGCCGACGGCTTCTGGATCCAGGACCCGCAGGCGGACAACGACGAGCGCACCTCCGAGGGCGTGTTCGTGTTCACCGGCGTCGGCACCAACCCGGACGTCCCGGTCGGGAGGTCGGTGACCGTCAACGGCCGCGTCGACGAGTTCCGGCCCGGCAGCGCGACCGGCAACAACCTCACGATCACCGAGATCGGCGGTTCACCGACATGGACGGTCGGCGGCCCTGCCACCGTCCGGCCGACGGTGATCGGGCTCGGCGGGCGCTTCGCGCCGATCACCGTGATCGACAACGACGCGGTCGGCGGCAACGCCGAGAACCCGGCCACGCCGTTCGACCCGCGCCAGGACGGCCTCGACTTCCACGAGAGCCTCGAGGGGATGCTGATCCGCCTCAACAACCCGCTCGCGACCGGACCCACCAACGGCTTCGGCGAGCTCTCGGTGGCCGGCGACCTCAGCCTCTTCGCCTGGCCCCACACGCCGCGCGGCGGCCTGTTCGTCCGGCCCGGCGACTTCAACCCCGAGCGCTTCATCCTCGACGGCGAGGCCGGCTCCGCAACCCCGCTCGCCCACACCGGCGACGTGCTCGAGAGCGTCACCGCCGTCGCCCACTACTCGTTCGGCAACTTCAAGTACTTCGTCACGTCGACCCCTGACGTGCGCTTGAGCACGATCCGGCGCGAGGTTACGCAGGCGCCGAGGAAGGACGAGCTGGCGGTCGCGTCGATGAACGTCGAGAACCTCGATCCGACCGACCCGCCGGACAAGTTCGAGGAGCTCGCTCGCATCCTCGTCACCAACATGAAGAGCCCGGACATCGTCGCCGTCGAGGAGGTCCAGGACAACAACGGCGCGGCGGCCGGCGACGGCACGTCGCCGACCGGCACGGACGCGTCGCAGACGTACGAGGAGTTCATCGCCGCGATCGCGGCGGTCGGCGGCCCGGAGTACGAGTTCCGCCAGATCAACCCCGCCTACAACCAGGACGGCGGCGAGCAGAGCGGCAACATCCGGGTCGGCTTCCTGTTCCGGACCGACCGCGGGCTGGCGTTCGTCGACCGCCCGGGCGGGGACGCGACGACGCCGACGGCCGTGGTCGGCACGCCCGACGGCGCCGAGCTGAGCCTGAGCCCGGGCCGGATCGACCCGACCAACCCGGCGTTCGACAACAGCCGCAAGCCGCTGGCCGGCGAGTTCACGTGGAAGGGCCGCACGCTGATCGCGGTGGCCAACCACTTCAACTCCAAGGGCGGCGACGACCCGCTGTTCGGCCGCTTCCAGCCGCCCAACCGGATCACCGAGGTCCAGCGCCACCAGCAGGCCACGGTGGTGGCGGACTTCGTGCGCGACGCGCTGGCGGCCGACAGGAACGCCAACGTCGTCGTGATGGGCGACCTCAACGACTTCGAGTTCTCCGAGACGCTCGAGATCCTCGAGGACGGCGGGCTGACGAACCTGATGGAGACGCTGCCGCAGTGGGAGCGCTACTCCTACGTGTTCGACGGCAACTCGCAGGCGCTCGATCAGATCCTGGTCAGCAGGGCGCTGACGAGCCCGAAGCCCGAGTACGACTCGGTGCACGTGAACGCCGAGTTCCACGACCAGGCGTCCGACCACGACCCGCAGGTCGCGAGGCTGAAGGTGACGGGCCGCCGCCGCTAGGACGGCGGCCCGTTCGAGGGACGGAGATCCCCTAGTTGCCCGGGGGCGGGGCGCTGGCCGCGGCCTGCGGGGCAGGGGCGTCGGCCGGCGCCTTGGCGCCGGTCAGCATCCACTGCACCTGGGCGGCCGGGTCGGCCGACCCGTCGCGCGGCTCGCGGTGCACGGACAGCAGGCGCTCGTTGCCGAAGCGCAGGACGGAGATGGTGAAGCAGGAGATCTCGACGCCGTGGCGGCGGGCCAGCCACTCGGCGGTGGCCAGCGCGCGCGGGTCGTAGCCACCGGCCACGAGCACGAGCGCGGGGGAGTCGCCGGGCACGACGGCCTCGAGCTTGTCCGAGATCTCGGCGAGGCGGGCGGCGTCCCACGACGCCACCTCGGCCGCGGCGGCGAGGGCCCGCGAGAGCTGCCACTCGACGGTCTCGCCCGTCACGTGGAGGACGACGGCGCGGCCGGCCTGCTCGTCGAAGGCCAGCAGGTCGGCGCCCGGAGCCACCTCGCGGGCGGCCAGGTGCAGGTTGGGCAATCCCAGCTCCTGGGCGAACGCCTGCCACGAGGCGCCGACCAGCGCCAGCAGCTCGTCGCGTTCAGGGCTGTTCTCCGTGACGAGGCCGCCGGCCTGAGGGGCGACCAGCGTCCCGGAGGTCTCGTCGATGCGAAGCAACGGTTCCTCCAATCGGGGCGTCGGCAGGGTCTTATCGACCGTTGCGCTCAGAACCTGAAGCGCACGCTCTCACCGGCAGCCACGCGGCCGCCCACCATCACGCGCGCGTTGATGCCGAAGCACATCTTGTGCGCCGCGGTCAGGTGCTTGAGCAGCTCGGGCCACTTGACCTGCGTGTCGGGGTGCCGGGTGGGGATCGCGCAGCGCTCGCAGGGGTGCAGGAGCTTGAGCCGGACGCCGCCCTCGAAGGCCAGCTCGCCGCCCTCCCAGCCGAGCTCGGCCCACGGCGGCGCGTCGAGCTCGAGGTGGAGGTTGGGGCGGAAGCGGCGCAGGTCGACCGACCCGCCGAGCTCGGAGCCGAGGGCGTCGAGCGAGGCCTGGACGGTGATCAGCAGCGTGTTCGCGAGGTCCTGCTGGCCGGCCGGGTCGCGCTTGAGCCACACCGGCCGGCCGAGGTCCTTCTCGAGCGCGGTCCGCAGGAGCGGGTCGCCCCACCGGTAGCGGTGCCCGTCCGGCGCGCTGACGATGGCGGCCGGCGGCTGCCTGGGGTCGAGCCCGCCGTCGCGGTTGAACGGGTAGCCGGCGTGCCACGCGAGCAGCCGCGGCGCCTCGCGTGCGGTCAGGCGCTTGCGCGCGCCCTTGTGCTCGTAGAGGACCGCGTGCGTGCGATCGCCGCCCGCCCCGCGGCCGTCGACGCGCATGGCGTTGACGGGCTCGCCGGCCATCGACTTGACGGGCCAGCGCCAGAGCTTGGCGACGGTACCGGTGGCGGGGTCCATGGGAGCGGGCACGTTAGCCTCATCGGCCGATGCTCGCCCGAGCAGAAGCCGTCGCCGCGCTCACCGCCGAGCCGTTCGACGTGCTCGTGGCCGGCGGCGGCATCACGGGGGCGGGCGTGGCGCTCGACGCGGCCACGCGCGGCTACTCGGTCGCCCTCGTCGAGCGCGCCGACTACGCGATCGGGACCTCGTCGCGCTCGTCCAAGCTCGTCCACGGCGGCCTGCGCTACCTGCAGAACTTCGACCTCGGCCTCGTGCGCGAGGCGCTGCTCGAGCGCCAGCTCAACGTCGCGCTCGCTCCCCACCTCGTGCGGCCGCTGCCGCTCGTGGTCCCGGCGTTCGACGGCGCGCGGCCCGACCGGCTCACCGGCATCGGCCTGAACATGTACGACGTCATGTCCACGGTCCGGCGCCGGGGGCGCGACGACGACTACTGGAGCCCCGCCCGCCACCGCGTGGTCGCCGGCGAGGAGGTGCTCGAGCTGGTGCCCGCCCTCGCCGACCGCGAGCCGAGCGGCGGCTACCTGTTCTACGACTGCCAGACCGACGACGTGCGCCTGGTCCTCACCATCCTGGCCGAGGCGGCGCGCTTCGGGGCGGTGAGCGCGAACCGCGTCGAGGTCACGGGGCTGCTCGAGGACGGCGCCCGCGCCGTCGACCTCGAGACCGGCGCCGAGCTGACCATCCGCGCCGACAACGTGGTCAACGCCACCGGCGTGTGGGCCGACCGGCTGCGGCCCGAGGAGCTGCACGACGAGGCCGAGGTGCCGGTCATCCGGCCCTCGCGCGGGACGCACATCATCGTCCCGCGCGAGACGCTGCCGCTGGTCGCGGGCGCGATCGCGCCGGCGGGCGGGGGCCGCACGATCTTCGTGCTGCCGTGGCTCGGGCAGACGCTGATCGGCACCACCGACAACGACTACGAGGGGGATCTCGAGCGCGTGCGGCCGTCCGAGGCCGACGTCGCCTACCTGCTCGACGCCGTCAACGCGTTCTTCGCGGCGTCGCTGACATCCGCCGACATCGTCGGCGCCTACGCCGGCGTGCGGCCGCTGATCTCGACCGGCGACCCGCGCAAGTCCGTCGACATCTCGCGCAAGGCCGAGCTCTACGAGACCTCGAGCGGGATGATCACGATCACCGGCGGGAAGCTGACCACGTGGCGGCGGATGGCGAAGATGACGGTCGACCGGATCGTCGAGCGCGAGGGTCGCGACGCGCCGTGCCGTACCCATCAGATCCCGCTCGGCATGCCGGTGGAGCCGGCCGACCTCCCGCGGGTGGCCGGCGTCGGCGAGGCCGGCTACGAGCAGCTCGCCGGGCGCTACGGGCACGTCGCCCGCGAGATCCTCGGCCTCGCGGGCGAGCGGCCGGAGCTGGCGGCGCCGATCCAGGACGGGAGCCCCGACCTGCTCGCCGAGGCGGTCCACGCGGCGCGCACCGAGCAGGCGCGCACGGTCGGCGACGTGCTGCTGCGCCGCACGCGGCTGGCCCTGACCGCGGCACGCGAGGTCTGCGCGCCGGGCGCGGCCGCGCCGCGCCGCGTGGCCGAGGCGCTGGGCGGCGAGCTGGGCTGGGACGCGGAGCGGACCGGGCGCGAGGTGACGGCCTTCCGGGCCGAGGCGGAGGCCGAAGGGGTTGTCGTCTAGTGGATCCGGCCTGGATCTCGGCGGGTCGCCTGGCGCCGTTCCGGTCGTGGCTGCCGGTGCACGGCATCCGCGAGCATG
>Ga0081538_10005768_pt1 | contig 11047 bp, 12 predicted proteins | sample TabmetS5T2R1_FD_71022 | JGI IMG/M metagenome (GOLD analysis project Ga0081538, IMG submission 71022) | Tabebuia heterophylla rhizosphere microbial communities from the University of Puerto Rico - S5T2R1 | ecosystem: Host-associated > Plants > Roots > Rhizosphere ...
CGCGCCCACCATGTTTCAGGCAGCGCAGCGCATCGGGCGGGTCATTCGCCACGTGCACCGCACGGAGGCTTCCGCGCTGGAAGCCGCCGACGTGAAGTTCGACATCGGGTTCCTGTTCGGCGGCCAGATCAAGAACAGTCCGTTAAGGCTGTTCATGATCTATTCGGCCGGCAATTTCATCGAATGCACCACTGACACGCCCTATCTCCAGATCGGCGAGCACAAATATGGCAAACCGATCCTCGACCGCGCCGTGCATTTCGGCATCGATCTCTACGATGCGCTGAAGATCGCCCTGCTGTCGATGGATTCCACCATGCGCTCCAATCTCGGAGTAGGAATGCCGATCGATATCTTCGTTGCTCGGCGCGATGCCTGCGCCGCCGAGCTGTCCTACCGGATCAATCCGGGAGAGCCCTATTTCCACGACCTGAGCGAGCGCTGGTCGGCGGCGCTGCGGGCGGCGCACATGGCGATCCCGCGGCCTCCCTATGCCAGTTCCGAGTGATCGGCGTTTACCAGCCGCTAACCCGAGGCGCAGGCCGAATGGAGTGCTGCCAAGCCCGTTTCCCGCGCCAGCTGACGATCCAGGATACCTTCGATTGGACCAGACCGCCTGCCGATTCAATTGAATCGGTAAGCGGTCGAGAATTGGGTATAATCCGTGGCCCTTCGCGGGAGTGATCAACATGACGTGGAGGAAGCCATGAAATACGTGTTGCTCGGCACGCTGAGCCCGGAGTGGGCAAGCAAGCAGTCAAAGAGGGTTGCGAAGGCCAAAGCCCGGCTCGACCAGTTGCGGATCAAGATCGAATCGATCCACTACACCCAGGGTCCCTACGACTTCGTCGACATCGTCGACGCCCCCAATCCCGAGGCGATGCTCGCGTTTTCGGTCTGGTACTCGGCCCAGGGGCTGGGGCGGATCCAAACCATGCCGGCCTTCGACGCGAAAAGTTTTGAAGCCGCGGCCAAGGAAGCAGCAAAAGTCTGAACGCCGGTCTGCCTCAGCGGAAGCGGGTGACGGCGAACCGGTGCCTCGCTGCTGTGGCGGCTCACCCGCTTCGGCGGAACGTGCGCTGGTTTTGCAAGGCGACGGCTGCGGCGCGCATCAGCGCTTCAGGCGATGCACTCGCCCGGCAGCGGCGAAGCTATCGCGATCTGGCGGCCGGTGAGAGCACCTTGGCGTAGTGCTCGGCGATTTCGGGCGGCATGCCGGCGACGAGCGCGATCACCTTGTCGACCGCCTCGGCCGGGACCGGTGCGATCTCCAGCTTGCTGCGCTCGGCGTCGGCCAGGAACTCCTGGTCGGACGCCAAGGCCGCGAAAGCCGCCCGCAAGGCCGCGACGCGGTCCGCCGGAACGCCGGGCGGGGCAGCGACCGGCCGCGCCGCCGTTTTCTGCGTGAAGTTCAGTTCCATGACCTTGCGATCCGCCGCGTCCTTAACGAAATCGAGGGCGAACGGCACGTCCGGCAGCTCCGGCTCCTTGTGCAAGCCGACCTGCATCAGCACATTGACCTTTCTGTCGCGCAGCCAATCGGGTCGCACCGCCTTCACGCTCGACCATGACCAGTCGGCGATGCCATGGACCTCGCCGCGTTCGATCGCCAGCGCGATCGCCGCGGTGGTGTTGTAGCCGCTCACGATCTTGAACTTGGTCCCGATGAGGGCATTGAGGAGCCGCGGCGTCGTTTCCGGGTCCACGCCCACGATCCCGCCGACGATCAGCTCCTTGTCGAACAGATCCCTGGTGGCCTTGTGTTCGGTTTCATGCCACGACAGGACCACGCCGACCTCGCTGTTCAGGCTCCCGAGCCAGTTGAGCTTGTCGATCTCGAACCGGACGCCGGACGGGTTGATCAGCCGGATAAGCAGCATGCCGCGCTGCAGCAGCGCGATAACGCTGCCGTCGGCCGGAGCGGCGTTATAGATGTGATTGGCGGCGGCGAGGCTCCCGGCTCCCGGCATGTTCTGGACGATGAACGTGGGATTGCCGGGAATGTGCTTGCCGATATGCCGCGCCATCAGCCGCGCCTGCAAGTCGTAGCCGCCGCCGGCACCGGCGCCGACGATGACGGTGACCTGCCGGCCGGCGTAGAACTCCTGCACCGATTGCGCCGCCGCGGCCGGCCAACACAGGATGCCGACCAGGGCGACGAGGACGCCGGCACACGTGCCGGCCAGTGACCTGCTGCGCACGGTCACGTCTCAGCCTCCTTTCATCGTACGCTGCTCGATCTCGATGAGGTGCGCAAGCCCGCTGGTCGCCATCGCGGCTTTCATCTCCCGGTCCGCGCCGCCGGGTCCGAGAAACGGGTCCATCTTGTCCTGCGCCAGGCACTCGTACGACTGGCGCACCGCCTTCGCCATGGCGGCAAATGCCGTTCCGGAGGAGGCGGCAAGGCGGTACCCGAGGCCGGCAAGATCGCGCCGCGACAGCGGATAGCTGGAAAAGCCGTCCGGCGGCGCAAAGGTCATGAGCGGCGGCGGCAGGCGCTCGCCGACGATCCGCATCTCCTCCGGCACGCGCGTGTGCACGAACAGAATGTCGGCACCGGCCGTGTGGAATGCTTCTGCGCGGCGCAACGCTTCGTCGAGGTCGTACACCCGGCGCGCATTGGTCCGCGCTACGATCATGAGGTCGGGATCGGTGCGCGCGGCAAGCGCCTCCCTGATCTTCTCGACCATGAAGGAGGTCGGGACCAGGTAATCGACGCCCACGTGATGCTGCATGCGGCGCGGCAGCAGCTGATCCTCGATCTCGATGGCCGCAACGCCTGCCGCCTCGCACGTGGCTACCGTGCGATGGACGTGCACCGGATCGCCCCAGCCGCCGCCGACATCCAGCACGATCGGCAGGCGGCAGACCGCGCGCATGTCGAGCACCACCTGGACCATCTCGGCGAGCCCCAAATTGGCCTCGGTGACGCATTTGAGCCAGCCGAGCGAGCCGCCGCTGAGATAGACGGCCTTGAAGCCGGCTTCTTCGGCGAGCCGCGCCATGATCGGATTGAGTGCGACCGGTGCGACAAGAAGCTCGCTGCCGCGCATCAGATCTCGAAGTTTCACCACGTGCCCCCGGATGATGGCGATGGAAGGATGCGACATGAAAGGTATCGTGATTGCAAGACCATTGCCGGCAGAGAGGAAAATTCGTCATCATGGCGGATATCGCGGTGCAGATAGGGGCCGCGGCCCGTTCGCCCTCGACCGGGCGACGGGTCGGCCCGACCGAAGGAGGCCGCATGATGGGCGCCAAGATCGGACGAACGCTTGCGATCATCCTTTCGCTCTGCGCCACGCCGGCGCTGGCGCAGACCGCCGTCGACCTGCAGCTCGTGCTCGCGGTGGACGCGTCCGGCAGCGTCAATCAGTATCGCTTCGATCTGCAGAAGCAGGGATATGCGGAAGCATTTCGCAGTCCGCGCGTGCTCAAGGCGATCAGGTCCGGGATCGCGGGCGCGATCGCGGTCACGGTGACGCAATGGACCGGACCGGACTTGCAGATCCAGGTGATCGACTGGACCGTGGTCAAGGACGAGCGGTCGGCGAATGCGTTCGCGGCCGCGATCGAAGACACCCCACGCCAACTGTTCAGCGGCGGGACCTCCATCAGCGGCGCCATCGACCACAGCGTGGCGCTGCTCACCAACAGCGCGCGCGCCTTTCCGGGAGCGCGGCGCACCATCGATGTGTCCGGCGACGGCGCCAACAACCGCGGGCGGTCGGCGCATCTGGCGCGCGACGATGCGGTTCGGCACGGCATCACCATCAACGGGCTGCCGATCCTGGCGCTCGAGCCCAACCTCGACCGCTATTACTACGACAACGTGATCGGCGGCCCCGGCGCCTTCATGGTCACGGCGCAGACCTATGAGGCGTTCGCCGAGGCGGTATTGAAAAAGCTCATTATCGAGATCGCCGGAGAGCCGCCACCGATCGAACGCGTGCGCGCGGATCGGCGATGATGCTTGGCGGCAGAGGTCTTCAAGAACCGCGAGCGAGGTGCGCCATGAAGCGGGAGAGGCAAGTCGATTGGAACCGCCTCAAGACAATGGCGTTGAGCCTTGGCCTACCCGGCGTCGAGGAAACGATCTCCTTGGGCCAGCCGACACTGAAAACGCATGGCAAGCTCTGGGTATGGTGGAGCCCGCACGAAGACGCGCTGGTGTTCAAGGTACCGTTCGAAGAGCGCGAGATTCTCGTGGAGGCCGAACCGAGTACGTTTTTCGTCACCGCTCACTATAGAGGCCACCCGTTGGTCCTCGTGCGGCCCGAGAAGCTCGACCTCGAATGGGCGAAGGCGAACTTGATCAGGGTCTGGCGCGCGCAGGCGCCAAAGCGCGTGCTCAAGGCGTATGACGCGGGAGCGGAGCGCACGAAATAAAGCGCCATCCTGCCTCGTTTCACGCCCCTGATTCGCGAGGTGCTCGATCTTGCGGCGCGCACTCGCCTGCCCCCGAGCCTGTGCTCGCCGCGGCGATCGCGCCCGCGCCGAACAGGGCGCGTCGTAAAGGCCCCGCTTGCTCGATCCTCCAAACCGCGTCGATGGTGCGATATGTATCGGTGGCCGTGAAGGCCACCGATACAGCATCCCCAATGCGCCGCCGCAAGACCGATGCACGGGGATAGCCCCGTGGGCTAGAGTCAGCGTAGGGGGTCACCTTTTCCCCATCTGCTCGCCCAGCCTGCGGTGGTGCTCCACGGCTTCGCTGGCACCGAAGTCCTCCAGCTCGAAGAGCTGGCGGATCTCGATTTCGCTCTCTCCCTCATGCGGAGTGGGGCAACGCTTGATCCATTCGATCGCCTCTTCCTTCGACTTCGCCTGGAGGATCCAGTAGCCAGCAACCAGTTCCTTCGTTTCGGCGAACGGACCATCAATCACCGTGCGCTTGTTACCGGAGAATCTGACGCGTGCGCCCTTTGAACTCGGCTGCAACCCGTTGCCATCGAGCATCACGCCGGCCTTCACCATCTCCTCGTTGAATTTCGCCATGGCCGAGAGCAACTCCTCCGACGGCAACTTGCCGGCCTCGGACTCCTTGGTAGCCTTGACCATCACCATGAAGCGCATCGTCGTTTTCTCCTCTCGGGTTTTCGGTTCGGAGCCGGGGGCTAACCTGGCTCTGTTGTGACGACGAACCAGAGGCCGCGAAATCGACAGGGTGCATGACATTTTTCCAGAGGATGTCGCCTAAGCCCTGTATTACCAAGAATTTTTCGTTGACGTCGCCAAGCTTTGGCTTGCCCCGTGAAGTCTCCGGGGCTCAGGCGCAGCGGCAAAAAGCGGTGCGGCGCGCGATCGCGGCGCGCACACGTCGAACGCCCCGGCCCGTGTTCCGCTCGATCTACGCATGATTTGATGAACCGGGTGGGAGAGTGAGCGATGATGCATTCTGGCAGACAAAAGAGCCGGTTGCGGTGCGTTCGTGCTCCTTCTATACAAAGGGCATGTCCGAGCACAAAGTGACCTTGAAATGGGAGCGCCGCGGCGCTGAGTTTTCGTACCAGAAGTATCCGCGCGATCATACATGGAGCTTCGACGGCGGCCATACGATGACGGCCACGGCGGCCCCGGCTTATCTCGGCAATCCCGCCAATGTCGATCCCGAGGAAGCGTTCGTCGCTTCGCTCTCGAGCTGTCACATGCTCACGTTCCTGGCGATTGCGTGTAAGCAGAAGTTCGTGCTCGATACCTACGAGGACGAGGCGGTCGGGCATATGGAGAAAAACACCGACAGTAAAATGGCGATCACGCGAGTCGAGCTACGCCCGAAGATCACGTGGGGCGGGGATCGAATACCCAGTGCGGAGGAGCTCGATATGATGCACCACTCCGCTCACGAGAATTGTTTCATTGCCAACTCCGTCAAAACCGACGTGAAAGTGGCGAAACAGTAGTGGCATTCTACGACCTTCAAAGGTAGCGCATTGAGCGCCGTCGCGGGGGCCCGTGGTCCTTCAACTTGCCACGCAGTCACACCGGTACGGCCCCCGCCTTGCCGCTCTCGACAACAAACCTTCTCAGCGTCGACACTGTCGCCGCGGGATCTCGCCGTTCGGAAATGACTTGGAACCGCGTCTCCATGCGGTCGCGGTTGAGATCGACGGCAACGTAGCCCCGGTGACGGCTCTCGAAGTAGCGCACGTGCGGGTTCTCGGGAAGCTGCTGCTGGAAAAGCTCGTAAGGCGGCGGCTCTGAGGTGATCGAGGTAGTGACCAATTCGGTGGCCACGGTTGCCGACGACGGATTGTTGAAGTCAGCCTTGAGGTAGGTTACCCAGAACGAATGGATGTCGCCGCCGATGAACACGGGATTCCGCAACCGGCTTGAGGTCAAGGCGTCGAAGACGCGTTGACGCGAGGCGGGGTAGCCGTCCCAGCCATCGGTCCAGTACCCGACCTCGCCGGTCTCGGCCTTCTGCCGCAGCTGCGCGACCAACTGACCTTGGGCCAGGACGTCCCAAGCGGTCTCATTGCGCTGGAACCCGTCGACCAGCCATCGCTCCTGGTCGTAGCCTAGGAGCGAGCGCTGCGGGTCGATGCGCTCCACGCAGGCATCCGGGGCGACATGGCCACGCCGCGACGGCGACACTTCGCAAGGCTGCTTGCTCCGGTACTGGCGGCCATCCAGGACGGAGAATGTTGCCAGATCACCGAAGCGATACCTGTCATAGAGGCGGAGAGCATACCCTTGCGGCATCGCTCGCGCGCGCAGTGGCATGTGCTCGTAGTAGGCCTGATATGCCGCGGCCCGCCGCCGCAAGAATTCCTCCGAACTGACCCGCATGTCCTGCGACCATTCGTTCGCGTAGTCGTTCTCCACCTCGTGGTCGTCCCATGTCACCAGGCAGGGCGCCGACGCATGAAGCACCTGCAGGTCGGGGTCGGTGCGGTAGAGGGCGTAGCGGTTGCGATAGCTGACAAGATCGGTCGCTGTGGGGCTATCGTGCCTGCGCACGGTGCGGTCAGCGTGAGCCGCAGGGACCGTGGACTCGTAGATGTAATCGCCGAGGAACAGTATGAGGTCGGGATCCTCGGCCGCCATATGGCGATAGGCGCTGAAGTACCCAAGCTCGTAGTGCGAACAGCACGCGAAGGCGAACCGCATGCGGTCCGGTCGGGCGTTCGGCGCCGGGGCGGTCCTGGCGCGGCCGATCGGGCTTTGCTGGCCCAACGCCGTGAAGCGGTACCAATAGGGCCGTGCAGGCGCGAGCCCGCCCACCTCGACATGGACCGAATGCGCTAACCGGCTGTCAGCCTCGACCGTGCCGCTGCGCACAATGCTGCGCATGGTGTCGTCGGTCGCAACCTCCCACACGACGGCCACCGGTTCGGCCATACCCCCCAGGCCGTCGGGCGCAAGGGGCGCAAGCGTGAGCCTCGTCCATATTACGAAGCCATCGGAAGATGGTTCGCCCGAGGCCACCCCCAGAGTGAACGGATGGCCGCCGGCGGCACGTGCAACGTGACGGGCGATTACCAGCCCGCTCACCAACGCGCCGGAGTTTTCCAAGAACTGCCGACGGTTCACGGTCTGCCGCTCCCTGCCAGGGTGCTGAACACCTCCTCGGGCATCCCATTAAGTTGCGGCAGCCTTACGACATCTTGGCTAAAGACGGAGGTCGGCTTGGGCACGAGTCGGAAGTGCCGGAAGTGCTCGCCTACGTCTGCTATCGGAAGACCGGACAACATTTGCTCGGAGTGAGCTTGCAGCTCAAGTAGCACGGCATCCATCAGCTCATTGTTATCGGACTCATAGCACATACCTGCATCGAAGCGACCGTTCGCTTTGCCGCTGAACTCGGCTACGAGGTCACGGTGGTAAAGACGCAACGGCGGATTACTCGGATGAGGAGATGCACGCCGCTCTCGACGTCAATATCCCGAACTACGCCATTGTGACCACAAAGGAAGTCGTCGACTCGATCTCTTCACTGTAAGCCTTTAGGAATCAGTGCGCAGTACTGCTTCCAACATTAGCGCGTAAGCTCGAAGCTGGTACTTAGGATGATGTCATCGCAATTGGACCTATCCGACAGCGCTGCAGCGCATCAGGATCAGGTCAACGCCGATCTGCTCGCCTTCATCAAGGCGCATCAGTCCAGCTTCAATCCGATCGCCCGGATGACCGGCGCCCAGCGCGCGATTTCCTCCTGAACGAAGGCTCGCGTTTTCCTGGGGTCGAAGTCGACCTGAGGCTCGAAGCCCGACTTGACCAGCAGCTCACGGAACTCAGGCTCCGCCATCGCGGCCCGCGTTGCTCGCGAGATTTGCCCGACGATTGCCGGCGGCGTGCCGGCAGGCGCAAACAGGCCGGTGAAATTCTGCGCGATCATGCCGGGCAGCCCGGCTTCAACCGCCGTCGGGATGTCGGGCAAGGCGACAAGCCGCGCCGGCGACGTCACCGCCACAATCCTGAGCTTGCCGGAGCGATGCAGCGCGATCACCTGACCGGTCGCGTTGGGCAGCACCACTGGGATGTGGCCGCTCACCGCGTCGGTCAGCGCCGGCCCTGCGCCCTTGTAGGGCACATGCACGATATCCGCCGTGCCGGCGAGCGATTTCAGCAATTCGCCGGTCAGGTTGTTGAATGAGCCGATGCCGGCAGAGCCGTAGGACAGCTTGCCGGGGCTGGCCTTGGCGTAGTCAATCAGCTCCTTCAGGCTGTGGATCGGCAGCGACGGATGCACCGCAATGCCGATGGTCGTCACCGCCAGGATGGAGATCGGCTCGAAGTCCTTGATCGGGTCGTAGAGCGGTCGGTTCGCCGCGATCGGGTTGATGATGTGCGAGCCGCCGCCGCCCAACAGGATGGTGTAGCCGTCGGGCTGCGCGCGCGCCACCGCGGCGGCCCCGATCGAGCCGCCGGCGCCGCCCTGGTTTTCCACCACGACGGTGCCGAGCAAGGATTTCATCTTGTCCGCCCACGGGCGGCCGACGGCGTCGTTGACGCCGCCCGGCGGGAACGGGATCACCAGCCGGATCGGCCGCTCGGGATATTTGGACTGCGCCAGCACCCGCAGCGGCGCGAGCACGCTCGCCGCGAGCGCGCCGGCCGCGAGGAGGCCTACCAACAGGTCGCGTCGCCGCGTCATGCGCTTATTCCTGGGATCGAGCCATTGAGGCGGATGCGTTGTGCACGATAGAACAGGCTGGGCATGGTCACGATAGCGGCGCGAACGGGGGAGTCCAAGATGGCCAAGGTTGCGGTGGTCACAGGTGCCGGCACCGGGGTCGGCAAGGCGGTGTCGCTGGCGCTGATGCGCGAGGGCTATGCGCTCGTTCTCGCCGGGCGCCGCAAGGACAGGCTCGAGGAGACGGCGAAGGAGGCCAACGCGATCGGCGCGCAGAGCCTGGTGGTGCCGACCGACGTGAGCGATCCGGCCTCGGTCAAGGCACTGTTCGCCAAGACCAAGGAGGCGTTCGGCCGCGTCGACGTCCTGTTCAACAATGCCGGCATCGGGGCGCCCGCGGTGCCGCTCGAGGAGCTGCCGTTCGAGACCTGGCAGAAGGTGGTCGCCACCAACCTGACCGGCCTGTTCCTGTGCACCCAGGAGGCGATCAAACTGATGAAGGCGCAGGATCCGCGCGGCGGGCGCATCATCAACAACGGCTCGATCTCGGCGCATACGCCGCGGCCGCGCTCGGTCGCCTATACGGCGACCAAGCACGCGGTGACCGGCCTGACCCGGCAGACCGCGCTCGACTGCCGGGGCGAGGACATCTGCTGCGGCCAGATCGACATCGGCAATGCCGCGACGCCGCTCACCGAGCGCATGGTGCAAGGCCAGGGCGTCATGCAGCCCGACGGCCGCATGATGGTCGAGGCGCGCATGGACGCCGAGCACGTCGGCAAGGCGGTCGCCTATATGGCGAGCCTGCCGCTCGACACCAACGTGCTGTTCATGACCGTGATGGCGAACCTGATGCCGTTCGTCGGACGCGGGTAAGCTTGGAATCATCCAGCAGCCAGGGCAACGTCAATATCAACGCCTGGGATTTGACGCTCTTCATGGCGCGCGCAAGCATACGGAGGCGAAGTGACGCTTGGTGCGGCACCGCATGACGCGGTCGCGTGTCAGTTCCCGCCGCTCGCTTCCAAATAGGCAATGATGGTGGCGCGGTCCTCGGCTGAGGTGATCCCGCCATACGGCTTCATGTTGTGGCCGGGAATCACCTGGTCGGGATTGGCAATGAAGCGGTCGAGCGTGGCCTTGTCCCAGACGAGGTCCGCGTTCTTCATGGAGCTTGAATAGCCGTAGTCGGGAAGCGCGCCGGCCTTGCGGCCGATGATGCGGTTGAGATTCGGTCCGAGGCGATTGTCGCCCTGTCGCAGCGTGTGACAGGTCCGGCAGCTGTTGTTGTACAGGAGCTGCCCCGCTTCTGCATTCGCCCCTTTCTCCTGAGCGAATGCCGGCGACGCGGCAAATGTCAGAGCGGCAGCCCAAGACAGGAACCTGATCATCTGTGTCACCATGGAACTAAGCAACGTGGATTAGCCAGCTCATTCCGTCGATAACGCGCCGGCGAGCAGGCCCGTTCCGTTCAATTGTTCCGTCCTGTGCCCCGGATTTTGGTGCAGCGCGAAAGCGCTGAGCCTCATGCCACCGCACTGACCGTCACCCGCGCACCAGCCTTCACCTGGCCCAGCGTCTTCACGTCGCCGAGCGCCTGGGCGAAGACGTTGCAGGGGCTCGCCAGCCGCGTTTCATCGCCCTGGGAGATGGGCGTGCGGCCGAAGCCGATGGCGATGCAACGGCCGTCCGGCCAATAGGCGATCTCGCCAGGCGTCACCAGCGCGCGCGCCTCCCTTTCGCGCGCGACCTCGACCGGAATCTCGAAATAGACCTCCTCGCCCCACGTCAGCACCGACGCGGTGATCGGCAACGCCGCCGCCACCGCGTTGGCGGTCGGCGTGTCGAGCAACTCGGCATCGAGCGTGAGCGGGCCGAAATCGAAGCGGATGCGCACTATCTCACCCTTCCGGGTCATTCCCGCGCAACGCGGGAATCCATGACCATCGGCCACGCGATATATTCTCT
>Ga0081538_10005770_pt1 | contig 11046 bp, 12 predicted proteins | sample TabmetS5T2R1_FD_71022 | JGI IMG/M metagenome (GOLD analysis project Ga0081538, IMG submission 71022) | Tabebuia heterophylla rhizosphere microbial communities from the University of Puerto Rico - S5T2R1 | ecosystem: Host-associated > Plants > Roots > Rhizosphere ...
CTGGCAATCTGGTGCCTGATCACGCGACGATCGCGCGCTTCATCGATCGTCACGAGCGGGCGCTGGCCGCTTTGTTCTCCGAGGTGTTGAGGCTGTGCGACGAGGCGGGGCTCGTGAGGCCGGGGGTGGTCTCGATCGACGGCACCCGGATCGCGGGCAACTGCGGCCCGGAGGTCAACTACTCGTTTGAGCAGATCGCCGCGGAGATCGTCGCCAGGACGCGGGCGACCGATGAGGCAGAGGACGAAGAGTTCGGCGCGGCGCGCGGTGATGAGCTGCCGGAGCAGCTGCGCACGGCGGAGGGGCGGCGCGAATTCTTCCACCGGGCGCGTGAGCAAACGCGGCGCGAGGAGCAGTGCCTCGAGCCGGCCGGCGAGCCCGAGGCGGAGGCGAGCGAGGAGGTGCCGCTGCGGCTCGACGCGGAGGAGATCGTGGGGCGCGGGCGGCAGGGCCGGGATGCCTGGTTGCGGGAGGGCAAGCGCCAGCTCGAGCAGCATCGCTGGGATAGCCCGGATCCGATCTGTCGCGCGCGCGAGGAGCGGTTGCTGTTGGCGGCCGAGCGGCTGGAGTCGGATCTTGACGTCGAGCGCCGCGCCAACTAGGCGTATGAGGCCTACCGGGCGCGCGGGCGGATGCGCGACGGGCGGCGGTTCGGCCGCCCGCCCAACCCGCACCAGACGCCGGAGGTGCCTGAGGGGAGGGTGAATATCACAGACCCTGATTCGAAGCCGATCCCGGTCGGGTTCGGGTTCGTGCAGGGCTATAACGCCCAGACGGCCGTGAACGAGCAGCAGATCGTGCTCGCGGCGGAGATCACCAACGCCTCGACCGACTTCTCGCAGCTTGACCCGATGGTCACCGCCACCCTCGATGAGTCCAACCGGGCGGGGATCCGGCAGCTTCCCGAAGCGGTCGCCGCCGACGCCGGCTACTGGAACGAGCAGCTGATGGACGAGGTGGTGGCGAACAAACACATCCCGGTGCTGGTCGCGCCCGACAAAGGCAGCCGCGCCACCCCCAGGCGCTGGCTGAACGGAGGGCGCGCCACATGGATGCGAGCAGTACTCGCCTCAGAGCACGGCCACGAGCGATACGGGAAGCGAAAACAAACCGTCGAGCCGCTCTACGGGGACACCAAACACAACAAGGGGTTCATCCGCTTTCGCCGACGAGGCCGGACGAAAGTGCGCACCGAATTCCGCTTACTGATGATGGCCCACAACCCACCAAGCTTCACCGCCACCAGCTAGCCATCGTGGCGGCCTGAAACCGCCCTATCGGGCTGACACCACCCACCACCGCGGGGCCATCACCGGCGACGCTGCCACAGCGAACGCGACCCAACTCCACCACGAAGGTCTGCGCGACACCCTCCGTCGACTGCGGCGAGCGCCGGCTGCCGCTGCCAACGCAGTCCCGGCTCGACCCGAGGTTTCGCTGGCCGCCTGGAGTCGCTGCAAGGAGCGTGGCGCACGGGTGGTCCCGCTGCTTCGCGCGCAACGCCCGGTTGATCTGCGGGGCGGGCGCTGCCTGTACGAGAACTCGGGTGCGGGCTGCCTGTAACCGCCGCCGAGCGGCCGCGCCGAGCGGCTGGACCGCTGAACGCGAGTGTGAGCGAGCCGCCGACGGGACGCGCCGCACGCTGGCGACGTCCGGCAAGGGGCGCCGGTTCCGACGTGCGGGGGCGATACTGTGCCGCGACCTTCCCGCAGTGGCCGACAGATCCGATAATTCCCCCTCGGAGCGGGCCGCGGTGCCCCCCTCCGAGCCCGCCGAGAGCACGCAGCGTGAGCGGCGCCACCGCGTGCTCGTGTGGTCGTTGATCGTGCTCGCGTCGGTGTTGCTGGTCGTCTCGATGGCCGCTAACTGGGTTCAGCGGGCGGCGCTCGACACGGATCAGGTGCAGGACACGACTGACCAGATCCTGGCGGACGAGGATGTGCAGGAGGCGCTCAGCATCTTCCTGGTCGAGCAGCTGTTCGCCAACGTCGATGTCCAGGGCGAGCTCGAGCAACAGTTGCCGAGCAGCCTCAAGGCGCTGTCCGCGCCGATCGCGGGGGCGACGAGGCAGCTCGCCCTGAACGTCTCGCAGAGGGCGCTCGCCTCGCCTCGTGTGCAGGCCCTCGTCTCAGATGCCGTCCGCCGCGCGCACGAGCAGTTCGTGAGCTTGATCAGGAGCAAGGGCGAGTACGTCTCGACGACCGGCGGCGAGGTGACGCTCGACTACGGCAGCCTGGTCGCCGACCTGGCCGTCCGCCTGGGGGCCGACCCAGCGACGATCTCCGAGATCCGGCGCGTCGTGCAAGAGCTCTCGACGGACCTCAGGCAAGGCTTGACCTCGGCTCAGGCGCGGATTAAGTCGGTGCGCGCGGAACTCGCTCGGGTGCAGGGTGGGTCGCTGAGTTCCGAGTTGCAACAGGATCTGGGGGCGCTCCAGCAGAGCGTCGCCGAGCTCCAGGCGAGGATCGCGAGCCTCGAGAGGACGGTCGAGAGCGCGGAGGGGAAGGCCCCGTCCCAGCTCCAGGACCGTCTTGCCAGCCTCGACAGCCGGCTGTCCGACCTTGGCGGCCGGCTGACCGCGCTCGAGGACCAGATCGCCGCCGTGCTGGAGGATCCCAGCGAGGCGAACGTCGAGCGGCTCGACCCCGCGCTCACCTCGACTCAATCACGGATCACGACCCTGCTGGGACGCCAGGTGGTGCAGACGCCGGGGCAGCTCGTCGTGCTCGGGTCAGACCAGCTCGACGGCGTTCAGACCGCTGTGAGGGCGCTCCGCAACCTCGGCTTCGTGCTGCCGCTGCTTGCGCTCTTGCTGTACGTGGGCGCGATCTACCTGGCGCGCGGATGGCGTCGGCGAGCCCTGATCGCGGCGGGCGGCGGGATCCTCGTTGCGACGCTGCTCGTCCTCTTGGTGAGACGCCTGGCGGGCGGCGCGGTCGTCGACTCGGTGGCCGGCTCCGAGACGGTCAAGCCGGCCGTCCAATCCGTCTGGGGCATCGTCACCGAGGGGCTGCGCGCGCGGTCGCTGTTCATCCTCATGATCGGGCTGGCGTTCGTCGGCGCCGGCCTCTTGGCGGGGCCCGGCCGTCGCGCCATTGCGCTGCGACGCTTGCTCGCACCGTACCTCCGCGACCAGCCGGTCGTCGTCTACGGGGTGGTCGCCGTCGTGTTCCTGCTCTGGCTGGCTTTCTTTCCCGGGATCACGAACCTCGGCCAGGTCCTGGTGATCGTGGCGCTCCTGGCCCTCGCCGTGGTGGGCGTCGAAGCGCTGCGGCGGCAGACCGCGCAGGAGTTTCCGCCCGGCCAGAACAGCTCCTGACCGACGCCGGGCCCGCCGCGGCGAGCCGCTCCTAGCTAGGCGGAGCGGAGCAGGGGCCAGCCGCTCGGCGAGGGGGTGCTCGAGCTCGCAGATGCCCGCGGGGAGCTCGTGGGCAACCGAAGCAAGGCGGGCGCAGAAGCTCGAACAGGTCCGACGCCGAGCCGTCCCGCTATCCAACACGCGCCGCCGTCCGCAGGCGACGGCAGGTAGCGCTACCCGTCGAGTCCCTCGGCGAGCCATGCTTTCGCCGCGGCCAACTCACGCACGGGGAAGCCCCTGGCCTTGCCCGGCAGGAGGAACGACAGCCCGCGCAGGGCGGGGCGTATCCAGTCCTCGTCGCTGACCACGGCGACGCGGTCGAACGACGTTGCATAGCGGGCACGGAAGCCGGCGTCGGCCGTCATCGCGTCGCCCTCGACGCGGGCGTCGGGCCCGAGCAGGTAGAGCAACCGGATCTCGTGACCACCGTCGGCGATCTCGCGGCGTAACACCGGCTCCACCGCGCGCTCCCAGTCGTCGTCCTCGACCTCGCCGATCGCCTCGAACCCGATCGTGCCGCCGGGCATATCGGTGATACGTCGCAGCATGCTCGCCTCCGTTCTCGTTCGTTCCGGCGATGGTACGGGCCGACGTCGCGACAAAGCGCCCTCGAGCGGCGGTCGGGCGGTCGAACCCCGGTAGGCTCGCGCCAGCGCGTGGACGGTGAGGTGGCACGAATCGTGGTCGCCGACGACGGGGCCGGAGCTCTCACGGGTCGCCGTGCGGCACGCTGCCGAGCTCTTGGCGGCGTGTCCCGCTGTGCTGGCGCCTGTCTGCGAACCTTGGGCTGGCTGGCCGCGCTCCCGGTGGGCCTGCCCCTTCGTCCTGGGCACGCTCTCTCCGGATCCGGCGACGCTCGAGCCGTTCGATCGGGCCCAGCGCGAGCACGCCGCGACGGTCGTCGCCGCCGGGGCCGAGCTCGCCCGCTCACTACGCTTGGCGCGGACCCTCAAGCCGTGCCCGATGAGGTCGACGTGGCCGACACGTTGATCGACAACGCACGGGAGCGAGGCGCGGCCGTGGTCGTGGTGGGTTCGCACGGGATCTCGCGGCGTCGCTCGCGCCTGCTCGGAAGCTGGGCGCGCATGCTGATCCAGTGTTGCGACCGGCCGGTACTCGTCATCCGCGCCGCCGACGAGGACCGAACACCGGCGCTGCATTGAAATCAAGCAGAAGGACCGAATGCCCGCGAGCAGGCCGCGGCGCAGTTACGTGAGCTGGCGGACCAGCTGGCGCGCCACAACGACGTCGAGTTCGAGCGCGAGGGCGTCTCGTTCAAGGTGCAAGTGCCCGACGAGGTGGAGCTGAAGGTCGAGCTCGAAATCGAGGACGACGGCGGTGAGCTCGAGATCGAGCTCACCTGGTAGCCGGACTCCGATGACGCGCGTTGGCTGGGCGGGGGGTACCTCCGATTACCGTTGGCGAGCGGGCGGTCAGGCCGTTTTACGCCCGGCCGCGATCGCGAGCACGGCGCTCGGGGTGTCGAGCATGCTTTCCGGCATCGCCGTCGAGGGTGAGGCTCCGGGGTGCGCGCGGGCGACGCGCACGCGCAGCACACTGGGCCGGATGGCGAAGCGAAGCGGGGCTTGCAGCACGAGCGCCTCGCCGTCGACGCCCGCTGGGATCGGGCGGTCGGCGCGGACCTCGAACTCGGGCGCCGACCACTCGCGCCACGGCCGCTGCGAGAGGCGGCCGCGCTCGCCGCGCCCAGTCGGTTCGCCGACGACCGTGATCCCGAGCAGGCCGTTGTCGATTCGCGGTCTGGTGCCCGACCCGGCCGCCCTGCCGAGCCGGTAGCGGTTGTTGGAGACCAGGATCGCCGCGCCCGAGGAGTGCTCGCTGCCACCGGGCCCGGTCCATCGCAGATCGAGGCCGGCGCCGTCGGGACCGAGCGCGTCGGGCATGGTGTCGATGATCGTCCTGAGCTTCGCCTCGCGGTAGCCCTCGCGCTGGACGGCCTCGGCGTACAGTCCGAGGGAGACGTTGTTGACGAACACGCGGCCGTTGACCTCGGCGAGGTCGACGCGCTTCTCGCCGCCGCGGCGGAACGCGTCGAGGGCACCCACGACATTGTCGCGATCGACCCCGAGATCGAGGGCAAAGTGGTTTCTGGTGCCCGCCGGGACGCAGGCGTAGGGAAGATCATGCTCGGCCGCGATCGCAGCGACGATCGCCTGTGAGCCGTCGCCGCCGGCCATCGCCACGGCGTCGGCGCCGTCCGCGAGCGCGTCGCGCACGAGCTGCTCGAGGTCGCTGCCCGGCGTCAGCTCGATCGGCCGGATCCCGCGAGCGCGCGCCTCGTCGGCGAGCTTGAACTTCTCCGCCTTGCCGCCGCCGGACCTTGGATTGAAGAACAGCACCGGGCGCTCCGGGTCCGGCGCGCCCGGCAGCGGCACCCCCACCGCGAATGCGGCCTTGGTCGCTGCAATCGCTGCAAACGCGCCCGTCCCGACCAAAACCAACTCCGGGACCCCCGAGTCCAGCACGACGATCACCACCGCGGCCAGCACCAGCGCCGCTGCCGAACCGAGCCCGGCGACCCGCGAAATGCCCCGGCGCAGCAGGCCGTACCAGGCCGCGAGCGCAGCCCCGATCAGCAACGCCGCCAGGATCAGGCCGCGCGGGAAGTTCGCGACCACCGCGTAGACCGCCGCCGCAACCGTAAGTGCGGTGAGCACGAGCGCGATGATCGCTGCCAGGCGGGGCTTCGTCGCGGGCTCCCTTCTCCTCGATAAGCTTATGCGCGATCGTCTTCGGTTAGCCAATCGTTGGCGGTCGCCTCCTTTTCACGCGAGAGCCCGCGCACGCCACGCCCGACGAACGGCATGCCTTCGGCCGGCGGGCCCGCAAGCTGGCGCCGCGTTCGAGCGACGCGGAGAGCGCAGTCGGTTCGAGCGCGTCCTCAGGCTCGGCCCTCAACGCGCGCACGCGCTTGACGCGCTCGCGCAGATCGGCCACATCCGGCGCGCCCGTCACCCCGTCTAGCCAGGCGGACGAGATTCGCGGGCCGGCATAGTAAGCGAATTACGCGGCCCGTCTGCCTCCTCGTGGCGGCAGCACCGCCACCGGAGTAGGGGACGCTGTGTAATCGCGTCCCGGTGAACCGCCGCCCCTACGAAGCAACGCGGAGCATGCCTGCCCTGAGTCTTGGCTTCCGGGGATGCCACGGACGGACGTCACCGCGCGAGCGTCCAGGGGTGTCACTCCAATCCACTGAAGGACCTGTCCACGAGCGCCGAGAACCACTGTAGGCTCGCGTCCAACGTGGCTGGCGAGGCGGCACCGATCCTGATCGCATACGACGGCTCCGAGCTGTCTCGGGTTGCCGTGGGGCGGGCTGCCGAGCTCTTCGCCGGGTGGCCGGCCGTGCTTGTGACGGTGTGGGAGCCCGGGCTTGCAGCGGTATCCATGGGTGAGCCCGACGCCGTCGGTATGAGCACGCTACCCCCTGATCCGGCGACGGTCGAAGCGCTCGATCGCCTCCAGCGCGAGCATGCCTCGGCCGTCGCCGCCGACGGGACCGACCTCGCCCGCTCTCTCGGGCTTGCAGCGGAGCCACAAGCCGTGCCCGACGAGGTCGACGTGGCGGACACGTTGATCGACATCGCCCGGGAGCGAGACGCGGCCGTCGTCGTGGTGGGCTCGCACGGAATCTCGGGGCTGCGCTCGCGGCTGCTCGGACGGGTTTCGAGAAAGCTCATTGAGCATTGCGGGCGGCCGGTACTGGTCATCCGCGGGAACAGAGACTGAGCCCGAACAGCGGCTCAAAGGCACAGGAGCCTGCGTTCATACAACGGTCTGTGCGCCCCGGTCGGGACGCCAGCCGCGCATAGCATCCGACACGGAGGCGGTGACGTCGAGCAGAAGCATCGGATGGACCGCGGAGCAGGCCGCCACGCGGTTGCGCGAACTCGCCCAGCAGCCTCGCGCCACAACGACGTCGAGTTCGAGCGCGAGGGTGTCACGTTCACGGTGCGCGTCCCCGACGAGTTACGGCTCAAAGTGGAGTTGGAGATCGAGGACGATGGCATCGCGCTCGAGATCGAACTCACCGGCTAGCCCGTCGCCGCGAGCGCGTGTACCGTGCACCGCGTTCCCCGATCAGAGCATGGGCGACCACGCCACGTTCGAGGCAGCCGCCGCGGACGGCGGAACCGCCGTCGAACTGGAATCCGAGTAGTTGCGGCTCGTCTGTCGCAGTGGTTCCGGTCGTGCCCGGGTCGACCTGATCGGCAGGCTGCTCGCCACGAGCTTTGCCGCACGTCCTCTAGTGGTGGGCATCCCCTCTCGCTGGGATGCGAGCACCCGCACCGACCACTGGGAGCACCCTTTTGCGTCCAGTCGCCGCTGCCACGCTTGACATTTGGTGCCCAGACGATCCGAGCAAGCGCGGATGATCAGTGTCTTCGCCGCCTTCCTTCGCTAACGGTGCTGCTTACCGCATGCGGCGAGTCCGAGGAGCAGGAGGCACAGGACCGGGTGTGCGAAGCGCGCGCGGACATCGAACGGCGAGTGGACGATCTTGCGGCGCTCACCCCTACGACCATGAGCGTCGAGAGCGCAACGAGCAACCTCGAGGCGATCCGGGATGACCTCGGAGAAGATCGCAGCAGAGCGCGAGGACCTCGCGCCGGCGCAGCGCCGCGAGGTCGCGGAGGCGGGGAAGCGCTTCCGCTCCCAGCTCGAGACCACGGCTCGCGACGTCGCCTCCGGCGCGACGAGCGGTGGGGAGGCTGTCGCGCGGCTGCGGGCCGCGCTGGACGACCTCGCGAAGTCGGTCCGCGATGCCTACGCGCCAATCGACTGCTAGAACGCGGCGTCAGACGTCGTTGAAGGTGTGGGCATCGCCCCGACGGATGTCCGTGAAGCCGCCCGGCGGCACGACGCGCGCCTCGACCGCGTCCGCCAACGCAGCCATGTGGCGCACGAACGTCCGCGCGGGGCGCGCGGGATCGTCGCGCCACGGAGCCCTCGGCGAGGCGAGCGTTCCCCAGTGGATCGGCACCGCGACTCGCGGTTCGAGAAGCGCAGCTGCGCGCGCCGCGCGTGCCGGGTCCAAGTGACCGCGTCCCACCCGAGCGCCCCAGCCCCAGATCGGAAGCAGCGCCACATCGAGCGCGCCGGCGAAAGCCCGCATTCCGTCGAACAGATCGGTGTCACCGGCGAAGAAGATCCCCTCCGGACCTTCGACAAAGTAGCCAAGCGTTTCGCGGGCGCGCGAAAGCGGGTGGCGGCGCCCATCGTGCGCGAGCAAAGCGGCGGCTACTTCCGTTGAGCCGATGCGCAGCCGCTCGCCCGGCACCGCCTCGATGACGTCGCCGAGGCCGGCGTGTTCGAGCATGCGGCCGCATCCGCGCGGCGCGACTACTGGACAAGGACGAAGAAGCCGGAGCGACGGCGGGTCAAGGTGGTCGAGGTGGGCGTGGGAGATCAGGACCGCGTCGGGTTGCCGGAGCTCCTGTAGCGGCGGAAGCGGGACGATCCGGCGCAGGTGCGCTACGCGCGGCCGCAGGATCGGATCTGTCAATAGGCGTGTTCCGCCCGCCTCGATTTGCACCGTCGCGTGGCCCACATACGTGATGCGGATCATGGAACGTCGCAGCCTCTCACGCCTCTGTTCCTCAAGTCTGCGGTGCGCGCCCTCGCCCCGCCACACCGGTATGCACAACCAGGACTGTGAGGCCAGCACCTTTGCCTGACGGCACGCGTCGTGGGACGGTCGAGGCAGCCGCAGAGGCCAGCCCCCAACGGAGGAGGACGTCGATGGCTGACGCAACGTTTTCCGGCACTGAAGTACAGGGCGACGGAGTCTCCGCGGTGCGGCGGGCGACGCGCGCAGCATGCGGCGCGAAGCGACCCGGACGCGGCTGGCTCTCCTTCGCCGTCGTGATGTTCCTCATCGCGGCGACCTTCAACACGGTCCGCGGGATCGCGGCGATCGCGAACGACGACCATTTCACCGCGGATGAGCTTCTGTTCGGCGACGAAGCTCGCGAGCAGACCAACGAGGCAGCTCCAGCGGTACCTCCTCGGCGACGGCCGGCTGCGCTGCGCAACGCTCGTCTCCGTGCTCGCCTACTCCGGAGTACGATCGGGCGAAGCCCTCCGCGCTGACCTGCGACCGCGTTAGGAACGCACCATCGCCGTGACCGGCGCCTGCTCGATGGCCCGATTGAAAGGGGCCAAGACCGGCGCGGAGCGCACCGTGCGGCTGCCCTCACCGGCTCGCCCACGATCTCGCCGTGGCGGCTCGCCAGCGACCGCCCCGATCCGGAAGGGATTGTGTTCCCCGGTGACTCGCCGAACAGCACCCTAACCGAGGGCCAGTCGAACCGATGGACGCAGGGCACGTTCAGAACGCCCAAGCTCGCGGTGGGACTGCGACCGCCCGCGCCTATGACCTCCGGCACTCGTTCGTCTCCCTGCTGATCCACGAGGGCCAGTCGATCCTCGAGTCGCTCGGCAGGCGGGTCACTCACCGCAGACATGCCTGAGGGACTAAGGCCATCTCTTCGACGAGTTCGACCCGCCAGGCGGGAGCCGGCGGAGGCGGTTGATCGCCGCCGCGCGTGCAAGCTCGTACCTCTCTCGTACCTTTCGAGAAACGGAAACCAGGGCAAGGCCACTCGTAGAGCGGCAAATCCCTACAGCGGGATCTCCCAGAGCGGGAACCAGCGCGTCACGTCCTCCTCGAACGGGAGCTCCGTTCCGAGCTGGGCCTTCACGCGGAGCTCCCGCTCCGAGTCGCGGGCCTTGTCGCCTGGGGCGGGCACGAAGGGGTAGTAGGCGCCGCGCTTGAAGTTGTAGATGAAGTAGATCGGGCGGCCCTTCTCCTCGAAGGCGAAGACCGCGCACAGCAGGCGGTCGCCGTAGCCGCCGCCTTGGAGGTTGACCGAGACCGTGTTGAGCGACACGACCAGGTCCTCGAAGTCCGTGTCGCGGAGGATCAGCCAGCGGTAGCCGAACTCGTCGTCGGCCGTGGCGACCTCCGTGCCGGTCTCCTCGGCGGTGCCCCGGACCAGCTCGTTGGTCTCGTCGACGATCTGCTGGAAGTCGGCGGTCCCGAGCGGCTGGAACACGATGCCGGCCACGCCCCGGTGTTGGATGCCGAGCCCCGTGTCGAGGGTCACGTGGGCGGTGGTCATCGCGAAGAGCCGGTCCGGCGCCGGCGTCTTCAGCTTGCCCTTCGACCCGAACAGGGCGTCGAGAAACCCCACGCGGCTCAGGCGGCGGTGCCCTGGAGCTGGGCCTCGAGCTGCTGGAGGCGGGCGATGCGCTGCTCGATCGGCGGGTGCGTCGAGAACAGCGTCTGGATCGCGCCCTTGACGCTCGTCGGGACGATGAAGAAGGCGTTCAACCGCTCCGCCTGGCGCAGGTCCTGCGTGGGCAGGCGTTGCATGGCGCCGGAGATGTTGACGAGCGCCGAGGCGAGCGCGCTCGGGCGTCCCGTCACGATCGCCGCCCCGCGGTCGGCCGCGTACTCCCGGTAGCGCGACAGGGCGAGCATCAGGAAGAAGGAGAGGATGTAGACCACGAACGAAACGAGCAGCACGATCAGGATGCTCGGGTTCTCGTCATCGTCGCCGCCGAAGAAGAAGCCGAACTGCAAGATCACCGCGGCGATCGAGGCGAAGAAGCTCGCGATGGTCATGATCAGCACGTCGCGGTGCTTCACGTGCGCCAGCTCG
>Ga0081538_10005771_pt1 | contig 11045 bp, 11 predicted proteins | sample TabmetS5T2R1_FD_71022 | JGI IMG/M metagenome (GOLD analysis project Ga0081538, IMG submission 71022) | Tabebuia heterophylla rhizosphere microbial communities from the University of Puerto Rico - S5T2R1 | ecosystem: Host-associated > Plants > Roots > Rhizosphere ...
CCGTCAACACTCCGTGCTCGGCGCTCTCTTCGGACTCGGACCCTCGGGCAGGGATTCAGCCCCGCTAGAGCGGCTTGCGGGTACAGGGCACCGCTAGCTCCCCGCCTAGCACGGTCCACCACCGAGCCTACCCGCCGGCACCCTCACCCGCCAACCGGAAGCGGCGCATGCGAGACTCCTGGACCCCCGGCGCCGGAGAGGATGATGACCGTGACCGAGGGCCCCGACCAGCTTCGGGGGATCGTTCGGGCGTCTCCCTGGATGATGAGGGTGCTGGGCGCCGCTCGGGTCTGCGCCCCTCCGGACTGGTGGGTCGGGGGCGGGGTGTTGCGCGACCTGGTGTGGGACGGGCTGCATGGCGGTTTCGATCCCGCCCGGGTCAAGGACGTCGACGTGGCGTTCTATGATCCGCTCGACCTCAGCCACGCCCGTGAGGTCGAACTGGAGGCGGCGCTTGGCAGGTACCTGCCCGGCGTGATTTGGGATGCCAAGAACCAGGCTGCGGTGCACCTCTGGTACCAGCGCAGGTTCGGGGTGGAGGTACCTCGGCTCGCGTCGGCGGCGGATGGTGTGGGCACCTGGCCGGAGACCGCAACCGCCGTCGCCGTTCGGCTGTGCGCCGACGACTCGCTCGAGGTCTTGGCGCCCTGCGGGCTCGCGGACCTCCTGGGTGGCATCTGCCGGCGCAATCCCCGCCGGGTCAGCGTCGAGGAGTACCGGCGCCGGCTGCTCCGCAAGGGCGTCGCTCAGCGGTGGCCGAACGTGGTCATCGAGCCCTGAGCGCTGGCGCGCCGCCGAACCCGATCTCGTTCCCGTCGGGGTCGCGGTAGATGGCCTTGCGCACGCCGTTGGCGTAGGTCTCGCGCTTGGCGGGCTCGAGTCCCCGGCCGGCGATCTGGGCGAGGAGCGCGTCGAAGTCGTCGACGAAGACGGTGTGCATGGCGTGCCCGGCGTGCTCGGGCCGGTGCTCGACGACCAGGGACCGGTGCTCCGCCAGCTCCCACAGGGCCTCGCTGTCGCTGACCACGAAGGTCGGCGGCGAGCCGAGCAGCCGCTGGTACCAGGCCAGCGCGGCCGCGTAGTCGCTGACCGGGATGCCTGCGAACAGGTCGACGGCCATGCCGCCATGCTAGCCGAGGTGAGCGCCCGGACTGAGGCTTGGCGTGGCCGTTCTGTGGGGGAAGGCCGGCGGCCGGTGGTTCCATTCCCCCTTAGTGGCGGCGCCGGGTGGTGGGTGGCAGGAGGATCCGCACGCTGACCCGGGTGAAGGACTCCGGCTCATGGCCCTTGCGTGCCCGTTGTAGCAAGGCGTGCAACTCTCGGGTCATCTGGTGCACCTGCTTCGCCCGCGCGCAGGCCTGGAGTGCCTGCTGGTGGAGGCAGTCGGCCCGCAGACAGGCGACCTCGGCCCGTTGCCTGGTGATCACTGGGTCCTGGCTGGGGTCCGGGTGCCAGGCTGGCCGTGGCGGCACCGCGGGAAGCGGAAGATCCGGGCCCTCGGCCTCCCAGGCGGCCAGCACCCGGTCCATCGCTTCATGGACCCGTGCGATTGCCAGCTCCATCGCATGCGTCACGACCACAGCATGGAGCATCGGCCGGCGGTCGGCTACTACCGTGCCCACGACCCGGACTACGAGGTTACTGCGATGCGAGGAGGGCGAGCAGTTTGGCGTGGGTGTCGGCCTGGGCGGCCTGGGTGGCGGCCACGGTGCCGCCAAATGAGGTCAAGGCGTCGTCGGTCATGCTCCCGTACCAGGCGGTGAGGCCGCCGATGAGGTGGCCGGCGTCGGGATAGCGCAGCGCGGTGACCGGGTGGGCGAATCGGCGGTCTCGCAGGCGGACGGTGATGGCGTCGACATAGCGACAAGACGGCCAGACGAGGTCCTGCTCGCCGCAGGCGAGCAGGACCGGGCCTCGGATGCGCTCCACCGGGACGACCGACCGTGCCTGGCCCGGCGGGTTGGGCTGGCCGAACTCGGACGGGCTGACGGCCGGAAGGGGGCGGCCGCCCAGCGTCCAGGCCGGCCGGCTGGCGTCGGGCGTGCCCGGGTTCACCACCGAGCTGGGCACCCCGGCGATGACGCCGTTGACGAGCTGTGGGAAGTGGGCGCCGAGCAGCAGCGCGGCCTCGCCGCCCCGCGACTCCCCGGCGACCAGCACGTGGCGGGGATCCACTCCGGGCTGGTCCCGCAGGATCCTGAGCGCCTTGGCGAAGTACTCCAGGGGAATGTCCTGCAGGGTCGTGGGCAGGCCCGGCGCCTCGAAGTACGCCAGGGCGAGGCTCGGATAGCCGTGAGCCGCCAGCAGCGCGGCCCCCATGCTGGTGGTCAGGCCCCCGCCGGAGCCGCCGAAGACCAGCACCGCCGGACGCCTGCCTGCCGTGGTCCTGGGCAGGTACAGGTTGCCGTAGATCCCGCCCCTGGACGGCCGCAGCCGCTTCTCGGTCACGCCGACCGCGGACGGGCCTTGCCGGCGGACGCTCGCCTCGGCGGCCACACGGCCGCCGACGGTGGCCTGGAGGGTGACGTCGTAGCCGGCCTCGGGGTAGAGGAACCAGTCGGGCCCCGTGCCCGGTGGCGGGACCATGAGCGTGAGCAGCCCCATGGGGTTGACCCCGGTGTAGCTGCCGCCCAGCGACGGCTGGTCCAGCGCCACCGCCCCGGCCGAGGTCGCCTGGAACTGGGCCGTGGCCGACCAGGTGATCCCGCCGGTGTCCCTGGCCCTGGCGGTGAGGGTGGTCCTCGCGCCCGCGGGCAGGCCCTGCACCGTCACCGCGACCGGCTGGTCCACCGGCGCCGCCTGCGGCGACACCGAGATCGACGCCTGGACCCTGTCGCCGTCACCGCGCGTGCATCCGGCCAGCCCCGCGGCCGTCACCAGCAGAGCGACCAAGACCGGGATCGGTCGTACCCGCCAAGGTCCAGCGTGCCCAGCCATAGGGATGTTCTACCCCTGCAACCGGCCAACCAGCATGGCAGCAGGATCAGGCGGTCAGAAGCTAGCCGCCACCCATGGCCTTCCATCGCTGGGCGAGCGGCGCCTCCGCCGGCTTGTCGCGCCACGTGCGGGCCTCGATCCTGAGACCGACCGCGACGGCGGCGCCGAGGATCAGCAGGAGCGTGATGATCCAGCTCACAGGCGGCTCCTTCTCGTCCTGACCTGCCAGCTTGGAGCAGCCGGCACCTCAATGCAAGGGCGTGCTCGTGAAGGCTCCGGCCCCACCCTTCGTGTGCGGAGGCTGAGGGGTTCGAACCCTGTCCGGTGCTTCTTCGTAGTCCAGGGGCATAGTGGTGGACGGACTCTGAACCTGCAAGGCCGATTCGCCGACGGTGACCGCTCGCGCCCACCGAGGACCAGCGGTTCCTGGTGCAGTGCGGACCCAGCGCGGATCACCTGGCTCAGCGTGGATCCGCCGTGGCGCCGGCACGAACGAGCTGGCCGCAGATCCAATCGAGCCGGTCTTCGAGGTCGATGAGGTCGGCCGGTTTCGGGTCCAGCTCCGGCAGCATGGTACGTAGCGCCATCAAGGTCCGGAACTGCCTCGATGCGACCTCAGCGTCGGCCGCGTCGCCGTGCGGGTGCTCGACAGCGCGCCGCAGTGCACTCCGGACGTCGTTCAGCGTGTCACGGATCGCGCCGTAGGACGGATGCTGCATGGTGAGGTCCGGAGCGAGCCAGACGTCCAGGCCGGTCAGCCCAGTCATCGCCGCTTCGAGCGGTTGCCGGTGTCTACCCATTTCCGACCCTACAGGGTTGGCGCGAACGTGCTGGTCGTCCGACGCTTTCGAGCCGTTGGGCTGAGTCATACAACCCGGGTGCGAAGCGAGGCAAGGTCCAGTAGGGGCATGGGGTGGCCTGTGCCGGCCTAAGTGGCGGCGGGAGTTACTAGCCGAGCTGGGAGCGTCCTCGCCGACTGGGTTAAGCACCTGCTTGCAAAGCTAGCTCGGGGAGGGTCACAACCTGGGCACGCGGTGAGCGGCGCAGGTCGGGGCCGGTTCGGCGTTGTCCGTGGTTGCCCGCTCGGGACCGGTACGGACCCTGTGAATGGCACGCTTGTGGCACGGCCGGTTAGGACGAGCTCGGTATCGGTCAACCAGCTGAGAAGAGCGGCCGGATGGCCGCTCTTCTCACTCACTGCAGTCCTTGCTCAAAGGAAGCTCTCGATCCAGCTTAGGATCTGCGGTTGATCGATGCGGTAGGAGAAGCCGGCGCCGGCGCAGTTGGCGTTGATTACGAACGAGTTCACCGCCAGGATGGTCGTCCCGTACAGCACCGGGCCACCCGAGTCACCGAAACACAACCCACCCTGGTGCGGCTGCCCTGGATTGCTCGACAGGTGCAGGTTGAAGCCCTGGGAGTAGCCGCTCTTGAGGCTGACGAGCTTGGCGGTGGCCTGCAGCCGGCGTACATCGGCGACCTGGACGGGCTGCACGTCCTGCACGCCATAGCCGACGATGGTGAACAGCTCGTGCTTGTAGAGCGTCTCGGCCAGCCCCACGGTGGGCAGCGAGCCGTAGGTCGACAGCCGCACCCGCTGATCGAGCACCACGATCCCGACGTCGCTGGTGTTGGGGAAAGTGGCGAAGTCGTCGTAGTCGGGGTGCGTGTAGGTCTCGCCGGTGATGCCGCGGGTGTAGTTGCCGGAGAGGACCTCGGCGGTGGAGGGGGCGGTCTCGGTGAACCAGGCCTCCGCGGAGGCGGTGCCGAAGGTGCAGTGGCCGGCGGTCAGCACGACCGTGGGTGAGATGAGGGTGCCGGTGCAGCGGTGCAGATAGTTGCCGTCTTCGTCGAAGAAGCGGATGACGCCGACGTAGGGATGCTCGTTGTTGTCCGGCTGCCCGTGGAGAATTGCGTGCGCCGGGCTGGCGGCAACCACTAGGGCAGCGACCGCGGCGAGCAGGACGAGGAGCTTGCGCAAGGATCCCACCTCCATCCTTCGATTACGCCGAGGCTAACACGCGAATCACCGCAAGGTCCACAAATCAGCACGACCGGACCGATGGTAGCAGGTCTGGCGGAGGTGAGATTCGAACCTAGCGCCCCCAGCGCCGGCCTGCTTCGCCGTCCGAGGTCGTGGCGGCGGATGCGTGTGACCTGCGATTCTCATTCGTCGACAGTGACCGCTCGTGACCGCCGAGGACCAGGGATTCCTGATGCCGTGCGGACCCAGCGCGGACCAGGACCGCGAGCTTGGGAAGTACTACCGGGCGGCGCGGACTGCAGCCGCGGCCCATCGCAGAGGCCTTGGCCGGTCACGGCTGTTGACCCTAGGCGACCGTCTGGGACTGCTGCATAGGGCACGTCGAGGGCACGGCCGGCGAGGGCGAACCCGGCTCAGGCTTGGCGGCGATGGTCACCAGCTCAGGCGATAGGCGAGGTCCGTCCCCGGACGACCACCCGACTCGTTGGCAGGCGCGCGGGCGCGGCAGCCGAATTCATGTAGCAGGGTTTCCTTATACATGGAGGTCAGGCCGCGGTAGTTACTCCGTTACCTATTGTGTCTCGCAGCTTTCAGAGTCCTACAGAAGCACTGTACAGGGATCGGGGTTAGTTCCAAAGAACACGGTGTGAGGACCGCCAACGAAGGTAGCCTCGCCGTTCTCATCGATGACGATCTTGCCGGCATCGTGCAGCACGGGTCCCAATCCAGGAACTGGTGTATTAAAGACCACCCCGACAACGGTGGTCTCGCCCGTTGTCAAGTCGGTAATGAACTGGTGATGCCCTGGGTCACGGTAGGTATTTCCACTGGCGGAGTTGGTGATCACGCCAACAAAGTTGATGTGCTCAGCCACTCTGACAGCATCGCCCTGCGCGTTGAAGAAGGTGATAACGCGCACGTCTACAGTGAAGGTTTCGTTTAGCTGGAAGTCGCCGCAGTCGGCGAACTCGAATTCGCCTTCATCATGAAATGTCTCGATCAAGGGCGGCGTGGCGCTGGCGGGTTGGATTATGAGCAGAATGCTGCTGAGGGTGAGGGCCGTTAATAGTAGTAGTCGCCTTGGCCTTGGCATCGTGCGCCTCCTTGTCTCAAGGCATTGTTGGCGCCCTTTGCGGAAATGCCCCCTCCTTGGGCAGCGGTTCTTTGGCCGAGCCCTAGCTCGGAGCAGCCTGCTCCCTTGGTACGGAAAGGGCAATACATATTTGAGGCTTGTGAGCGAAAATGCGCACAGAGCCCCCTCCGGGGCTTCTGTGCTGTCGGACGTGCGTTCAGGCGACGTCAGTGGGTCTGCCGGCCGAGGACGGCCGCCGCAGGCGGCGGCCCGCAAGGCTGGCCTTGAGTTCGTAGAGAAACTCCTCACTGCGAACCTCACCAGCACAGCGCTGCGCGGCGGATCGGTGTGCTGGTGCCGACTACTGGTCGGTCACGCAGCCGGGCGTCACCGTTGCCGCTGGGACAGCCGCCGGCCGCTCAGCACCTCATCAACCACGTCCATCAGCGGCCGTCGTGAGGACCGAGCCGCACTCCGGAGCCGCTCGAACGCCTCGGCGTCGTCGATCCCCTCCCGAAGCATCACCATCCCCTTGGCCCGCTCGATCCGGGTCCGGTGGGCGAAGGCTGTCTGCAGCTGCTCGGCCAGCCGCCCCTTGACCTGGGCGCCGACCGCCTGGCTGAGCAGGGTCGCGGCCAGCGCCGCATACACCTGAGCGGCGCTGATCTCGGCCTGGTCCCAGTCCCTGGGCTGGGCCGAGTACAGGTCCAGGCTGCCGATCGGGCCGCCTTCCAGTTGCACCGGGACGCTGAGAGCGGCCCGCATCTCCTGGCCGGTGACCACGTCGGTGATCTTGCCCCACTGGGGTTCCTTGGCCGCATCGCGCATGGCCATCGGGGCGTGCTCGGCGAAGGCGTTGACACAGGGCCCCTGCCCGAGTCGCTCCTGGCCCTCCTCGATGACCTGGGTCGGCTGGTCCGAGGCGGTCGCCCAGCGCAGCTGCCCGCGTTCATCGGCCAGCATCAGCCCGGCCCCGTCCACCCGCAGCAGCTCCTTGGCCGCGCTGGTGATCTGCTGCATCGCCCGCCCGAGATCGCCCTCGACATCTAAGGTGGCGAGCTGGCTCAAGTTGCGGGCCAGGGCAGCAGGATCGATGGGCATGTCGAGCTCCTTCACCGGAGGGCAGGCCGGGCAGCCTCGCCCAAGAACGGCTGTACGGCCGGCAGTCTATGACATGGGATGCATCTCTCAACCCCTCTACCTGGGTTGCTGGGATGCACGGGTTCTGGCCGGGCGCGGCGGGTAAGCCCTGGCGTGGCTGCCTCGGGTGGCTGGCCTCGGCCAGCGGGGCCGGTACCAGCCCTGCTGGCGAGTGGCAGGCCTAGACCTCGCTTGCCTGTGTCGGCGCCCGGGGCAGCTTCATCGTTCCCTGGTACGGACGCGCCCGGGCGGGACGCGAGCATGCACGGCCCGCGTCCCGCTGCTGGCATCGCCTGGTCGACCGGGCTACTGGCCGGAGCTGTGCGTCGCCCTGGTCGTCGTCGCCATCGCCCACCGCAGGCTCGGCCCCAGCTCGTCGGTCATGACCTCGATGACCTGGCGGGCGCTGCCATCCTCAGCCGACCAGCTCCGCTGCTGGGAGCCGACCCACGACCACGACCCGGCTGGCCTTGGACAGCGATTGGGCGGGCGTGCTCGGCCTGGTCGCGCCAGGCGATCACGTGAAGAACGATGCCTCCTGGTCCCTGCGGCCGCTGACGGCCACCCGGAACATGGCCCGGGCAATGCCGCGCTCGGTGTGGCGCAGCTCGGAGTCGTCGGTGAGGTTGCCGGCCGTGGCCGGCTCAGTGCCGGGTTGGTTGGCGGCGTTTGCGGCTGGGGGTCGGGCAGGCCAGCACCGTCCGGCCAGATCCCTCCACCCTGGGCGCGGCGGGGAGAACGAGGCTCCCGCCATGAGAGCTGCCTGCAGCTCGTCCCAGGCTTAGCTCGTCAGCCGTACGTGGCCTTGAGCTCATCACCCTTGGCGTCGGCCTTGTAGAGCAGGTTGGCGCCATTCCCCTGGGCGGCACCGCCACAGTCCAGCCCCTCGCGCGCGATCCGTTCTTGCGGGGTGCCGGCCACCACCGCCCCGCTCTCGCTGGACGCGCCAGCCGCCCTGGCGTAGCACTTCGCGCCCTTCTCGTAGGTCTGGATGACCTTCCTGACGAGCGCGTAGGCCGGCTGGAGGCGATCGCTCGGGGTCCCGAGCCGGCGCAGCTGGCGACTCCAGGCGGCCATCTGGTTGCCAGACTCCACCATGATGGCCCGCGTCACGGTGCCGGGGCCCTGGGTTTGGAAGGATTTCTCGACCTTGGTCCGCACGGCCGAGACCCCTTTGAGCCAGGCAAGCTCCTTGGCGTCCAGCGGTGGGATCGTGGTGGTGGTCGGCGCCGCCGTGGTGGCGGTCGTGGCGGAGGCGGCCGTTGGACTGGCCGAATCCCCGCCGCACCCGCTGGCAAGCAGGGTGAGCAGGGTCAGGGTGGCGAGCCGAATGGCGGAGCGGCCGGTGTTGGATGGCATAGGCCCCCTCCAGCGCTGCATCGCGGCGAGCGTCGCCGCTGCTGGCGTGGAACGCTACACCTCGCTCTGCCGGTCGGGAAGCCGCTGTACCGCGGCGGCGCCCTGGCTCCTATGACGCTCGGGCGCAGGGTGCTGTGGAACGCCCTGGCCCCTGAGCTCTGGCGGCGGACCACTATCGCCCTGCACCGTGCCCTGGCTCGCCAGGTCGGCGTGGACGAAGTCGGACTGCGGCGGCTGGTCCGGGTCTCCTATGCCAAGGTGGCCCACCCGTCGATGGTGGGCCGGAGCGGTATGCCCGCTGGGGTGAGCAACTCGACGTCCACAACATCACCGAAGGCGACGACCAGGCGAGGGGGTTGTCGGCCGAGCAGGTTGCTGGGTGCATCGCCAAGTACGCGACCAAGGCCACCGAGACCTTCGGCAGCGGTCTCGACCGGCGCCTCGGCGCCGACGACCTGGACCACCTGGACGGGCTACCGGCGCATGTGGCCGTGCTCGTTCGGGCAGCCTGGGAGCTCGGCGGCCACCCCGACTGGACGGGCTCAGGTTGCGGGCCTGGGCCCACATGCTGGGCTTTGGTGGGCATTGGTCGACCAAGAGCCGCCGTGGCCCGGCTGGGACGGACCCAGCACGGACCAGGGAACAACCGCCTGGGCGGATTCGCAGGTGGCTGACCCGATGTTGTGGCGGAGGCTGAGGGGTTCGAACCCTCGAGGGAGTTGCCCCCCTACACGCTTTCCAGGCGTGTGCCTTCGACCGCTCGGCCAAGCCTCCGCGGGGCAGTGTACGCCAGGGGAACCTAGGTCCTGTCGTGCTGGTCGCCGAGGGGGGCGAGCACGGTGGGGCGGGACTGCGCGGGGACCTTGAGCCGGTCGAGGACGTCGCCGGCGTGGGTGAGGAGGTGGTCCGTGGTGGGGTGGTCGCCTGCGTGGCGGGCCGCGGTCGCCTGCAGGGAGAGGGCCCGGCCGAGCCAGACCGTCAGGCCGAGCTGGCGCCAGTGGTCGACGGCGCGGGCGAAGGCGGTCGCCGCCTCCCGCGGCTGTCCGGCCGCCAGGGCGGCCACGCCGGCGGTCTCGGAGCGGATGGCCTCGGCCTCGGTCTCGGCCTCGACGTCGTCGGGCGGCGGCGCCGTCCGACGGGCAACCGGAGGCGGGCGGCCGGCCAGGACCCGTGCCTGCTCCAGTGCCGCGGCCGCCAGTGCGGCCGTGCCCGTCGCGCCGGCGGCCGTGGCCGAGGCCAGGGCCCGCTCCAGCTCGGCGGCCGACTCGTCCGGGCGGCCGGCGCCCAGCAGGGCCCGGCCGACGAGCATCGGGCCCATCGACTCGTACAGGACCCAGCCGCTGGCGCGGGCGCCGTCCGCTCCCCGTCCGGCCGGGCCGGCCACCCGCCGCCAGCTGCCGCGCTCGAGGAGGATCCCGGCCTCGACGAAGTCGAGCTCGAGCATCTCGTTGCGGACCCCGCCGGTGAGCAGCGTCCGGCGGGCCGCGGACAGCTGGCGGGAGGCCCGCGACGGGTTTCCCTGACGGAGGCAGGCGCGGGCGCCGGCGGCCAGCCCCAGCCCGGCGATCCGCAACGAGCCGATGGACTGGCCGAGGCTGACCACCTCAGCGGCGAGCCGGCCGCCGTCGTCGGGGGGCGCGACCAGGGACGCGGCCATCGCCTCGATCAGGAACGTGTCCGCCTCGGCGTACCGGTCGCCGGCCTCGACCGCGATCGGCCGGGCCTCGCGCATGGCCCCGATCGCCTCGCGGTGCTCGCCCCGGTAGTAGCTGAAGTAGCCCCAGGTCCGCAGCTGGGCCGCCCGCGACCTGAGATCGCTCTCGCCCTCCATCAGGCGGCCCGCCTGCCGGTACCAGTGGTGGAACTCCTCGCCGCCGACGGTGGTGAGGAGATACGCCAGGTCCTGGGCGGCGACCGCCCTGCCCCAGCGGTCACCGGCCCGGTCGAACAGGTGGTAGGCCTCGCGGAGGTGCCGGAGCTCGGCGGCGTAGTCGGCCAGGCCCAGGACCTCCGAGAGCCGGTGCTTGGCCCATCCCTGCCCGCCCAGGTCCCCGACCGCCTCGAACGACGACAGGGCCTGGGTGAGCAGGCGCCGCGCCACCTCCAGGTCGCCAACGTCGGACTCGATGCGCCCGAGGGCGAGCAGCGCCCGCGCCCCGAGGTGCTCGTCGCCCGCGCCCCGAGCCAGGTCCCTGGCCGCGTTGGCCGGCTCGGCCGCCTCCTCGTGCCGGCCAAGCTCGATGAGACACTCGGCCCGCCCCAGCGACAGGCCGATGACCAGCGGGGGCTCCTCCCCGGTGGACGCCTCGGCGGCCTGGATGGCCCTGCGGTACAGCGACTCGGCCAGCCGGGCCTGGTAGGTGAGCGTGCGGTCCGCCAAGCGGCCGAGATACCGGGCGGCGAGGCCGGCCAGGTCCCGGTCGCCGGCATCGGCGGCGCCGGAGCGGCTGAGCCGCCAGGCCTGCTCGTAGTGGTGAGCGAGCTCGGCGACGGGCTCCTCGGCCAGGGCCGCGTCACGCAGCCAGCTCGCCACCCGGAGGTGCAGGCCGGACC
>Ga0081538_10005772_pt1 | contig 11044 bp, 10 predicted proteins | sample TabmetS5T2R1_FD_71022 | JGI IMG/M metagenome (GOLD analysis project Ga0081538, IMG submission 71022) | Tabebuia heterophylla rhizosphere microbial communities from the University of Puerto Rico - S5T2R1 | ecosystem: Host-associated > Plants > Roots > Rhizosphere ...
TCGGGGTTCAGCGTCTCCAGCGCCTTGAGGTCGGCGCCGGCGCAGAACGCCTGCTCGCCGGCCCCGGTGAGGACCATCACGCGCGCGCCGTCGTCGGCGGCGAACCGCTCGTAGGCCTCCAGCAGCGCCGCCGCCGTCTCGCCGTCGACGGCGTTGCGCCGCTCCGGCCGGTCGATCGTGACGACCGCCGCGGCGCCCGTCCGCTCATAACGAACCATGGGGCGCAGTCAACAACAACGACCCCGGGCGGGGAGGCGCCGGGGCCGTTGGCACGAGGAGGGATCTCGTGCCGTCAGCGTCGCGGACCGGGCGCCCGGCGGTGTGAAGATGCGGCTACCAGCCGCCGCGCTCGTCGGCGCGGGCGCTGCGCGCCTTGGCGGCCGCGAGACGCCGGTCCTTGCGCCGGTCGAGCGCGCTCTGGATCAGCGTGAGGACGAGGACCAGGAGCGGGATGCCGGCGATGATCGCGAAGCCGGCGTTGGTGATGACCTTGTCGTTGGTCTCGCCCCACAGGCCCTCGCCGCCGTCGTGGCCCTCGGAGGCCAGCGCGGCGGGCGCGACGAGCACCAGGAACAGGCCGGTCAGCACGATGGTCCGCAGCACGGACCGGATCATAGTCCCCGTGCGGGCATCCGGCCCCCACCGTGACTCGGACGGCGCCGTCCGGGCGCCGTAACCTGGACCTCGATGGCCGTCCTCATCGCCTCCGACATCGCCAAGGACATGGCGGGCGAGCCGCTCCTGCGCGGCGTGTCGTTCCAGCTCGAGCGGCGCGACCGCCTCACGCTCTCGGGCCGCAACGGCGCCGGCAAGACGACGCTGCTGCGGATGCTGTCGGGCGAGACGTCGGTGGACGGCGGCGAGCTGAGCTTCGCCAAGGACGTCCGCATCGCGCTCCACGACCAGCGCCCGCCGCGCGACCGCGACTTCAGCCTGCGCGACTACGTGCTCTCAGGCGCCAAGGACCTGCTCGACCTCGAGGCGCGGCTGGCCGACCTCGAGCAGGCGATGGCCGAGGGCGCGCACGACGGCGCCACGCTCGACGCCTACGCCCGCGCCCAGGCGCGGCTCGAGCACGCCGGCGGCTACACCTGGCGCGAGTCGATCAAGACGACGCTCCACGGCCTCGGCTTCAAGGACGAGCACCTCGACCGCAGCCTGGAGACGTTCAGCGGCGGCGAGCTCACCCGCGCCTCGCTCGCCCGCGCGCTGGCCGGCGACCCCGACCTCCTGCTGCTCGACGAGCCCACCAACCACCTCGACATCGAGTCGCTCGAGTGGCTCGAAGCGCACCTGCAGTCGCTGGACGCGGCCGTGGTTCTCGTCGCCCACGACCGCTGGTTCCTCGAGGCGGTCGGGACCGCCGTGCTCGAGCTCGAGGCCGGCCGCGGCCGCTTCTTCAAGGGCACGTGGCACGCCTGGCGCAAGGAGAAGGCCGCGCGCGAGCTCGCGCTCGGCCGCGCCATCGAGAAGCAGGAGGCCGAGATCGCGCGGCTCGAGCGCTTCGTCGACCGCTTCCGCGCCGGCACCCGCGCGCGCCAGGCCCAGTCGCGCGTGAAGAAACTCGAGAAGATGGAGCGCGTCACGCGCGATCCGCGCGACGGCAAGGCGCTCGGCTTCGCCTTCAAGCCCCCGGAGCGCTCCGGCCGCGTGGTCTTCGAGGTCGAGGACGGCACGCTGAAGGTCGGCGACCGCACGCTGCTGGAGGACTTCGAGCTGTGGCTCGAGCGCGGTGAGCACGTCTCGCTGATCGGGCCCAACGGCGCCGGCAAGACGACGCTGATCAAGGCGCTCGCCGGGCAGCGCGAGCTCGACGGCGGCAAGCTGCGCCGCGGCCACAACGTCAAGCTCGGGCTGCTCTCCCAGCACGCCGAGGAGCTCGGCGCGCCCGGCGCCCGCACCGTGCTCGAGGCGACCCAGCGGGCCACGGGGCTCAAGCCGAACGGCGCCCGCTCGCTGCTCGGCCAGTTCCTGTTCACCGGCGAGGCGGCCGAGAAGCCGCTTGACGGGCTGAGCGGCGGCGAGCGGCGCCGCCTCTCGCTCGCGATCCTCGTCCACTCCGGCGCCAACGTGCTCGTGCTCGACGAGCCCACCAACCACCTCGACCTCGAGAGCCGCGAGGCGCTCGAGTCCGCGCTCCAGGCCTTCCCCGGCTCGCTGCTGCTGATCTCGCACGACCGCGCGCTGCTCGACGCGGTCGGCACCCGCACGGTGGCGGTCGAGGACGGCACGCTGCACTCGTACGTCGGCGGCTGGCCCGAGTACCTGCGCGTGCGCGAGGAGCGCAAGGAGCTCGAGCGGACGGCCAAGCGGGCGAAGCCGCCGAAGCCGCGGGCTCCGAAGCCGGCGAGCGGCCCGTCCAAGAACCGGCAGCGGCGCGCCGGCGAGCTCGAGAAGGCGATCGAGGCCGCCGAGGCCGAGCTGCAGGCGCTCGAGCTCGAGCTCGCCGATCCCGGCGCCTGGAACGACCCGCGCACGGCGGCCAAGTCGACCCGCCGCCATGACCAGGCCAAGCAGACGCTGCAGGCGCTCTACGAGGAGTGGGAGGCGGTGGCCGGATAGCCGATGCCCGGTCGTGGTCCGCCGCACTACGGTGCGCCGGGTTGCGCCGCCTCGTCCTCGTCTGCGCCGTCGCCCTGAGCCTGCCCGCGGCGGCAGGGGCCGCACCCCTGCAGGAGCTTCCGTACGCCGAGCGCGCGACGGTCGCCTGCCTGGCGCCGACCGGCGTCCCGGGCGGGCTCTCGATCGTCGGCGCGTACTCGCGGCGCGACGTGACCACCGACCTCCTGACCGCCGGCCCGGAGGGCGCGGCGCGGGCCGGCGGGGTCAGCGTCGGGCGGCTGTACGCGTGCGCCACGGTCGCGGAGTCGCCCGGCGGGACGGCGGTGGTCGCGGGCGGCGTCGAGCCCTCCGTGGAAGGGGAGGACTTCGCGATCCATGCGGCGGTCCGCGATCCGGGCGGCACGTTCGGGGCGCCGGTCGCGCTCGGCCGCGGCGACCCCGCGCCCGCGGTGGCGGTCGGCCCGGCCGGGCACACGGTCGTCGCGTGGGTCGAGCACTCGCGGCGCCGCGAGGCGATCGTCGCCGTCCGCCGTGCCCCCGGCGAGGCGTTCGGGCCGCCCGAGACCGTCCTCGCCTGGCCGTCGCGCGGCTTCTTCGCCCTGGTCGACCTGCAGGCGGGGGTCGACGCCGCCGGTCGCGTGACATTGCTGTGGAGCCGGGACGTCCCGGTGAGCGACCAGACGCGGGTGGAGGCCGCATCCGCCGCTCACGGCGCTCCCTTCGCCGTCGAGCGGCTGACCACGCACATCGAGCTGTCCGCCGATCCCGTCCTGGCCGTCGCGCCCGACGGCTGGGCGCTCGCCGCTCACGGGAACTGGGGCCGGCACAGGGCCGCCATCTTCGAGCGCGCCCCGGGGGCGGCGCGCTTCACGCGCGTGGCGCTCCGGCCTCCGCGGTACAGCGACCAGCCGGTCGTCGCGATCCGGGACGGTGGGGGCGCGCTGGTCGGCTGGCGACGCGAGACCCCCGAGAAGATCGAGGTGGCGACGCGCGAGCAGGCCGGCGCCTTCGGCGCGCCGCGCGTCGTCGCGCGCGGCTGGTCCATCAACGAGATCGTCGCGTTCGAGCCGTTCACGCGACGCTCCCGGCTCCTGCTGCCGCCCGTCGCCCTCGACGAGCCGCGCCTGCAGGCCGCATTGGCCCCCGACGGCCGCGCGCTGCTCGCGTGGTCGGGCGCCGCGGGCCCGAGCCTGCTGTGGACGGGCTCGGCGCATGCCGTCCTCGGCAGCCTCGGCGGCGCGTTCGAGCCCGCGCGGCGGGTGGGCGGGGCGCTGCGCGACGCCGACGCCGTCGCGCCTCTGTTCCTGCCGGACGGCCGCGCCGCCGTGGCGTGGACCGACCGGGCCGGCCGGGCGGACGGCCGGCTCCACCTCGCCGTCGAGCGGGCGCCAGCGCTCGACAAGGACCCGATCCACCTGCGCGTGCGCGCGCCGCGTTTCCAGCCGCTCCCGCGCGGCGGGTCCCCGCGCGTGACCGCCGTGTGCTCGGGGCCGTGCGACCTGCGCGCCTCGATCAGCGTCCTCTACGGCGACGGCTTCGCGCGGTCCGTGACCAACCCCACGGGCGGGGCGATGCGGCTCCACCTCGGCCCCGTACGCGACATCCGCCGGCCGCGATGGGTCACGGTCCGGGTGGCTGCCGGCCCGCCTGGCGGGCGGGCCACGGCGATCCGCGTCGTGCGGCTGCGGCTCGTCAGGCGCTAGTGGCGGCCGTTGGCGGCGCGCTTGAGCGTGATGCCCTCGAGCACGTTGGCGACGGTCTCGCAGGCGTCGACCGCCGACTCGAGCGTGTCGAAGATGTCCTTCCAGCGGATGACCATCATCGGGTCGATCCCCGCCGCGAACAGCGACGCGACGGCTGAGCGCACGATTCGGTCGGCCTCGTTCTCGAGCCGGTGGATCTGGACCAGCTCCCCGGCCGGGTCCTCGCCGGCCCGCAGCTCGCGCAGGCTCTCGACGACGTGGTCGGCGGTGCCGACCAGCACCTCGGTCATCTTCTGCGCCTGCTCCATCGGCGCTTCGACGCCGTAGAGCCCGAGCTGGTCGGCCGCCTCCTCGGCGTAGTCGACGATGTCGTCGAGCGCTCCGGCGAGCGCGTGCACGTCGGCGGCGTCGAGGTCCACCGCGCCCCGCTCGGCCAGCCGGCTCAGGATCTCGTGCGCGATGCGGTCGCCCTCGTGCTCGCACGCCAGCACCTCATGGGCGATCTCGGACCGCTCGGGGTAGTCGGCGAACAGATCGCGCAGCAGGCAGGCGGCCCGCTGGACGTTGCGGCCCGACTCCTCGAACAGCGTCAGGAGCTCGGTGTCTCCCTTCACCTTCGTGGACCACATGGCGGCACCGTAGCCTCGCCGCGGCGGGCGCCGCGAGCGGTTCACAGCGGTTTCACAACCCCTTCACCCCTCGGTAACCGCACGTCGCCGGGCCTGCTCGATCTTCCGGCGCGATGCAGTCCACAAGCGAGGTCATCAAGGCGGGGGAGCTGGAGATCCGCCCGTCGGAGTATCTGGCGCTTGCGGGAGGGCGCGCGCTGACGCTGTCGGTCCGCGAGCTCGACCTGCTCGCCGCGCTCGGGCGCAGGGAGGGCCGCATCGTGCCGCGGGAGGAGCTGTACGAGACGGTGTGGGGAGCACCGATGCGAGCGTCTGACCGCTCGGTGGACGTCTACGTCCACAAGCTCCGCGCCAAGCTCGCGACCGCTTTGCCGGAGTGGCGGTTCATCCATACGCACTTCGGCTTCGGTTACCGGTTCCAGCCGGAGCTTTCACAGCGTTTTCACAACACGGCTACGAGTCGGTAACAGGTGGCCGGACGGCCGCTGCGAGCCTCGGCGCCGACATCCAAGGAGAAGGAAGGGTCATGAGAATCGAACGTCTGTTGCTGGTGCTCGCCATGGTGGCGTCGCTGGCCTTCGTGGTCGCCGCGTGCGGCGACGACGATGATGAGGGGAACGGGGGCGGCGCGGCCTCGAGCGGCGAGGAGTCCTCGTCGGAGGAGCTGTCCGGCTCGATCCGCATCGACGGCTCGTCGACGGTCTTCCCGTTCGCCCAGGCAGCGGCCGAGCTCTTCAACGAGGAGCAGCCGAACGTCCAGATCACGGTCGGCCAGTCCGGCACCGGCGGCGGCTTCGAGAAGTTCTGCGCCGGCGAGACCGAGATCTCCGACGCCTCGCGTCCGATCGACGAGGAGGAAGAGGTTCCGCTCTGCGAGAAGAACGGCGTCGAGTTCGGCGAGGTCCAGGTCGCCAACGACGGCATCGCGGTCGCGACCAACAAGGACCTCGCGATCGAGTGCATGACCGTCGACCAGCTCAAGGCGCTGTGGGAGCCCAAGTCGAAGGTCTCCAGCTACAGCGACATCGACCCGAGCTTCCCGGACATGCCGGTCAAGCTGTTCGGCCCGGGCACCGACTCCGGCACGTTCGACTTCTTCACCGACGTCATCAACGGTGAGGAGGGCGCGTCACGCGAGGACTACGAGGCCTCCGAGGACGACAACCAGCTCGTGACCGGCGTCTCCGGCACCTCGGGCGGCCTCGGCTACTTCGGCCTCTCGTACTACGAGCAGAACACCGACAAGCTCAACGAGGTCCAGGTCGACGGCGGCGAGGGCTGCGTCGCGCCGACGTCCGAGACGGTGCAGGACGGCTCCTACACGCCGCTCTCGCGCCCGCTCTTCATGTATCCCTCCAAGGAGGCGATCGCGAAGCCCGAGGTGAAGGCCTTCATGGACTTCATCATGGCCAACCAGCAGGCGATCGCCGAGGCGGCGCAGATCGTGCCCCTGACCGAGGAGCAGGCGAGCAAGTCCGACTCCGAGCTCAAGTCGCTGGAGGGAGGGGCCTAGAAGTGGCTCCTCCCATGAGTCCCGGCGCCCTTGGATCGGCCGCTGATCACCGCCTGGCTGTGTCCTCGACCCTTGAAATCCCAGAGGGATTCCTGCGGGCCTGCGTCCTTGCCAGGCGGCACCAGCGGCCGCCCAAGGACACCGCGACTCACGGGAGGAACCACTGATGGCCGAGCCGCGCCTCGCGGCAGCGTCCGGCGCGCAGGGGGTCCGGGTCAATCTGAACCGGACCCCCACGGCCCGCTCTCGGTTCGAGACGGGCGTGAAGATCGCGCTGATGGCGGCCGCCGCCCTGTCGGTGCTGACGACCCTGCTGATCGTCGGGTCGCTGCTGTTCGAGTCGATCGAGTTCTTCGGCGAGGTCCCGATCGGGGACTTCCTGTTCGGGACCAAGTGGACGCCGCAGTTCGCGGGCGCCCAGCAGTCGTTCGGCGTGCTGCCGCTGATCTGGGGGACGATCTACCTCTCGATCATCGGGCTGATCGTCGCGATCCCGCTCGGCCTCCTGAGCGCGATCTACCTGTCCGAGTACGCGCCGAACCGCGTGCGCAAGGTCGTCAAGCCGGTGCTCGAGCTGCTGGCCGGCGTGCCGACCATCGTGTTCGGCTACTTCGCGCTCACGTTCTTCTCGCCCACGGTCCTCAACGACCTGCTGGGCATCGGCGTCGGCGTCTTCAACGGCTTGGGCGCCGGCATCATCATGGGCCTGCTCGTGCTGCCGACGATCGCGTCGGTGGCCGAGGACGCGATGTCCGCGGTGCCGTACTCGCTGCGCGAGGGCGCGTTCGGGCTCGGCGCCTCCAAGCTCCAGGTCTCGCTGCGGATCGTCTTCCCGGCCGCGCTGTCGGGCATCGTCGCGGCGCTCATCCTGGGCGCCTCGCGCGCGATCGGCGAGACCGTGCTCGTGCTCATCGCCGGCGGTCAGACGCCCAACCTCGGTCTCGACCCGCGCGAGAGCTTCCAGACCATGGCGGCCTACATCGCGGCGCAGGCGCGCGGTGACATTCCCGCCGGATCGATCGAGTACCTGACGATCTTCGCGGTCGGCTTCACGCTGTTCTTCCTGACGCTGCTGCTCAACATCGTCTCGATCCGGCTCGTCCGCAAGTACCGGCAGGTCTATGAGTGAGCGAAGCGAGCGGTTACTCGTGGCCGGAGGCCGAGATCCATCATCAGCACGCGGGCTGGACGCCCCGCGGAGGTAACCCATGACCGGAGCACAGATCGCCGCGGCGGCGCGCAACCAGCGCACCGCGATCCCGCAGCGCTCGAGCGGCGAGGCCACCCGCAGCGCCGGCTTCGTGCTGCTGATGTACACGGCCGTCGGCGTCGCGTTCCTCGGCCTCGGCGCGATCATCTGGGACTTCGCCAGCGACGGCGTACCGGTCCTGAGCTGGGACTTCCTCACCAGCTTCCCGTCGCGCGTGATCCCGGCCAACTCCGGCATCGAGTCGGCGATCGTCGGGACGCTCTACCTGATGGCCATCTGCGCCGTCCTGGTGATCCCGCTCGGCGTGATGACCGCGATCTACCTCGAGGAGTACGCCGACAGCGAGCGCTGGTTCAACCGCACGATCGAGGTCAACATCCAGAACCTCGCGGGCGTGCCGTCGGTCGTCTACGGCATCCTCGGCCTCGCCTTCATCGTCCGCGGCCCGCTGTCGATGGGCCCCGTCCTGCTGGCGGGCGGGATCACGCTCGCGCTGCTCGTCCTGCCGGTGGTGATCATCGTGTCGCGCGAGGCGATTCGCGCCGTGCCGCCGTCGATCCGCGAGGGGTCGCTGGCGCTGGGCGCGACGCAGTGGCAGACGATCTGGAAGCAGGTGCTGCCGGGCTCGATCGCCGGCATCGCGACCGGCGTCATCCTTGCGCTGTCGAGGGCGATCGGGGAGACTGCCCCGCTGCTGGTCGTCGGGGCCGGCGTGTCGTTGCGCTTCAACCCCGAGAGCATCGACAGCGCGTTCACCGCGCTGCCCATCCAGATCTTCGCTTGGACGCAGGATCCCAATCAGGAGTTCGTCGCGCGCGCGGCCGGAGCCATCTGCGTGCTGATGATCATCCTGTTGTTGATGAACTCGATCGCCATCTGGCTCCGCAATCGATACGAGCAGAAGTGGTAGAGGACCCCGACATGCCCGATCCAGTGAGAGACGAGACCGCAGTCGAGCCTGCGACGACTCAGCCCCAGAACGGCGAGCGCAGGTTCGTCTCCACCCAGGCGGCCGAGCACGCCCACGAGGTGCCGGCCAAGGCGATCTCCGAGCCGATCTTCGACGTCCGCGACGTCGCCGTCTTCTACGGCGACCACCGCGCGGTGACGGACATCAACCTGCGGCTGGCGCGCAACCAGATCACGGCGCTCATCGGGCCGTCCGGGTGCGGGAAGTCGACGTTCATCCGCTGCCTGAACCGGATGAACGACCTGATCCCGACCGCGCGCGTCGAGGGGCAGATCATCTACCACGAGCAGGACCTCTACGACGAGAAGATCGACCCGGTCCAGGTCCGCAAGCGGATCGGCATGGTCTTCCAGAAGCCGAACCCGTTCCCGAAGTCGATCTACGACAACATCGCCTTCGGCCCGCGCGTGATGGGCATGAAGGGCGACATGGACGAGATCGTCGAGAACGCGCTCAAGCGGGCGGCGCTGTGGGACGACGTCAAGGACCGCCTGAAGACCAACGCGTTCGGCATGTCCGGCGGCCAGCAGCAGCGCCTCTGCATCGCGCGGGCGCTGGCCACCGAGCCGGACGTGCTGCTCATGGACGAGCCGTGCTCGGCCCTCGACCCGATCTCGACCGGGCGGATCGAGGACCTCATGCTCGAGCTCAAGACGGCGTACTCGATCGTCATCGTGACCCACAACATGCAGCAGGCCGCCCGCGTGTCGGACATGACGGCGTTCTTCACGGTCGAGCTCGACGCCGGCGAGAAGCACCGCACCGGGCGCGTCGTCGAGTACGCGCCGACCGACAAGATCTTCACCAACCCCGACGACAAGCGGACCGAGGACTACGTAACCGGCAAGGTGGGGTAGAGGGCGGCATGGCCGAGCACGCGCGAGTCCACTTCCAGGACGAGCTGCGTGGGCTCGAGGAGCAGGCGCTCGGAGCCCTCGACCTCGTCGTCACCACCCTCGACCGCACGCTCGAGGCGCTCGAGCACCAGGACATCGAGCTGGCCGCCATCGTCGTCAACGACGACGACCGGATCGACGGGAGGTTCCTGGAGGTCCACCAGGGGATCCTCTCGCTGCTCGCCCTGCAGGCGCCCGTGGCGGGCGACCTGCGGACGGTTGCCGCGCTCCTGCACGTGATCAAGCACGCCGAGCGGATGGGCGACCAGTGCGTGAACATCGCCAAGGTCCTGCCGCTCGTGGGGCACGAGCCGCCGTCCGACGAGGCGATGCTCGAGCGGATCTTCAAGATGGGCCGGCTGGCGCGCTCCGAGGTCGCGCAGGCCAAGCAGGCGTTCGTGCTGCGGGACGTCTCGCTGGCCCAGGATCTCGTGCGCCAGGACGAGCAGATCAACTGCCTCAACCGCGAGGTGTTCCGGCGGGCGGTCGAGATCGGGACCGACGAGGACCGCCGCGAGTGGGCGATGACGATGATGCTCGTGGCGCGCGCGATCGAGCGGATCGGCGACAACGCGGTCGACATCGGCGAGCAGGTCGCGTTCGTGGTCACCGGCCTCTTCCGCGAGTTCAGCGACGCTTCCCACGTGTGACCCGATTCCCGCTCTTTGCGGGTCTCCGGCCGTGTCGCCAGATTGCCGGAGGATGCGGGATGAATGGTTGCGGGGTGAATCGCTTGTGACCATCCTGTTACCAGGGCTTTCGGCAGGGCCGTCCCCGTCAGCCGTTCCCCCTATGCTGGTGCCGCGATGACGACGACGACGCAGCCGGCGGTACGGCTCGCCATCCTCGACTCGGACAGCGGATTCCTGCAGGTGCTCACCAAGCGCCTGCAGACCGCCGGATGGCAGCACCGCGTGCTCGCCTCCCCGGTGCCGCTCGACGCGTTGGTGGCGATGCGCCTCAACGCCCTGGTGGTTGATCTGGCCGTCCTCGGGCCGCAGGCCTGGAACTACCTCGAGAAGCTGTGCGCGCGGCTCCCGCACCTGGGCGTGGTCGTGTGCACGGGCCAGTCGAGCGTGGCGCAGCGCGTCCGCGGGCTGCGCATGGGCGCCGACGACTGGGTGACCAAGCCCTGCCATCCCGAGGAGCTGATCGCTCGCGTGGAGGCCGTCGTGCGGCGGCGCAAGCGGGCCGACGCGCGGGCGGGCTCGTCGCCGGTCGCCGTCGGCGAGATCGAGATCCGGGCCGATCAGTTCCAGGCCTTCGCCGCCGGGGCGTCGGTCGATCTCACGCGGCGCGAGTTCGAGCTCATCCAGCTCCTGGCCGAGGCCGAGGGCCAGGTGCTCCAGCGCGAGGAGATCTACGAGCGCGTCTGGGGCTACGCGATGGTGCACGGCGACCGGTCGGTCGACGTCTTCGTCCGCAAGCTGCGGCAGAAGCTCGAGCGGGCCTCGCCGGAGTGGCGGTACATCCACACGCACTTCGGCATCGGCTACCGGTTCGCGGCCGAGCCCGTGAACAGCGCCGCGGCGGCGCCCGCGGCCCCCGCTCCCCCGGCCGC
>Ga0081538_10005773_pt1 | contig 11043 bp, 10 predicted proteins | sample TabmetS5T2R1_FD_71022 | JGI IMG/M metagenome (GOLD analysis project Ga0081538, IMG submission 71022) | Tabebuia heterophylla rhizosphere microbial communities from the University of Puerto Rico - S5T2R1 | ecosystem: Host-associated > Plants > Roots > Rhizosphere ...
ATCCACCATCAACGAGCCGTCTGCACGGCGCACTATCGGTGTCTCTGCGGGCTCGCCCTCGTCGGGCACCTCGCCGATCAGCGCCTCTAGCACATCGGTCAGGGTGACGAGACCCTCGATGTGACCGCGCTCGTCGATTACCAGCGATACTGGTAGGCTGGAGCGCTTGAACGCTTCCAAGGCTTTGGTGGCCGGTGCACCCTCAGGTACCAAGGGTGCCCGCTGCAGGGAACCCAACAGATCGACGTTCTTGCCCGGCGCCTGTCGGGCCCAGGCTTCCTTGACGGATGCGATCCCCAGCAGGTCGTCGAGATCCTTACGGGCGACCGGGAAGAATGAGTGCCCGGCCTCTCGTGCCTGCCTCAGGATCTCCTCTGGCGGGTCGTCGACGTCCAGCCACACCACGTTGGGCCGCGGTGTCATCAGGTCCCGTACGGGACGATCGTCGAGCTTTAGGGCACGCTGGACGAGGTCCCTCTCCTCCTCCTCGAAGACGCCCGCCTGCGCACCCTCCTCCATCAAGATCTCGACCTCTTGCTCGCTCACCGGGGACTCACCCGTCCGGCTAACTCCCAACAACCTGAGGACTCCTTCGGTGGAGACGCTCAAGAACCAGACGGCAGGAGCGGTGATCGCCGATATGAGGCGCATCGGCCCGGCCACGCGCGAGGCGACCGCCTCCGCGCCATTCAGGGCCAGACGCTTGGGCACCAACTCGCCGATGATCAGCGACAGGTAAGTGATCGCCACCACCACTGTGCCGAAGGCGACCGGTCCGGCATAGGGAGCCAGCGCGGGGACTCCCCGCAGGGCATCGGCCAGCGGTCCGGCGAGCGTCGCCCCCCCGAATGCACCGGCCAGCACTCCAACCAGGGAGATACCGATCTGCACGGTGGAGAGGAAGCGATTCGGCGAGTCGGCGAGCTGCATGGCGGCCCGGGCCCCCCTGTCGCCAGCCTCAGCGCGCTGCTTGAGCCGCGCTTTACGTGAGGAGACCAGCGCGGTCTCTGACATGGCGAAGAGGCCGTTGATGAGTGTCAGGAGCACTATTACCGTGATCTGCAGCGCCACACCGCTCATATGATTACCTTGTACCCGAGGAGGAACGGTTCCCAAAACATCGTTCGTGCCCGAGTGCATAGAGCCCGGCTTTAACTATTGTGCCGCATTGCAAACCACATCGGTTTGTCATTTCACATCTGCTCGTGGGACTGCGCGCACAGCGGAGCCAACTAAAGCCCGTGTCATCCTTTTGGAGTGGGTAGAAAAGTTGATCTCTCCGAGATCCGTCTAACCCCCGTCTCGCCGATGTAACCAGGAGGGGCTGACTATGGGTTGCAGCCCACACCGAACGGCTTTATGATATTGTGTATTAAGATAATAGAAAAAATAGAGAATATCGAAGGTCTGCTGCACTACGTGTACGGGATGGGAGGAGAAGAGGTGCGAAAGTTACTTTGTGACCTTCTGTGCGACTGTCACCGGGGCATAAGCGGAGCAGACGATAACGAGCTCTTCGGGGAGGTTCTCGCCCACTTGAGCCGGGATCACCCCTCGATGCTGTTCTCTGAGGAGCGCATACGGGAGTTCGTCACCGTTAGGGCTTACGACCTCGAGTATGCGACGGTGTACGCGGATGGCGAGGGTTCTGACGAAGAGTTCGGTCCCGAACCTTACTGAACCTCTGCGATGCCCTGGGTAGCGGGAAGGAGCTTCCTCGAGGCCCAGAGTGAGGCAAGCGAGGCGAACTTACCGACATTGCGCACGATGAGGCCCGCATGTTACTCTCCACGCACAATGTGAACTTTTCGTGGTAGGCAGGAGACCACGATGCAGGGGAAGATCGCGTTCTTTAGCGTCATACTATTGCTTGTCGGGCTTGCAATCGATGTGTGCCTGTTGATGAAGACGAGTTGGGGCGACATCCGCAAAGCGTATGCGCAACAAAATTGCGACACGGTACAGACCTTCACCGGTAACGGCATCAAGGATACTCAGCCGTTCACGGTGACCAGCGATACATGGCGATTGCGATACGACTTCGAAAGCACTACTGACGATCAACAATCCAGTTCCTTCGAAATGACCGTTTACAAACCTGGCAATACCATTCCCGAGTCGATAATCACCCTGGAGAGTCCGGGTAGCGATACGTCATACGTGAACGCAGGAGCAGGCACCTACTACCTCAGCATAGGGTCAGCGAACGCAACCTGGACTGTCGACGTGGAAGAGTGTGATGCATCAGCGCCGCCCGCCACTCCAGATCCGGGCCCAGCCAGCGCGTCAGGATCTGCATCTACACCTGCGCCTACTCCGGCATCGGGTTCTCGACAGCCAAAGTCCAAGCCTGAGCGAGACCTATTCGAGTCTGGGGGTCCTACCTCCGGTCCCCTACCACTGATGCCGAACGGAGGGTGTCCGCGGGAATTCCCTCAGCAGAGAGGTAAAGCCTGCTACGCTCGTTGAGGTCTTGTTCTTCTTGCCCCTACTCTGAAACCTGTCAGTGCGACCGAAGCGAACACGCCACAAAGAATCGGTACTTGGCGACAAGACTGTCAGCAACCTACCGACACCGCTATCTTGAGCTGGGAGTGAGGTTTCTAGTGATGGGGCAGTCGCTGCTCTCACTGGTGTTCCCTGTGGTGCCCGTAAGCCGGGTCATGAACGCCTTCTCGGCCACGTGACGGATTTGGGCGACCTGCTGCATCTGATCGGGCGATACGGCTACCTGGCGGTCTTCTTCGGCGTGTCACTCGAGGGCGCAGGGGTGCCTCTGCCCGGTGAGACTGTCCTGATCGCCGCCGGGGCGCTGGTCCATAGGGGAGTATTGGACTTGGGAGACACGCTGTTCTTCGGCATCCTCGGTGCTGTTGTCGGCGGCCAGATCGGCTACTGGGTAGGCCGCTTCGGCGGTCGTCCATTCGTGCTGCGGTGGGGACGATACGCCCTCATCACGCCAGAGCGCTTGGGACATGCCGAAGCGTTCTTCGCCCGGCATGGTGGCAGTGCCGTCTTTCTAGCCCGATTCGTCGTGGGCCTGCGGGTCTTCGGGGCACTCGTCGCCGGCACCAGCCGCATGCCCTGGGGAAAGTTCGCCTTCTACAACGTCCTCGGCGGAACCGTCTGGGCCTCGGTGATTGTCTCGCTCGGCTACTTTCTGTGGGCAAGCATAAGCCTGGTCGAGCATTGGATCGGTCGGGCTTCGCTTCTCTTGCTCGCTGTGCTGGCCCTCGCCTTGCTGATGCGCTGGGCGTACCGGTGGGCCACACGCGGATGAGGACCAGGCAGTCCGCGCAGCCCGAAGACCACCCGTCGTGAAATGTGCGCAGGGCCGCAGCCGCGCCGGGAACCCTCGGGTCGGTCGTACGTGAGGAAGTTGGTGCGCGGCGTACTGTTGGTCGGCTCGGTCGGCCTCGCCTTGCACCTCGTGCTCCCGCAGATAACGGGGCTCGAGAGGTCGCTGCGGCTCGTCGCCAGCACTTCACATCCCCTGGTCGGAGCAGCGTTCCTGGCGGAACTTCTGAGCGAGTTGTGCTACGCGGAGCTGCTCAGGCGCTCGGTCGGCGTGGTCTTCACGGCGGGATCTTCGCCAAGCTTCCGAAGACTGGGTAGATGGTTCATGCTCCGCCTCACCGTAACCGGCTACGGGGCGGCGCACGTACTACCCGGGGGCGGGGCCACGGCCGCAGCCGTGACCTACAGTGCTCTTAGGCGCAAGGGCTACGGTCCAGAAAGCGTGGGCTTGGCGTTAGCCGCAGTCTCGGTCCTAACCTACGGCGCCCTAGGGATCCTCTTCTGCGGGAGCCTCATCTACATGCTCCTGGACGGGGATCTGGGCCCGGTGAGCACGGCCGCGACCATCTTCGTTCTCGCGTTGACCCTATCTGTAACCACCGTTGCCTACGCTGCTTACCGAAGGCCCACGTTCGCCAAGAATGTGGCCCAGAAGGGAGCACGCCTCACGAGCCGCCTGCTCGGCGGCGAAGGGTGGCGGCGAAGAGCAAGGACGTGGTCCGCCCGGCTCATCTCACGACTCGGAGAAGAGCTTCGGGCGGCGCGCCGGCAGCTGGCCGCACGGCCCGCAGAGGTGCCCAAGCTTGCGGCGCTGGCGCTGGGCTACTGGGCCTTCGACGCCCTTTGCCTGATCCTCATGTTCGACGCCCTTGGCGTGGCGGCCGATCCCTTCGTTCTCCTCGTGGCCTATGGGGTGGCCACCACCATCGCGGCCATACCGCTCACACCGGGGGGCATAGGTATCTTCGAGGTTACCATGCTCGCCACCCTCGCCCTGCTCGGGGTTGGCTCCGAAGCCGCGATACCGATCCTCGGTTACCGCCTCTTCAACTTCTGGCTACCCATACCGCTCGCCCTCGTCTTCTATCCGACACTCCGATGCAATGGACGAGGCCGCGATCCCCGCGGTTAATGCTTCGGGCGACCGCCGACGGTTGCGCACCAGGACCGGGTACGCGAAGATCGGGAGCGACCAGGTTGAGGTTTCGTCCTGCGTCCGGCAACGTGCGCTTCATCTGCGGCTGTGGAGGGCCTCTGGAAAGCCACGTTGCGTTTCGGGCTCGAGGACCGAGACGAAGTGAGGATGGAGAGCGATTCGTCTTCTGAGGCGCGGATCACCGCTGACCCCTACGCCAGCTGTGTAGGGGTCAGGGCTCAAGTCCTGGTGGCCGGTTCGGCTGTCTACAAGGGTGATCCCGCGAGCGAGATTCGTGAGATCATCGAGACCGGAAGACGCGCCGCCGTTAAGGGCATCCCAGGTAGGAGGAAGGTCCGATGCAGAATGCAGATGAAAGACTCGTCCAGCAGGCCCGGATGGTGCTCGATTTCAACTGGACCGGTGAGTACACGATGCCGGGTCCCAGGCTCTACCCGCACCAGTGGTCGTGGGACTCGGCGTTCATCGCCATGGGCTACAGCCGCTACGATCAGGAACGCGCCGTGAGGGAGCTATCCCACCTCTTCGGGAGCCAGTGGAAGAGCGGACTCCTGCCGCAGATAGTGTTCAATCCCCTCTTCAGCGAGTACTTCCCTGGCATGGAGTTCTGGCACGCCGAGCGCAGCCCCGACGCCCCACGCGACCGCAAGACCTCAGGTGTCGTCCAACCGCCCGTTCACGCAACGGCGGTGCTGTACGTCTACCAACACGCCAAAGACTTAGCAGCGGCCGAAGGGTTTCTCGAACACGCCTTCCCCAAACTGCTGGCCTGGCACGAGTACCTGCACAGGGAGCGCGACCCCGAGGACGAGGGCTTGGTATACATCCGCCACCCCTGGGAGAGTGGCATGGACAACTCCCCGATGTGGGATTCGATCATGGAGCGCATACAGCTACGTCCGGACCAGATCCCGCAATACCGGCGTGCCGACATACACTTCGTAGCTGCCGGGGACCGGCCCCTGGATGCCGCTTACGACCGGTTCGCCTACCTCGTCAAGCTCTTCGCGGACCGCGACTACGACGAGGCTCGCATACGGGAGGACTGCCCCTTCCTGGTCCAGGATGTACTCTTCAACGCGCTCATGTGCCGGGCAGACAAGGATCTCGCGGAGATCGCGCGCGTGCTGGGTGAGGACTCGTCGTATTTCGAAAGACGCGCGCAGAAGACGGCCCGTGCGATGAACGAGAAGCTCTGGGATGAGGAGCACTCGACGTATCTGGACTTCGACCTTACTTCGAACCGACTGCTGGAGGTTTACGTCGCCCCGAACTTCGTGCCCCTGTATGCAGGAATACCCGACGAAGAGCAGGCACGTCGCATGGTTGACAGCCTGGAGAATACGGGGTTTGGTCTCTCCGATGAAAGCCTCACGCCGGTACCGAGCTACGACCGGTACGGCTTCGCCTTCTTCCCGACGAGGTACTGGCGTGGACCGGTCTGGGCCAACATGAACTGGTTTCTCATGCGAGGCCTGGAACGATACGGCTACAAGAAGCAAGGCGAGCGGCTGCGAAAAACCATCGTCTCGTTGTGCAAGGAACAGGGCTTCTACGAGTACTACGACCCCACGACCGGTTTCGGGCACGGCTCGGACCTCTTCTCGTGGACGGCGGCCCTGTTCTTGGACGTAGTGCTCGAAGACCTAACTTAGGAGAACGTCTCCGGGCAATCGAGCGAAGAGCCTGCCCTTACGCGAGGACGAGCTCCGTGGTGGCAGCGGCACCGATGAAATGTTCGCCGGAAACGGCGACGACACGGTATTCGGTGGCACCGGCACTGACGGCATCGACGTCTCCGGAGTCCGGGGCGTAGGCCCCTCTGGGCCGGGCGAGACTCGGGGTTTCGAACTCCGTGCTTATTGTGGGCGGCCGAAGCGTTCTGTGAGGCCGGCATGGAGGCGTGCGGTACCGATGCGGGACGAGATGCGATCGTTGTCGGTCGCCAACTCGGGGTAGTGCTCCTCGAGCATGTCCAGCCTCTGGGTAGTCCGATCTATGGCATCGTAAGCGCGGCGGAGCTTGTTCTCCCACTCCCGCTTCACGAGGGAGCCTGGTGCCGCATCGACCCCGTCGCGCATCTGGTGGAGCCGCTCGGCGAGCCGTACGTAGCCCTCGTAGTGCTCCAGGTATCTGTCGTAGCACTTCTGGAAGAACCTGGCAGGAGCCTTGTTCCAGCCGCGTCCCGGCACATCGTCGTCAGGGTGCGGCACCTGGACTCCAAGCCGCGGCGAACCTTCTTTGGGCCGCGCCGGCTCCGGGTCCTCCTTCGGTGTCCTCTCCCGCCTCTCCTCTTCATCTTCAGAGGAGCTGCCCGTATACGGCGTTCCCCGGACGTGCCGGTCCGGCACTTCAGGCCGCCTGCTGCCAGGGGATTCTTCGCCCTGCCGCCGTCTACGAGTATTTCCGACCATCTCGGGGACCTTCTCGCGCCGCTCCACTTCCCGCTCCTGGCTCTCCTCTGGAGCGTGGCCTTGTCGCTGCACGAGCGCAAGCAGTAACGCTTCCCTTTCGTGCAGGAGCTCCAGTCGCCTCTCGGTCAGGTCGACGTAGCGGCGCGCGGTCTGCAAGAATAGGACAGCGATAGTGAGGATCGCGACGCATGTAGCAAGTACGGCCCCGATGCCGACGTACATCAACGTTGCGTTCATCCCTCTTGTCTTCCTCTCAACACTGCCCGATCCAGGGTCGAGGCCCCTGCTCAGCGCATTAAATCCTACAAGCGATAGAATAGCAACCGGTCCTGCCCGAAGCGCCCACTTCGAGAAATTTCGCGGCAACTCTAACCGCGTCTGAGCGTGACGCGCGGAAGGCCGGAACCCTTCCGAAGCGCACTCGGTGGTCGCAGGGCCTCGCCGTGCCTGGTACAGAAGACGATGTCCCGGACCTCGTTCGCGAATAAGGGTACTATGTCCACACCTGACACTCTGAAAGGGGATCTACGATGGCCTACTTCGAAGGACAGCTCAAGCGCGCGAGTACGGAAGCCGGAGAGGAGCATACGGGCTATGTCCTGGAGACGGAGATAGATATGTCGGCCGTACAGGATGCCGACGAGTTAGTCGGAGACCAGATAGCCGTAACCGGGGACGTGGAGATCGTAGACTTCCCCGAGAGGGGTAAGATCCTGGTCTTCAGGGCCACCTCGGTTGCGGTTCTGGAAGAAGATGAAGAAGACGAGGAGATGCCTACCGGCTGAAGCCTATGCGAAAGGACTCATCTTCCGCATCGAAAGGCAACAGGTCTCAGGCTACAGGATATCGACTCCTTGCCTGAGGTGTTCGATCTCGCCCTCGAATAACTCTACAGTACCCTGTCGTGTAGAGAGCAATAGGGCGCCCTCCGGGCTCAGGTCCACGGCCCGGCCTTCAACGGTCTTCCCGAAGCGCAGGACGCGTACGTTCTCTCCCAAGGTACAGTTCAGGTTTCTCCAGTCCTCGAGCACGGCTCCGAAGTCCTCGATCCTACCCAGCTCAGTGTCGAGGCTCGAGAGCAGGGCGCGCAGCAGCTCCAGCAGGTCTACGTCACGGCCGAGCTCGGCACGGATCGTGGTAACCTCTCGATTCTGAACCCCGAGCTCGGCCGGGTCGAGGTTGGCGTTCATCCCCACCCCGAGGATGACGTAGTCGAGGCGCCTCTCCTCTACCGTTTCGCCAGCGTTCCCCGCGCTCGATTCGGCAAGGATGCCGCAGATCTTCTTCCCGCCGGCGAGCAGGTCGTTGGGCCACTTGATACGGACCTCGACCCCGACCTCCCAGAGCGCTTTCGCTACGCCGACCGCAGCCGTCTGGGTGATGCGAGATGCGAGACTCGCAGCGAACCGGGGCCGCAGCACGAGTGACATCCACAGTCCACCTTTCGGCGATCCCCAATGACGTCCGAGCCTCCCACGTCCCCCGGTCTGGACCTCCGCGACAACGAGCGACCCGTTCGGTGTTCCGGCGCTGGCCAGCACGCGGGCGCGTTCCTGGGTCGAATCCAGAGCCCCGTGTACCTCGACAACCTGGGCGAGCGGGCTGTTCAAGGACTCGATGGCTCCCTGGTTCAGCGGCTCAACCAATGCCCAGCTCCTCGAGCGTTGCCATCTCGGCGAGCGTCCGGGCCGCCGCCTGCACGAGCGGCACGGCGAGCAGGCCTCCTGTCCCTTCGCCGAGTCTCATGTCCAGGTCGAGGAGCGGAGGCAGGTTAAGGGATCGGAGGGAGATGCATGCTCCCGGCTCGGCGGAGCGGTGGCCCGCGATGACGTATCCCGCCGAGTGCGGAGCGAGGGCGCGGGCTACGAGTGCGGCGGAGTTCGAGACTACACCGTCGAGGATGACCGGGAGTCGGTACACGGCGCCGGCCAGGATCACACCGACGATAGCAGCGTGCTCCAGACCACCGACCTGCGCAAGGACCCCGAGTGGGTCTTCGGGGTCTGGCTCGTGCAGCTCCAAAGCCTCCTCCACTACGTTGACCTTGAGCTTCAGGGTCTGGTCGTCGATACCCGTGCCGCGACCCGTGGTTTCCTCGGGCAATCTTCCCGTAAAGGCGGAGATGAGACAGGCTGCTGGTGTGGTGTTCCCGATGCCCATGTCGCCCGTTACCAGGAGATCCACACCCCCACTCTCGACGAGTTCCTCCGCGACTCCCGCCCCCGCCATCACGGCCCGCGCGGCCTCCTCGCGAGTCATCGCAGGCCCTCGGCTCAGGTCATCTGTCCCACCTCGCACCTTCGCGGCGCGTAGCAGAGGATGCCTCTCCAACTCCCCGGCGACCCCGACGTCGAGAACGCTCACCCTCGCCCCCACCGTCTTCGCGACGCCGTTCACCGCCGCCCCTCCTGTGCAAAAGTTCCCCACCATCGCCGCGGTAACCTCCTGGGGCCACGGCGAGACGCCGCGTTCGAGGACGCCGTGGTCGCCGGCGCAGACGACCACTGCAGGACTTTCGGGGACGGGCGGGCACTCACCTGCCATCCCAGCGAGCCGCGCACCGAGCTCCTCCAGCCGTCCCAGGCTGCCTGGCGGTTTGGTGAGCCCGAGGTGCCGCCTACGCGCTTCTTCGGCGGCGGCCTCGTCGGGCGGAGGTATTCCCTCGGCGAGCTCCAGCAAGCGGTCTTCCAGGGCCACGGCTAGTGATGGTGGCCGTGCTGATGGTGCCCTGGTTCGTCCGGGTGGTAGTGGGGCGTTGCCGGGGCGCCGACCTTCTCCTCGAAGCCGGGCAGGGCGACGCGATGGACGCACACGTCGCAGTTCATGCGGATGTCTCCTCTCAGGGCCTCTGTATAACGCTCGACCACAAGGTCAGCCAGACTCGGATCAGGCCCGAAGTACCCTGCGTAGAGCACCTCGACGCCGGGATTCGCCTCAGCAAATGCTCGGCTCTGACCACGGATACGGTCCTCGAGGACGCCGGTAAAGAGGAAGTAGGAGAAGACCACGACGCGCTTCGCGCCGAGTTTGAGGCAGCGATCCAGGCCGTTCGCGACATCGGGTGGGGTCATGCTGACGTAAGCGCTCTCGACTACGGGGTAAGGGCGTCCCTCGTAGAACAGGCGCGCAATCTTGGAGAGATCGGAGTTGGCATCGGGGTCGGAGGAACCGCGACCGACGACTAGGACTGCCGTCTCCTCCTTCTCCTCTTCGTGGACGACGGCGGAGATCCTTTCGTCCATCAGTTCGAGGAGCTCGGGCCTTATGCCGAGGGCGCGACCGTAGCTGAAGCTCATCTCGGGGTGGCCCATCTTCTCGCGCACCAGGGTTGCGGGGATATCGTCCTTGGCGTGGCCCGCGGCCAGGAGCATCAAAGGAACGGCGGCGACGTTCCTCGCCCCTCTCTCGGCGAGCCGGTCCACGCACTCCGAGATGGGTGGCCTAGAGAGCTCGATAAAGCCTCCCTCGACCGTCAGAGATGGGTTTCTTCCGCGCACCAGGCCGACCAGGTCGTGAAACTCGCGTGCTCCGCGAGGATCACGGCTGCCGTGGCCTATGATCAGCAGCGCCGGAGCATCTCCGTTTTCGTAGGTTCCGTTCTCGATGCTCATCATTCGCCTCATGTCATCCCTCCTCACAGTAGATGAGAGCGTTCAGGACCGCTGCCGCGACCGCAGAACCGCCTTTCGGTCCCCGGTTCGCGACGGCGGGCAGGCCGCTGTGCAGGAGCGCACTCTTCGACTCGGCCGCCCCGACGAAGCCGACGGGAAGACCGATCACGAGCGAGGGAGCTACGTCGAGTCCGAGCAGTTCGAAGAGCGCCGTAGGCGCGTTCCCGACGACCCAGACGGCTCCATTGCCGACCTCCTCCGCAGCGATCCTGAAGCCGGCCGCCGAACGCGTTATGCCAAGCTGCTCGGATAAGGCCTGGGCGCGAGGGTCGGAGACGAAGCACAGTATCTGGCGGCCAGTGATCCCGGCCGCCACCATCCCCACATCGGTAACGACCGGTTCGCCACGCCGCAGCGCCGAGATCCCGCTTTCCAGGGCCGCCTCGTCAAGGACGAGGCTCTCCGCGTAGTCCAGGTCCGCAGAGGCGTGGATGACTCGCTCCGCGACGGCGAGAGAGAGGGGTCCAAGGTGGGAGAGGTCGACCATCTCGCGCAGGATGCGGTA
>Ga0081538_10005774_pt1 | contig 11042 bp, 7 predicted proteins | sample TabmetS5T2R1_FD_71022 | JGI IMG/M metagenome (GOLD analysis project Ga0081538, IMG submission 71022) | Tabebuia heterophylla rhizosphere microbial communities from the University of Puerto Rico - S5T2R1 | ecosystem: Host-associated > Plants > Roots > Rhizosphere ...
AGGTAGAGCGCCGCGTCGGCGATCTCCGCTGCCGTGGCCAGGCGGCCGAGCGGCTGGCGCGCCGCGAGGGCGGCGGGGGACTCGCCGTGCTCCTCGACGAGCCGCGTGACCCACGGCGTGTCGGTCGTGCCGGGGCACAGGCAGTTGACGCGCACACCCTCGCGTACGTGGTCGAGCGCCATCGCCCGGGTGAGCGCCGCGACGGCACCCTTCGACGCGCAGTAGGCCGCGCGGTTGCGGAGTCCGACCATGCCCGCGACCGAGCCGACGTTGACGATCGCTCCCTGCGACGGGCGCAGCAGCGGCAATGCGTGCTTGGACATCAGGAACGTGCCGCGGGCGTTGACCGCGAAGACGCGCTCCCAGACCTCGAGCGGAGTGTCGGGGGCGGTCGTCGTGGAACCCGTGCCGGCGGCGTTGACGAGCACGTCGAGCCGCGGGCCCAGCAGCTCGGGCAGGCGCTCGAACAGCGCCATGACGGCGGCCTCGTCGGTTACATCAACGGGCGCCGCCGCGGCGACGCCGCCCGCCTCGCGGATCGCCGCGGCCGTCGCCGCGACCGGCTCCTTCCGCCGGCCGGCGGCCAGGATCGCGGCCCCCTCGGCCGCGAACAAGCGCGCGATCGCACGCCCGATGCCGGACCCAGCCCCCGTCACCAGCGCGGTCATGCCGGCGAGCCGGCCGCCGGCGCCCGCGGCGTCAGCCTCCATAGCGGCACCTCCAAGGTATCGGCTCCTTGTCGCGGAACGACGTTACCGGCTCGCCATGCCGGCGCTGTTTGTGTAGCGGGCGCAGATCCCGATCGCTGGACGATGACCGAGCGGTTCGGCTCTTGGCGGCCCGCTCTCGAAGCGGCTGGCATCGACTGATCGACTCGTCGAAAGGGGTGCGCCCCTCGCCGATCTCAGCGCCGGACCACCAGCGTGCCGTGAGCGTTGGCGCGGCTGTTGGTAGCCCTGCGCCGGAGCTACCGGATGTACTGCCGCCCGAGGTCGGGGCCCTCGCCCTTCGTCAGCTGCACCGGCGGCAGGGGAGCGCCCGTGGACTTGATGTCGTGATGACGAAGGAGATCGTTGTGACCGCCCTGGCCTCGCAGCGGGGAGGCCGAACCAGTGCTTCAGCGTCCGGCGAGGCACGACCTACTCCCCGTACGACGGCCCGATCCGCTGGCGGAAAAAGGAGCTTCTCGGCTGATCGACGGGAGCGCGTCCCTCGCGGGCGCGATGCTGACCCTTCGTCTGTGAGCCGCTGAGCGCCGCGGAGGCGAGCGCCGAGGGCGGTCTTAGCGGCTGCGTTCCGGTCCGCAGGGCCCATCGACCGGTTGCTTGAGAAACGAGCGCGTAGGAGCCGTCCGGGGCCCTGGGCGCGGTCACCGTGACCGATCGGTCAGGCGATTTCGGAGCGCTCGGCGCCGGGGGCGGGCGCCAAGGTCCCTGTCGCGCAGGCGATTAACCTGGAAATTGACGCGCCCCGGGCAGGACTCGAACCTGCGACCCGCGGCTTAGAAGGCCGCTGCTCTTTCCAGCTGAGCTACCGGGGCGTGACCGGTAAAGCCTAGGCGTGGGGCCGACCTATGGCGAGGGTCCTCGTCAGCGCCCGCCGCCGCCCCCGATGGACGATCCGGAGAGGAAGAAGAACCAGATCTCGAACGCGACCGCGGCCACCAGCACCGTGACGACCACGACCCGCTCGGCGCCCGAGATGGTCGCGGAGCGGCCCGCGTAATCGGGACGCTCGCCGCGCATGCTTCGGAGCCAGGGCGCGTGGGTGCGCACCGTGGGCGTGGTGCCGGTCGCCTCCTGGTAGGCGCGCATGGTGACCTTCAGGAGTTGATACAGGCCGAAGCTGAACGCGATCAGCGCGATGATCACGACCGCGAACGCCCCCATCGACGGCTGGCTCTCCTCCCCCTGGACCTTCGAGCCGAGCCAGACGGCGAGCAGCGGGCTGCCGGTCCAGACGTTCAGGGCGAGGAAGGCCATGGCGGCAGCGAGCAGGAGGGGCTTTACCCGACCGCCGGGGCGCGCGCTCCTCGAAGACTCCTCCAAATCGGGGCGGCCGGATTTGAACCGGCGACCTCCGCGTCCCAAACGCGATGCGCTACCAGACTGCGCTACGCCCCGGCGGGGAGAATTCTAGGCGGGCGCCGGGCCCTCAGCCCGCGGCCGCGGCGTACGCCGAATAGGCCAGCACCACCGAAGCCAGCGCCAGCAGCGTCGCCCCGGTCACCGGCACTGCTCGGCGCCCCGCGGGGCGCGTCTTCTCGTGGACCATCAGCGCCGTCAGGAGCGCCATGAGGGTCAGGTTGGTCGCGCCGAGAGCGAACATCACCAGCATCAGGGCCCAGCAGCAGCCGACGCAGAAAACGCCGTGGTGCGTGCCGAGCGCGAAGCCGCCGCGGGGCCGGCGGCGGTAGTTGCGGACCATGAACGAGGCGGGGTGGCGGCACTTCTCGAGGCAGGCATCCTTCAACGAGGTGAACTGGAAGAGACCGGCGAGCGCGATCACCGAGCCCGCGATCGCCCAATCGTGGTCGGAGAGGAAGGAGCTGGCGTTCACGGCGCTGTGAACGCCGAAATCGCCGGCGAAGGCCAGCGCACCGAAGGCGGTCCAGACGAGCGCGTAGCCGCCGAGGAAGGCGGCCATCGCCAGGGCGCTCCCTGGAGCGCGCGCCGACGCCGCCGCGAACATGCGCACCAGAGGCAGGCTCGAGGGCAGCATCATCGCCGCGATCATCACCTGCCACGCGGCCAGGAAGCCGACGACCGCCCAAGCCGAGGGCGCGCCGTGTGACAGCACCTCGTCGTGGTGGAGGACCGCCGCGGCGCCGGTGGCCTCGGCGGCGATCGCCGCCGCCCAGGCGGCGGCGATCGCCGCTACGACCGGCAGCGGCACGCCGCGCACGCGGGCCGCGGCAAGGGCCGCGGGCCCGCGTGCGGGCGCCGCCGGGGAGACGAAGCCGCTCACGCGTCTCCGTTCCCGCGGTAGTCCATGTGCCAGTCCGCCTGGACGGCGTTGCGGCCCTCGAATTCCCAGGTGAGGCCCTGGTCGGGGAGGTCCACCTTGAAGTGAGCCGCCTTCCCCACCCAGGCCGGGGAGCCGGGGATGGTCGAGAAGATCGAGTCCCGGAGGGTCGTCTCGGTGCCATCGGGCCCACGGTAGGGCTCCATCTCAGCGTGCACCTTCCCGCCGCCGATCGTGATCCTGCCCTTGCCTTCGACGATCTCATGCGAGATCGGGACCCGCTGGATCGCCTTCACCTCGCCGATCAGCTGGGCGAGGTCAGCGAGCGGCCCGCCGAGCTCGCCCGTGAACGCAGCCAGGATCGCTTTCTCCTGCTCGTCGCTGGCGCGCTCGTCGACGAAGACGACGATCTGCCAGTTGCCCTGGAGGATGTTGCCGGGGATGAACGCCACGGCCGCGTGCGTCAGCCCGCCGACGTCGACGCCGTTGATGGTGCCGGCGTCGAGGTTGTAGGCGATGAGGGCTTGGCAGGTGCCGCCGTCGGGGTCCTCCCCGACCCAACACGGGCAGAGGGTGCCGCAGTCGCACGCCTCGAGCAGCGTGCCATGGAGCTGGTACCCCTCGGTCGCCGGCTTCTCGCCGACGACGGTCTCAGGTGTTGCCATCCGACTTCTCCTTTCCGCCGCGGCGCAGGGATGGCTTGCGGGGCGGCGTTGTTGGTCGCGGAAGGGATGGGTCGATCGCCTCGGCGATCGCCGCCGCGATATCGGCGGTCATCGAGGTACTGAGGTCATGAGCGGATGGTCGAGTGGCGTAGGAGGGCCTCACTTCCCAGGACGCCGTGACCGACCGCGAAATTCCTTGACGAGCGGCGGCGTCCATCGGGCTCACAGGAGCTCGGCGATGCGCTCGGCGGCCCGTCGGGCGCCGTCGGCCTCCACGTCGCGGTAGTCGACCTCGCGCCCGATCTCGTCGCCGATCGCCGCAGCGATGTCCTCGGGCGTCGAGTCCTCGAAGCTCATGCGGCGCCCGGCGCCGTAGCGCTCGAGCCGGTGGTGGACGTGGAAGCACTGCTCGAAGTGGTGCTTCAGCGGGAAGTAGAGGAACGGCCGCTTGCCGGCGGTGAGCTCCATCGCCGTCGTCAGGCCGCCCTGGACGACCGCCAGGTCGCAGGCAGCGAGGTGGCGGTAGAGGTCGTGAACGTAGGGACAGATCTGGAGGCCGTTCGCCTGCGGCACCGAGCGGGGGTCGATCCGCGGCCCGGCGACGACGATCATTCGTAGATCGGGCACCCGCTCCTTGGCGCTCGGGTAGGCGGCGATGACCCGGCGCAGCAGATGGCCTCCGACCCCCGAGCCGCCCACGGTGACGATGCAGACCTGCTCCGCCGGCCGGTAGCCGAGCTCGGCCCGCAAGCGCTCGCGGTCGGCGAGCTCGGCGTGGTCGAAGCCCGACACGTAGCCGGCGAAGTCGAAGTGGCCCTCGGTCCACTCCCGGATCGCCGGCAGCTCGGGACCGAGCCGGTTAGGCACGATGTCCTCCGGATTGCCCACGAACAACGCGCGGTCGCGAACCTCCGGGTGGGCCGCGATGTGCTCCACCATCTCGGCGTTGTAATCCGCGGTGAGGTACGCCTCGCGCTCGCCGCCGTCCGGCAGCGGAAGCCAGCCCACGAAGTCCGTCAGCCAGACGTAGCGGGCACGCTTGTCGCTCGGATGCTCGTGAAGGTAGTAGTCGAGCTCCCACGCCTCGTCGCCGATCCAGAGGTCGTAGCTCTCGTCGCGCACGAGGTCGTGGAAGACCATGTAGTTGGCGACCAGGATCTCGTCCATCCGTCGCCACGCCTGGAAGCAGTGCAGGTCGTGCTCGGCGGACTCGGATTCGAAGTGGCCCGACTCGTTTGCGAGGTGCCGGCTCGCCGGGTGGATCCGCTCACCCTCGGCCTCGAGCACCCGCGTCACCGGGTCCTGTGCCAGCCAGTCGATCTCGAGCCCCGGCACGAGCTCGCGGAGCCGCCGCGCGATCGCGACGTCGCGCCGAGCGTGGCCCAGCCCGATCGGCGATGAGATGTACAGCGCGCGCTTGCCTCCGCCGGACCGGTGGACGGTGGGATCGCGACGCGGCCTGCCCGCCAGCCCCTCGACGAACTCGCGCAGCGCGGCGTTAACCGCAACGGGCTTGCGAGTGTGGGGCAGATGGCCGCCGTCCGGCACCGGGAGCAGACGCCCACCCGTCTCGCGGGCGAGAGCCCGCCCGTCGGCGAAGGGCGTGACGGCGTCGCCGGGCCCGTGCACCACCAGCACGGGACATCGCACCCGCCGCGCGAGCGCGCGCTGCGCGGACCTGGTGGAGGGGGCGGCGCGCTCCGCCAGTGCGCTCTCAACGAGCGTGTCCCCGTCCGTCTCAAGCGCCCACTCGACCGCGTCCTCGATCTGCTTCGTCGAGTGCGGGACGTTCAGCATCTTCCTCGCCCACCAGCCGACGAAATCCGGATGGTTGTTCCGCATGTGCTGGGCGTTGAACTTGAACCAGCCGCGAGTGGTCGGTGGACGACGCTGGAGGAGCGGGCGCATCCGTGGGTTCGTGAGGAGCCGGTAGCGCACTGAGCCGAGAGCCCATGAGACGGGGAACCAGCTGCCGATGAAGACGGCGGCGAGCACACGGTCGGGGTGCTCGGCGGCGAGCAGCATGCCTCTCTGGGCCCCACGCGAGAGGCCGACGATGACCGCGTTCTCGGTCTCCGTGGCGTCCATGACCGCCAGCGCGTCCGCCGCGAACTCACGCTCGGCGTACGCGTGCCTGCCCTTGGGGCGGTCGGACCGCCCGTTGCCGCGCGGGTCGAAGGCGATCGCCCGGAAGTGGCGGGCCAGGTAGGGCACCTGCGCCTTCCACACGCGCGAGTGCACGTAGGTCCAGGTGGGCAGCAGGAGCACGGTGGGCTCGCCGTCGCCGAACACCTCGTAGTGCACCTTCACGCCGTCGCGCTCGACGAAGCCCTCTGAGTCGGGGTGGCGCGCTCTCATGCCCTCCAGATCACCTCGCGGCGTAGGAGACGCAGGGGCGCGAGCTGCTCGAGCGCCTCGATCTGGGTCGCGTAGCAGCCAACGGCGGCCAGCTTGCGCTCGAACTCCGCGTACGCGAGGAAGTGGGTCTCCGGCGCAAGACCCTGCAGATCCGCCCGAAGGTCGAGTGCGCCCGGGGGCCCTTCCATGACGACGTGAGGAAGGTCGGCGTAGAAGCTGACGTCGTGCCCGCGATCGCGTAGGGCCAGCCCTGCGTCCCTCACGAGCTGGTGGTCGCGATGGGCGCCCAGCGCCGCAGGCACGCAGACCGAGTCCTCGGCCGCAAGGTGGGGTGCCACGGCCTCGAGGACCGACGGGTCGCTGCCGTTGGCCCGGTACTGGGCGTCCAGCAGGTCCAGATGGACGGCGGTGCGGCCCGCGGCGGCCAGCGCGGCGAGATCCTCGGCGCGCCGTGTCCTGACCCGCTCGCCGGAGTCGGTCGTGCCAGTCATCCGGTCCCACCAGCCGGCGGCGCCCTCCGGCACACCTGCGAAGACGCTGACCACTTTGACGTCACCCAGGCCGGTCAGCAGGTGCCAGCACGAGAGAACCGCGTCGTCGAGATGCGGCGAGAGGATGACGGTCGGCATGTCGAGACGACCGTAAAGCGGCCGCGACCGCAGTTCCATCTAATTCTGGACAGAGGCCCGTGCGGCGAGCGCGCCGCGATCGCGCACGGTGATCCGGCGGCGCTCGGTCTCGATCCAACCCAGCTCGCGCAAAGTGCGCAGCGCCGCCGCCACTCCCGCCCGCGACGACCCCGTCCACGCGCCGAGCTCGTCCTGAGAGAGCGGAAGCGTGATCCGGATCCCATCGTCATCCGCCTCTCCGTAGCGGTCGGCAAGCTCCACGATCCGTGCCGCGACGCGACCCACGGTGTCGGACGCCCCGAACTCGAGCCGCTTCAGGTCCGCGTCCCGAAAGCGGCGACTCAGCATGCCCAGTAGCTTCCAGGCGATAGTCCGCTCCGCCTCGATCAGCGACCGGAACTCGCTCGCCGGGAGGACGAGCGCCTCCACCGGCTCGAGCGCGTCGATGCTCGACAGCCTTGGTCGCTCGTCGATCACCGACAGCTCGCCGACGAGCTCGCCCGGTCCGCAGAAGCGAAGGACCAGCTCGCGGCCCTCGCGCGTTACGTAGCTGACCTTCGCTCGTCCCCGCAGGAGCACCACCACCTTGTCGCCGGGCTCGCCCTGCTGGAGCAGGCGATCGCCCGCAACGAAGCGCGCGGTCCGCGCCCGCCGCTCCAGCGCCTCGCGCTCCCGGTCGTCGAGCAGGGCCAGGAACTCGTCCGGGACTTCCATGGCTGGGGCCGACGCTACCGCAAGCGGAAGGCCGGCGCGGACGTAGAATCACTTCGTGAGACTCGCGGCCATCGTGTGCGCTACCTGCGGGGCGCCGGCCGCGGAGGATGCACGCTTCTGCTCCCGCTGCGGCGCGGCCCTCGCCCCGGCCCAGGTGAGCGAGACGCGCAGGGTCGTGACGGCGCTCTTCGCCGACGTCGTCGGCTCCACGTCTCTCGCGGAGCAGATGGATCCCGAGGACTTCCGAACCCTCATGGAGGATCTCGTGGCGCGCATGGTCGCGGCCGTCGACGGCCTCGGCGGCACCATCGAGCACCTGGCCGGAGACGGCGTGCTCGCGCTGTTCGGAGCGCCCGTCGCGCACGAGGACGACGCGGAGCGGGCCGTGCTCGCGGGGCTTCGGATCGTCGCCGACATCGGCGGCGACGCTGACGGCGCCGCAACGCGATACTCGATCGAGCCGCCGGCGGTGCGCGTGGGAATCGAGACCGGCCTGGCAGTGGTCGGCCCGGTCGACGCGGGCGGCCACGCCCGCCTCGCCGCCACCGGCGACTCGCTGAACACCGCCGCACGGCTCCAGGCCGCCGCCCGGCCGGGGACGGTTCTCGTCGGCGAGCGCACGTGGGAACTGGTCGAGGCCCGGTTCGACTGGGGAGACCGTCACGAGCTCGAGCTCAAGGGCAAGGCCGACCCGGTGTCCGCGGTCGAGGCGATGGCGCCCGCCACCCGTGGCGCGGCGGTGCCCGGGCCGGGGGCCCGCCTGGTTGGGCGTGACCAGGAGCTCGAGGACGCGCTCGAACACGTACACGAGGTACTTGCCGGCCGCGGCGGCCTCCTCCTCATCTTCGGCGAGCCCGGCATCGGGAAGACACGGCTTCTGCGCGAGCTGTGTGCGCGCTTCGACGGCGCCCGTTCGCCCGTGGGCGAGCCGCTCTGGCTTGCGGGACGCTGCGCTTCCTACGGGGAGTCCCTTCCCTACCTTCCCTTCCGCGGTGTGCTGGGCGATTGGCTCGGCGTCCCGCCGAGCGACCCCGAGATCGATGCCGATGCGCTCGCACCGATCCTCGGGTTCGGAGCTGAGGTCCAGAAACTCGATCCCGAGGATGTCCAGCACCGCGCATTCGACGCCGTCCGCACCCTCCTGGAGCGGCGGGCCCGCGAAGGTCCGGTGATGCTGGTGCTGGACGACATGCAATGGGCCGACAGCTCGTCGGTGGCCCTGCTCGAGTATCTGCTGCCGACCACCCGCGAGGCCGCCCTGCTCATCGTCGTCGCGGCGCGCTTGGAGCACGACGGGCCCGGGCCCGGCCTCCGGAGGGCCGCCGGCGAGAGTCACGCGCGCGACCTGACGCTCGAGCCACTTCACGGCGAGGCGGACCGCGACCTGCTCTCCGCTCTCGTCGGCCCTGGGACGCTGCCCCTCGAGCTCGAACGGCGAGTACTGGAGCGCGCGGAAGGCAACCCCTTCTATCTGGAAGAGCTGGTCGGCTCGCTACTCCAGTCCGGCGCGCTCGAGCGCTCGTCTGAAGGGTTCCGCTTCGTCGGCGGCCCGCCCGTCGAGGTCCCCGAGACAATCGAACGGCTCGTGCTGGCGCGCATCGACCGCCTCGCGCCGGGATCGGGCGAGGTGCTGCGCGCGGCCTCGGTCCTCGGTCGCCGCTTTGACGAGCCACTGCTGGAGGCCGTGGTCGGCGGGACCGGGGTCGGCGAGGAACTGCAGGAGCTCCGGCGACACGACCTGATCCGGGGCGAGCCGTCGGCGCCTCGGCGGGAGTACCGCTTCAAGCACAGCCTTATCCAGGAGACGGCGTACGGGTCGCTCCTGAGGCGACGCCAGCAGGAGCTGCACGGCCGGGCGGCCTTGGCACTCGAGCGTCTCTCCCCCGAGCGCCACGGATTGCTGGCTCACCACTACTCGGCGGCGGGGCAGGACGAGCCCGCTCTCGCCCAACACACCCTCGCCGCCAAAGCCGCGTTCGGCATGTACGCCCTGGACGAGGCGCTCGACCACTGCGCCCGCGCCACGCGGGCGGCCGAACGGCTGGGTGCGGCAACGGAGGACCGCCGGGTGGGGGAGCTCCTGCGCGTGCGTGGGAACGTCCGCTTCTACCGCGGCGATCTCGCCGGCGGCGGCGAGGACGCCCAGGCGGCACTGGCGGCAGCGCGCGCGACCGGGGATCGACGTCTCGAGATGCGCGCCCTGACCGACCTCTCCGGGCTCCGGCACCACTCCGTCGACCAGGCCGTTGAGTACGGGCAGCAGGCGCTGCGGATTGCCGAGTCGCTCGGCGACGTCGAGGCGACGATTCTGAGCCTGAGCCGGCTGTCGATCCTGCTCGCAAACCGGCTGCGGCTCGATGCGGCGGTCGAGCACGCCGAGCGCGCACTCCGCCTCGCGGACCGGGCGAGGGACGATCGCATGGTGGGCCGGGCGCTCGATGCGATCAAGCTGGTCGCGTTCGAGCTCGGGGACCTTCGCAAGCTCGAGGAGGTCTCCCAGCGCGCCGCCGCGATTCATCGCCGACTCGACGACCGCTTCTACCTCTCCTACACCATGCTCGAGTCCGCGTTCGTGCCGCTCGCGGGTGGGGGCTTCGCCGCGGCCCGGGAGCGGCTCGACGAGGCGCTGGCCCTGAACGCCGCCCTGGGTGATCGCTCCGGCCGGCCGCTGTTCCTCGACGCCCTCTGCTGGCTCGAGCGAAGTCGCGGCGATTATCGGGCGGCGCTGAATGCCGGCTTGGAGGGTTACCGGATTGCGCGCGCCGGCGCCTCTGAGGACTGGCTCGCATGGAGCGCCTCGGGCCTCGGGTGGACGCTGCTCGAGCTAGGCGAGATGGACAGCGCGGCGGAGGTGCTCCGCGAGGGACTCGCAGCCGTCGAGGGCACAGGCGCGGCCGTCCAGTTGGTGCGCTGCGCGGGGCTGCTGGCCGCGGCCGAGTGCGAGGTCGGCGAGGTCGACCGGGCGGCGAGGCAGGCGGATCGGGTCGAGGCTCTCCTTGGCCGGATGACCGCCCCGCCCGGAGGAACATTTCTGTACGGAGCTCACGCCCAGCTCGCCGTCGCGCATGTGCGCCTAAGCCAAGGGGACGCGGCCGCGGCGGAGCGCCTATCGGCCCCCCTCCTGGCGGCCGCCGACCACGCCGGCTGGCTCGAGACCGTGGCGCGGGCGGCGACGGCCCTTGGAGGCTGCCGCCTGCTCACCGGCGACCGAGCCGGCGGCGAGCGGCTGCTGCTGCGGGCCGTGGCCGTGGCGGGCGATGCGGGCTTCCCTGCCGCCGAGCGTGCCGCCCGCATGGCGCTCGCCCGCCTTCTGTTCGAGGACGGCCGCGCCGCCGAGGGCGCACGGCACGAAGATCGTGCGGCGGACCTCGATGAGCGGATCAGGGCGGGAATCGCGGAGGGAGAGCCTGCGGTGCCACCGCGCTAGGGTGGCCCGTCGATGGCCGAAGTCCAGCCCCTGCGGACGCTCCGCTACGACCCGGCGGTCGTGGGTTCCCTCGACGACGTCATCGCGCCGCCGTACGACGTGATCGACGACGAGCAGCGCGCGCGGCTCGCGGCCAGGAGCCCCTACAACGTCGTCGAGATCGACCTGCCCCCCAGCTACGAGCAGGCCGCGGAAACAATGCTCGAATGGCGCGAGCGGGGGGTGCTCGTTCACGAGGACGACCCGGCGGTGTGGGTGCTGCGCCAGGAGTACAGGGCCCCCGAC
>Ga0081538_10005775_pt1 | contig 11041 bp, 11 predicted proteins | sample TabmetS5T2R1_FD_71022 | JGI IMG/M metagenome (GOLD analysis project Ga0081538, IMG submission 71022) | Tabebuia heterophylla rhizosphere microbial communities from the University of Puerto Rico - S5T2R1 | ecosystem: Host-associated > Plants > Roots > Rhizosphere ...
GCGCCTCGGTCACGGCGATGTGCTCCTTGCGGGTGTCGACCACCCAGACCGCGGCCGGCAGCCGGGTCATGTCGCGGATGCCGCCCAGGTTCCGCTCGAGCTTCTCGCGCTCGTGGCCGAGCCGGAGGACCTCCTTCTTGGGCAGCACCTCGGTCGCGCCGGTCGCCTCCATCGCCTCCAGCTCCTTGAGCCGCTGCAGGCGCCGGTAGATGGTGGTGAAGTTGGTCAGCATCCCGCCAAGCCAGCGGAAGTTCACGTACGGCATCCCGACCCGCTCGGCCTGGGTCTTGATCGACTCCTGGGCCTGCTTCTTGGTGCCGACGAACAGCACGTTGCCGCCCTTGGCCACCGTGTCGCGCAGGAACGCGTAGGTGCCCTCGATGGCGGTCATGGTCTTCTGGAGATCGATGATGTAGATGCCGTTGCGCTCGCCGTAGATGAAGCGCTTCATCTTCGGGTTCCAGCGCCGCGTCTGGTGCCCGAAGTGGACGCCAGCTTCCAGCAGCTGGCGCATGGTGACGACTGCCACGGTGGTCCTCCCTGCCGTTCCGGTTCGGCCTCCGCCCGTTGTGGTCCCACAGTCATCGGATCGTGGGGGGGCCGGGTCCTCGACCCGCTCGGGTCCACCGGAGCGGGCACCATCGAGTCCCGTCGACGGGCGTGCGTTGTAGCCCGGACATCCGGGCCCGCGGCGGACGATAGCACAAGCTCCCCCGCCCCCGCCCCCACAGGCCGCCAGGACCCCGGGAGCCCCGTCGACCCTCACCCCGGGCCCGGCTCCGGGCCGGCCAGGCCGCCCGGCCTGAGGAGCGGCGCCAGCCGCGGTCGGGGCCGGTCGAGCAGGTAGGGCAACGGGTCGAGGTAGACGCCGTCGACCCGCAGGCTGAGATGCACCGTCATCCCGTGCCCCGGTCCATGCCCCGGTCCGAGCCTCCCGACGGGCGCCAGCGCCCGAACCCGCCGCCCAGCGGTCACCCTCACGTCGAGCAGCGGCCCCACCGTCACCATCACCCCGGGAGCGACCAGCAGGCTCACCCAGGTACGCCCGGCCACGGGCCCGGCGAACTCCACCCGTCCACCGGCCGGCGCCCGGACCGCCTCCCCAATCCGGCCACCGACGTCCAGCCCCCGATGGCCCGGCCCATAGGTTCCGGTCGGCACCTCGAACCCCCGGACGATCGGCCCGGCCAGCGGCATCCGCAATGGCGGCACCCGTTCCGGGCCCCGGGGCGCCCCCACCGCCGACCCGGGCTCCGGCGGGCCGGGCTCCGGCGGGCCGGGACCCGGCAGGCCGGGACCCGGCAGGCCGGGGCCTGGTGGCCCGGGCACCAGCGACCCCGGCACCGGTGACCGGGGTGCCGGCGGGGGTGCCGGGCTGCCGGTCTCGGCCGCCCGGGCGACCCGCTCCGCGAGGGCTGTCGACCCGGGACCGAGGGCGAGGATGACGCCTGCCACCAGCATGAGGGCAGCCAGCCGGCGTGGCGCGGCGGCGACGGACGTCGGCTCGCGGTGCGGCGGCGGCATCGATCACCCTCCAGGCGGACGAGGCTATGTCGAGGTCGCCCGTGACGCTACCCGGCGGCGTCGGCCGGTGGGCACCGTTGCCCGAGAATGTGGACAACCGCTCGCCGCACCCGCCGTCACCTGGGGGAATGCCCGGGAGCACCGGTCGGAGCCAGCGGCGCCCTGCCCTCAGCGGCGTCCTGCTCTTGGCCCGGAGCTGGAGCACCGCCGCCGAGCCGGTTGATGGCCCCGGCCAGGATGCCCTTCATCTCCTGGGACTCGAACACAGCCACCGGGTCCTCGGCGCCCTTGTCCTCCAGGGTGTCGACCAGGCTGAGGCGGTCGCCGCGCTCGGAGCCGACCGAGAGCAGCTCGTCAAGGGCGACCACCGACACGAACGAGATCTGGTTGAAGATCTGGTGCAGCTCGTCGGTGGTGATGCCGAGCTGCTGGGCCACCTCGGCGTCGGTGGGGCTGCGGTGCAGACGGACGACGGCTCGTCCAAGAAGCCCCCCTTGGCCGGGCACGACCGTGTCGGCCGTTCCGGCGGTTGGTACCCGGCCCACCGTGCCGGGGCGGTCGGCGCCCCGGCTCGCCTCATCAGCTCAGGCGCGCGGGTGCGCCTGCTCGTAGACGCGGCGGAGCCGCTCGTTCGAAACGTGCGTGTAGGTCTGGGTCGTGGTCAGGGCAACGTGCCCCAGCAGCTCCTGCACGGCCCGCAGATCGGCACCTCCCTCCAGCAGGTGGGTCGCATAGCTGTGGCGCAGCGTGTGTGGACTGGTCCCGGCGGGCGCACCGGCCGCCACCCGGTACCGCTCGAGCATCCCCCGCACGTCCCGCTGGGTCATCGGCCTCCCCCGGCGGTTGAAGAACAGCGCCTCCCGGTCGCTTCCCCGGTCCGGGCCGGGCAGCATGGCGGCGCGGCCCTTGACGAGGTAGTCGAGCAGGGCGGCACGGGCCGGTTCGCCGAAGGGCACCACCCGCTGCTTGGCGCCCTTGCCGAGCACCAGGACGGTGTCGGCCGCCAGGTCCACGTCGCCCAGGCGCAGGCCGCACAGCTCCCCGACGCGGATGCCGGTCGCGTACAGCAGCTCGAGGATCGCCCGGTCGCGCAGGCCGATCGGGTCGACCGGGTCGGGGCCGGCGAGCAGGCGGTCGACCTGGCGCGGCTTGAGGACCACCGGCAGGCGCTTGGGCCCGCGGGGAACCCCCAGGCCGGCGGCCGGGTCATCGGCCACCAGCCCCCGGCGCGTCAGGAACCGGAACCCCGTGCGCAGGGCCGCGGCCTTGCGCGCGATCGACGCGGGGGCCAGCTCCCGCGTCCGCTGCAGGGCCAGGAACCTGCGCAGCAGCAGCGGCTCCACCTGGGCGGGATCGGCCACCCCAGCCCTGCCGGCGAACTGCAGGAACTGGGTCATGTCGCGCCGGTACGCCGCCACGGTATGCGCCGAAAGCCCCCGTTCGTCCCGCAGGTGGGCCACGAACGCCTCCAACGCGTGACGCGAGGCCGGCGCCAGCCCATCCGGGTCCCCTCCGGCCGCCGGCTCCTCCAGGTGGTCGCCAGGGTGCTCAGTCATCGCGGCCATCATCCCCACCCGACCCACCGCACTCAAGCACCTCGGCGGAGGGACCTGGGGGCGGCGGGCCTCGTGGCCCGGGGAAGGCCACGGCACGCCCTGTGGCGCCGGTCCCAGCTTGTGGCGGCCCCTCGGCCCCGACGCCGACGGCGTCGGGTGACCGGCCCCCGGCCCCGTCGGGAGGTTGGGCGGGCGGCGCCGGCTCGGCCAAGGTGGCGGGCCGGCGGCGTGGGAGGCCGATGGCCTGGACGCCGGCGGCGCTGCGGCGGACCAGGCCGGCCAGCTCGAGGTCGAGGAGGGCGCCCTCCAGGGCGGTAGGCGCGAGGTCGGTGGCGGCGGCCAGGCGACCCGGGCTGAGGAGCTGGCCGTCGATCAGCGCCGTGAGGACCGCCCTGGCGGGAGGGTCGAGACCGGACCAGGCCGGGACGGCCGCGGTGGCACCGTAGGTCGCGGTGGCGCCGCAGGACCCGGCGCCGCAGGACCCGGCAGCGCAGGACCCGGCACCGCAGGTCCCGGCGGCGCAAGACCCGGCGGCGCAGGTCGCGGTGGTGCCGAGCTCCTCGAGGATGTCGGTGAGGCTGCGGACCAGGGTGGCGCCGTCGCGGATGAGCTGGTTGCAACCGGCGGCGCCCGGGTCCCAGGGGGCTCCCGGGAGGACAAGGACGTGGCCGAGGCCGCGGCTGCCGGCCGCCCGGGCCGTGGACAGGCTGCCGGAGTCCTCGGCCGCCTCGACCACCACGACGGCGGCGGCGAGGGCGGCGATCAGGCGGTTCCGCGGGAGGAAGTGGGCCGCCCTTGGCGGGGTCCCCGGCGGGTGCTCGCTCGCCAGGGTGCCGCCGGCGGCCCGGACCCGGGCGAACAGGCCGGTGTTGGCGCGCGGGTAGGGGACGTCGAGGCCGCAGCCGAGCACGACCACGGTGCGTCCGCCGGCGTCGAGGGCGCCGGCGTGGGCGGCCGCGTCGACGCCGACGGCGCCGCCGCTGACCACGCACCAGCCGGCCCTGGCCAGCCCGGCCCCGAGGGAGCGGGCGGCGGCGCGGCGCAGCGGGGACGCCCGGCGGCCGCCCACCACCGCCACCGACGCCGCCGCCCCGGGCGGGGCCGGCCCGGCGACGAACAGCCAGGCGCAGGGCGGGTCGGGCGGCGTGGCCGCCAGCGGCCAGCCCTCGTCGCCCGGGAGCAGGAGCCGCAGACCGAGCGCGTCGAGTCGAGCGGCCGCGGCCCCCGGTTCGGGGCTGTGGGCGCGCAGCAGGCTCGCCGGGTCCCGGCCCTCGGCCAACCGCGTCGCCACCGCCGCCGGCAACGGGCCCGGGGTCGCGGCCAGCGACGCCAGCACCTCCCGCTCCCCCAGCCGGGGCGTCCACCACGGCGGTCGGCCCTCCCCGCCGGTCATCCGGATCGCGCTCGTCCAGCACCGGCGCTTGGACGACGGATGGCGGCGAGCGTCCGGGATGTCATCCGCCCCTCACCTCGCGCTCCCTGGACGACGGGTGGGCCGGCCTGACCTCCGGGTTCATACGAGCTGGGCCTCACGGTCGCCGATGATGGGGAGGTGGCGGAGGGTGAGGGCCTCACGGACGTGCTCGTCTTCGACCCGGTCGGAGCCGGCCAGGTCGGCGACCGTCCGCGCGACCCGCAGGACGCGGTGGAACCCGCGGGCGCTCAGGCCGAGACGGTCGACGGCGGACATGAGGGTGCGGCGGGCGGCCGGCACCACCTGGCAGTGGACCGCCAGGTCGGCCGAGGCCAGGCGGCCGTTCTCGGCTCCCTGGCGGCTCCGCTGGCGGGCGCGGGCGGCCAGCACCCTGGCCCGCACCGGGGCGGTCGGTTCGGCCTCGGCCGCGTCGGTGAGCTCCTCGGCGCTGAGCCGCTCGGCCTGGACGTACAGGTCGACGCGGTCCAGCAGCGGCCCCGACAGGCGGCTGGCGTAGCGGTGCAGGTCGTACAGGCTGCAGCGGCAGGCGAAGCGGCTGTCCCCGAGGTGTCCGCACGGGCAGGGGTTGGCCGCCGCGACCAGCGCGAACCGGGCCGGGAAGCGCACGCTGGTCATGGCCCGTGAGACCGTGACCTCGCCCTCCTCGAGCGGTTGGCGAAGCGCCTCGCACGCGGCCCGGGAGAACTCGGGCAGCTCGTCGAGGAACAGGACGCCGTGGTTGGCGAGGGAGACCTCGCCCGGCCGGGGGACCTGGCCGCCGCCGACCAGGCCCGGGACCGAGATGGCGTGGTGGGGGGCGCGGAACGGTCGGACCCCGATGAGGCCGGCGCCCGGGCCGAGGCGCCCGGCGGCCGAGAACACCTGGGTGACCTCGAGCGCCTCGTCCCGCTCGAGCGGTGGGAGCAGGCCCGGGAGGCGCCTGGCCAGCATCGTCTTGCCGGCGCCGGGTGGGCCGGTGAGGAGCAGGTTGTGGGCGCCGGCGGCGGCGATCTCCAGGGCCCGGCGGGCCTGGTGCTGGCCGCGGATGTCGGCGAGGTCCTCGGCCGCCGGGGCCGGGGTGCCGGCCGGAGGGCCGGGACGGTCCAGCCCGCCCCGGCCGACCAGCCACTCGCCGACCTGCCCGAGCGAGCTGGCCCCGGCGACCCGCAGGTCGGGGACGAGCGCGGCCTCGACCAGGTTGGCCTGGGGCACGACCAGGAGCCGGGCGTCGGACCGGCGGGCGGCCAGGGCGGCCGGGAGCACGCCCTTGACCGCGCGGACGTCGCCGCCCAGGCCGAGCTCGCCGATGGCCCACAGGCCCTCCAGGGCGGCCGCCGGCACCGACCCGGCCGCGGCCAGCAGCCCGATCGCGATCGGCAGGTCGAACCCGGAGCCCTGCTTGGGCAGGTCGGCCGGGGGCAGGGACACGGTGATGCGCCGGTCCGGCCACTCGTAGCCGGTGTTGCCGAACGCCGCCCGGAGCCGGTCGCGGGCCTCCAGCACGGCCGTGCCGCCGAGCCCGACCACGGTCACCGCGGGCAGGCCACGGCCGATGTCGACCTCGACCCCGACCGGGTGCGCGGTGAGCCCGACCAGGGCGGCCGTGGCCAGCCGGGCCAGCATCCTCACAGCACCCCCTTCAGGTGCTCGACCCGGGGCTGGCCGCGGCGGGGCCAGACCACGGTCACGACGTCGAAGCGGACACGGCAGGGGGCGTGCGGAGTCGCCCGGAGGTAGGCCCCGGCCAGCCTGCGGAGCCGGGCCTGCTTGGCGGCGTCGACGGCGGCCGCCGGCGTGCCGTAGCCGACGCCCCGCCTGGTCTTGACCTCGCAGAACACCAGCAGGCCGGGGCCCTGGGCGACCACGTCGATCTCACCCGTCTGGCAGCGCCAGTTGCGGGCCACGATCCGCAGGCCGGCGGCTGTCAGCCGGGCGCAGGCGAGCGCCTCGCCGCGCCGGCCCAGCTCGCCGCGATGGGCGGGGTGCCTGGTCGTCATGGGCGCACCCTAGCCGCCGGCACGGCCGAATTGGACGACTCCGCCGAGAATGTGGATAACCCGCGCCGGCGGCGGTGGCGACCTCCGGGCGGTGTGGACCTGTCGCGCCGGTTGTGATGTTCTGGTGCGGTCCTCGGGTGGAGGAGATCCTGGGTGGGCCGGCCGGCATCGCGTCTCGAGCAGGACCGCCGTCGGGAGACGTCGGCCGCGGGCCGCCCTGCCCGACCGGCCGAGGAACGTCGCCGACGGATCGCGCGGCTGCTGGCCATCTGCCTGGTGCTGGCGGCCGGCGGGGCCTGCGAAGGCGGCCGGGGCCGCTCCGCCTCCCAGACGACGGCGGCCCCCGGGAGCGCGGCGCCCGCGACGGCGGGCACGGCGGGCCAGGAGCTGCCCGAGGGCTACCTCACCGACACGATCGAGCTGATCCGGCGGCAGGCCTACTACGCCGGCCGGGTGGACTGGCCGACGGTTCGGGCCGAGGCGCGGCGGCGAGCCGGCGCCGCCCCGACCAGGACCGGGGTCTACGACGCCATCCGCTGGGTGCTGTCCAGGCTCGGCGACCATCACAGCTTCCTGCTGACACCGGAGCAGGCCAGCGAGCTGGCGTCCGGCGGCGGCCAGGGCTTCGGGCTCACCGCGCTGTTCCCCGAGCGGGTGGTGGTCGACGTCGAGCCGGATGGCGCGGCGGCCCGGGCCGGCGTGCGGGTCGGTGACCTCGTCGAGTCGGTCGACGGCCGGCCCGTCCAGGGCGACGAGGTCGTCACCCTGCCGCCGCCCACGACCGGCGGCCGGCCGGCCCGAGTGCGGCTCGCCCTCCGCCGCGGTCACGGCGACCGGGCCAGGCGGCTGGAGATCGTCGTCCAGGCGGCCCCGGCGCCTGCCGTGCGGCCGCCGACCGCCCGGCGGCTGTCCTCAACGGTCGGCCTGCTCGAGCTGTTCAGCGTCGCCCGCCCGGCCGGCCCCGACGCAATCCGGTACGTCCAGACCGCCCACGACGCCATCCGCCGGGTCGCGACCCGCCGGACCTGCGGCTGGGTGGTGGACCTGCGACGCAACACCGGCGGGTCGCTGCCGCCCATGCTGACGGCCGTCGGGCCCACCCTCGGCGACGGGAGGGCGGTCGGCTTCCGCAGCCGGGGCGGCGCCATGACCTGGTACGGCTACCGGGACGGGGCGGTCTCGGTCGACGACCGGCAGGGATCGCCGGCGGTGAGCCGGCCGGTCCGTCCCCCGCGCCCGCGGCCGCCGGTTGCCGTGCTCACCAGCCGGCTCACCGCCAGCGCGGGCGAGGGCGTGGCCGTGGCCTTCCGAGGCCGCCCGGCCGTGCGGAGCTTCGGCGAGCCGACGGCCGGCGTCCCCACCGGCAACGCCCAGTACCGGCTCCCGGACGGGGCCGAGCTCTACCTCACCGGGGGCATCGGGGTCGACCGCACCGGCCGGACCTACGAGACGCGCATCCGGCCCGACCAGCCGGTGGCGACCGACTGGACCCGCTACAGCACCCGGGCCGACCCGGTGCTCGAGGCGGCGACCGCCTGGCTTGGCGCGCGCTGCGTGGGCCGGTGACCGGCCGGCGAGGCGGGCGACGGCCAATCCGCTCCTCGCCGCCCACGACAGGAGGCGTCCCCCGGCGCCGGGAGGCCTTGAATCCCTCTCCGCGAACGACCACCCTACGGGTGTGGACGACACGCCACCGCTGTCTGCCCGCCGGGATCTGTTCCTCGACGAGCGCGGGACCGGGCTGCGCGTCACCTGGCACCCGGAGCGGGACCTGGTCGTGCTGAGCGTCTGGCAGGGCGACAGGTGTGTCGGGACCTTCCGGATGCCGGTGCAGGACGTCCCGCGGCTCAGTGGCCTGCTGGCGGCGGCACTGGGCGACTGGGTCGACCAGGCCGGCGGCGCGCCCCAGCCGCCCGAGGGCGGCGGTCCGGAGCCGCCGGCGGGTGGCGGCGGAGGGGGCGACCTGTCGGTGCAGCAGCGGCTGCGGCTGAGCCGGCCGGTCCTCAGGCTGCGGGGGCTTCAGCACCGCCGGCGCCGGCCCCCGCCTGTGGGCCCGCTCTGAGCGCGCCTGCCGGTTCACCCTGGCCGGACGCCGCCCCATCGCGCGGGGAACCAGGCTCGCCCGGTTCAGCAGGGGCGAGGGTCGTAGGGCCGCAGGTCGGGGACGGCCTTGGCCGGGCGGGGCTTGGTGGCGCCGGCGCCGCCCTTGGCGTCTCCGCCCGAGCCGCCGCCCGGACCGTCCGATCCACCGGTCGAGCCCGGCTGGGACCCGTCGGCCGTGGGCCCCCCGGAGGGCGACCGGCGGATGCCGGTGAAGCCGGGGCCGAGGACGAGGGTGAGGTGGGAGGCGGCGAGGGTCGGGTCCTCGACGAGGGTGGCGCCGCCGAGAAGGGTGCTGGCCAGGGCCTTGGCGTCGGCGAGGGCGCCGGGGGCGTAGGCGACCTGGGAGCGGGCCAGGTCGGCGGAGGGGGCGTTGCCGACGGTGGCGATGCGGTAGCCGGAGCGGCGCAGGTCGTCGGCGGTGGCGGCGGCCAGGCCGGCCGTGCCGAGGGCGTTGAGCACGGTGACCTGGGTGTTGGCCGGGGCGGTGGCGCCGCGGGTGGGGGCGGCGGGGGCGCGGCCCAGGAACCGGTCGACCACGCCGGCGGCCTCGGGCTGCTTGAGCAGCAGGACGTCGCCCAGGGGGTGGTCGGTGGAGACGGTGACCGGCAGGGTGTAGGTGGCCAGCTTGGAGGGACGGAAGGAGCGGAAGGCGGCCGCGGTGCGGATCACCTCGGTCACCCGCAGGGCGCTGTCCTTGGTGACCTCGTGGACCAGGGAGCCGGCGAAGGCGTTGGCCCGGACCGGGTTGGTCAGGCCCTTGGCCAGGGCGGCCTTGGTCAGGGCCTGGAGGAACGCCTGCTGGCGGCGGATGCGGCCCAGGTCGGCCCAGGGGTCGCTGTGCCACACGCCGTCCAGCTGGTAGGAGAAGTAGCGGCTGCGGGCCAGGGCCAGGGCCCGGCGGCCGCTGAGGTGGTGGCAGCCGGGCTCGCTCACGTCCAGGCCCGATTTCACGTCCCGGGAGGGGTAGGGGAAGCGGACGTCGATGCCGCCGAGGGCGTCGACGATGGCCTGGAAGCCGTCGAAGTCGACCAGCACGTAGTGGTGGATGGGGATGCCGAAGTTCTGCTCGATGGTCTTGACCAGCACCCCCGGGCCGCCGGTGAGGGCGGCGTTGATGCGGTTCTCGGCGCCGGCGCCGGCGATCGGGACGACCAGGTCACGGGGGATGGACAGCATCGACACGCGCTTGCGGGCCGGCTCGACCCGGACGACCAGCGTGGTGTCGTTGCGCTGGCCGCCGACCTCGCCGAAGCGGCGGCCGTCCTTGGCGTCCAGGCTCTCGCGCGAGTCCGACCCGACCACCAGCAGGTTGAACGGGTGACCGCCCCCGGCCTTGTGCAGGCCGGGGACGTCGACCGAGCGGATCTGGCCGAAGCGGTAGTGCACGTAGCCGTACCCGGCCGTGGTCGCCACGACCAGGAACGCCAGAAGCAGGCTGCACCCCACGATCAGCCGCCTGCGCATCCGCCGTGCCCGGGTCCGGGCGGCCCGAGAGGTTCGTACCATAGGCGGGCACGCTACCACGTGCCGGCCGGTCAGCTCCCTCCGGCGGCGAACACCCAGGCCAGCAGGGCGATGACGATCACGATGGCCGCCACCAGCAGGGCGATGTCGACCGTCTTCTTGTCCCGGTACCGCCGGGTCGCGTTGAACCCCATGGATGTCCCGTTGTGCCGGCTCGTCCGCTAGAGCTCGTCCTTGCGGATGAGCTCCTCGATGTTCACGTCCTTGAAGGTGACCACCCGGACCCTGGTGACGAAGCGGGCCGGGCGGTACATGTCCCACACCCAGGCGTCGTGCAGGGTGATGTCGAAGTAGGTGTCGCCGTCCTCGTTGCGCATCTGGAGGTCGAACTTGTTGGCCAGGTAGAAGCGGCGCTCGGTCTCGATGACGTACTGGAACATCCCCAGCACGTCCCGGTACTCCTGGTAGAGCTGCAGCTCCATGTCGGCCTCGTAGCGCTCGAGGTCCTCGGCGCTCACTGGCGCTCCTCTTCCTCGCCCACGGCCTCGTATGCGCCCGCCGTGCTCATCGGACACTCCCCCTCTTCCTGATCTTCCCGGTCAAACGCCCACGGCGCGGCCACGCCCGTGAAGGAGTGGCGATGGTAGGCCGAGGGGCCGAGCCGGCGCAGGGCGGCCCAGTGCTCGTCGGTGCCGTAGCCCTTGTGCCGCTGGAAGCCGTAGCCGCGGTAGCGGCGGGCCGCCGTGGTCATGATCTTGTCCCTGCTGACCTTGGCGATGATGCTGGCCGCGGCCACGCAGGTGGCCACCTGGTCGCCCTTCTTGACGCCGAGGACCGGGGCCGGCATGCGGGGCAGGGGGAAGCCGTCGGCCAGGGCGTAGTCGTAGCCGCCCTCCAGCTCCCGCAGCGCCCTGGCCAGCAGGGCGATGTTGGCCCGCTGGAGCCCGACCCGGTCGATCGTGTCGCGGCCCAACCCGAACCCG
>Ga0081538_10005776_pt1 | contig 11040 bp, 9 predicted proteins | sample TabmetS5T2R1_FD_71022 | JGI IMG/M metagenome (GOLD analysis project Ga0081538, IMG submission 71022) | Tabebuia heterophylla rhizosphere microbial communities from the University of Puerto Rico - S5T2R1 | ecosystem: Host-associated > Plants > Roots > Rhizosphere ...
CCCCCGGTTCAGCATCTGCGCGATCGCGCACGCCTTCTCGATCTGCGCGTACGTGTAGCGGACCGGGTTGTGCAGGGTCTCGATGTGGACGCCTGGGATTTGCATGATCTCCTGGTGATTCCCGTTTCGCCTGCCTGCGTACCATCGGCCCCGATGGATCACGCCGAGAGATCCCTGGTGTTTGCGGAGGGCGTTCTGGACCAATGTGCGACCGTCGTCACCGGGGGCGGCACCGGGCTCGGGAAGGCGGCGGCGACGGAGCTGGCCGCCTGCGGCGCCCGCGTCGTGATCGCCGGCCGGCGCGAGGAGGTGCTCGCCGCGGCGGTGGAGGAGATCGGGCCGGCGGCCTCCTATGTAACCGGCGACGTCCGCGAGCCAGCCGACGCCGAGCGGATCGTGCGCGCCTGCCTGGACCGCCACGGCCGCCTCGACGTGCTCGTCAACAACGCGGGCGGCCAGTACTTCGTGCCGGCGGAGGCGATCGAGCCCAAGGGCTGGCGCGCGGTCACGCGACTGAACGTCGGCGGCACCGAGCTGATGTCCCGCACCGCCGTCGAGCTCGCGATGCGGCCCGCCAAGCGCGGCACGATCGTCAACGTCACGCTCTCGCCGCACCACGGCCTGGCCGGCATGACGCACTCGAGCGCCGCCCGCGCCGCGGTCGAGGGTTACACGCGCGCGCTCGCGCGCGAGTGGGCGGCGGACGGGATCGCCGTCCTCGCGCTCGCGGCCGGCCACTTCGACACCGAGTCGCTGCGCAAGTACCCCGAGCCCGTCTGGCGGGCGGCGGCGCGCACGGTGCCGCTCCAGCGCCTCGGGCGGGAGCAGGAGCACGCCTGGCTGGTCGCGCTCGCCGCCTCGCCGCTCGGCCGCGCGCTCTCGGGCTCCGTCATCACCCTCGACGGAGCGCGCGACAACTGGTTCGGCCCCTGGCCGCCGCCGTCACTGCTCGACGATGAGGGCACGGTGCCGACCGAGGAGCGCCGCCCGCGGGCCTGACAGCGACCCCGAGCGCGGCTATCATCGGGCCGTCGCTTGCGGGCGAAGTGTTGTGGTTGCACAGAAGCCTTCCAAGCTTCTAGGGCGGGTTCGATTCCCGTCGCCCGCTCTACGCTGGACATACGGGGAGTGGCGCAGTCTGGTAGCGCACCCGGCTGGGGGCCGGGCGGTCGCAGGTTCAAATCCTGTCTCCCCGATGAAGCGGAAAAGGCCTGCAAATGCAGGCCTTTTCTGTGCCGCTGTGGCCGCAAAGTCGCTCCGGTCTTTCTCACACGACCGACGGATGACGGCGCGACTCTCCGACCGCTGCTCTGCATGGAACGCGATAGCGGGAGCATGGCTCTTGCTTCCCACGGATACAGGAGCGCGGTCGGGGCCAATTGTGCGCCGGCGGACGCCTGGTGTCGGGCGCAGATGATGTGGCAGCGAATGTGCAGGTGACGTGGCAGCGGCTCACCAGTCCGCGCGTGTGTAGGCCGGTCTACGGCGGCGCGGTGCGGGGGATCCCGCAGGTCACGGCGCCGCCCGCTTGCCGGGGGAGACCAGGCCGCATTCGTAGGCGAGGATGACGGCGTGGATCCGGTCGCGTGCGCCGAGCTTCATCAGCACGTTGCGGACGTGGCTCTTGACCGTCGTCTCCTCGACGGTCAGACCTGCCGCGATCTCGCGATTGGAGTGCCCTTGAGCGATGAGCAGGAGCACGTCGAGCTCGCGCGGCGTCAGGTCGGCGAGCCGGGGATCCGGGGAAGAGCCGACGACGGGCTGCTCGACGAGCCGCTCGATCACGCGTCGTGTCACCGAGGGTGACAGCAGCGCGTCACCTACGGCGACGACGTGGATCGCACGCAACAGGTCCTCCGGCGAGCTGCGCTTGAGCAGGAAGCCGCTGGCGCCGGCGCGCAGCGCGCCGACGACGTACTCGTCCTCCTCGAACGTCGTGAGGATGAGCACGCGAGCGTCGGGCAGCCGCGCGATCAACTCGCGGGTGGCGGTGATGCCGTCCATCTGCGGCATCCGGACGTCCATCAGCACGACGTCGGGGTGGTGGTGCGGCGCGCGGCGCAGCGCGATGTCGCCGTCCTCGGCCTCCGCGACGACGTCGAGCGTCGGGTCGCTGGACAGGATCAGGCGCAGGCCGCGACGCACGATGTCGTCGTCGTCGACCAGCATCACCCGGATCGCACTGTTCGCTTGCGTCACGGCTGCTCCCGGCCGTAGGGCAGCGCCGCGCGGACCTCGAAGCGGTCACCGACGCGGCGGGCGTCCAGCGTGCCGCCGAGCAGCGCTGCGCGCTCTCGCATGCCGGGCAGGCCGTGCCCGCCCGTCGGCCGGGCTGTCGCGCCGTCGGGGACCGGGTTGGACACCGTGAGCGACATCACGCCGGCCTGGCACTCGAGCGTCAGCTCCGCGCTGCCGGAGCCGTGGCGCGCGGCGTTGGTCAGCGCCTCCTGGGCGATGCGATAGGCGGCGTGATCGATCGGTGGCGGCAGGTGTAGCTCGGGGCTCGTGCGATCGCGCAGCGAGAAGTCGAGGCCGGCGGCCCGGTGGCGCTCGACGAGCGCGGCGATGCGGTCGACGCCGGGCAGTGGCTCCAGGTCGGCCGACGCGCCGTTGCGCAACCTGCCCAGGATCGCGTCGATGTCCTGCATGCTCTCGCGCGCGATCGCCTCGATCGTCGCGATCGCCTCGCGGGTGCGCTCCGGCTGGCTGTCCTGCAGGAGCCGCGCCGCTCCGGCTTGGATGAGGATCGAGTTGATCGCGTGCCCGGCCGAGTCGTGCAGCTCGCGCGCGATGCGCGTTCGCTCCTCGGCGACCGCGAGGCGCTGCTCGCGCGCGACGCGCTCGCGCTCCTGCGCGGCTCGCTGCCGTGCGAGGCGGCGGCGATCGCCGACGATCCAGCCGCCCGTCCACACCAGCGCGGTGATCGTGTACTCGCCCTCCGCGCCCTCGAAGCGAGCCCAGGCCAGCGCGACGTACGCCGCGAACGCGGCCAGGCAGACGATGAGGATCGCGAGCCTGTCCGGTCTGCGGTCGCGCTCGGCGAGCGCGGCGAGGACGACCGCCGGACCGATCGCCAGCAGCACGGCGTAGTCGAGCGCGACGAGCGCGAGCGTGGCGCCGAGGATGACCCCCAGCGCGGCGCGCGGCGCGCGGTGCCGCGCCAGCAGCGGGAGCGCCGCGAGCAGGCAGAGGGCGACGCCGACCCCGTCGGCTCCGCGAGCGTCGTCGGCCTGCTCGCCGAACGCCTGGCTGGCCAGCTGTGCGATCGAGAACGCCAGCACGGCAGCCGTGAGCGCCGCGTCGAGCGCGAGCTGGCGCGAGATCGGCGCGGACCTGGTCATGGACACGAGCGTAGTGCCGCGCCCGGTGCCCGGAAACCTCCCACGGCAGGGGGCGTCTCCTCCCGAGGGAGGAGACGGAAGTTCCGTCGAGCGGACGTTTCTCGCATGGGGCGGCCGGCCTAGCTTCGCCGGTCATGCGAACCACACCGATTCCTCCCCAGCCGGTCGACCGCACCGGGCGCTGGCTCGCCAGCCTCACCAAGTGGGTGCTCGCCCACAAGCGCCTGGTCGCGGTCGGCTGGATCGCGCTCACCCTGGCCGGGTTCTACGGCGCCATGCAGGTCACTGACGCGCTCACCGAGAACTTCACGATGCCCGACAGCGCGAGCACCCTCACGAACGAGCGGATCGTCGATCGCTTCGACTCGGGCGGCGCAACCCCGCCGCTCGTCGCCGTCGTCACGCTGCCGCCCGGAACGAAGGCAAGCGCTCCGGAAGTCCGCGCCGACCTGCGGACACTCGAGCAGGACCTCGCGCGCGCCGTCCCCGGCGCTCGCACCGCGTCCTTCGGCTCCACATCCGAGCCGGCCTACGTCTCAGACGACGGCCGCACCACGTTCGCGATCGTGCATCCGCCGGCGACCGCGGTCGACGGCGGCGGGCCGAGCGGGAACGAGATCAACGAAGTGACGCTGGCGCGCGCCGAGCGAGCCGCCGCCGGCGCGCGCGTGGGCGGCGCCGAGGTACGGCTCACGGGTGCCGGGCTACTGGCCAGCGAGGCGGAAGGCGAGAGCAGTGGTCCCGGCTTCCTGAACGAGACGCTCCTCGCCGGCGTCGGGGCACTGATCGTGCTGGTGTTCGTCTTCGCGTCCGCACTCGCCCTCGTACCGCTGCTGATGGCGCTCGTCGCGATCCCGGTCACACTGCTGGCCGTCTGGGGGCTCACCGCGCTGACCGAGGTCAACTTGGTCGTCGTCTTCCTCGTCTCGCTGATCGGCCTCGGCGTGGCGATCGACTATGCGCTCCTGATCGTCATGCGCTGGCGTGAGGAACGAGAGCGCGGGCGAAGCAATGAGCAGGCGATCGTGCACGCCGCCGGAACCGCCGGGCGCGCCGTGCTGTTCAGCGGCACCACCGTGGCGATCGGACTGCTCTCGGCGCTCGTGCTGCCGGTGCCGTTCCTGCGCTCGATGGGCTACGGCGGCCTGCTCATCCCGCTCGCGTCCGTCGCCGTCGCGCTGACGCTGCTGCCCGTCGTGCTCGCGACGGTCGGGCCGGTCGCCGACGCCCGCCGGCTGCGACGCACCGACCGCGCCGAGCGGCACTGGGCCGCCTGGGCGCGCCTGGTCATCCGCCACCGCGTCCCCGCCGCGCTGGGCGGCGTGGCCGTGCTCGTCGCGCTCTGCATCGTCGCGCAGGGCATGCTGCTCGGCAGCCCTGAAGCACGGTCGCTCGGCGGCACCGGCGGCCCGAAGGTCGCGCTCGAGCAGCTCGAACGCTCCGGCATCGGCGCAGCGCCGCTCGCGCCCGTCGAAGTCCTCACCCCGGCCAACCGCGCGGCCGACACCGCCGCCCGCCTCGCCGCAGTAGACGGCGTCCGCGCCGCGAGCGCACCCGGTGGCGCGTGGCGAGCCGACGGTCAAGCGGTCGTCGAGGTACTCACCCGCAGCGACACGAACTCGCAGGCGGGCCGCGAGGCGATCGACGCCGTGCGCGGCGCCGCCGCCGCGCTGCCCGCGACGATGGTCGGCGGAGCCACCGCGCAGACGATGGACTTCGTCGACGGCGTCTACGGTTCCCTCCCGCTGATGCTCGTGCTGATCTCGGTCGTCACGTTCGTGCTGCTCGCACGAGCGTTCCGCTCCATCGTGCTGCCGGCGAAGGCGATCGCGATGAACCTGCTGTCGGTCTTTGCGACCTGGGGCGTGATGACGCTCGTCTGGCAGCACGGGGTCGGCACCGAGCTGCTGTTCGGCACCGAGCCAAACGGAGCCGTGCTGTCGTGGGCGCCGGTGATCGTGTTTGCGTTCCTCTACGGGCTCTCGATGGACTATGAGGTGTTCATCCTCGCCAGGATGCGCGAAGAGTACGACCGCACCGGCTCCACCGACGAGGCGGTCGTGCGCGGGATTGCCGGCACCGGGCGGCTCGTGACCAGCGCGGCGCTGATCGTCTTCCTCGCGTTCGCCTCGATGGCAACCTCCGGCGACGCAGACCTGCAGGTGCTCGCCACCGGACTCGCCGCAGGCGTCCTGATCGACGCGCTGATCGTGCGCTCGCTGCTCGTCCCCGCCACCGTCTCGTGGCTCGGCCGCTGGAACTGGTGGATGCCCGAGCGCGGGCGACGGCTGCTGCGCCTGCCGGCTGACGTGCGGGCAGCCGAGTCGTGAGCGCCAGGCTCAGCGCGCTAGCCGGCGGCACACCGCCCACGTCCTGGGCGGCGTCGCCGCCCGGTTGACGTTTCGACGGCCCGCCGCCGGCTGCCGCGAAGATCGCGCCAGACCTCGAGGGCGCCGCGCGGGATGGGCCAGATCTCGGGACGAATCGTCGCGGGGAATTGGAGGCGACCACCGGCAAGCCGACGGCGCTGCCACCACATCGACGATCGCCACCGCCGCGCAACTGCGCTGGCGCATTCGCGCCGATTCGAGCCGCTGTCGCTTCCGGTCGATGGCGCCGGCCTGGCGTCCTTGTGATGTCTCTCTGATGCAGCGTGATCCGGCCCAGGGGAGCGACTGTACGCTGCAATAGGTGACCGACGGTTTGCTCCCTGAGTTTCGAGCCTCCGACGCCGACCGAGAGCAGACTGCCGACATGCTTCGCCGGGCCGCCGGCGAGGGGCGGCTGACGATCGAGGAACTCGACGAGCGGCTCATCTTCGGCGGCACCAGCATCGACCTCAACGACGCGGAACTGACCTCGCACGAAACGCAGATCACGCAGTTCTCGCTGTGCGGCGGCGGCGACATCCGGGTGCCGGACGGCGTCAACATCAAGACCTCGGGGTTCGCTGTGATGGGCGGCAACGAGACCAAGGTCGGCGAGCAGACGCCCGATCCCGGTGGCCCCGTGATCAAGATCCGGATGATCTCGATCCTGGGCTGGGCCTTGGTCGAGCGCGGCCGCAAACTGAGCCGGGCCGAGCGCAAGGCGCTCAAACACTCGGGGCACTAGGTCGACCTCGAGAAGCGAAGCAAATCCGAAGCACGCGCCCTTTCGGTCCTGCTCAGAGCAGTCTTGAACCTGGGACGTGTCCCGTCCTGGCCCTCCGTCAGCGCGGCGACGATCCGCGGTGCTTGCGTAGGTGCTCTGCCCCGGCCGCGGACACCGAGACGAGCACTCCGCGTCCCGGCGCGCGACGACGCGCGACCAAGCCCCGATCGTTGGCGTCCTCCCACACGGGAAGACGCGGACACGACGTCCGCCACGCCTCGAGTACCTCGCCGTAGGGGCGGGGGTCGGGGCCCATCCACTCGAGGAGGTCGAGGATCAGGGTGTCGACGGTGTCGGCCAAGCGATCGTGAGCTACAGGGCCTCTTGGCGTAGAGGCCGGTAGTTGGATTGGAAGATCCTTCGGCCAAAGGCGCGCAAGACCATGTTCCTGACGACGGTGGGGAGGTAGCGAGTGCGGTCGCGGCGATGGGTCTGGGCGCGGACCCAGTCCGTTCGCGGACGGCGCAGGGCCTCGAAATGCGAAAGCGCGACGGGCGTCGCCTCGTATCGCAGACACTCGGCGAGCACGAGGGCGTCTTCGAGCGCCATCGCGGCGCCCTCGGCCATGTTTGGTGAGGTTGCATGTGCCGCGTCCCCCACCAGCACTACCCGCCCGCGCACCCACGTGTCGAGCACGACCTCCTCGATCGTCGAGCGGTGCATGAGGTCCGTAGGAACAGTGTCGAGGAGCTTGGGCACAGGTTCCGAGAAACCGGAGAAGAGCCGGCGCGGATCCTCGCCTGAGGACGACACCACGTCGCAGTAGCAGTACACGCGGCCGTTGCCGATCGGGATCATGAGGAAGGCCGTGCGGTGGCCCAGCATCACCGACCAGGTGGTGATCTCCGCCGGGCAGGCGGTGAGGAATCGCCACCCCACTTGTCCTACGGGCCGGGCGGCCGCGTCGGCGCCGAAGGCGAGCCGGCGCACCGTGCTGCGGATTCCGTCCGCGCCGATCACGAGGTCGTACTCGCCGTCGGTTCCGTCGCCGAACTCGACCATGAGGGTCCCGTCTTGCTGGCGAAGCCCGCGGAGCTCGGCTCCAAGGCGCAGCGGCACTTCCCGGGCCCCGTCGAGCAGCACGGCGTGCAGGTCCGCGCGCACGAGCGCGAGGCATGGGCCGATGCCGTCCCACAGCTCCGCAAGATCGACTTCGACGAGCAGCCGGCCGCGGTCGTCGCTGACGCGCTGCCGTGAGATCACGGCTCCCCTCTCCGAGACCGCCTGCTCGAGACCCAGCGCGCGCAACGCACGGACGGCGTTGGCGGGCAGGTAGATACCCGCCCCCGTCTCGCCCCAGCCGCGCTGTCGCTCGATCACCTCGACCGCGAGGCCGCGACGCGCGAGCGCCCGAGCGGTCGCGAGACCAGCGAGGCCGGCCCCGACGACGAGGATCCTTGTCTCGGGCATCTCATCGGACGACCGGCCGGCGGGCCGCCGTCGTGCGCGAGAGGAAGTCGAGGATGGCGCGAGGCAATCGAGGATCCGGTCGGTCAGCTGCTTGCTCGTCCGGTGGAAGAGGCCGAAGTTGGCCTCAGAGGTTGAGACGGAATCGGCGCGGGATGGACGCAGCCGCTAGTGCGGCAGCGCCGGGGGCTGGGTGCGGCAGTCGCAGGGATCGCGGCGCGGCCGGTAGCTGGTGACGCCGCCGCGCGTATCGAGCTCGATCTCGCAGCAATCGGCGAGGAGGTCCCTGAGCTGGACGCGGGCGCGCTGTACGCGCGACTTCATCCCCGAGGTCGAGAGCCCGAGCCGGACCGCGGCCTCGGCCTGTGTGAGCCCGTCGAGCTCGGTCAGTGCCACCGCCTGCCGGTACCTGTCGGGGAGACGCTCCAGCAGCGGTGCCAGGCAGCGCGCGAGCTCGTCCCGTGGGTCCGCCACGACCGTCTCGGGCGCCGGCGCGTCGTCGGGCACCGGGTCCATCCCGGCGGGCCGTTCGCGCCGGACCGGCGCGCGGCGGTAGTGGTCGATGATCGCGTTGCGGGCGATCTGGTGGATCCAGCCGCCCACCGCCGCCGAGTGCTCGAGCTCGCCGGCGTGGCGGTGGATGCGCAGCATGACTTCCTGCAGGATGTCCTCGGCACTGTCGCGGTCGCTCACGCGCCGGGCGATGAAGCCCAGCAGGCGACGGTGGAACTCCAGCCAGATCGCTTCGGCGTCGGGCGGCGCGGAACTCATCAGCAGCACGCGCCCTCCGTCGACGGCGCCGCGGCGCGTCCGGCGAAGAAGCGCGCCAGATTCTCCGGCAGCTCATAGCCTGCGACCACGTCCGCCCGCGTGACTGCGGCTCCGCCATAGACGCTGCGAAGGATCGCGTCCACGATCATCTCCACCGGCGGCTCGGTGTACTCGCTGCCGCGGTGCACCCACACGCGACACGCCGTGTCGGCGCCGCAGCCGTCGGTGCACGCCTGCGAGCCGCACGGGCTCTCACGCAGCTCGAGCGCGACGTCCTCGCCGTCGACCCGAATCGTGGGCGAGCTCACGAAGCGCAGCGCCCGCGCGTGCTCAGCCGACTCGACCCGGACCTTGTTGACCTCGACCTCGACGCCCGCGGCGCGCAGCACGTCACCGACCCGCTCGAGCGCCTCCTCCAGGCTTCGGTTGGCGCCCAAACAGCGCGTGCACGTGGTGAGGTCGAGAAACAGGAAGTCGATTCGCAGCTCTTGCCGGGTCTCCGGCCCCTCGATCGGGATCGCGGTCATCACAGGGTCCTCTCGCTAGCCGAACTCTCTCACCTATCGAGACGGCGATGGGCAGCACAAGGACGCACCGGCGGATGCGTCCCCAGCGACGGTGAGCCGTCTCCCTGGGTGAGCGCGGACCATCGACATGGGCGAGACGAGATGAGCATGAGGGCGGGTGATGTGATCTGGAACCCGCTGACGGGCGAGAAGGCGCTGCTCGTCGAGACCGCCGACGAGACCGACGGCGCTCGCATGGTGGCCGACTTCGCCGTCGAGGCGGGCGGGTTCTTTCCAGGCGGCGAGCACGTCCATGACCACTTTGCCGAGCACATCGAGCTTCAGGCCGGACGTGTCGCGTTCTCGATCGACGGCGCGATGCACGCGCTGATCGCCGGTGAGCAGGTCACGATCGCGCCGGGCACCTGGCACCAGTGGTGGAACGCCAGCGATGGTGACCTACGTGCCCGTGTGCGCATCGAGCCGGCGATGCGCTTCCAGGAGGCGATCCTCGTCCTGTGGGGCCTGTGCGCCGACGGCCACACCGACGCCCAAGGGCGCCCCTCGCCGCTGCTCGGCGCGCTGCTCGCGACCCGCTACCGCCAGGACTTCCGTTTCAGGCAGCCCCCCGACACGGTGCAAAGGCTTGCGTTTCCGCTACTCGCCGCCCTCGCTCGACGCCGGGGACTTGAGCGCACCCTCGATCGCTACCTGGACTTGGACACGCACCCCGCCGCACAAGCAGGACTCGGACGCCTCCCAGAACACGTGATGACCAACGCGGCTCAGGCCAGCTAACAAACGCCCTGGATCTGCCGACGGCTCCGGGCACGTCCGCAGGCATGCCACCAACCCCGCGGTCACGGCTCGTTGGGGACGTGGCCGTCGGGAGGCGCGTCGTCGTCGTCCCCGCGCCGATCGCCGGGACGGCGGCCGAGGCGCGCGCGGCGGGTGGCGCCCGGTCCCGTGAGTTGCTCGGCGCTGGCGGTGGTCATGGAGGAGAGCCTCCTCCCACGGGCCCTCCGGAGCATCAGGGGGCGACCCTGGTCATGCACCCTGATCCGGGTTAGGGTCAGCTCGTGGGGGTGGCCGCCGGATCGCCACTGCTGGAACGTGAGCGCGAGCTCGACCGGCTGAGCGGCGTGCTCGACGAGCTCGCGGCGGGCGGTCCCTCCGCCGTCGTCATCGAAGGGGAGCCCGGCATCGGGAAGACGCGCCTGCTGGCGGAGCTGGCGGACATCACGCGCGCCCGCGGTGGCAGGGTGCTGTCCGGCCGCGCCGCGGAGTACGAGGCGACGCTCCCGTTCGCGGCGTTCGTCGACGCGCTCGACGACCACGCGGCCGACGCACGCGACCTCACGGCTGCCGACCTCGCCGAGCTCGCCCGCGTGCTCCCGTCGCTCGGCGAAGCGGCATCGGCCGGCAGCGTGGTCGACGAACGCCACCGCCTCCACGCCGCCGTGCGGCGGCTGCTCTCCGCGTTGGCGGGCTCCGGCGTCCTCGTGCTCGTGCTCGACGACCTGCACTGGGCCGACCCGGCTTCGGTCGACCTGATCGGCGCGCTGCTGCGTCGCCCGCCCCCGGGCGAGGTCCTGCTCGCGCTGGCGTTCCGGCCGCGCCAGGTCGCCGAGCGGCTGCGAGCCGACGTGGCGGCCGCGGAGCGCGACGGGCGCGCCGAGATCCTGCAGCCGCAGCCGCTCGGCCACGAGGCGACCGCGGTCCTCGCCGGGGATGCCGACGCGCGCGCGATCTACGAGGAGAGCGGAGGCAACCCGTTCTACATCGAGCAGCTGACCCGCGGCACGGGCGCGCCGGCGCCCACCGCGGACGGGCGCGCCGGCGACGTGCCACCGGCCGTGGCG
>Ga0081538_10005777_pt1 | contig 11039 bp, 10 predicted proteins | sample TabmetS5T2R1_FD_71022 | JGI IMG/M metagenome (GOLD analysis project Ga0081538, IMG submission 71022) | Tabebuia heterophylla rhizosphere microbial communities from the University of Puerto Rico - S5T2R1 | ecosystem: Host-associated > Plants > Roots > Rhizosphere ...
ACGGCTTCTCCTCGCTCGAGGACTTCGGCCACGTCATGAGCATGCCGCCGTCGCAGGTCGACCGCCTGCGCGAAGAGGTCGTCTTCCTCCCGCGCTAACCGCTCGGTCTCGCGCCGGCGCCCGGCTAGTCGCCCTCGACCGCGCTCTTCAGGTGCGGTGGGGCCTTGAGCCAGTAGCTCTCGCGCAGCCAGTCGAGCGCCGACTCGAGGGATTCCTCGTCGGCGATCTCGGCCGTGATCCAGCCGTAGCGCCCGACGTAGGCAGCCTTGCTCACGTAGGGCAGGAGCCGCGCCATCTCGCGCTCCTCGGGGGTGAGCTTCACGGTCAGACGGACGACGCCGTCCCCGACGGACATGCCCGCGAACATCTTGTTCGGCCGCACCTTGAAGACCGGGTGGCCCCACGGCTCGTCCTCGTACGTCTCCGGCAGCGAGAGGGCCAGGCGGCGCAGCTCGTCGGCCAGGCGGTCGAGATCGGGCATCGGCGTCAGCCTAGATGCGCCGCTCGCCATGCGCATGGGTCACGTAGTACTCTCCAACGAAGGCGGGCCGGGTACTTCTGAGGAGTTGGCCGCAGACTCCCGGATCTCTTCCCGGCTCGCCTGCTTGCGTGAGGCGCCTGCCCGCGCCGTCCGGCCTACGCCGCGAGCGCGAGGTCGTCGAGCGCTGCGACCTGCGGTCGCGCAAGCTCCTGCTCGGTCTCCCCGCCGGGCCGCAGAGCGGAAAGAAGCGGCAGCGAGAGCAGGATGGGAGCCCCGATCGCGACCCACATCGCGCCGTAGCCGTGGGTGGAGCCGAACAGCGGGCCGAGAACGTCGATTGCCACTCCCACGGTGATCGGGCCGAGCGCGGCGCCCACCGCGCGCGAGAGGCCGAAGAGACCGGAGACGGAGCCCTCCGCCCCCGCGGGAGTCAGCCCGATCAGGAGGCCGTACGGGAGCGTCATGACAACGGCGCCCGCGATCGCAACGAACGGCAAGGCGACGAGCATCGGGCCGAGGGACGTCATTCCTGCCGCCGCGAGCAGTCCCACGCCGTACACCCAGAGCGAGCCTCGCATGAGGCGGTGAAGCCCGATCCGGTCGGCCACCCAGCCGGCGACGCCGGACGCGAGGACGTAGGCGCCCGCGACGACGCCGATCACGGCCGTGGCCGTGCCCATCGACTCGCCGAGGCCCTTCAGGACGTAGAGGACGATGAACGTCTTCAGGCCCATGAAGCTGAGCTCCCAGAGCGCGTTGGCGATCACGAAGGCGCGGAGCTCCGGCCGGGCTCGAACCAGGCGGAGGACGCTGCGGTCCGGCGCGGGCGGCGCCGCGGCCGTGGAACGGGCGGTGCCGCGGCCGCGCACCCCGCGGACGAGGACGACCGTCGAGAGCACGAGCGCCGCGCCGGCCAGGACGAAGGGAAGAGCCGTCCAGAGGGAGAGCAGCAGCCCGCCTCCGACGAGGGCGGCGCCGAGCCCGAGGCCGCGCATGACGCCCTGCAAGCCGACCGCGCGCCCCTGGTGCGAGGCGGGCACCAGCTCGGCGAAGAGCGCCTGGTAGGGCGGGTAGTAGACGAAGTAGCCGACGAAGAACAGCGAGACCAGGGCGAACGTCTCCGCGTACGAGTGCGCGAAGGGCAGGATCGCCAGCGGGAGCACGAGGAGCGGCGCCGCGAACACCGCGTACGGCAGGCGGCGGCCGAGGCGGCTCGACGTGCGGTCGGACAGCGTGCCGACGAGCACCGGGAGGAAGAGCGCGAACAAGCCTTCCGCGCCGACGGCGAGCCCGATGGCGCTCGAGGACGACGTCGCCTCCGCGAGGAGCACGGGGGCGAAAGTCGTCAGAACGCTCATCGCGAGCGCGAGCGCGAACGTCGGCAGCGCGAGGGCTCCGAGCATGCGGGTGAGATCGCGCTCGCCGGTCATGCGGCAAGCGTCTCAGTAGCGGCCATCGCGGCCAATGTGGCCAGCCTGCGTCTCGGCGTTCGGAATTCCGAACCCGGCGGTTCGCTCCTACGAATGCGGGCTAGATCAGCTGGAGCACGCCGCCAACGCGGGCAGGCGTGACGCGCCTACGAGAGGGCGCGGAGGGGGGCGGCGAAGGCCCAGCGGGCGCCCTGGACCGTCCAGCCGCCGAGCGCGAGCGCGACCACGGCGAGGGCGACGAGGGCGAGGAAGAGCTTGAGCTGCATGGCCGCAGCGTCTCATCCCTGTTGCCCAACAGGAATGCGGCCAGCCAGCGTCTCGAGGTGCGGCTAACCCCACTGGGCCGGACGGCCTACGAACGTAGGAAGGCGAGGACCGCGAGCACGCGGCGATGGTCCTCGGCCGCCTGCGGCAGCCGGAGCTTTCCGAAAATGCTCGTTACGTGCTTCTCGACTGCCCGCTCCGTGACCACGAGGCGCTCGGCGATGCCCTGGTTCGAACGCCCCTCAGCCATGAGCTCGAGCACCTCGCGCTCGCGCGCCGTGAGCGTGTCGACCGGATCGTCCCGGCGTCGGCGGCCGACGAGCTGCGAGACGATGGCCGGGTCGAGTGCTGAGCCGCCCTCACCGACCCGCCGCACCGCCGCGGCGAACTCTCCGACGTCCGAGATGCGGTCCTTGAGAAGGTAGCCGACGCCTTCGGCGCTGTCGGCGAGCAGCTCCATTGCGTACGACGGCTCGACGTACTGGGAGAGGACGAGGACGCCGACGCCCGGAAACTGCTCGCGCACCTCCTGGGCGGCGCGGAGGCCCTCGTCGGTGTGCGTCGGCGGCATCCGGATGTCGACGATGACGACGTCCGGGGAATAGCTCCGCACCTTGAGGAGGATGTCCTCCGCGGTGCCGGTCTGGGCGACCACCTCCAGGTCTGCGTCCTGCAGGAGGCGGACGATCCCCTCCCGCAGGAGGACGGAATCCTCGGCGATGACTACGCGCATGGGATCTCCGCGCGGATCCGCGTCCCTCGACCGGGCGCACTGTCGACGTCGAGCCGTCCGTCGAGCGCTTCGATTCGATCCGCGAGGCCTCGGAGGCCCGAGCCGGTCGCCGGATCGGCGCCGCCGACCCCGTCATCGGCGACTTCGACGACCGCGTTCCCGTTGCGGCGGTCGACGCTGATCTCCACGGAGGACGCGTCCGCGTACTTGGCCACGTTCGCGAGCGCCTCCGAAACCAGGTAGTACGCCGCGGCCTCGACGGGCGCGGGGAGCCGGTCTTCGGTCAGCGCGAGGTCGACCGGCAACTGCGCGCGCTCCGCGAGCGCCTCGAGCGCCGGCCGGAGGCCCCTGTCGGTGAGCACCGCGGGGTGAATGCCTCGCGCCAGCTCGCGCAGCTCGCCGAGCGCCTGCGAGAGCTCCTCGGAGGCGGTCTTAAGGAGGCGCTCGGCCTCCTGGGGATCGTCTCGCAGCTTGGCCTCCGCGAGCCGGAGCGCGAGTGAGAGGGCAACCAGCCGCTGCTGGGCGCCGTCGTGCAGGTTACGCTCCAGCCGGCGGCGTTCGACGTCGCCGGCCTCGACGATGCGCGCACGGGAACGCCGTAGCTCGCGCTCCTGCCGCTTGCGCTCGGTGATGTCCCGAACGATGAGCACGGCGTCGCCCTCATCCTCGACGATCCGCACTTCCCAGTGACGTGGGACGCCGTCGATCGGAAGCTCGTAGTCCCCCGTGACGATCTCCCCCGTGGCGAGCGCCTTGCGGACGCCTTCCACGAGCAGCCGCGCGACGCTGGGCGGAAGGACCTCTTCGGCGGTGCTCCCGACGAGCCGGTCGGGCGGCACCACGAGATCACGGGGATCACCTTTGACGGCGAGGTAGCGCCCGTCGGGGCTGAGGCGGAACATGAGATCCGGAATCGCGTCGAGAAGAGCGCGGTAGCGGCCTTCGCTCTGGCGCAGAGCCTGAACCGTCCGCTCGCGGGCGAGAGCGAGACTCGCCGCGGCGCAGACGGCATGCACGTGCTCGGGCTGGTCGTTGAGCGCCGCGTCGTGGACGAGCACTGCGACGAGCTCGCCGTCGTGCTCGACGGTGGTGGCGGCGCGGCCCTCGACCGCCGCCGCGGCGACGGGGTCGAACTCGAGCCCGGCCACGTCGACGTAGCCGTTCGCCTCGGGCAGCCAGTAGCCGAGCAGCAGCGAGGGGTCGGCCAGAGCACGGCGGAGCGCGGCGCGCACCTCCTTCGGCTCCCGGGCCGACCCGAGATCGACGACGAGCTGCCCGACGGACACGCGTGCCAGCCGCGTGCGCAGGATGCCCGCCAGGAAGCCGAGCGGCACGGACGCCCAGACGGCCGTGAGGGCCCACCAGAAGGGCTCGGAGCCGGACTCGCTGGCGAACGAGACGGCCGACGCGACGATGAGCAGCACGATCGACGCGCTCGCGGTCACGTAGACGGGCGCGAGCATGCGCCGCAGCGGCTTGGAAGCCGCCCGCCAGCGACGGATCAGCACCCAGACCGTGGTCGCGAGCGCGGGCACGGCCACCGCGATCGTGAGCGCCGTCACGAGCGCCACGGCGGTGTCGCTCTCGGTGATGAGGAAAGCGTTGGGAGGGCACCCCACACAGTCCTCCGAGGTCGGCTGGAAGAACGAGAACAGGAGCGGGCTGACGGTGAACACCGCGTAGGCGGTGGTCACGGCGAAATAGACGCTTCTCGTTTCCAGATACCCGCGCGGAAACGCCAGCAGCGCGTGGAAGAAGACCGCGAGGAAGAGGCCGCCGAAGGTCGTGCCGATCGTGAAGGGCAAGGACGAGTTCGACTCGCTCAGCGCTCCCACGAACCACGCGAATCCGACGGCCGTCATGAGCACCCCGAAACGGTTCTCAGGCCTCCGGATCCATGCAACCAGGCCGCCGAGGATGAAGGCCCACGCCGCGAACAGGTTCCCGGCGGCGACGAAGAACGCGTTCTCCTCGTGGTCGCTCGTGAACGTCAGGTAGAGGCCTCCCGCCGTCAGCGCGAGCGCAGCGACGAGAACCGCCAGATGGATGCGCTTCATAGGACTATCGAAGCACAGCTTGCAGCGCCGCGCCCGACAACTCCGCCTTCGGCACGAACGCCACTGCCCCGGACTCCAGGACGAGAGACCCGAAATCGGACGCGTCGCGGCTCGAGGTGAGCACGACGGTCGGCGCCGACCCGTTGCGTCGGCTCAGCGCGCGGGCGACCGCGAACCCATCCATGTCGGGAAGGTGAACGTCCAGGAGGACGACATCAGGTTCGAGGCGCCCCGCCGCCTGGAGAGCGGACTCCCCGTCCTCGGCCTCGCCGACGACCTCGAAGCCCTCCGCGGTCAGCAAAGCTCGAGCCGACGAGCGGAAGCTGGGATGGTCGTCGACGATGAGGACGGTACTGGGCATGGACGAAGTGTGCCCATCCTGTCAATCCCGCAACATACGGTTACCCACACTCTTTCGGCAGGTGCCGTGCAGGATTCGGCCGAGTTATCCGAGCACGCGCCTAACGGGCCGCCATCGTCCACGTATAGCGCGTTAAGCCCTCCCGCGGAGCGAGGCCATGAGTGCGAACGACGATTCGGTGCTCAACATTGACCCGGCTTCGCGCCGAGCCACCGGCGCCGTGACGGTCGGCCGCTCGCCGAGCGCCCTAGCGGCGGGGTTCCGGCGCGGTCTGGGTCGCCAGCGACCGCGACGGGCACCGTCACGCGGATCGAGCCCACGACCTTCGACCTGACGATGATCGATGTCGGCTGAAGGGCCACCGATGTGGCCGCCGGCCTGGGCGGCGTTTGGGTGACGGTGGACACGAGATGATGGCCCGGCTGCGCAACCAGATGCTGACGGGCCCGCGCGTCGAGGAGATTGTGTTCGGTCGTACACCTCCCACCGCGCACTGCAGTTACCACGCTCTTTTTCCATGCACCGTGTACCGTGGTCGCTGCGATGGACGAGACGCACGAGCGCGAGCTGAAGCTGCAGCCGGGGCCCGGATTCGAGCTGCCGGCCGGACGGCGCGGCCGGAGCCGCACCTTCACGTCCACGTACTACGACACGGTGGACCGCAGGCTGGCCGCGGTCGAGATCACACTCCGGCGCCGCGTCGAGAACAGAAAGAGCCTCTGGCAGCTCAAGCTCCCGCTCGCCTCGGGGCGCCTCGAGCTGGAGGTGGCGGCCGGGCCCGCGGCCGTGCCCGCTGAGCTCGTCGAGCTTCTCCCCGCGGTCACCCGCGGCCGCGAGCTCGTGGAGGCCGCGAAGCTCCGGACGCACCGCAGCTCCGTGGAGCTTCAGGGGGACGGCGCCGTGGCAGAGGTGGCGCTCGACAATGTGACCGTGCTCGACGGGCGGCGCGTGCGCGACCGTTTCGACGAGCTCGAGGTCGAGCTTCTCGACGGCGCCGAGGACGCCCTCGCGCAGATCGGCAAGAACCTGCTGCGGGCTGGAGCGGCTGAGGGTGACTGGCAGCCGAAGGTTTTCCGCGCGCTCGGGCTCGAGCCGCGCCGGGAGAGCTTGCCGGGCGACGCGCCTCCGCTCGAGCATCTGGCCGAGATGCTCTGGCTCCAGTACGAGGCCATCCTTCAGCATGACCCGGGGACGCGCCTCGACCGCGACGTCGAGGACCTGCACAAGCACCGGGTGGCCACGAGGCGCCTGCGGGCGCTCCTGCGGGCTGCACGCCCCCTCCTCGACCGCGACTGGGCCGATGGCCTGCGGAGCGAGCTTTCCTGGCTGGGCTCGGCGCTCGGGCCGGTACGCGACCTCGACGTCATGCTCGAGCACCTGCGCGCCGAGGCGGCGGACCTGCCCCGCCAGGAAGCCACGGCCGCGCGCCGCTTCGTGCGGACGCTCGAGGCCGAGCGGGCCGAGGCGCGTGCGGCGATGCTGGACGCACTCGGAAGCCCGCGCTACCTGGCCATGCTCGACGCCGTCGAAGAGGCAGCCCGCGAGCCACGCGCCGGCGGGCTCGAAGACACGAGCCTGCGCGAGATCGCCGGCGCGGAGTTCCGCCGGCTGCGCAAGGCCGTGCGGCGCCTTCCTCCGGACTACACGGACGAGGAGCTGCACGCAGTCCGCATCAAGGCAAAGCGCGCGCGCTACGCCGCCGAGCTCGCGGAGGGCGCGGTGGGCAAGAAGGCCGCGAAGTTCGTCGATCGTGCGAAGGACCTCCAGGACGTCATCGGCGAGCACCAGGACGCGATCGTCGCCGAGGAGCGCATCCGCTCGCTCCTTGCGAACAGCCGTGGGACACGCGCCGCCTTCGCAGGCGGCCTGCTCGTCGAGCGGCAGCGTGCCCGCCGGCGCCGGGCCCGCGAGGCCTGGCCTGGGGCGTGGAAGAAGCTCGAGCGCAGCGGAGCGCGGGCCTGGTCGTAGATCCTCATGTTCGCGCGGCCGGCGGCGTGGTCACGCGGCTACGGGACCGGGTGCTCGAGGTACTGCTCGTGCACCGGCCCAGGTACGACGACTGGACGTTCCCGAAGGGAAAGGCGAACCCGGGCGAGACGGACGAGGAGTGCGCGCTGCGCGAGGTGGCCGAGGAGACCGGGCTGCGCTGCGCGCTCGACGGCGAGCTCGTGAGCACGTCCTACGTGGACGGCCACGGCCGGCCGAAGGTCGTCCGCTACTGGGCGATGCGCCCGCTTGACGGCGCCTTCGTCCCCCACGCGGAGATCGACGAGATCCGCTGGCTCCCGTCCGAGGAGGCGGCGGCCGCGCTCAGCTACGACCGCGACCGGGACGTGCTGGGGTCGTTGCCCCAGAAGGAGCTTCGGTGATGCTGCTCCTCGTTCGGCACGCCGAGGCCGGCCACCGGGGCGACTGGGAGGGCGACGACCGCCTGCGACCGGTCGACGAGCGCGGCAGCTCCCGGTCCGAGGCGCTGGTCGCGACTCTCGCGCGGTTCGGCCCCGAGCGGATCCTTTCGAGCCCGGCCGTCCGCTGCACGCAGACCGTCGAGCCGCTGGCGGCCGCGCTCGGGCTTCCGGTCGAGGAGACCGAAGACCTGGCCGAGAACGCCGGTCGCGAGCGCGCCCTGGCGCTCGCCCGCGGCCTGCAGCGTACGGTGGCCGTCCTCTGCACCCACGGCGACGTCGTAGAAGAGCTTCTGGGCGAGGAGAGCGAGAAGGGCTCGACCTGGGTGCTCGAGCTCGGCGAGGACGGCCTCGTGCGGCGCGAGTACGTCCCTCCACCGGAGTAGGACGTTCGGCTTCGGCGTGCTGCGCGGCGGAGCTTGCCGCGGCGTCCAGCAATTCGAGCGCAGCCCCCTCGCGCAACCCCGCGCGGGAGACCACGAGCGGTACGCCGAGACGACGCTGGACGGCGGCGAGCACGACCGCGCCCGCAGGCAGGGTGCGCACGCGGCGCTCGTGAATCCCGAACGTCTTGGCGATTCGGCTCGAGTGGCGCTTCGAGAGGAGGACCAGGGCCGCCTCGATGTCCCCGGGCGCCAGCTCCCGCCCGACGAGCTTGCGGAGCGCACGGGCGGTGCCGCCGGCAGCGAGCGCGGCCTGGGGGAGCGGCGGGGCGAAGCCTTCGAGGAGCCGCTCCACCTCGGCCCGCATCGCGGCAACGGCCCCCTTGGCGGGAGGGTCGCCGAGCGGCACCCGCTCGGTGAGCCGCACGGCGCCTGCGTCGAGCGACCGCTCCCAGGCGGGGCCGCCGCTCGTCGTCCCGACCACTACCTCTGTGGACCCTCCGCCCACGTCGCAGACGGCGACGCTCTCGGGCAGCCCCCGCGCGGCCGCGACGGCCCCGAGGAACGCCAGCCGCCCCTCCTCTTCGGGTGAGAGCACGCGAACGGACGCGCCGGTGGCGGCGGCCAGGGCGCCGAGCAGCTTGCCCGCGTCCGCCGCCTGCCGCCCGGGCGCGGTCACGATGAGCTCGAGCGCCGCGGCTCCCTCCTCACGCGCGAGGCGCGCGTACCGTGCCGCCACGCGGGTCGCCCGGCGGACGTTCTCGCGTCCCAGACGACCCGAACGCTCGACGGACTCGCCGAGAAAGAGGTACTCCCGCTCCTGGCGGACGGGCGCCACGCCATGCCTCTCGCGTACGCCGACGAGCAGGCGAATCGTGCTCGACCCGACGTCGATGACCGCGACCCTCATGCGCCGCCCATTGTCACGAGACCGTCGGCCGGATCAGCGCTGACGCCTGGCCACAGAGCGCGGTCGCGTCCGTGCAGTCGCCTTCCGCATCAGCTTCTCGTGGCTCCCCCGCGCGCGCTCCTTCCCCTTGGCCGCGAGCCGCTTCCAGCTTCCGTCCGAGCGCAGGACCCAGGCGGTCTTGTCGGCCAGCAGGACGTCGAAGGAGGTCGAGAGCGACGCCTGCAGGCGGCCGTCCTCGACCGGCACGGCGATCTCGATGCGGTGGTCGAGGTTGCGCGTCATTAGATCCGCGCTCCCGATGTAGAACCTGGAGGTCTCGCCCGCCTCGAAGATGAAGAGGCGGCTGTGCTCGAGGAAGCGTCCGAGCACGCTCCGAACGCTGATGTTGTCGCTCATGCCTGCTACGCCGGGGCGAAGGGTGCAGATGGAGCGGGCGACGATGTCGATCTCGGCCCCTGCCTGCGAAGCGGCGTAGAGCTCGTCCACGATCTCGTCGTCCGTAAGCGCGTTCGTCTTCAACCGGATCCGGGCCTTTTCCCCGTTGGCCGCCGCCTGTGCGACCGCCCGGATCTCGTCCACGATCCTACGGCGGAGGCCGAAGGGCGACACGAGAATCTTGCGGAAGTGCTGCGGGCGCCCGAAGCCGGTCACGTGGTTGAAGAGGTCGGCGACGTCTGCGGCGATTTCCTCGTCGGCTGTGAAGAGGCCGAAGTCCTCGTACAAGCGCGCCGTGAGCGCATGGTAGTTCCCCGTCCCTATGTGGACGTAGCGGCGCAGCGTGTCGCCTTCCCGATGGACGAAGAGCGTCGTCTTGCAGTGGATCTTGAGATTGGGGAACCCGTAGGCGACGTGTACGCCCGCGTGCTCGAGCGCGCGCGACCACTCGATGTTCCGGTGCTCGTCGAACCGCGCCTTCAGCTCGACGAGGCAGACGCTCTGCCGTCCGTCCTCGGCAACCTCGATCAGCGCCGGCACGAGCGGGGAGTCGTCGCTGGTCCGGTACACGGTCGTCTTGAGCGCGACGGCGTTGGGGTCCTGCGCGCCCTCGCGCACGAAGCGCTCGAACGTCGTCACGAACGAGTCATACGGATGGTGCACGAGCAGGTCGCCGCGCCGCATCTCGGCGAAGACGCTGTCCTTGCCGGGAGCCGAGGCGAAGCGGGCGGGCGTTCGAGGGACCCACGGCTCGTCCTTGAGATCGGGCCGCTCGAGCTCCGTCAGCTCCGAGATGTCCGCGAGATCGAGAGCCCCGCGGACCGGGTACACCTGGCCGTCACCAACGCCCAGGCCGTCGGTCAGGCGCGCGAGCATGCGGCTCGACACGGAGCTCGACACCTCGAGCCGGACCACGTCGCCGAACCGGCGCCGTCGCAGCTCCAGCTCGACGGCTTCGAGCAAGTCGTCCGCCTCGTCCGACACCTCGAAGTCGGCGTCGCGAGTGACCCGGAAGATCGCGCGCTCGACGATCTCCATCTGGGGGAAGAGGGACGCCGGGAAGTGCGCGATGACGTTCTCCAGCGGCACGTGGAGGCCGCGCTTTCCCACGGCGAGGAAGCGCGGTAGTCCTTCAGGCACCTTCACGCGGGCGAAGCGCTCCTCGCCGGTCTCCACGTCGCGCACGAAGAAGGCAAGGCTGTTCGAGAGCCCCGAGATATACGGGAACGGCTGTCCGGGCCCGACGGCGAGCGGCGTGAGCACCGGGAAGATCTCGTGCTCCATTCGCCGCCCGAGCTCCCCCAGCTCCTCGTCGTTCAGATCCTCCATCGCCGCTATGCCGATCCCGTTCGCGGCGAGCGCCGGGACGAGCTCGCGCGACCAGAGCTTGGACTGGCGCGACGTCAGCTCGAGCACGCGCCGGCGGATCTCGGCGAGCGCCTCCTGCGGCGTGCGCCCGTCGGAGGAGCGCACGGCGAGCCCGGATGCGGCCTGGCCCATGAGAGCGGCGACGCGAACCATGAAGAACTCGTCCAGGTTCGACGAGAAAATGGAGCAGAATTTGACCCGCTCGAGCAGCG
>Ga0081538_10002785_pt1 | contig 11038 bp, 17 predicted proteins | sample TabmetS5T2R1_FD_71022 | JGI IMG/M metagenome (GOLD analysis project Ga0081538, IMG submission 71022) | Tabebuia heterophylla rhizosphere microbial communities from the University of Puerto Rico - S5T2R1 | ecosystem: Host-associated > Plants > Roots > Rhizosphere ...
GACCGCCTCGGGGTCGGTGAAGGCCTTGAACACGAGATCGCGGGGGGCGTCGAAGGTGCGGGTGATGACGATCTCGTGGGTGCCGGGGTCGGCGACCACCTTCAGGTCGGACATGGGGTTGCTCCTCTCGGGTGTGGCGCGTCGTCGCGCTGCTCGCGGTCACGGGGTCGTCGGGTCGTCGGGCTCCTCCTTCCCCTGCGCCTGGCGCAGGTAGTCGTCGAGGCGGTCGTAGCGCTCCTGGCTCCGCTCCCAGAACCGGCGGTATCCCTCCACCCAGTCGGCCACCTCCTTGAGCGGGTCGGCCTCCAGCCGGCAGGGCCGCCACTGGGCCTCGCGTCCCCGCGCGATCAGGCCGGCCCGCTCCAGCACCTTGAGGTGCTTGGAGACGGCGGGAAGGCTCATCGCGAACGGCTCGGCCAGCTCGGTCACGGTCGCCTCCCCGGCCGTCAGCCGGGCCAGGATCGCCCGCCGGGTAGGGTCGGCCAGGGCCGCGAAGATGTCGTTCAGCCGCTCCGCTCGCATTCTGCTTAACCTCTCAGTTAATTAACCTATCGGTAAAGTAGAGGGCGCCGTCGCGGTTGTCAAGGCGGGCCGGCCCGGCGTCACCACCGACCGCGCGTCCAGCTCCTCCTGGAGAGCGACCGCGCCGCCTGGTACAACCACGTCATGCCCGAGCAGAAGGTCCAGGCGCGACTGCACGACGGCAGCGCCATCGACGTGGAGGTCCACGGCGAGGGGCCCGCGGTGCTGCTACCGGTCAACCCCGTGCCGCTCGAGGGGCCGCAGGCCGAGGAGCTGCGTCGCTGGGGCGCCGACCCGGCCCTCGGCCGCTCCCTGATCGACGGCCTCGGCGACGCCTTCCGGGTGGTGGCCTTCGACTACGAGGGCCACGTCCTCCAGGTGCCCAAGCCCGACTCGCTGACGCCGGCCGGCCTCGTCGCCGACCTGCTGGCCGTGGCCGACGCCGCCGGGGCCGACCGGTTCGCCTACTACGGCTACTCCTGGCTGGCCCTTGCCGGGCTCCAGCTGGCCATCCGCAGCGGCCGGGTGGCGGCGCTGGCCATGGGCGGCTGGCCGCCGCTGGACGGGCCGTATCCGGAGATGCTCAAGGTCACCAGGGCGACCCACGAGCTGGCGGTGGCCAACGCGGCCTCGCCACCACCGCCCACGGAGCCGTCCGGGCAATCGCCGGAGGAGACGGACTGGTCGCAGGTCCAGGTGACGCTGAGCGAGGGGCAGACGCGCCAGTTCGTCACCCTGTACGAGGCGCTGCGGGAGTTCGACGACCGCGCCGCCCAGGCCCGGCTGACGTGCCCCCGCCTCTGCCTGGTGGGCTCGGCGGACGAGATCGACTACGAGGAGCGCTGGGGCGGGGTGCGGGTCAGCCTCGCCGACCCCGTCATCAACCGCCGCGCCGAGCTCGAAGCTCTCGGCTGGCAGGTGGAGGTGCTGGAGGGCCTCGACCACATGCAGGCCATGCAGGCCGCCCAGGTCCTGCCGATCCTGCGCCCCTGGCTGCTGGCCAGCGCCACCTGATGTGGGCCCGCGCGGTTGCGGGCAGGGAGGCGCTTCGCAGCGCGATCCCCCGGCTCGCGCCCTACTTCGCTCCCGCCGGGGGGAGAGGAGGACGCGTGGCGGGAGGGGCGTCGGCGTGGCGGTGGATGATCTTCCACTCGCCGTCCTCGCGACGGTAGACGTGGGTGACGCGCAGGGTGTACGGGTCGAGGGGGATGCCGTCCCACGACACCGTGGTGTGCTCGTAGCCGACGGTGTAGGCCAGGTCCCCGCTGATGCCGGCGGCCACCAGCTCGAAGCGGTAGGAGGCGCAGTCGGAGAACCCCGACCCGAGCCAGCGGAACAGCTGGCTGACCTCGTCCCATCCGCTGACGCTGCGCACCGCCCCCAGCACGGTCACCGGGTCCGTGGTCGACCACATCGCCAGCCGCGGCTCGGGGTCGCCGTTGTGGAGCGCCTCCTCCGCCTCGACCTGGCGGGCGAGCGTGGTCGCGAGGAACTCGTCGAGGTCGCTCATGCCCCCACCTCCAGGGGCATGCTAGCCGAAAGAATCACGAGGTGACGCAGCGCAGGGCGCGGAGGCGCCCCGGCCGGATCCGGTCAGCCTGGAACGCCGCCGAAGCCGATCTCATTGCCGTCGGGATCGCGGTAGATGGCCTTGCGCACCCCGTTCGAGTAGGTCTCCAGCTCGGCGGGCTCCAGACCCCGGTCGGCGATCCGGGCGAGGAGGGCATCGAAGTCGTCCACGATGACGGTGTGCATGGCGTGGCCGGCACGCTCGGGTCGCTGCTCGATGTACAGCGACCGGTGCTCGGCCAGCTCCCACACGGCCTCGATGTCGTTGGGCAGGAACGTCGGCGGGGAGCCGAGCAGCCGCTGGTACCAGGCCAGCGCGGTCGCGTAGTCCTTGACGGGGATCCCGGCGAACAGATCGACCATGCCGCCATGCTAGCCGAGGGTGCCGGAGGAGGGGCTCGAGCTGTGATGACAATAGTTCAGTAGCGGCTGTACTATCGGGCCATGAGCACCACCGTTGCCAGCGATGCCGACGTCCTGGAGCGCATCGGGACCGCCCTGGCCGACCCGACCCGCCGGCGCATCCTGACCCTGCTGCTGGTCGGCCCGGCCTACCCGGCCGAGCTGGCCGGGGTCCTGGACGTGAGCCGCACCAACATGTCCAACCACCTGGCCTGCCTTCGCGGCTGCGGCCTGGTCACGGCCACCCGGGAGGGCCGCCAGGTCCGCTACGAGCTGGCCGACGCCCGGCTGGCCGGCGCCCTGCGCGAGCTGGCCCGGGTCGTGGTTGACAGCCCGGCCTGCCCGGCCCACCTGGGGCCCCGCCCATGACCACCATCCCCCTCGGCCCCAACCCGGCCGCCCGCGCCGCCGCCGTGCGCCGGGGGCGGCTGCTCAACCGGCTCACCATCGGCTGGAACGCCCTGGAGGGTGTCGTCGCGGTGGCGGCGGGGGTGGCGGCCGGGTCGGTGAGCCTGGTCGGCTTCGGCCTGGACTCGGGCATCGAGGTCTCGGCCGCGCTGATCCTGGCCTGGCGGCTGGCCCAGGAGCGCGGCCAGGGCTGCACCCAGGCCGCCGACCGGCGGGCCACCCGCGCCATCGCCGTGAGCTTCTTCGCCTTGGCCGCCTACGTCGGCGTGGAGAGCACCCGCGACCTGCTCGGCCGGGTCGAGCCAGAGGCCAGCGTTCCCGGGATCGTTCTGGCCGGGCTGTCGCTGGTGGTGATGCCGGTGCTGGCCCGGGCCAAGCGCGAGGTGGCCCCGGTGCTGGGGTCGCGGGCGGCGGTGTCGGAGGCCAACCAGACCTCACTCTGCGCATGGTTGTCGGCGGTGCTGCTGGTGGGGCTGGCCGCCAACGCCGTGCTCGGCTGGTGGTGGGCCGACCCGGCCGCCGGCCTGGGCATCGCTACCCTGGCCGCCGTGGAAGGGGTGCGGACCTGGCGGGCCGAGTCGCTGGCCGACACCTGCTGCGACTAGGCGTCCCGCTCCGCCATGCCACGGCCACCATCACCCTGGACGTCTACGGGCCGCGATGGACCGGGAGTCCGGGCCAGTCGTCAGGGCCAGAGGGTCACGGCACGGCCGGCCGCATCGAGGATCATCCCGGCGTCGATCTCGACTCGTGACTCCGCGATGCCTCTGCCCGGCCACGCACAGACGAAGGCGAACGGCCCGGGCGGTGGCAGTGGCCACACCCAGTGCTCCATGTCCCATGTGGCGCCGGCACCGCCCCCGCCCTGTTGCATCAGCACCGGCCGGTCCGGCTCGTGTTCCGGGTCGTAGGAGGGCTGGTCAAGGTTGGTGGCCCTGCGGCCGTCGGCGAACTGCACACCGAAGCGGAGGAACTCATCGGGCAGCGGGTCGCCTCCCAAGGGGGCGCTGTTCAGCAGATACGGGAACTGCTGTTCCTCTCGGGTGGAGACGTTGCGCAGGCGTAGCCAGAGGGTGAAGCCGAACCCGGCGGGATAGGCCTGGATGCCGGCCAGCGCAACGACGGTCTCGTCGGTGCGGGCGATGATCAGCTCCACCGGCGCGATGCCGGGGAGGACGTTGTGGGGCGGCCCCAGCCAGGCCGGCGGGCTGACCACGACGGCCCGGAAGACGGCTTGGGGTGGGCGGGCCGGCGGTTCGAAGAAGCTCATCGCCGCATGGTACGCCGGGGGCTGAATCGCTTTCCTGCCGGCCGAACCGACGGCTCCAGCTGCCGGGGACAAGGCGAGCAAACGTGGAAGTCACGCCAGGAGTGGCTTCACCTCGTCGCTCAGGGTGCCTTCGCTGGGGTTAGAAACCCAGCGCGGACCAGAGCCACGCAGGACGGTGCGGGGTGGCCCGAAGGCCACCCCGCATCAGCGATAGGTGGAGGGCTAGAGCAGCAGGGCGAACACGAGCCGGGTCTCTTCCTCGGTCGCCCCAGGCAGGATGAACACCTGGCCGCGGGCGTTGTGGAATCGGCCCGTCCCGCCAACCACGGCAAGGACCGGCCGCTGCTCGGCGCCGATGACCCCCTCGGCGACGATCTCATCCCTGCCGTTGAGGACGGCGCTGGCCTCGCAGAACACCTCCTGGCGGAACATCAGCGTGCAGCGGACCTGGTCATGGCCGACCGGCCGCCCGGCCGGGGTGAACAGGTCCTCGGTGAACAGGAAGCTGTCCCCGACGTTCTCCTCCCCCTCTGGCGGCACGTCCACCAGCGTCTCTTCGACGAACCGGGCGATCACGACCAGCCGGGTGACGTCCTTGGTCTTGGCGGCGGCCTCGGCCGCGGCCGTGGCCGCCGCGGCGTTGCTGGCCGACGGCTTGGCCCAGCCGCGCTGGCGGGAGGAGCTCGGCGCCGCCGCCGAGCTGACCGACATGGCCGCCACGCCGACCGCGAGCAGGAGGACGACGGTGATGGCGAGCAGGGACTTTTTGCGCATGCGCTACCGTCCTTCCCTGGTTGGATGACTCGCCGACAAGCACGCCTTGGCCGGGTAGCCCATGCCAGCCCAGCGCCTCATGCACCCCCTCTCGCCCTCCGGGCGTGCCCGTATGAAGCAGGCGGGACACTACCGCATTCGAGACACACCGCCTACGGCGTATTAGAACCCGAAAACAAGCAAACTTACTGCATTCGTAATTACTCGCAGGCATTGCATAATCTGACGCAAGACGCAATGAGAACACGGCATCCTTGTGAACTGCTGCGGCTCCCCTCGGCGGGAGGGTGAGCCCGGCTCCGTGGTGACCGTCGCGCCGGCCTTGAGGGTGGAGAGACGAGTCTCCCAGCGCCCGCAACAGCATGGTCGTCGCCTACCGGGAGGCTGGACCCGAGCTGGTCAAGCCGCTCTTACGTCCTCGGTGATCGCGATGGAAGCTTGTATTCAACCTAGGGTCTAGGTAGACTACGAGTATGGAACAGCAGCGGACCCCACGGATGACCATCCCCACCCAACTGGTCCTCCGGACCCTGCTCGCCGACCCCTCAAAGGAGCTGTACGGGGTCGAGATCGGCGCCGCCGCCGGGCTCCCCAGCGGGACGGTGCATCCGATCCTGGCCCGGCTGGAGGTGGTCGGCTGGCTGACCTCGCGGTGGGAGGAGATCGACCCGCGGGTCGTGGGCCGCCCGGCCCGCCGCTACTACCAGCTCACCCCCGACGGGCTGGAGCTGGCCCGGGCCGCCCTGGCCCGCGCCTGGAGCGCCAGCGCTCGGCCCGCCTGGCTGCCACCCCTGGGCGAGGAGCCGTGACCGCCCTGGGGTCTGGGGGACCGGCCAGGCGGGCCCGCCCACCTGGTTGGCCAGCCTGGCCGTCCGCACCGCTGCCCTGCCCCTACCTTCCGAGCATCGCTGGCGCTCCGCCAGGAGTTCCTGGGCTGCGGCTCGGGGCCGCCGGTCTGCCCATCGGCGATACTCTTGCGAAATGCGACCCCTTCGGTACTCCATCAACGTCACATTGGACGGGTGCTGCGATCATCGCGCGATCCCCGCGGACGAGGACTTGCATCGTCACGCGGTCGAGAACCTCGACCAGGCCGATGCCCTTCTCTTTGGCCGGGTGACGTACGAGATGATGGAGGCAGCGTGGCGGCCGCCGTCGCCGACGGGAGCGAGACCTGATTGGATGAACCCCTTCGCCCAGACGATCAACGCGGCAAAGAAGTACGTCGTGTCGAGCACCCTGGAGCGGGTCGACTGGAACGCGGAGCTCGTGCGCGGGGATCTGGCCAAGGCCGTTCAGCAGCTCAAGCAGAAGTCGGGCGAGGGACTGTTCGTAGGAGGCGTGAAGCTCCCGCTGGCGTTGACGGAGCTGGGATTGATCGATGAGTACGAGTTCGTGGTGCATCCCAGGCTCGCGGGCCACGGGCCGACGTTGTTCGCGGGGCTGTCGGAGCATGTCGACCTGAAGCTCGTGGGCCGGCTGGAGTTCGGCTCGGGGGCGGTGGCGATGCGGTACGAGCCGAGAAGGTAGCCATCGGGCTTGCTGGCCCTGCGTGGCACGGTCCGGCTACCTCGCTCCCTGGCCGAGGAGCTGGGCGTCTACCTCCTGGTGTTCACCGCGCCCCGAAGCTGGTCATGGCGCGGGTTTCGGGGGTGCCGGAGGAGGGGCTCGAACCCTCACGCCCTTGCGGGCCCAACGCTTTTAAGGCGCGGCTGTCTGCCGATTCCAGCACTCCGGCGCTGGTGGGCAGGCTACGGCACCCGGTCCGCTCGCGCGAGGGCCGACTTCGGGTAGCGTTGTCGCATGCAAACGCTCATGCACTGGCTGTCCGGGCTGCCGCTGGGGGCCGACGCCGACCCGGGAGGGATCTCGGGGTGGGCGATCCGGATCATGGAGACGCTGGGGGCGCCGGGGGCCGGGGTGGCGGTGGCGCTGGAGAACCTGTTCCCGCCGATCCCCAGCGAGGTGATCCTGCCCCTGGCCGGGTACACGGCCAGCCAGGGGGACATGAGCCTGCTGGCCGCGATCGTCTGGACCACGCTGGGGTCGGTGACCGGGGCGGTGGTGCTGTACCTGCTCGGCGCCCTGGTCGGGCGGGAGCGGACCCGGGCCATCGCGGCCCGCGTGCCGCTGATTAAGGTGTCCGACATCGACCGGACCGAGGCCTGGTTCGCCCGCCACGGCCGCAAGGCGGTGTTCTTCGGCCGGATGGTGCCGCTGTTCCGCAGCTTCGTGTCGATCCCGGCCGGGATCGAGCGGATGCCGATGACCACCTTCCTGCTGTACACCACCCTGGGCAGCCTGATCTGGAACTCGGTGTTCGTGCTGGCCGGCTTTGTCCTGGGCGAGAACCGCCAGATCATCGAGGACTACGCCGGCACCTACCAGAACCTCGTCATCGCCATCGGCTTCGTCGCCGTGGCCGCCTTCGTGGTCATCCGCCTGCTGGCCGCCCGCCGCAACCGCCAGCGCGTCTGAGCCGCTTGTACGTAAAAACGTAAGTACGTACAATGGTGGTATGGGCGACGGCGACCCGGAGGACCTGGCCAGCCGGCTGGCCGCCCTGGAGGAGCGGGTGCGGCGGCTCGAGCCGGACCCGGACCGTCCGGCTGACCCGACCCGGCCCGCCGGCCCCACCGGCGGCGCCCCGCCGAGCGTCCGGGAGCGGTTCTGGGCGCTCGAGGGGCTCAAGGAGCGGCTGCCCGCCGGCGACGGCGCGGTGCTGTTCGCCGGGGTGGTGCCCCTCCCCGCCGGTGGCTGGTACGAGTGGCAGTGGGGGACGGCCACCGGCGAGCTGCTCGCGGCCGACTGGTCGAGCCTCAGCGCCACTCTGGCCGCCCTTGGCCACCCGGTCCGGCTGCTGCTGCTGCGTCAGGTCCTGTCCGGCGCCGGCACGGTGGCCGAGCTCCAGGCGCGGGCCGAGCTCGGCACCAGCGGCCAGCTCTACCACCACCTGCGCCAGCTGGTCGGCGCCGGCTGGCTCCAGGTGGCCGCCCGCGGCCGCTACGCCGTCCCGCCCGAGCGGGTGGTGCCGCTGCTGGTCGTGCTGGCGGCGGCCCGACGCGAGCCCGCCTGACCGCGACAACCGGGAGGAGTGCCACGATGCGAACCCGATTCCCCGTCTACGGCGCCCGGCTGCGGCTGCCGCTGCTGTGGGCCGCGGGCGCCCTGCTGCTCGGCAGCCTCCTGGGCGGCCCGGCCTGGGCGGGGCCGGCCGGGCTGGTGCTGCTGTTCGCCGGGCTGGCCCTGTACTTCCGGGTCGGGACCGTCCGCCGGCCGCCGGTCGAGGTGGACGCGCCCGTGACCGGCCGCTGGCTGGCCGTCAACAGCCCGGCCGACAAGGTGCCCAGCCACGGCCTGCACGCCTACGGCCAGACCTACGCCATCGACCTGGTGCACGAGCCGACCGAGGGGTCGCGGCCCGAGTTCGGCGCCGGCCCGGCGTTCCGGCCCCCGGAGGACTTCCCGGCCTTCGGCCGGCCGATCCTCGCCCCGGCCGACGGGACGGTCGTCCGGGCCCACGGCCGCGAGCGGGACCACCGCAGCCGCAGCTCCTGGCCGAGCCTGCTCTACCTGCTCGCCGAGGGCTCCCTGCGCGAGCTCACCGGGCCCAGCCGGGTCCTCGGCAACCACGTGGTGCTCGACCTCGGCGGCGTGTACGCCGTGCTCGCCCACCTCCGCCGCGGCTCGCTCCGGGCGGCCAGGGGCCAGCGGGTCGTGGCCGGCGAGCAGGTCGCCGAGTGCGGGAACTCGGGCAACTCCACTGAGCCGCACCTCCACTTCCAGCTGATGGACCACCCCAGCGTCCTGTTCGCGGCCGGCCTGCCGTTCCGGCTGGCCCGCTACGAGGTCGAGGGCCGGGCCGAGGCCGGGGTCCCGGCCAACGGCCGGCCGTTCACGGTCGCCGCACCCCACCATGCCGAGGACCGCCGCTAGCCGACCGGGCGGGTCAGCGGCTCCAGTGGCTCTCGCCGAGCAGGTAGGCGGTGGCCAGGCTCTCGGGGTCGCGCTCGGCCGGGTCGCCGTCGCCGGAGCGCTCGACCGCCACCGAGATCGTCCTGGCCGCGTACAGCGGCAGCTCGGTCGGGCCCTGGGGGCCCTCCAGCCGGGCCCGCTCCCCGTCGAAGCCGGCGATGGTGTAGGAGGCCCTCGGCTCGACCCCGGCCCGGCGGAACATCCGCAACAGGTCGTGGTCCTCGTTCTCGAAGCGCAGGATCCGGACCACGCTGCCGGTGGTGGCCGCGGTCAGGGGCACGCCCGGCTCGCGGGGGTAGTCGCCGATCGGGTGGCCGTGGGGGCAGGTCCGGGCCTCGCCGATCATCTCGAGCATGCGGGCCTCGAGGGCCGGGGTGACGCCCATCTCGAAGGCCTCGGCCTCCTCGTGGACCTCGTCCCAGGGCACCCCCATCACCTTGACCAGGAACGCCTCGACCAGCCGGTGGCGGCTGACCACGTGCTTGGCCACCTCCATGCCCTTGTCGGTGAGGACGATCCGCTTGCTCGGGCCGCGGTCGACCAGGCCCTCGCCCTCGAGCCGGCGGACCATGCCGGTGACGCTGGGCGGGGACACCTGCATGGCCCGGGCGAGGTTGGTCGGCGTGCGCTCGATCCCGGCCTCGCCCAGCCAGTAGAGCGACTCCAGGTACTCCTGGATCGCCGGGGTCAGGGTCTCGGTCTCGGCCATGACCCTATGGTACGTGGCGGGGCCGCTCGGGTCAGCCGCCCTCGGCGGCCACCACCACCCGGCCGTCCATGCCGGCGTGCAGGGTGCAGCGGTAGCGGAACTCGCCGGGCTGGGTGAAGCGGTGGCTGAAGGTGCCCCGGGACAGGATCTTCGAGGCGAAGCCGTCGCCCTTGACGTCGTGGGGGACCGAGCCGTCGACGAATCGCCAGGTGACCTCGGTGCCCGGGGCGACCTCGATGGCCGGGGGCAGGAACTTGAGGTCCTTGGCGTCGACCGTCGACACCCCGCGCACCGGCGGGTCGTCGGCGGGGGAGGCGGCCGAGCCGGACTGGCAGGAGGCTAATGTGAACGTGAGCACAAGGAGGAGCGGGGCGAGGGGGCGGTGGCGACGGGTTGGCAACGGTGCTCCTTGTCGGGATGTGTCAGTAGCGGGAGCCGAGCGACGCCGCGATCGCCAGGATCCCGCCGACGATCAGGATGGCGGTCAGGACGAGCTCGACGATGGCGATGATGCGGGCCGCCCTGGCCAGCTCGAGGCCGCCGAGGCGGCCCTCGGAGGCCTCGATGCGCTTCTCGGCGCTGTTGGCCAGGATCAGGGCGACCACGGCGCCCACCGGGGGGCAGATGAAGAAGCCGACGATGGCGATGACCAGCGCCGCCGTGGCCGAGCTGTCGGTCGGGGGTCCGGCCGGGTAGCCGTACCCGGGCTGGGTGCCGTAGCCCGGCGGCCCGTAGCCGGGCTGGCCGCCGTAGGCCGCCCCGGGCGGTGGTGACCCGTAGCCCGGTGGGGCCGGCGGCGCCGGCTGCCCGTACCCCGGCGGGCCGCCGGCGGCGGGCGGCTCGGGGACCGGCGTGGTGGGCGCCGACCCGGGCGCGGGGGGCGGCGGCAGCGGGGTTGTGCCCCCTGGCCCGACCCCCGGCGGTGGGGGGACGGGCTCGGTCGGGCTGGTGGCGGGGCGTTCCTCCGGGCGGTCGCCCTCGGGGGGCCCGGGTCGGTCGTCGGCCATCTACGACTCCTCGCGCTCGTCCTCCTGTGCCGCGCCGCAGTACACCATACAAAGGTCCAGCCGGCAGGGGTCGCGGCGTCAGTGGCCACTCGGGCCGGGGGCTGTGGAAACCCGCTGTCGCCCTCCGCCCGGCTCGGCTACCCTCCCGGCCGGGGCTCCCGCCACCGGCGAGGGTCTAGCTGTGGTCCGTGGCGTCGAGGGCGGCGGACCAGCCGGCGGTGGGGTCGGCGGCGGCGAGGCGGAGGATCCAGCCGGTGCCGGGCATGCCGTCGTCCCAGATCCACCAGGTGAGGCGCTCGATGGCGGCGCCCAGGGAGGCAGGGTCGGGCGGCCAGTCCAGGCCGGCCAGGCTGGCCGCGGCCCCCCACGCGGCGGACCGGCCCAGGGCGGCGCCGCGGCGGG
>Ga0081538_10005778_pt1 | contig 11038 bp, 13 predicted proteins | sample TabmetS5T2R1_FD_71022 | JGI IMG/M metagenome (GOLD analysis project Ga0081538, IMG submission 71022) | Tabebuia heterophylla rhizosphere microbial communities from the University of Puerto Rico - S5T2R1 | ecosystem: Host-associated > Plants > Roots > Rhizosphere ...
CGAACAGCTCCACGCTGGTCGCCAGCCGCAGCGGCGGCAGCAGGTACACCGACTCCGACGACAGGCCCAGCGGCGCGCGGCTGGTGGTGAGCACGCGCAGGTCCCGCGTCATCGACACCTGGGCGTGCACCAGCTCGGCGGCGCCTCGCAGGACGTGCTCGCAGTTGTCCAGCACCAGTAGCGCGGGGCCGGGACCGAGCGCGCCCGCGATGCCGGCGAGCACGCCGGTCGGGACGGCGGGTTGCGCCACCGGGGTGCGCCGGGCCTCGCCGACGCCGAGCGCCGACGCGACCTCGCCGGCGACCTGGTCGTCGGTGGTGACGCCGGCCAGCGTCACCAGGTGTACGACCCGCTGCTCGGCCCGGCGGGCCACCACCTGCGCCAGGCGGGTCTTGCCCAGCCCGCCGGGACCGACGATCGAGGTGACCCGCGAGCTGCGCAGCAGGTCCGCGACCGCGGCGATGTCGTCGTCGCGGCCGAGCAGCGGGTTGGGCTCGTGCGGCACGCCGTGCCGGACCGCCGGCGCGGTCCCCTGGAGGAGCTCCACCTGCAGGGCCTGGAGCGCGGGGCCGGGGTCGGTGCCGAGCTCGTCGCGCAGCGAGCGGCGATAGGCCTCGTAGCGGTCCAGCGCCGCGGACGGCCCCACCGTCGCCGCCTCGCTGCGCAGCAGCTCCAGCAGCACCTCCTCGTCCCGCGGGCGCTCGGCGGCCAGACCGGCGAGCGCCTCGGCCGCCTCGGCGTGGCGACCCAGCCGCGACAGCGCCAGCGCGCGGGCCCGCAGCAGCGACCGATAGGTGGGTGCCCGCTCGGCGCGCAGCGCGGCCACCGGGTCGTCGAACGAGGCGTCGCCGCCCGCGGCCCCCTCCCACAGCGCCAGGCCCTCCTCGGCGTGCTGGAGGGCCAATGCGTGGTCGCCGGCGCGGGCGTGCCGCGCGCTCGCGGCCGCGCTGAGCAGGACGGCGGCGGCGTCGACCTGGTCCTCGCGCAACGACAGGCGGTAGCCGGAGGGGGTGCTGGCGATGACGTCGGCGCCGAGCTGTGCCCGGACGCGCGAGACCAGGACCTGGAGCGCCTTGGCCGGGTTCTCGGGCTGCTCGTCCGGCCACAGCCCCTCCACCAGCCGGGCGGCGCTGGAGCCCCGGCGCAGGTCAGCGGCGAGCAGCGCGAGCAGCGCGCGCAGCCGGGGGCTGGTGATCTCCCGGTCGCGGTAGGCGACCCGCGACAGCAGGGTCAGCTCGGTGGTCACCGCAGGACCCCGCCACCTCGGGCGCCTAGCCGGCGTCCCACAGCATGCCGGCCAGCTCTTTGCACTTCGGGCACACCGGGAACCTGGACGGGTCCCGGATCGGCTGGAAGCGGTGGCCGCACAGGGCCGTGATCAGCCCGCCCAGCACGGCGGCGCGGGCGATCTCGTCCTTGCGGGCGTAGTGGGCGTAGCCGTCGTCCTCGCCGACGTCGGTATCGGCGTCGGCGTCGGCGGGGCGGGTCTCGGTACCGGACATGCGGCCATTCTGCGCCCACCGGCCGACAGGTCGCACGCGGACGCCCGCGGGTCAGCGCCCGCTGGCGGAGAAGTGCTGGTAGTCGCGGGCGCTGCGCCAGTTGCCGCCCCAGGCCCAGCCGGCGGCGGCGAACGCCCGCACGACCGCGTCGCCGGCGTGGATCATGCCGGGCGCGCGCCTGGCGCGGTTGGCGTAGGGCCGCCCCGCCGGCGGCGACACGTGCCTGCCGGCGACGTAGGGGTTGTGCACCGGGTTGACGTCGATCGCCCGGCCGTAGGCGTGCTCCGACCAGCGGCTGGTGCCGGCGACCGGGCGGCAGTTGAACGCCGAGGTGTTGTTGGCGGCCATCGAGCGGTCGTCGTCGGCGCGGTAGTCGTCGACCAGCCGCATCCTGCGGATCGGGTAGCCCACCCGGAACAGCCGCTCCAGCACGCCAAGGACCCGGCGCGCCTGGTCGCGGTGGACGACCAGCTCGCCGCGGTGCACCCGCCGGTCGAAGCCCCAGTGGTCGGCCTTGAGCAGGCGCAGGTCGGCGAGGCCCACCGGGCAGCCGCGCCGCCAGGACCAGCGCATCCGCGACCGGGTGGCCGGGTCGATCGCGGCCACGCTGCCGCGGAACCGCGGCGCCGCCGCGGCAACCCGCGTGCTGGGCGGCGCCGGGGTCGCCCGCGGCCTCGCCGCGGCCGCCGGCGCCGCTACGGCCCCGGCCCCCGCCGCCGCCGGTGGCGCCGTGGTCGCTGCCGCCGTGGTCGCCGGCGCCGCCGGGCTCGCGAGCTGCCGCTCCCCGGCGGGTGCGCCGCCGCCGGCGCAGCCGGTCGCCAGCAGCGCAACGGCGACGGCGAGCCGCGCGGCCGCCCGCCGCGGGGCGTCGGGCTCTGCTCCGCCGGGCCTCACACGTTCACGCGGGCCATGAAGGTGGGGGTGTAGCGGTCGCCGGCGACCGCGCCCGGCGGGGCCACCTCGTCGATGGCGGCCAGGTCCTCGGGGCGCAGCTTCAGCTCCAGCGCGCCGAGGTTCTCCTCCAGGTAGCGGCGGCGCTTGGTGCCCGGGATGGGCACGATGTCGTCGCCCTGGGCGAGCAGCCAGGCGATCGCGAGCTGGGCCGGGGTGGCGCCCTTGTCGTCGGCCAGGTTCCGGACCCGCTCGACCAGCGCCAGGTTGCGTTCCAGGTTCTCGCCCTCGAACCGCGGGTGGTCGCGCCGGAAGTCGTCGTCGGCGAACTCCTCGGGGCTGTCGCTGCTGAGCCGGCCCGACAGCAGGCCGCGCCCGAGCGGGCTGTAGGCGACGAAGCCGATGCCGAGCTCGCGCACGGTCGCCAGCAGCTCCCCCTCCGGGTCGCGGGAGAACAGCGAGTACTCGGTCTGGAGGGCGGACACCGGGTGGACGGCGTGGGCCCGCCGGATGGTCGCCGGCGCCGCCTCGGAGATGCCGAGGTAGAGGACCTTGCCGGCCTGCACCAGCTCCTGCATCGCCCCCCAGGTCTCCTCGACCGGCACCGTGCGGTCCACCCGGTGCTGGTAGTACAGGTCGATGTGGTCGACGCCGAGCCGCAGCAGCGAGGCGTCGCAGGCGCGGTGGACGTACTCGGGGCGGCCGTTGATGCCGACCCAGGTCCCGTCCTCGCGGCGTTCGTTGCCGAACTTGGTGGCCAGCACCACCTCGTCGCGCCGGCCGGCGATGGCGCGCCCGACCAGCCGCTCGTTGGTGAACGGCCCGTACATGTCGGCGGTGTCCAGGAAGGTGATGCCGAGGTCGAGGGCCCGGTGGATGGTGGCGACCGACTCCTGCTCGTCGGCCGGCCCGTACGACTGGCTCATGCCCATGCACCCAAGGCCAAGGGCCGACACCCGCAGGCCCTGGCCGCCGAGCGTGCGCTGCTCCATGCTCGCTCCTCTCGCTGGTCGCGCCCGCCAGGGTAGCGCGCCCACCCGGGACTGAGCGCGTCGGCGCTGACCAGCCGGTTCGTCGACGAGGCGCTGCGCATGGAGGAGCACCCGGGGGTGCTGTTCCGCGACGGGCCATCCGGCCGTCGGGCGGTGCTGGTCGGCGGTCCCGACGTGTGGGAGGTCGTCCGCGTCATCCGGTCGGCGCGTGACGCCGAGCCCGATCTCGACGCCGAGGCGGTCGTCGCGCTCGCGGTCGAGACGACGGGGCTGCCACCCGGCCGGGTCCGGGTTGCGCTGGACTACTGGGCGGCCTATCCCGACGAGATCGAGCAGCAGATCAGCGACGCCGACGAGGCCGAACGCGCCGCCGAGGAGCTGTGGCAGCGGGAGCGGCGGCTGCTGTCGTGAGCGTCCGGCTGCTGCTGGACGAGATGTTCTCCCCCGAGATCGCCGCGGAGCTGGTGAAGCGCGGGCACGACGTGGTGGCGGTGGCGGCCGAACCAAAGCTGGTCGGCCTTCCCGACGAGCAGGTCCTCGAGTGGGCAACCGACCAGGGACGTTGCCTTGTGACCGAGAACGTCAAGGACTACGAGGTCCTGCGGCGCGCAGCCGCGGCCCAGGGCACGACCCATGCGGGTTTGCTCTATTCCGGCCCCAGGCGGTTCCCCCGCGACCGTCGCTTCGTCGGCGCACTCGTGGTCGCCCTGGACAAGATGATCGCCGCCGGCCAGCTCCCCGGCCCAGGCGAAGTGGGCTGGCTCACCCCGCCGTAACCCCTCGGCGGTGACCACGGTCGCGGTACTGGACGCGGTCGGCTGGGCCGACGATCCTGAGCTCAACCAAAGGAGGGCTGGCGGGATGATCCTGGTGGCGGGGGAGGCCCTGGTCGACCTGACCCCGGCCCGCTGCGGGGACGGCGCCGGCTACCTGCCCCATCCCGGCGGGTCGCCGTACAACGTGGCCATCGGGCTCGGCCGCCTGGACGCGCCGGCGGCGTTCCTCGGCCGCCTGTCGACCGACCCCTTCGGCCGGCTGCTGCGCGACCACCTCGTCGACAGCCAGGTGTCGCTGGCCTACGTCGTCGACGCTGACGACCCCACCACGCTGGCCTTCGTCCACCTCCGCGACGACGAGGAGCCGGAGTACGCCTTCTACACCGAGGGCACCGCCGGCCGGGTGCTGCTCCCCGAGCACCTGCCCGCGATCCCCGCGGGCGCGGCCATGCACTTCGGCTCGTTCTCGCTGGCGCTGGAGCCGGGGGCGTCCACCCTGGAGGGGCTCATGCGCCGGGAGTCGCGCCGCCGCCTGCTGTCCCTGGACCCCAACGTGCGGCCCGGCCTGGTCGCCGACCGGGACGCCTACCTGCGGCGGCTGGAGGGCCTGGTGCGCCTGGCGGACCTGGTCAAGGTGAGCAGGGCGGACCTGGCATGGCTGTACCCGGGGGAGGACCCCGAGGCGGCCGCGACGCGGTGGCTCGGGTCCGGACCGGCGCTGGTCCTGGTCACCCTGGGCAGGGACGGCGCGGCGGCGCTCGGCGCCACGGCGCGCGCCCAGGCCGCGACCCCGCCGGTGACGGTCGTGGACACGGTGGGGGCTGGCGACGCGTTCACCTCCGCGGCCCTGGCCTTCCTGCACCGCCACGACGCCCTCGACCGGCGCGGCCTGGAGCGGCTGGACGCCGCCGCGCTGGAGGCGCTGCTGGCCTTCGCCAACGGCATCGCTGCCGACACCTGCACGCGGGCGGGCGCCGACCCGCCCTGGGGGCATTAGTTCCCGGTGGCGGAGAAGTGCATGAGGTCGGTGGGGGACCGCCAGGTGCCGCCCCAGGTCCAGCCGATCGCGGCGAACGCGCCGGTCACGACGTCGCCGGGGCGGATCATCCCGGGCCGCGCCCGGCCGCGGTCCAGGTAGGCGCTGGCGAGCTCGGGCAGCACCAGGTCCCCGCGCCGGTAGGGGTTCTGGAAGGGGTTCACGTCCACCGCCAGGCCGTAGGCGTGCGCCGACCAGCGCCGCTGGTTGCGGGCCGCGCGGCACACGAACGCGGCGGTGTTGTTGCCGTCGCCGGTGGGATGGGCCTCCAGGTCCGCGGTGGTCACCAGCCGCATCTCCTCCATCGGGAACGCGGCGTGGTACAGGCGGGCGAAGACCGACACGATCTGGCCGGCGGCCCGCCGGTGCACCACCAGCTCGCCGGTGTGCGGGCGGCCGTCGAACCCGCGGAAGCTCACGGTGACGTAGCGCAGGTCGGCCAGGCGCACCGGGCACCCGGGGCTCCAGGTCGCGCCCATCCGCGCGCGGACCGCGGGGTCGATCGGGTGGACCGCGGACCGGAAGCGGCCCCCGGCGGGCGGGGGGAGCAGGTCGACGGTGGGCAGCCGGCGGTTGCGGAGCGCCGGCGGGGTGGGCAGCACCTGCCCGAAGCCGTCGGGGCGCAGCGGCAGCGGCCTGGCCCCGAGCTCCCAGGCCGGCGGCGACCTCGACGTGGGAGGGTCGACGGTGGTCGGCGGCGACGTGGTCGCCGTGGCCGCGGGCGCCGGCCCGGTGGTGGTGGCCGCGCCGCCGGCGGTGGGCCGCGGCGGCCGGCCGGCGCAGGCGGCCAGCAGCAGCACGCCGGCGAGGAGGATGACCAGCGGGCGGAGGGCGCGCAACATAGTCTCCAGAGTGACAGGTCCCCGAGACGTGCGAGGGGAGGACCGCATGCCGACCGCTCCGCAGTTCCCCGGCGGCCCGTCCGTGGCGATGTTCCAGGCGGACGAGGCCTCCAGGCGCCTGGGCATGCGGCTGCTGGAGGTCGGCGACGGCACCGCCACCGTCCAGATGACCATCGGCCCGTCGATGATCAACGGCCACGCGATCGCCCATGGCGGCTACCTGTTCATGCTGGCCGACACCGCCTTCGCCTGCGCGTGCAACAGCCGCGGGCCGGTGACCGTCGCCGTCGGCGCCGACATCACCTTCATCGTGCCCGTCAAGGAGGGCGACGTGCTGGTGGCGACCGCCGCCGAGCGCGTCCGCTACGGCCGCAGCGGCATCTACGACGTCACCGTCCGGCGCGGCGACGAGGTGGTCGCGGAGTTCCGCGGCCGCAGCCGCAGCCTGCCGCCTTCTCGGGACGCCGAGTGACCCGAGTTTCGCCGACGGCCTCGGGCTCCTCGGGACCGCCGCTCTGAGGTGATGTGACTGGCCCGGAGCCATTGCCATGCAGCGGCATGATCTACGGGAGCAGCTCGAACGCGGCGATGTGCCTGGGCTTGATGGCGGCGAAATGGCGGCGGTCGAGCGTAGCGATCCGGGTCTGACGCTCCCGCTCCGCCAGCGTGACCACTCCCGCGTCGACGAAGCCAAGCGGCCAGTCGCCATACTGTGTGCACAGCTCCCGCACCCGCGAGTAGTCATCCACCGCCAAGTCCAAGACGATAAAGACGCCACTCTGGATCCTGCGGAGCACCTCGTCGAACGGACGGGTGCTGCCGGTCAGCTGGGAGAGGAAGTAGTCCAGCTCAACCAGGACAGGCGCCGGCAACAGTAGCTCACGGGAGGTTCGCAGCAGTTCGGCGCAGGCAGCATGGTTACGGTCGCGGGGCGCCATGGCCGCATAGAGCACACCGGTGTCAATGATCACCGATGGCCATAGACGTACTCATCGACGCACTCCGAGGCATCTTCCGGGGCGTCGAGGTCGCCAAGAACTCCGATGAGGCCTTCGATGCCGTCCTCTGGCCGTCCGCGGGATGCCGGTTGCGATGAGGCACGTGGCTCGACGATGAGCGCAAGGACCGTGCTGCCTTCTGGCAGCTCAGGATCCTCCTCGCGCAGGACGCGGAGGAGCTCACGAGCAAGCTCTGGGGAGAGCTTGAGCGGGCGGATCGCTCCAGCCGACTCCCCGGCGGGCTCAGCGGACATGGTCAGCCTCCAACTTCGCTCTACCGCCAGTGTACGAGCGGCTCAGCAGCCCAAACAACTGCTTGGAGCCCCTTGAGCGCACTACGTGGAGTCAGGGCGCTTCCCGTGTCCACGCCGGTCTCTTACCGGGGATTCGATTCTGATTCTTCGCCCGGATCGGCGCGGCGGTTCCGCTTGCGGGGAGGCCGGGGTGAAGGATGCAGTGGACGAAGGGGTAGCCGACTCAATCTCCGTTGGTACGGCAGCGTCGGCCGCGGAGCGGCTCTGGATGCCTTGGACATCGATCCTCGGCTGTCCACCGACGTGCTTGCGGGCGGCGAGGTCCTCGGAGACGCGCAGGCGGCCGGCTCGCAGCAGCCGTTTGAGGATGCCCGGTGCTCGACCTACTTCAGAAGCGGCCGGGATCGAAGCCTCGCCGCGCTGCTCCAGCTCGGCGCTCGTCGGGACGCGGTCCTTGTCGCGACGACGGTCCAGGCTCATGCCCACAGCTCCTGCGCATCACGGGCCAGTCCGTGAACGACCGTGGTGAACGCCGGCCGTTCTTGAACGGTGGAGGAATCAAAGATGTCCTCCAGCATGCTGACAAACATCGGGATGCAGGAAGGTGTCGATGGCATAGCGGTCCTTCTCCCGCTGCGCGACCTCCTCGAGCAGCTTGGTAAGTTCCAGGTCCCGCTGCCTGCTCGAAGCGGTGCCGTAGCCCTTCGGCAATCGCCAGCCAGGTCATCACCAGCGCCGCCCGGTAGGCGCCTTGATGGAAGCACCGGACGGCCTCATCGAAGAGGACGCCGTCGAAGTCCGGGTACCAGAGCTTCTTCCGAAGGGCGGCAACGTCGTCTTGAGCCGTCGCCCTGTCAACCGTCAGGTCGATCTCGTCGCGCGCCATTCGAGCATAATTACACAGCGGGGAAGATACGTACGCTTTGGCCGTCACGATGCCTCTGGCTGGCCCGCGGCCGCCACGCATACGCTGGGCACTGGCGTCTGCGGCACAAGGCATGCGGTATCGTCCTGTGGAGCACCGTTACGGGCGTGTGGCGCAGTGGTAGCGCGTGTCGCTTACAACGACGAGGTCACAGGTTCGAATCCTGTCACGCCCACCGCACCCGGCCTGACCAGCGCACTCTGCTGCTGTAGCGCGCCCGTGATCCGTCTGGGGGCGCCGCATAACGGATGGAGGCCGCATCACTGCGCTACGGTCCGGCCATGGACAGCAGCGCCTCCGCCAACCTCAGCCGCTCCTTCGAGCGGCACCTAGGCGCCAAGAACCTCTCCGACGGAACCGTGGCCAGCTACCTGGTCGGGTCCGCCAGTTCACCGCGTTCCTTGAGCCGCACGGCCGGGAGCTGATCCAGGCCACCCGCGCCGACCTGGAGGCGTTCATCGGCGACCTGCTCGCCCGCTGGTCGCCGGCGACGGCATCCACCCGCTTCAAGCAGCTGCAGGCGCTGTACCGCTGGCTGGAGGACGAGGAGGAGATCGCGGTCAACCCGATGGCGCGCATGAAGCCCGCCACCGATGCTTCGCCTTCCAACCCGAGTGTCGCCGAGCCTCGGCCGTACCAACGGCCTGGGGACTCGCCGTGGCCAGACAGATACGCCTTGTCGGCGGCCAGCTCGCGGGTGTAGTACTCCTCCCGCCCCACGGCCAGTTTGGCCACGTCGGCGACCACCTGCTGCTGCCTCCTCGCCGCCGTTGGCGCCAGCAAACGCACCCTGGTGCATTGCTCTCCTCGGATGATTGCGGGTCGAGCGTAGAGCGTACGGCGAAGCGTCATCCGTTATGGCACGAGCAGACGGCTGGATAGGCACAAGCTGGAGCAGGCGCGGGCTGCCTTCGATTGGGGGGTCGTGTCGGAGCTGCGGTCGGTCTACAGTGGGTGCGTTGCGCCTGGGTTGCTAGGAGGCTGGCGTGGCGAACGACTACTTCCTCGTCCACGCTCCCAGAGCGCTCATCGAGGGCTCGATCAGGACGGCCGGGCGGCTGGCGCCGAGCCGCGGATCCTGCCGCGGCCTCGCGGACGGGGCGTAGTGTCGGTGCCAAGCCGGCACCCCACCGTCCGGCCTGCGGGGGCCCGCCCGGGAGCTGCGGGTCCGGCGCCCTGAATGCGACATGCTGGACCGGCTCCTCGACGTCGTTCGCGCCGGTGAGAGCCGGGCCCTGGTGGTGCGCGGGGAGCCGGGTGTGGGCAAGACGGCGCTGCTGGACTACCTGGCCGAGCACGCCTCGGGCTGCCGGGTGGCGCGCGCCGCCGGGGTCGAGTCCGAGATGGAGCTCGCCTACGCCGGACTGCACCAGCTGCTGGCGCCGATGCTGGGCCGCCTTCAGCGCCTCCCGGGTCCGCAGCGTGCTGCGCTGCGGAGCGCGTTCGGCCTTAGCAGCTCCGGGTCGGCGCCGGACCGCTTCCTGGTCGGCCTGGCCGTCCTGAGCCTGCTGTCCGACGCTGCCAAGGGGCACCCCCTGGTCTGCCTGGTCGACGACCAGCAGTGGCTGGATCGCGCCTCGGCCCAGATCCTTGGGTTCGTGGCCCGCCGTCTGGTGCCAGAGTCGATCGGCCTGGTCTTCGCGGCTCGCGTTCCCGGCGAGGAGTTGGCGGGGTTGCCGGAACTGGTGGTCGAGGCGCTGGGGGAGGCCGATGCGCGGGCGCTGCTGGACGCGGTGGTGACCGGCCCGCTGGACGCCCGGGTCCGCGACCGGATCGTCGCCGAGGCCCACGGCAACCCGCTGGCGCTGGTGCAGCTGCCGCGGGGAGTGGGGCCGGCGGAGCTGGCGGGCGGGTTCGCCCTCCCCGACGCGATGCCGCTGTCGGGGCGGATCGAGGCGAGCTTCCGGCGGCGGCTGGAGGTGCTGCCGGCCGACACCCGGGAGCTGTTGCTGGTCGCGGCGGCCGAGCCGGTCGGCGATCCGGTGCTGGTGTGGCGTGCGGCCGGGCGGCTCGGGATCCGGGCTCAGGCGGCGACGCCGGCGGCCGAGGCCGGCCTGCTGGAGGTCGGCACCCGGGTGCGGTTTCGTCACCCGCTGGTGCGCTCGGCGGCCTACCGGTCAGCGTCGTTGCAGGCGCGCCAGGACATCCACCGCGCCCTGGCTCTGCTCGACAATCCCTCACGAGGGCTCCGGTCGGCAGCCATCAAGGCGATGGGGCAGGCAGGAGCCCGGGTGTGGCGCTTTGCCCGCTGGGTGGCGCCCTGCCGCATGAGTCGGCGTCGGCGGGCGCGACCTCCGACGCCAATGGCCTGGATGAACAGCTGGCACCACATCAGGACCGGCGTGGCGAGCGGATGCCTCCTGGGGCAGGGCGGGTCTCCCACGCCGCCAGGCCAACCAGGACCAGGCATGCTCCCGCGCTCAGCAGCAGCGCCGGTGCGATGAGGCCGACCGGCACCAGCATGGCCAGCACCCCCATGGCCACCAGGTGCGACCCGGGCAGCTCACGGAACACGGCCCACCTGAAGAGCGCGTGCCCGGCCAGGAACAGCATCGTCCCCCCCAGCGTCAGGGCCACCGACGCCGGTGTCCCCTGGTCACCGGGATGGGCGACGGCCAGCTCGTCGGCGGCGGCGACCGCGATGATGCCGGCGACCATGGGCAGGTGGAAGTAGGTGTAGGCAGAGCGGGCCAACCGGCCCGAATCCGTCGTGGAGGTGAGGACCTGGCTGGCCGCCTCGGCGCTGCGGTGGAAGTAGACCCACCACAGCGCCACGCTGCCCGCAAACGCCACCACGAACGCCGCCGTCGTGGCCGCCGACG
>Ga0081538_10005779_pt1 | contig 11037 bp, 11 predicted proteins | sample TabmetS5T2R1_FD_71022 | JGI IMG/M metagenome (GOLD analysis project Ga0081538, IMG submission 71022) | Tabebuia heterophylla rhizosphere microbial communities from the University of Puerto Rico - S5T2R1 | ecosystem: Host-associated > Plants > Roots > Rhizosphere ...
CCCCTTCTCTGCCCCACCCGCCGCACCTCCAAACTGATGGTCTCAGATCAACGTTGCGGCGATACATCGACGGGTTTGGCCGACGCACTGGGCTCAAGACGAAACTGAGGTCAAGCCGCAGCGCCGACCAGCTGCCGCTGCCGCTTCAACGGTCGATGCTGCGCATCGTTCAAGAGGCGTTGGCCAACGTTCATCGTCACGCCGCGGCAACACGGGTCTCTGTCAATCTCAAATGTCTTGCCGATCGGGTGCACTTGGTGGTCCGCGATGATGGCTGCGGGATCAAGGGAATGCTGAAGCAAGGAGCGTACGAGCCCCTCCGCACCGGCGTGGGAATTCCGGGCATGAGGGCGCGCCTGCGTCAGCTCGGCGGCGACCTCAAGATCCGAACCGGATCCCGGGGCACCACTCTTCATGCGATGGCGCCAATCGGCACAAAGGTGGTCAGTCCAGCATGATCGGTGCGCCGATCCTGATCGACGGCGCGCCTACGGTGGCCGGGCGTCCCTCGCCGCATCTGGGCGAGCACACGGAAGAAATCCTGCGCGAGACCTTGCCTCGTCATCAATGGGCCGGCGCCTTCGGATCGACGCGTTGCGCCGCACGAGGGCAAGCTCCGCGCCGAGAGTCGGTGATCCCGCTTGGTTTGGCAGGCCGTGCCCGCCCAAACGAGATCGCCGGGACAAGCCCGGCGACGGCAACCATCAGGAGGGCGCACGGGCGTCACCTTGAGGAGCGGCTATCAGGCAGCGCGGCGGTGATTACATCCTCGACCCCGCTCTTCGCCTCGTGATCGCCCGTGCAAGAGTACCCTAACACAAGCGTCGGGTCGGTCACCAGCGCTCGCCTCGGCTGTCCACTGGAACGAAAACTCGGTAACGATTTCAACCAGCTCGGCTGGGGATAAATGCTGCGGCGCCGCCTCCGGGCCGCCGCATTTGACCGACTATCCGGCGGCCTTGAGCCGCGGCAGCAGGGCGAGCGCATTCTCCCGTTCAATGGCGCGCACGTCGGCCGGGCTGAAGCCGTAGGCTGCGATGCCATTGTTTACCTCGGCGCCGTCGCGGAACGGATAGTCCGTGCCGTACATGACCTGCGAGACCGACACCATCTTGAGCAGCGCGGCGATCTGCCCGGGCGTGTTGCCCTGGGCGAGCTCATAGTTGAACTTGGCGAATTCCGGCATCGGCCCGTTGGGCAGATGGGCGGGCTTTCGCTCCTGCCACAAGCGGATGAACCGGCCGGTCAGGAACGGGAGCGTGCCGCCGCTGTGCGAGAAGATCCAGCGGATGTCCGGGTACTTCGCGGCGGTGCCGCTGAACACGATGTGCGCGATGGCGCGGGTGGAATCGGTGGCGTATTCGATCGATCCTGGAGGAATTCCCGGCACCAGCCCGCGGCAGCAGTCGGGCGTGGTCGGATGCACGTAGACGACGGCCTTGCGGCGGTTGAGTTCTTCATAGACCGGCGCAAACGCCGCATCGCCGAGGTACTTGTCGCGATAACTGGTCAACAGCCCGATGCCGTCGGCCTTGAGGGTGTCGAGCGCATATTCGATTTCTTTCAGGCTGCCGTCGACGTCGGGCGGCGCGATTATCGCGAACAGGCCAAAGCGGCCCGGGTGATCCTTGATGGTCTTGGCGGCATATTCGTTGAGCTCGCGCGACAACCGGCGCGACTCCTCGATATTGTCGCCGTACCACACGCCGGGCTGCACCGCCGACAGGATGGCGGTGGCGATCCCGCTCTTGTCCATTTCCTCGAGCGAAAGCGCGGGCGTCCATTGCGGCGGCGGCGGGCCGACCCGGCGGCCGGGCTTCATCATGGACTCGACGTGAACCGGCGGGATGAAGTGGTGATGCACATCGATGCGCGCCGGCGACCCTGGCGCCTGGGCAAGCGCGGGCGCGGCGCGGGCGGCCGCGCCCATCACTCCAGTCCGAGCGCGGCGACGCCGCCCGCCAGGAAATTCCGCCGATGTGCATCAACGCGCGTTGCCGGCTTATCGCAGCAGGCGCAATTCGGAAAAAGCCTGCGTCCTCGTAGCATGTGGCGTTCTCCCTGCGGCACGATTGTTGACCTTCGCGCTCGCATCCTCCTGGCCCGTTTCAAAAATACATCCAAATTTCGAAATGGAATCGACCGATCATACCGCAATGTTGCTCTCACGGCCTGACCGCAAGGATGGCCTCGATCTCGACCGAGATCTGGTTCGGCAACGATCCCATGCCGACCGCGGAGCGGGCGTGGCGCCCGGCGTCGCCGAACACCTCGACGAACAGGTCGGAGCAGCCGTTGATCACCTTGGGCTGGTCGGTGAAATCGGGAACGGCGTTGACCATCCCCAAGAGCTTCACGACGAAATCGACCCGGTCGAGCGACCCGAGCGCCTGGCGCGTGGCCGCCAGCAGCCCGAGGCCGATGAGCCGCGCCCGCCGATAGCCCTCTTCGACGCTGACATCCTTACCCACCTTGCCGGTCAGCATGGCGCCCTTTTCGTCGCGCGGACCCTGGCCGGACAGGAACAGCGTGCTTCCCGCCAGCCGGAACGGAACATAGTTCGCAACCGGCGTCGGCACCGATGGAAGGACGATGCCAAGCTCCTTCAGACGCGCCTCAGCACTCATGGATATCGTCCCTCCCGACCATACGCGATTGGACTGAAGACTGCGTGGCGGCCGCAACGTGGCGGCCGCTTGGCGGCGACCGCAACGCTGCGACTGCAACGCGGCGCAACATTGAAGAGCAAACACTTCTGTGAAACAACCCAAAAGCGTCACGGCGAAGTCGATCCGCTTGACGCCGCGCAAGCAGCCCGCTGGACTATCTGAAAACACGATCCCGGAGAGGTGATGATGCGAGCGCCGGACGACGACGCGTCATTTACGCTCGAGCGACTGACCGAGCGCGCCGCCAAGCTGATTCCGCGCTTGCGCGAGCGGGCGCTGGAGACTACCAAGCAACGGCGGATTCCCGACGAGACCATCCGCGACCTGTGGGACGCGGACCTCTTCTATCTGCTCAAGCCGAAGAAATTCGGCGGCCCGGCGGTGCGTCCCGACATCGCCTTCCAGGTGGCGGACCAACTCGGCCGCGGCGACGGCTCCGCCGCCTGGGTGTGGTCGGTAATGACCATCCACGACCTGTTCGTCGCGCTCTATCCGGAGCAGTTCCAGCACGAGTATTGGGACAAGCCGAACACGCTGTCGGCGTCGAGCTTCGCCCCGGGCGGCCTGGCAAGCCCGGACAAGGGCGGCTTCCGCCTGTCCGGCAAGTGGTCGTTCTGCAGCGGCATCGACAATGCCGACTGGATGTTCCTTGGCGCGATCTTCGGGCCGCCCAGCGGCGCCTCGCCCATGCCGGACATCCGCTACGTCATGGTGCCGCAGCGCGACTGCAAGATGATCGACGATTGGGACGTGATGGGCCTGTGCGGAACCGGGAGCAAGAGCATCGCGCTCGACAATGCCTTCGTGCCGGAGCATCGCGTCCTCTCCCACGCCGCGATGGCGGAAGGAACGGCGCCGGGCGCCCAAGTGCATGACGGCTGGCTCTATCGCGCGCCGATCTGGACCTTCGTTCCCTTCACCATTTCGGCGCCGGCGAACGGTATCGCGCGCGGCGCCTTCGAGGCCTTCATCGACGAGATGCGCTCGCGCGACACCGCGTTCGACCATTCGCCCATGGCGAAGAAGCCCGGCATGCACCTGCGCGTGGCCGAGGCGGGCGCCATGATCGACGCCGGCGACCTGCTCTACAAGCGCTCGTTCCGCGAGACCATGGACAAGCTCGAGGCGGGCGAGACCTTGAGCCTCGAGCATCGCGCGCGCAGCCGGCGCGACCAGGGCTATTCGGTGCTGCTTGCCAAGCGCGGGGTCGAGGCCCTGTTCACCGGCACCGGCGCCCGTGGCCTGTTCGAGAAGAACCACATCCAGCGCGCCTACCGCGACCTGCACGCGGTGTCCGGCCATATCGTCGCGAACTGGGACGCGCCGGCGTACAGCTACGGGCAGATCATGCTCGGCGGCCCGCCGGGGGAGATATTTGTCTAGTCGACGTCCGTCCATAGCGCGGACGAAGCGAAGCAAAATCCGGGAAACTGCACGGAACGACGCCCAAACAAGTCGCCGCACGATAAAAGCCGTCTTGCCCGTCGACGGCCGGCGGATTCATTTCAGAAGGCGCTCGCGTCCGGACGGCGAGCATTGCCGGGCTATAACCAGCTCTTGCGGATCTCTTCAATGGCCATTTTCGCGGGCTCATATTCGGGATCGTATTCCAGCGCCCGCTCGAACAGCCGCCTGGCCTCGGTCACCTCGCCCTTCTTCAAAAGAATCCGGCCCAGGTTGAAATACGGGAACTGGTAGCAGCAGTATCGCTTGGCCCGCATGGCCTTCTCCAGCCAGGCAATGGCTTCATCCGAGCGGCCGAGCCCAATGAGATACACGCCGATGTCATTGTACGGATTACCGAAATCGGGATCGATCGCGATTGCCTTCTTGCATTCGGCGATCGCCTCCTCGACCTGCCCAAGGTGACTCAGCGACCAGCCGAGAAAAGTATGTCCTTCAGCGGTCGGGTGCACTGCGATCGAGCGCTCGAACAGCACGACCGCCTGCCCATATTCGCCGAGAACGTGGAGGAAATAGCCTTGCCGCCACAGGCTCTCGGCGAGCTCCGCCGGAGAACGTTGCGTCTGGGCGCATGCCTGCTCCGCCGGCGCAGCGAAGCTCAGCAACGCCATAACCATGGTGCAGGTGGATCGAGCGACTCCGTTCCATGAGCCCGCACCTATGACGCGGCTTGTTGCGGTTGAGATGAAATCTTACGCGACGCGCGGAAATGGCTCAACATTAAGCATCCGCGTCTGTAGCGGATGGAGCGTAGCGAAATCCGGGACATCCGGGCATTCCGCTTCGCCCCGTGCCGTTGAACCGGGGTCCTGCGTCGCGAGCGGGACGCGCGCACGTCACGCCGCCCGGCCCGCTGCCCACGGATTGGCGCGCTCGTCGGATGGCCGGTCGGGCGGGAACGATTCCATTATCGACGGCGGCGAGACGTTGTGCCGGTAGAAATCGTTGGAGCCTTGCGCCGGCGTCCACTTCACCGGCTCCCAGTCGGGCAGGTAGTTGCGGTAGCCGCCGGAATTGAGCTCGAGCCGCAAGCCCCCCGGCTCACGGAAATAGAGGAATGTCTGCTCGCCCATCCCGTGCCGGCCGGGGCCGTATTCGAGACGCGTGGCGGCCTCCAACAGGATATCGGCGGCGCGCAGCACGTCGGCGATCTGATCGAGCCAGAACGACACGTGGTGCAGCCGGCCCGGAATGGCGGAGAAATCGGCAACCATGCCGAGATCATGGCCGCGCTCGCAGGTGGTCAGCATGCCGAAGATCGGCATGTCCGGGTGCTCGTCGAGCACAGTCCACTCCATGAAGCGGAAGCCGAGTGTGTCGCGATACCAGCGGAAATTATCCATGATGTTGGCGCTGGTAAGCGTGACATGATCGAGATAGCGCGCCGCGACGCCACGCGGCGCATAGCGCTGCGGCCGGTTGGGATAGTTGGGCGCAAGCTCGGCCGGCGGGCGGAAGCGCTCGGTCTCCCAGAACACCTCTTGGCTGTGCCCGCCGGGATTGCGGAAGCGATAGGCCGGCCCGTGGCCCGGCGTGTCGTCATGCCAGCCTAGCCCTACTTTGGCAGATTTGAGGGCCGTGGGATTCCCAAATCAGTTTTTCTGTGACTCATGGGTGGTCGGCTTTTGGAGGGGCCGACCATGGTTGCCAGGACATCGAATTGGAAAGACGAGCTCGGACGTTGGCTCAAGCCGTTTCTGGATCGCCTGGGTCACGCGGCGCGGCGCCGCATGTGTCCGCTCTACGTGTCAGGGCTGATCGGCCCTGGCGATCGCAAGAGCATTGCGCCGATGGCGAAGCGGCTTGCGCTCGGCGAATGCGATCAATTGCACCACTTCATTGCCGCCGGGGTCTGGGATGCGTCTGCGGTCGAGACAGAACTGCTTGTCCAAGCGGATAGGCTTGTCGGCGGCCGTAATGCCGTGCTGGTGATCGACGACACTGCGATACCCAAGAAGGGCACGCATTCGGTGGGGGTAGCCCCGCAATATGCTTCGGCGCTCGGCAAGACTGCCAATTGCCAGACGCTAGTGTCGCTGACGCTGGCGTGCGGCGAAGTACCGGTTATGCTGGCGTTGCGGTTGTTTCTTCCCGAGAACTGGACGAGCAACCGGGCCCGGTTGGAGCGAGCGGGTGTTCCGACCGAATATCAAACGGCACGCACGAAGCCGGCGATCGCCTTGGCGGAGATCGATCGGACGATCGCAGCCGGCGTGCGCTTTGGCTGCGTGCTGGCGGATGCCGGTTATGGGCTGAGCGCGCCGTTCCGCCAGGGGCTCTCGGCTCGCAAGCTTGCCTGGGCGGTCGGTATCCCGCGCCAGCTCAAGGTTTACCCCGCCGACGTGCAGATGATCTGGCCGGTTGCCAAACGCGGCCGCCCCCGTCAGCGGCACGTCCCCGACATTCTATCGATCCCGGCCGAAGACATGCTGGCCAATGCCAAATGGCACACCATTCGTTGGCGCACCGGCACGAAAGGAAAGCTCAAGGCTCGTTTTGCTGCGGTCCGCGTGCGGATCGCCGACGGACCGCCGCAGCGGATCAGGGACAAGGGTCAGCAACATCTGCCAGGCGATGAGGCTTGGCTCATCGGCGAACACAGGATGTCGGGTGAGAAGAAATACTATCTCGCCAACCTGCCGGCCAAGACCGACCTGCGCACCCTGGCGGCCACCATCAAGGCGCGATGGATTTGCGAGCAGGCTCACCAGCAGCTGAAGGAAGAACTGGGTCTCGATCACTTCGAAGGACGATCCTGGCAGGGCCTGCATCGTCATGCGCTCATGACGATGATCGCCTACGCTTTCCTCCAGTATCGCCGGCTCAAAACAGCAAGGCGGGAAAAAAAGAATCAACGGGCCGCCGCCGCAACCCACCTTGCCCGCCGTGCGCCAAGCCATTCTCGAACTCATCGACCGCCCATCACCGCAGCGATGCCCGCATTGCCGAAAATGGATTGGCAACAAACAGCGGCGCGAATAAATCTGCCAAAGTAGTGCTAGGAGCTGCGGATTAAAGAACAAGGAACAATCAATCGCCACCCGATTCCTCACTGCTCACGACTCACTACTTACTATTCGCCACTCTTCGCGCGAAGAATTCCGCCTGGAGCCGCCAGGTTGCGCCGCCGTTAGGCGAGACCTCGCCCAGCCAATGGAACGAATCGGGCGTGATCTCGGTGAAGCTCCAGCGCACCGGAGCTCCGGTGTCGTCCTTGCCGTCCTGTACGATGTCGTTGCCGCGCGCGCGGCCGATCTGCCGTCGATAGACCTGCCGCAGCGGATCGCTCCACAGGATGTGCCAGGCGTCGAGGCCCGGATCATAGACCCGCAGCGTGGAGCCGTAGAATACGCCCGGAAAAATCCACACGTCCTGGATGGCGCGGCCCTCGAGCACCCAGTCGAAGTGGATCTCGCCGCGGCCGGTGTGCGTTGTTCCATCATCCTTGTGAATGATGCCGTCCATCTCCCAGCGCCCGACCAGCCATCCATAAAGGGAGAGCTTGTCGGCGCGATCCGGCGCCGGGCGTTCGGCGTGCAGCGCCTGGAGGAAGGATGAAGATCGAGACATGGCGGGTCCTTTCGCATCTGTCGCCTCGATCTACTCGCGGAGCCTCGCCGCCGCTTGGGAAAAATTGCTATCTTGGCCCAGGTTAGCTCATGGCAGTGACCTCGCATCTCTTGGCGTCGGGCCCCGGTTGGCGGGCAGGGGATTTCGTCTGCACCGCCGGCCCGCATGACCGGCCATTCGAGGAGCGGCACGACTGGGTGTGCGTCGCGGCGGTGACGCAGGGCACGTTCCAGTACCGCTCGGCGCACGGCGCGGCCGTGCTCGCTCCGGGCGCCGTGCTGCTCGGTAACCAGGGCCGCTGCTTCGAATGCGGTCATGAGCACGCCACCGGCGATCGGTGCCTCGCCTTCCAATTCACGCCGGATGAATGGGAAGGGATCGTGGCCGCAGTACCCGGTGCACGACCAATGTTCGTCATGCCGAGCCTGCCGCCCTTGCGGCGACTCATGCGGCTCCTCGCCGCTGCCGAGGCCGCCCGCGACGCGAACGATGGCGAGGAATGGGAAGAGTTGGCGCTGCGCCTTGCCGGATCAGTCGCTTCCGTGCTCGCCGGCAGCGGCGGCGGCCGCGCCGCGCGCCGGCCAAGCCGGAGCGACGAGCGGCGCATCAGCGAAGCGTTGCGCCGGATCGAGGCAAGCGCGGACGAGCCGCATTCCCTGGCAGATCTGGCGCGCGAGGCGGCCATGAGCCGCTGCCATTTCCTGCGCGTCTTCCGCCAGGTCGTAGGGATGACGCCGCATCAATTCGTGCTGCACACCCGCCTGCACCGTGCGGCCGTGCGTCTGCGCGGGTCGCACGATTCCGTTTCGGCCATTGCGTTCGCTGCCGGCTTCAATGACCTGTCGACGTTCAACCGGCGTTTCCGCCGGGTGATGGGCGCCAGCCCAACCAATTGGCGAGCAGCGAATAGTGAGTAGCTATTCACTACTCACGCTCCTATCCGGCTTGACCATCCACCAGACCAGCGGCATGGCGGGAAGCACCCAGCCCAATCCGGCGATCACGTAATAGAGCAGGGCGGTCCAGTAGCTCACATCGGTCAGCGCCGATTGCGCCAGCGCCATGGCGAGCAGGGTCCAGACGATGGCCAGGGCGAACAGCAGGACAGTGCCGATCAGCTTGCGGATGCGTATGGGCATGTGAATGAGCGAGTGGCGAATAGAGAACAGCGAATAGCGACGGAGAGAACAGGTTGCTTATCCCTATGGGTTACGAGCTGCTCGCTATTCGCCATATTGTCGCTCGTCCTATATGGTCCGCATCCTCGTTGCAAATCCAATGGTCGGGTGCCCATGATAGAGCTCACTCGCCGCGGCCGCGTCGCCGTCATGACCATGGCACATGGCAAGGCGAACGCCCTCGACATCGAGCTCTGCAACGCCATCATCCGCCGCTTTGCGGAGCTATCAGCTGCGGAGGCATCCGCCGCGGAAGCCGTGGTGGTGAGCGGCCAGGGCGGAATCTTCTCTGCCGGGGTCGATCTCGTGCGCGCGACCGCCGGCGGTGCCGACTACCTGCGCGAGTTGCTCCCGGTGCTGAGCCAAGCCTTCGCGGCGGTGTTCTTCCATCCCAAACCGGTCGTGGCGGCGATCAACGGTCATGCCATTGCGGGTGGCTGCGTGCTCGCCTGCGCGGCGGATCGGCGGCTCATGGGACACAACGGCCGGATCGGCGTGACCGAGCTCCTGGTCGGTGTGCCTTTTCCGGCCGCCGCGTTCGAGATCATGCGTTTTGTCGCGGCGCCGCATCGTTTCGCCGAGATCATGTTCGGCGCCGCAACCTATGCGCCGGACGCCGCCCAGACGCTCGGCTTGGTGGACGAGATCGTCGAGTCCGACCTGATCGATCGCGCCGTGGCTGCGGCCGAACAGCTGGCGGCGCTGTCGCCGCAGGCGTTTGCGCTCACCAAGCAGCAGACGCGGCAATCGGTGCAGGAGCGACTGGCGCGCGACGGCGCGCGCGTCGATGCGGCCGTCCACGAGATCTGGCTCAGACCCGACACGCTGGCGCGCATGCGCGATTACGTGGCGCAGACTTTGAAGAACTAGGCTGCGCCTGCCAGCGCATTCCAAGCGGTCCTGTTCATCCCAAAGGATCAGGCTTGCGGCTTTGGACCAAGTAACGCTCTCGCCTCTGCGATCTTTGCCGGCAGATGCGTCGCGATTTGCTCTGCGAGGTCCAACGGTATCGCGAGCGCGTCGATCTCCGTGCCATCTGCTCCCCGGCCAATCAAGAGCAAGGCGCGCCCAAACACGTCGATCGATATATCAACGGCATGAGCGATCCCCAGTGTACGCCGCGAAAGATTACCAGCGCGGCTGGTACGCGTGAGCCCCTCGACAATCTTGACCGCCTCTTCAGATGCAATGCCGAGAGACAGTTGGCGCCCATCCTCTAGCAGTACGGCCACCGTGAAGGCCTGCCCGTTGTCCGAAGCATTTACAAGGATCACCCTGTCGACGACAGCGGTGTCCCATTGGTCAGAAGGCATGCCGAGAACTCCCTATTTGCTTGCTGCCGCCTCGGGCACTGCAACGCTTACTGCAAGCTTTAAGAATGGGATCGCGCGCGGGCACCCGGCAATCGGTGCGGGAGCGACTGGCGCGCGACGGCGCTCGCGTCGATGCCGCGTCCACGAGATTTGGCTCAGCCCCGACACGCTGGCGCACATGCGCGACTGCGTGGGCGCACATTGAAGAAGGAGGCGCAGCTTCACGCCTCGGCCAAGCCGTCCTCCAGGTCGCCGATGATATCCTCGACGTCCTCGAGGCCGATGGAGAGCCGCACCACGTCCGGCCCGGCGCCGGCCGCCACCTTTTGGGGGTCGGACAGTTGGCGGTGCGTGGTGGAGGCCGGATGGATGATCAGCGAGCGGGTGTCGCCGATGTTGGCGAGATGCGAGAACAACTTCACGTTGGAGACCAGCTTCACGCCTGCGTCGTAGCCGCCCTTGAGGCCGAAGGTGAAGACCGAGCCCGCGCCCTGCGGGCAATACTTTTGCGCCAGCGAAAAATAACGGTCGCCGGCAAGGCCGGGATAGCTCACCCATGCGATCTTGGGATGCTCGGCCAGCCATTCGGCCACCACCAGCGCATTGTCGCAGTGACGCTGCATACGCAAAGGCAGCGTCTCGATGCCGGTGAGGATGAGGAAGGCATTGAAGGGCGAGAGCGCCGGCCCCATGTCGCGCAGGCTCAACACGCGGCACGCGATGGCAAAGGCGAAATTACCGAACGTCTCGTGCAGCACGATGCCGTGATATTCCGGCCGCGGCTCGGACAGCATCGGATAGCGACCCTCGCGCGACCAGTTGAAGGTGCCGGCATCGACGATC
>Ga0081538_10005780_pt1 | contig 11037 bp, 8 predicted proteins | sample TabmetS5T2R1_FD_71022 | JGI IMG/M metagenome (GOLD analysis project Ga0081538, IMG submission 71022) | Tabebuia heterophylla rhizosphere microbial communities from the University of Puerto Rico - S5T2R1 | ecosystem: Host-associated > Plants > Roots > Rhizosphere ...
TATTGGGAGAAGCATGATGGTCCATAACCAATTGATTTCTTTAATGCCGAGGGTCGGACTCGAACCGACACGGCAGTCGCCCACCGCAGGATTTTAAGTCCTGTGCGTCTACCCATTCCGCCACCCCGGCGCAGTGGATAATCACTAACTCGCCTAAGGTACTGCTGAAGTGTTGCGGCCTTGGTGTCCGTAGAGGTGTCCATTTGCTGTTGTGCTGCTGTCAGCTCGTCCTCATCGGTCGTATTATACCGTTTGAACACGGCCATCGCCTTATGCCTGCTCATCTTCACCGCGGTGAGGGCATTCACACCAGCTCTCCGCATGTCGGTTGATCGAGCGCAATCGGTAGGCTGTGCAACATGTCTAGTAGCTCTCGACCAATGGAGACATAGGGGCTTCTTTCGTTTCCGTGTCAACAGCCTTCAACCGAATGAATCCTGCCTTCAGGCCAGCCCAGCCCCACGTCAGCTTCGAAATCGCTGCTTGCGCATCCCCGCCTCGCACGCACAGAGCGAGATTGGCTTCAAACGGTCAGGTGAGAGTTCCACCATACGCTGAAACTCTTCAGAGGTCAAGACGCGGTGGCGCATGCGCTGTTCGTCAGAAGACTTGATAGCCCTCACGTGAGCTCGATGAGCCCTTTACGTGCGACATTCCACATCTCTTCCAAGCAGGCCAGCTCTCGGTTGACCGTAGTCGATCGTGGAAGGCGCCCCATGATCATGCCACACGCGTCACGCCCCTGGTCTCTCCATTACGGCCGCCCCTCTCCGCCGGCGGACGACTGACGCTGAAGGTAGCTTGCGAAGAATTCTCTGCCCCACCCCAGCAGGATCCTCCGTCCGTCGAAGACGAGCGGGGTAAAATCGGCCTCCGGGGTGGCCCGCGCCCCCTTGGTCAACGCCGTGCGGTAGAGCCAGACCGTGCCCCAGGGGTAACCTTCGATCCGTTGCGGTGGTCCCATGATGTCTAAGACGTATTCCTCAAACAGGTCCACCTGCAGGCGGAGAAGATGACGGTTGTTCCGGTCGATCATGGCCTGAATGCTACGGTCGCTCGGACCGCTTGGCGTGAGAAACTGGTTACACCCCAGGCCGGATGCCGCCACCCACGCCGCCAGGAGCCACCCGATGCCCCCCCAGAACGCTCTCATACCATACCCCCTCGCGGCAGCGCGCGTGCTTGGTGGCGGCCCGTTGTTTGTGCTCAATCACTGACGTACCCCCCGCCGATGTACGGCTGACTGTGCTGCCGATGGGCCTCCCAGTTCTTCATCCACTGTGCCGCCAGATCCGGACAGTGGATGATAGCAGATTCTTTGCCTTTCATGCTGCAGCACACCGTCCATGCTGGGCGACAGCAGCCCTGAGCTCCGGAATCCGGTTCGGTGCTCCATGACGAACAGCGCCTTGTTCCGCTTGCCATACGTGCCACGAAACGACTTCGACACCTGCGACACCCCAGCGTCTGTTAACGGCCAGCATACGCGCATCGTTCTCTCTCCGTGTGTGTAGGTAGTATGGTGCAGGACTTGCTTAATCTGTAAACACCATTACCTCGAGCGTCAGATCGCGCTGGTTAATCCCGAGATCACCGGGCCGCTCGGCAGGGCGCCTCTTCGACAACTTCTGGGGGAACAAGGAACCGTCACACAATTGCATGGCCGATTCCTCCGCAAAGACGGACGCTGGTACCTGGTCCACGACCATCCCGCGGCAGGATGCGATCCCAGAGGTCAGGGCGACGCTGTGCAGTAGGACTTCCAGCGGATCAAACAAGCCGTGAAGCCATAGAGCTGTGCAACGCCTGAGCCTCAATGATCCGGTTTGTTTAAGCATACGCTCGAGCCGAGGCCCGTTTTGCGCCAGCTCAACTTAAGCCTTTGCCACCGTCGACGGTGAGACGTTCGCATGGCTACCCTGTGTCGAGCGATGGATGGGAGGCATGGATAATCTATGAGAGGCTCAGCAATCGACCAGATCGCCGCCTGGGGATGGATAGCCTTCGGCGTTGTTGTGCTGATACTGCTGGCGATCGATCTGCTCGCCCACCGTGGCCAGCGGGCCGGTTCGCGCCGTAACGCCATTATCTGGAGCGCCATCTGGATCGGCGCCGGATTGCTCGTGAACGTGTTCGTCTGGGGGGTCTTCGGCGGGCAGGCGGCTTACGAGTATCTGGCCGCCTACCTGATCGAGAAAAGCTTGAGCCTGGACAATCTCTTCGTCTTCCTCATCGTCTTCCAGAGCCTGGACATCCCGCAGCAGCACCAGCACCGGGTACTGTTCTGGGGCATTTTCGGAGCGCTGGTGTTCCGTGGCCTCTTCATCTTCGTCGGCACGGCGGCGCTCGAACGCTGGGAGTGGATCACCTACGTCTTCGGGGCCATCCTCTTCTACGCCGCCTATCGCACCTTCCGTGAAGACCCAGCCGAGCAGGAAGAGAACAAGACGGTGGCATGGCTCTCGAAACACCTGCCGCTCACCAAGGATGCCCGCGGTAGAGCGTTCATCGCCCGAGAGGACGGGCGGCGGGTGGCCACGCCCCTGCTGGTGGCCCTCATCGCCATCGAGCTGACCGATATTTTATTCGCCATCGACTCAGTGCCTGCGGCCTTCTCGGTCAGCCGTTCGCCGTTCATCGTCTATAGCTCCAACGTCTTCGCCATCCTTGGGTTGCGGGCGCTCTATGTGGTATTGGCCCACACGATCGCCGAGCTCAAATACCTGCACTACGGCCTGGCGGGAGTGCTGGGGTTCGCCGGTGTGAAATTGATCATCGACCAGTGGGTCCACCTGCCACCACTGGTCTCCATCGGCATCATCGTTGCGGTACTCGGCACGGCCGTGTGGGTCAGCCTACGCGAGCGCAGGAGGGAACCGGTCGACGACCGCCACCTGTCGATCTGAGAGCCTTCTGTCGATCGGTGAGATGCCTTTTCGACCCCCTTCTGCAACCCAACCGGGCGGCAGTTAAGGGTCTCCGGTTTGTTGCTCGGCCACCTTGAGCTCGAGGTGCATGCCGCGGGCCTTGTGATCGTCCAGTGGACAGTAGATCGTATACGTTCCGTCCGTGAGATCAGCCTTTAGGGTTCGGGTTTCCCCCGCCTTCAGGCTCGTGTCGAATTTCTTCTCGATGCCCTGACTCTTGATCTCGAAGTTATGTTCCATGGTGCCGGCGTTCGTGACGCTGAAGCTCACCGGACCAGGGGGTACGGTGGTTAGCATCTCGATGCTGAACTCGGTGAGCCTCACTTCCACGATGGGGATGGCGGCTTCGCCGGCTACAAGCGGCCGGGTGGAGGCATCAAAGAGGCTGCTCACGAGCCCCACTAGCAGGAGTCCCAGGCAGGCGATAGCCCGCTGCGGCAGCACATAGGCTTGATGACGAGAGTTGATCGCAAAGCGCTCACGGAACATGTTTGACTCCTTAACGACCCGCGGCGCAGGTATGCGGGCGCACCTCTCCCGAAGCACCGCTCTGCCGCAACAAGACCTCGCCAGGCGCATCTCCCTGGGATGTCCCCAGAGCGCCGCGCTACCAGCCCTCGGGCGCGTCGTGGTGACCCCGACGAGGCCAACAGAATCCACCGCCGCCCACCCGATAGCGGCGGCCGCCGGCTCCCCAGCGGTGGGGCAGCCGTCAGGCTGGGCGACCGGCAGAGATTTCAGCGCCACACAGCGCCGTGCGATGACTAGACGAGCTCCCGGACCTTGTCGGATAGCACAGTCCAGGCGATCTTCGCCCGGTTCGGTTCGCCGCGGGCCAGCGACTCGGCGAACTTCGTCGCCTGGTCCAACGAAACCTTCGCTGGCATGGGCGGCTCAAAGGGATCGACCACCGCTTGCACCACGACCGGACCAGGCGTTGTCAGCGCCCGATCCAGAATGGTGCCGCATTCGGCGGGATCCTCAATGGTGTAACCGGTGCCACCGCAGGCGTGCGCGAAGGCGGCAAAGTCGATGGGATGCAGTTCACAGCCGTATTCCGGATTGCCCAGAAACACCATCTGTTCCCACTTGATTTGCCCCAGGGTGTTGTTCTTGATGACGATAACCTTGATCGGCAGTTGGTACTTCACCGCCGTGGCGAACTCTCCCATGAGCATCGTGAAGCCACCATCGCCGACCATGGCGACAGATTGCCGGTCGGGATAGGCGATCTGGGCCGCGATGGCATAGGGGAGCCCGCACGCCATCGACGCCAACCTGCCCGACACCGAATACATCTGACCCCGCTTGGCTGGGATCTGGCGCGCCCACCATGTCGTGATCGTGCCGGAGTCCGTCGACACGATGGCGGTGTCGGAAAGATGCTTCCCCAATTCCCAGGCCACCACCTGTGGCTTCATCGGCCTGTCCCCTCTCGTGCCCTGCTCTTGCATCAGCCTCCGCCACTCTTGCATCCCGGCCCGGGCCTGTTCCAGGAAACGCCGATCATCATGACGCTGCAGCCAGGGTAACAGGACTTGCAGGGTCTGACGGCTATCGCCCGCCAGCCCGACTTCGACCGGATAACGCAGGCCGATGCGCGTCGGATCGATATCAACCTGCACGGCGCGCGCCTGGCCGGGCTTGGGCAGAAACTCGATGTAGGGGAAAGAGGTCCCGACCATCAGCAGCGTATCGCAATTCTCCATCGCCTCTTGCGATGGCCTGGTACCTAATAGGCCGACCGACCCGGTGGTGTAGGGGCTATCATCGGGTATGGCGGCTTTGCCGAGCAGGGCTTTGATGATCGGCGCCCCGAGCTTCTCGGCGACCTCTTCGAGCTCGTCAGTGGCGCCAAGCGCGCCACGGCCGACGAGGATGGCAACTCTCCGGCCGGCGTTGAGCACTTCGGCCGCACGGTGCACGTCCTCCTCAGCCGGCAAGCCCGCCCTGGCCGCCAAGACCGTCGAGGCTGTAGAGCCGGGGATGTTGCGCTTCGAGCGCTGCTCGACCTCCTGTTCCTGCAGATCGACTGGGAAATTAATGTGGGCGACGCCCCGGTAGCTTAAGGCGGTGCGGCAGGCCAGATTGGCTACCTGCTCAACGTGGGCCGCGCCCATGATGCGGGTATTGTAGACGCTGACATCCATGAAGACCTTGTCGAGGTCGACGTCTTGCTGGGCGTGGGTATCGATGAGATCATGGTAGTGATGACCGGTCAGCGCCAGGACTGGTTGGCCATCGAGTTTGGCGTCGTAGAGGCCGTTGAGCAGATGCAGGCCGCCCGGGCCAGAGGTGGCGAGGCAAACGCCAAGCTTGCCGGTATACTTGGCGTAAGCACAGGCCATGAAAGCGGCCGCTTCCTCGTGCCGTACCTGGATGAAACGGATCTTGTCTTGCCTGGTACGGAGCGCTTCCATGATGCCGTTGATGCCGTCGCCGGGCATCCCGAAAACGACATCAACCCCCCAGTTAGACAGCGTGTCGATCAGGATATCTGACGCCGTATAAGCCATAAGCATAGCCTCCTCTGGCATTCCGGGTATCTCTCAAGCGGCGGGACGTGACCGCCGCGGGCTGTGGATATAATGCTAGCGCTCAGCAGTTGCGGGGCAATTCCGATACCGATGGCGCGCCCCTCCAGGCACGTGGCCGGCCATAGGCCCCCGATGGTCCGCGGCTGACGGCCCCCTCGCACGCGCGCGCCTGATGTGCACTCGTGCACATCTCTCAGGATGAGAAGCACAGCTGTGCCGACGTCTCAAGATGAAAGGGGAGCCCCTGGATCGATGAGCGCTAGGCCGGTTTCTGCATCCACCCTGCGCTGCAGGAACCTCGGCGACTCGACCAGGATCACCTCCAACGTCGGCCGCACATGTGCCTCTATCAGATGGCCGCCGTGAGCCGTGCCGTCGGGCTTGCCGAGGACGACATGGGCATGCACCGTCGGCGCGCCATCTTTTAGGGCAATGTCCCCTATAAGGGAGAGCACTTCGACCTGTTCATTGAGCGGGATGTTTTCGTAGCTCTTCTTCTCCCAGTCGAAAAATCCCAACGTGACATCGCTGAAGGCGCCGATCGCCGTAAAATGACCGGCAGTGAGACTCCGGTCCTTAGCAAAGGCCGCTAACGCCGCCATCACCGCCTCCCCTGTCTCGAAGATGAGCGCGAAGGTCCTCGCCCCGCGAACGACGCTCTCGATGCCCTCCTGGATCACTTTCGCCTTCATAGATAGCTCCTGTCCTGCAGGCTCCACGGTAAGCGATCAACGGCCCACGACACGAGCGGGTGAGGATAAGGACGGTGGGTCCTTTGCCGTCGATGTAGGCCGACGCCTTCTCAATTTGATACCCTCTAGACGCCACTCAGCGCTCAGGTCACCCCCTTGACGTGCCGATGCCCCGGCACTGCTCTCCCGACCTGGCATCCGCGCATGAGCGTTCTATGCGACCCCTACGCCCAACGTCGTTGGGCAAGATCGATGCCTTCCGGGAATCCTCACCAGAGACGCGCGGTTCGCCTCCGGCAGACATCGGCAGCCGCGCGTGCGCGCATCGCTATGCCCAGCGCACCCGCTGCCGGCTCCTGTGGCATAGAAGTGGCTCTTCTATGCGGCAGCTGAGATAGCTCGAGATCTGTCGAAAGGCGGGTGACCTCGCCGTCTTCGGCCCATCACCAATGCTTATACGATCGGCGTGAGAGGTCTGTGGGATGGGAGAAGGGGTCATGGGGCTTTCGCGACGAGGCTTTCTTCAGGCCGCCGGCAGTGCCGCCACCGGCACTGCGCTCGGCGGCTTATTGGGGGTGGGGGCCGACCTCGGTCCAGCCACGGCCCGAGCCCAGGAGCTCAGCATTCAGGAGGCTAAGACCACTCCGAGCGTCTGCCCCTACTGTTCGGTCGGGTGTGCGACGCTTGTGCATACGATCGCTGGCAAGATCGTCAACATCGAGGGCGACCCGCGCAGCCCGGTCAATGAGGGGACGCTCTGCCCCAAAGGCGCCGCCATTTACCAGCTGCACATCAACCCCAACCGTCCGACCCAGGTCCTACACCGGGCTCCAGGCGCTACCGAATGGGAGGTCTGGAACCTGGACCGGGCTATGGACCGCGTCGCCGAGCTGGTGAAGAAGACGCGCGACGAGACGTTTATCGAGCGCCTGCCCGACGGCAAGCTGGTCAACATGACCCCGGCCCTCTTTTCACTGGGCGGCGCCACCCTGGAAAACGAGTGGAATCATATCCAGCAGAAGCTCATGCGCGGCCTCGGGGTAGTCGCCATCGAGAACCAGGCGCGCATCTGACACAGCTCCAGCGTCCCCGGTCTGGGGACGCGGTTCGGGCGCGGGGCGTCCACCATGTATCCGCGGAACACGATCCACTCGGACTGCATCGTGTTCGAAGGCTCTAACATGGCAGAATGCCACCCCGTGGCCTTCCGCTGGCCGATGCAGGCCAAACTCCAGGGGGCCACGCTCATCCATGTCGACCCGCGCTTCACCCGCACCAGCGCCATGTGCGACCTTCACGCGCCCGTCCGGGCCGGGAGCGACATCGCCTTCCTGGGCGGGCTCATTAACTACGTGCTCAACAGCGAACGTTGGAACAGCGACCCCCTCTTCCGCGAGTTCCTGGTCAACTACACGAACACGGCGACCATCATCGCCGAGGACTTCAAGGACACCGAAGACCTGGCTGGCGTCTTCTCCGGCCTCCTCGAATATCGGGAAAAGAGCGAGGCCTGGCCGTATAACGGCTTCGTCAGCGAGTACGACAATGCCTCCTGGCAGGATACCCGTACCCCCATTGGCGAACAGGGGGAGCCCGCGTCGGGCACCACTCAGACCGGGGAGGTGCGGGTCAAGACGGCGCATCCGCAGCCGCCCGGAGTAACGCCCGAGGGCGGCCCGCCGTTCGACGCGCTGGTGCAGTCGCTGCGCAAGCCCCAGGCTGAACGCGATGAGACGCTCCAGCACCCCCATACGGTATTCCAGATCTTGAAGCGTCACTACAGCCGCTACACCCCGGAGATGGTCGAGCAGGCGACCGGGTGCCCAAAGGACATCTTCATCAGGGCGGCCGAGACCATTTTGGCGAACTCCGGCCGCGATCGGACCACCGCCTGGTGCTATGCGGTCGGCTGGACCCAGCACACCTACGGACCACAGATGATCGGCACCTGTGCGCTGCTCCAACTCCTGCTGGGGAACGTGGGCAGGCCCGGCGGTGGCATCATGGCGCTGCGCGGCCACGCCTCCATCCAGGGCTCGACGGACGTGCCCACACTCTACCATAGCATCCACGGCTACATGCCAGCGCCATCGGCCCTGAAGCGACATGAGACGCTGCGCGACTATTTAGCCACGGAGACCAACCCTACCGGCTACTGGGCGAATATGCCCAAGTTCCTGATCTCATACCTGAAGTCGATGTACGGCGCTGCCGCAACGCCGGAGAACGATTTCGGCTACGACTGGCACCCCAAGATCATCGGCGATCACTCCCACCTGCCGATGTTCGTCGCCATGGCCGACGGCAAGGTGAAAGGGATGCTGTGCATCGGCCAGAACCCGGCTACGTCGCTCAATGCGAGCCTGGAGCGCAAAGGCCTACGCCAGCTCGAATGGTTGGTGGTCAAGGATAACTGGATGACCGAGACCGCCACCCACTGGTATACGGCGCCAGAGGTCAAGAACGGCGAGGTCAAGCCGCAAGACATCCAGACCGAGGTCTTTTTCTTTCCCTCCGCCCAAGTCGCCGAGACGGAAGGCAGCTTCACCAACACCGAACGTCTGCTGCAGTGGCACTTCAAGGCGGCTGACCCGCCCGGCGATTGCCGCTCCGACCACTGGTTCACCTATCGGCTCGGCAAACGGCTGCAGAAGCTGTATGCCGACAGCACCCTGCCGCGCGATCAGGGGATCAAGAACCTGGTCTGGGACTATGAGCCGGACCACCCGGAGAGCGTCCCCGGCGAGCCCGACGCGCAGAAGATCTTGAAGGAGATCAACGGCTACGTCAGCGATGACCCAAGCCGCCACCTCGAGGGCCTTGAGGCTTTGAAGGACGATGGCTCCACGACCTGCGCCTCCTGGATCTACTGCGGCGTGTTCCCGGCACCGGCCCGGAACCTCACTGCCCGGAAGGAGCCTCTGCCGCCAGGCTATGAAGGCGCCTACAACAATTGGGGGTATGCCTGGCCGTCGAACCGGCGCGTCATGTACAACCGGGCCTCCGCCGATCTCCAGGGCAGGCCGTGGAGCGAGCGCAAGCGGTGGATCTGGTGGGATGGCGAGCAGTGGACCGGTTACGACGTCCCCGATTTTCCCGTACGCAAGCCTCCCACCGCCCGGGCGGACCCCAACGGGGTGGGGCTTGAGGCGCACTCGGGGGCTGACCCATTCATCATGAAGCCCGACGGCAAGGGTTGGCTGTATGTGCCCACCGGGCTGGTGGACGGTCCGCTCCCCACCCACTACGAGCCCGTGGAATCGCCGGTGCACAACCCACTGTACCCGCAGCAGACCAGCCCGGTGCTCAAGTACTGGCCGCGTGACGACAACCAGCTCGCGGCGGTGGGCGACCCGCGCTACCCGTACATCATCAGCACCTATCGCCTGACCGAGCACTACCTGGCGGGGGCCATGAGCCGCTGGAACCCCTGGCTCACCGAACTGCAGCCCGAACTGTTCATCGAGATCAGCCCGGAGCTCGGCGCCGAGAAAGGGATCGGCAACCTGGATTGGGTACGGGTCAGTACGCCGCGGGGGGAGATCAGGGCCAAAGCCCTCGTCACCCGGCGCCTGCGCCCGTTCCGCATCGGCGGCCAACTCATCCACCACGTGGGCATGCCCTGGCACTGGGGCTGGCAGGGCATCTCGACCGGCGCCGTGGTGAACGAGCTCACCTCCCTGGTGGGAGACCCGAACGTCAGCATCCACGAGGGCAAGGCCTTCGTGTGCAATGTGGAGAAGGCGTGATGGCGGAGCCCATGGGGTTTTACACGGATACCACGGTGTGCATCGGCTGCAAGGCCTGCGAGGTGGCCTGCAAAGAGTGGAACCAGCTCCCGGCCGAGAACGGCGGCGTGCGCGAGCTCAGCGGCGAGAGCTACGACAATACCCGGCGCCTGGACGGCATCCATTGGCGCCACGTGAAGTTCCTCGAGCAGTTCAGCGAGGACCGCAGCGCCGGCCGCTGGTTGATGATGAGCGACGTGTGCAAGCACTGTGCGCAGGCGGGTTGCCTGGAGGTCTGCCCCACCAACGCCATTATCCGCACCGAGTTCGATACGGTCGTCATCCAGTCCGATGTGTGCAACGGCTGCCGCGATTGCATCGGCGCCTGCCCGTTCGGCGTCATCGACATCAATCCGGCTTCGGGCACGGCGCAAAAATGCACTTTGTGCTACGACCGCCTGCAGGCCGGCATGGAGCCCGCGTGCTCCAAGGCTTGCCCGACCGATTCCATCCAGTTCGGCCCTATCCGAGAGCTGCGCCAGCGGGCGCAGCAGCGTGTGCAGCAGCTCCACGAGCGGGGCGAGGCGCGCGCGTACCTGTACGGCGCCGACGAGCAGATCTTGGGGGGACTCAACTCTTTCTATCTCCTGGTCGATGAGCCCGAGGTGTACGGCCTACCGCGCCAGCCACAGCTGCCGACGCGCAACCTGTTCAGCGGCTCACCCTTTTCGACGCTGGGGGCCTTGGTGCTGGGGCTGTTCGGCCTGGTCAGCCTGCGCAAGCGCCGCATGGATGAGATCGCGGAGCAGCGGGGGACGGGCCAGCGACCGCAGGGGGGGAGCGATGTCTGATACGTTCTTCACGGCCCCGCCCCACTGGCGCTGGTTGATCATCGGCTACTTCTTCATCGGCGGCATCGCCGGCGGCAGCTATTTCATCGCGGCGCTGCTGGACCTCTTCGGCGCGCCGAGGGATCGGCCAGTGGCCCGGCTGGGCTACTACGTAGCTCTGGTCGGCATCGTGGCGGGCGCCGCCTTGCTGATCGTGGACTTGCAGCGGCCTGAACGCTTCTGGCACATGCTGATCCAGTCGGAGCGGGGGTGGCCGATGTTCAAGTGGTGGTCGCCGATGTCTGTCGGGTCTTGGGGCATCA
>Ga0081538_10005781_pt1 | contig 11037 bp, 12 predicted proteins | sample TabmetS5T2R1_FD_71022 | JGI IMG/M metagenome (GOLD analysis project Ga0081538, IMG submission 71022) | Tabebuia heterophylla rhizosphere microbial communities from the University of Puerto Rico - S5T2R1 | ecosystem: Host-associated > Plants > Roots > Rhizosphere ...
GCCCTCCTGGAGGCCCGGCCATGCTCATCCCCACCGTCATCGAGACCAGCGATCGTGGCGAACGCGCCTACGACATCTACTCCCGCCTGCTCAGGGACCGCATCGTGTTCCTCGGCGGCGAGCTGGACGAGACGGTGGCCAACCTCATCATCGCCCAGCTGCTGCACCTGGAGGGCGAGGACATGGACCGCCCGGTCAACCTGTACATCAACTCGCCCGGCGGGGACATGACCGCGCTCTTCGCGGTCTACGACGCCATGCAGTTCCTCGGCCCGCCCATCCACACGGTGTGCGTGGGACAGGCCGCGTCGGCCGCGGCCGTCCTCCTGGCGGCGGGTGAGGCCGGCCACCGCTCAGCGCTGCCGAACGCCCGCATCCTGATCCACCAGCCGCATGGAGGCGCCCAGGGTCAGTCGGTCGACATGGAGATCGCCGTCCGGGAGATGGTGATCATGCGGGAGCGGATGATCGACGTGCTCACCGAGCGCACCGGCCAGCCCCGCGAGCGGATCCAGGCCGACATCGACCGCGATTTCATCCTGCGGGGTCAGGACGCCGTGGACTACGGGCTCGTCGACGAGATCATCGAGCGCCGCAAGCCGCGCGCCGTCCCCGCCCTGCGCCCGCCCGAGGTGGCCGCCACCGCCTGACCGGGCAGCGCGGCTCGGAGCGGGCGTCGGGCAGACTGGCCCGATGAACGCCCTGCGCCTGCGCGGCCACGGACTGGACCTGGCCGCGGACGCCTACGGGCCCGACGACGGCCCGCCGGTGCTGCTGTTCCCCGGCGGCGGGCAGACCCGACACTCGTGGGACGGCACCGCCCGGCTGCTCGGGAACAAGGGGTGGCGCGCCACCACACTCGACCTCCGTGGCCACGGCGACAGCGATTGGGCGCCGGACGGTGACTACAGCCTCGACGCCTTCGCGGCCGACGTGCGCGACGTCGCCCGGGCGACCGGCCGCCGGGCCCCGGTGCTGGTGGGTGCCTCGCTCGGCGGGATCAGCTCCCTGATCGCGATCGCGGAGGACGACCGGGCCAGGGATCGACCGGTCGCCAGCGCGCTGGTGCTGGTCGACGTCGCGCCCCGCCTCGAGCCCGAGGGCGTGGCCCGCATCGGCGCCTTCATGCTCGGTCACCTGGACGGGTTCGCCAGCCTCGAGGAGGTCGCCGACGCCGTGGCGGCGTACAACCCCCACCGGCCGCGCCCGTCGGACCTGTCGGGCCTGCGCAAGAACGTCCGCCAGCGTGAGGATGGCCGCTGGTACTGGCACTGGGATCCCCGGTTCATGACGCCGGGGCGCATCGACGAGCCCCGCTCGATCCGCAACGAGGACCGGCTCGAGCGGGCCGCACGGACGCTCACGCTGCCGGTCCTGCTCGTCCGGGGACGCCAGAGCGACGTCCTGTCCGAGGCCGGCGCCCGGAACCTGCAGGCGCTGGTCCCCCACGCCCGGTTCGTCGACGTCGCCGGCGCCGGTCACATGGTCGCGGGTGACCGCAACGACGTGTTCAACGACGCGGTCGTGGCGTTCCTCGAGGAGACGCTCCCGGTCTGACGGGCTCGCCCGATCAAACTGGGTGTAGCTATGCGGTCATACGCCGCACAACTACACCCAATTCGTGTTGCTCAGCTGATGCGCAGCTCGGAGCGGTAGATGCGGCGGGGCGCCAGCTCGACGTCGATGGTCTCGGCGATGCCGGCGAAGACGCGTCCGGCCTCCCCGTCGGGGTCGGACGCCACGATCGGCTTGCCCGCATCCGCGCCGGCGCGGAGCTCGGGCACCAGCGGCACCCGACCGATGAGGGGCACGCCCAGGCGGGACGCCAGCTCCTCGCCGCCGCCGGCGCCGAACAGCTCGTAGCGCTTGCCGTCGTCGCCGGTGAACCACGACATGTTCTCGATGACGCCCTTCACCTCGAGGTTGACCTTCTGCGCCATGAACGCCGCCCGCTGCGCCACCCGCTGGGCGGCGGGCTGCGGGGTGGTCACCACCAGCACCTCGGCGCGGGGCAGGAACTGGGCCAGGCTGATCGAGATGTCGCCCGTGCCCGGCGGGAGATCGACCACCAGGAAGTCGGGCTCGTCCCAGAAGACGTCGGTGAGGAACTGCTCCAGCGCCTTGTGCAGCATCGGCCCCCGCCAGATCACCGGCTGGTCCTCGTGGGCGAAGAAGCCCATCGAGATGCAGCGCACGCCGTGGGACTCCGGCGGCACCAGCATCTGATCGATGACGACCGGGGCGTGCTCCACCCCGAGCATGCGCGGGATCGAGAAGCCCCAGACGTCGGCGTCGACCACCGCCACGGCGTGCCCACGGGCGGCCAGCGCCACCGACAGGTTGGCGGTGACGGAGGACTTGCCGACACCGCCCTTCCCCGAGGCGACGAGCAGCACCCGGGTCTTGCTGCCGGGATCGGCGAAGGGGATCTCGCGGCCCTCGGCGTGGCCGTGCGCCTGGTGCGTGCCGGCGGTGCCGGCCGGATCGCCGTGGAGCCTGGTGCGCAGTGCCGCCCGCTCGTCGTCGGTCATCACGGTGAAGTCGAGGTCGACCACCTCGACGCCGTCGAGCGCGGACACCGCAGTGTCCACCCGACGGGTGATCTCGCTGCGCAGGGGGCAACCCTCGACGGTGAGCGCCACCGTGACGTCGACCCGCGGCCCGTCGACGGCGACGCGCCGGACCATGTCGAGGTCGACGATGCTGCGGTGCAGCTCAGGGTCTTCGACGGGACGAAGGGCGTCGAGGACCTGGGCTTCGGTGACGGGCATCGGTGCGCTCCCGGGATCCGCGGCCGGTGTCGGTCCGACCACTCAGGGGATTACCACTACGGCCATAGGTACAATATCGACGTGACCGCGCCGCCCCACCAGCCGACGATGTCACCGACCGACTTCGCCTCGGTCGTCACCGCCATCACCTCGGCGTTCGGCGATCCCACGCGGCGCGAGATCTACCTGTTCGTCCACGAGCACGACGACGGCACCACCGCCTCCGCCGTGGCCGAGCGCTTCGAGCTGCACCCCAACGTCGCCCGGCACCACCTGGACAAGCTCTGTGCCGGCGGCTACGTCGAGGTGACCGTGGCACGGCACGCCGGCGGAGGGGCCGGCCGGCCGTCGAAGCGCTACCGGGTGGTGGCACCCGCCATCGACCTCGACCTGCCGTTGCGCCACGACGACGTGCTCGTCGAGCTGCTCGGGAGGGCACTGGCGGCGCTCGGGCCGGTGCGGGCCGAGCAGCTGGCGGAGGCCGTGGGCGTCGACTACGGCCGGGCCATGGCCGCCAGCATGTCGCCCGGTTCCGACCGGCACCGGTCGTTCCAGGCGGCACTGCACGCGGTCGCGGACGCGCTCACCGCGCATGGCTTCGCCGCCCATGCCGAGCGCCACGGCGACGAGCTCCGCATCGTGAGCGAGCACTGCCCGTTCGGCGGGGTCGCGATCGAGCACCCTGTGATCTGCGCGGTGGATCGTGGCATGGTACAAGGCATGTTGGAGGCTCTTTACGGCCACCAACTGACAACCGAGACGGCGCTGTCGTTGCCCACCGGCGGTGAGCACTGCGTCACCGCGGTGCAGGGCGACCCTCGTTAGGTTCGGCGGAAGGCAGCCGCCCTTCCTTCCCCTCCCCCCGGGGCGGCTGCCTACCGCCACGCCACGCGGCAACTTTCGGTGGTTCGAGGGGATGCGGCCGCTATAACCAGCGCATGCTCGGGCGCGTGTACCTCGACCACGCCTCGACGTCGCCGCTGCGACCCGAGGCCTACGCCGCGTTCGTGGAGCAGCTCGATCGCGCGGGTGACCCGGCGCGGATCCACGCCGAGGGCCTGGCGGCCCGCGTGACGGTGGAGGAGGCCCGCCACCGAGTGGCCGAGCTGATCGGTGCCCGCTCGCGGGAGGTTGTGTTCACGGGCGGGGCGACCGAGGCCATCGCCACCGCGTGCTGGGGCGCCGCCGCCCGGGGCGGGCATCAGGTGGTCCCGGCGGTCGAGCACTCGGCCGTGCGCCTGGCCGCAGGGCGCCACGGCGAGGTCACGCAGGTGCAGGTCGACCCCCAGGGGCGGGTGGCCGCCCAGGACGTGGCGAGCGCCGTGCGCCCCGACACCGCACTGGTGCACGTCCAGTGGGGCAATCACGAGGTGGGCACCGTGCAGCCGGTCGCCGAGGTGGTGGCCGCCTGCCGCGAGCGGGGGGTGCTGGTCCACGTCGACGCGGCCCAGGCCGTGGGACATGTCGATGTCGACTTCCGGGCGCTGGGCGCCGACCTGATGTCCATCAGCGCCCACAAGTTCGGCGGGCCGACGGGCGTAGGTGCCCTGGTGGTTCGCCAGGGGCTCCGGCTGCCGCCCCTCCTGGTCGGCGGCGACCAGGAGCGGGCCCGCCGGGCCGGGCTGGAGAACGTGGCGGCGATCGCCGGCCTCGGTGCACTGTGTGGCGCGCTGTCCGGTGGCGCCGTGACGGCGGACGGGGCCGAGCAACGCCGGCTGACCCAACGGATCCTCGACGGCGTGGCGGACCGCGCGCTCGGGCTGACGGTGTACGGCGACCCCGTCGACAGGGTGCCGCACATCGTGTGCTTCGGGGTCGAGGGCGTCGAGCCACAAGCGGTGCTGCTCGGGCTCGACCGGGCGGGCATCGCCGCCCACTCCGGCAGCGCCTGCTCATCGGAGGCACTGGGACCGTCGCCGGTGCTCGAGGCCATGGGGGTGGACGCGCACCACAGCCTGCGCTTGTCGGTGGGGTGGTCGACCACCGACGCCGACATCGACCGCGTGCTGGCGGCGCTACCTACCGTTCTCGCGGACCTGCGGGCCCTCGCTCGGACACAATGAGGGCGATGTCCAGGGGCAGGCGATGAAGCTCTACGTGATCCGCCACGGCCACGCCGGCAGCAAGGCGGCCTGGGACGGCCCGGACGACGAACGGCCGCTGAGCCGCCGCGGCCACAAGCAGGCCGCGGGCATCGCCGATCATCTGGGCGGCGTCGGGCTGTCGCGGCTTGTCAGCAGCCCGACGCTCCGCTGCGTGCAGACGCTGGAGCCGTTGGCGGACCAGCTCGGCCTGCGGGTCGACGCCGACGACCGGCTGCTCGAGGGCGCCGACGGCGACCAGGCGCTGGCGCTCGCGGCGGAGCTCGGCAAGGAGCGCATGGCTGCGGCCATCTGCAGCCATGGCGACGTGATCCCCGACATGCTGCGGATCCTCAAGGCCGGCACGACCCGCTTCAGGGACCCGTTCATGTGGCCCAAGGGGTCGATCTGGGTGCTGACCGGGGACGGCGGCGGCTGGAGCAAGGCTCGCTACATCCCGCCCGTCGACGCCGTCGCGCCCACGCACCGCTGACGGCCCGCCGGCGGCGACCGCCACGGCTCGACGGGTGGCCGGTGGGATCGCGAGGGCATCGGTTCCCCCGACCCGCCGCCGTGCCCTTGGGACCCGAGGCAATGGGTTCCGCTGCTCCGAGGACGAGGTCATAGGTTCCAACACCGGAACCCATTGCCTCAGCCTCGGCAGCCCGGAACTCATTGCCTCGGGAAGCCGGTGGAGCGCCCGGAACCCATTGCCTCGGGAACCCGGTGGAGTGCCCCGGAACCATTGCCTCGGGAACCCGGTGGAGCGCCCGGACCCATTTCTCGGGACCCAGATGCGGCCGGACGGGATGGGGTTAGGGGGCAGGAGCCGGGGTGGTGGTCGACGTCGAGGCCGCGGCCTGCAGCGCCTCGATCTGTGATCGCAGGTCGTCGGCCTGGGCGGCGAGGTCGGGGGGCGGATCCAGCGCGTCGAACCGATCGAGCTCCTGGAGCGCCGAGTCGTAGCGGCCGGCGATGGCGAACGCACCCGCCAGGAAGTAGTGCGTGTCCGGGTAGTCGGGGTCGGCCTCGGCGGCGTCGATCAGGGTGACGACACCCTCCATGTCGCCGTTGCCGATCTGGGCCCGACCCTTGTAGGCCATGGCCTCGACGTTGTCCGGCTGGTCGGCGAGCACCGCGTCGTAGATCTCGATGGCGTCGTCGTAGCGCTCCTGCTGGAGTGCCAGGCGGGCGTTGTCGAGCTGCGTGCGCGTCGACTCCCGGATGTCGCCGGTGAGCGCGTCGCCGGCCTCGCGGCGCCCCGAGAAGCGGGCGACCAGCACGCCCGCCACCACCGCGAACGCCACCACGCCCGCGAGCACGGCCATCGTGCGCGGCCACGACCGGCGGGGGCGGGCGGAGGCGACCCGCGCGTGGTGGGCCTCGATCGCCCGGATGCTGCGGGCGGCACGGGCGGTGTAGTCGTCCTTGAGGGATGCGTAGTCGTGGTCGTCGACGTCGCCGGCGTCGTGCTCGCGCTCCAGGTCCTCGAGCGAACGCAGCAGGAAGTCGCGCTGCTCCTCCAGCGCCGCCAGCGTGTCCGGATCGAGCGGCCGGGTGCCGTCGACCGCGGTCACGGGTCCTCCCCGCCTGCGCGGGTCGATGGGGCGAGGGCCTGGTCGACCAGGGCGCGGTCGGCGTCGCTGGCGTGGACGGCGGCCATCCCCCGCCACCGCCAGAACACGTAGGTCACCCCGGCGAGCGCCAGCACCAGGGCTACGACCGGCAGGACCCACACCAGGCCGCCCACGCCGGAACTGTCGGGCGTGAGCAGGATCGACTCACCCCACGTGGCAACCAACTCGTCGCGGATGGCGTCGTCGCTGGCGCCCTGGTCGATCCGCTCGGCGATCAGCGTCCGGATGCCGCGGGACGCGGCGGCGTCGGACTCGGCGACCGACTGGCCGTCGCACGCGGGGCACGCCACGGTCTCGGCCAGGCTGCGGGCGCGCTCCTCGGGCGTGCGCGGGCCCCCGTCGTCGGCCACGCCGATCGCCAGCGCCGCCACCAGCACTGCGGCCATGGCCAGCCAGCCGAGCAGGCGCGTGCGCGTCACGGCGCCCCCCGATCGGCCGCCGCTTGCTCGATCTGGTCGATGGCGCGGTCCAGCCCGTCCCGGGTGACCCCGCCGGTGAACTTGGCCGCCACCCGGCCGTTGGGCGTCACCAGGTAGCTCTCCGGCACCTTGGGGGTGCCAAAGGCGCTAGCGATCAACCCGTCGCCGTCGAGCACCACCGGCCAGTCGCCGCCGTTGCGGTCGAAGAACTCGCGGGCGCTGGCCGGGTCGTCGTCGAACAGGACGCTCACCAGCACGGCGTCGCCGGAACGGGCGTGCGCCCGGTTGAACGCGTCGAGCTCGGGGTGCTCGATCCGGCAGGGCACACACCAGGTGGCGAAGAAGTTGACCACCGCCCAACGGCCCTGGTGGTCGTCGATGTCGAAGTTGCCGCCGGCGAGGGTCTCGCCCGCCAGCGGGGGCACCACCTTGCCGATCAGCGGTGAGTCGCGTCGCCGGTCGGTGGCCGGCTCGCGGGTGGCCAGCACGGCCACGAACCCGATCGCCAGCACGGCGACCACGGCCGAGACGATCAGCCCCGTCCGCCGGCGGGGCGGTGCCTCGGCGACGTCGTCGCCGGGATCGGGTGTCGCCGACTCGGGCGTGACCGGGGAGGTCACGTGGGCACCTCGACCGGTTCTTCGTCGGTGCTGCCGACCCGTCCGTCCCCGTTGGCCGGCGCCAGGAGCGGCGCTCCGGTCGCCTGGCGCGGCGGCTCCGACACGGGGGCGGTCGGGCTGCGGCGGCGGCCGGGGAACGCTGCCAGCACCGTGCCGACGAGCATCACGGCGCCACCGATCCAGAGCCAAAGCACCAGTGGCTGCACGACCACACGCAGAACGATGCGGCCGGCGTTGTCGTCGTCGGGCACCTGCAGCAGCGCCAGGTAGACGTCGCGTGCCGGCGAGGTGGCGACCGCAGGGGTGCCCACTGCCGTCTCGCCCTCGCCGAAGCGATTGATGGCCGGCTCGTAGACGTGCCCGTCGACGCTGACGCGGGCGCGGATCGACGTCTTGTTGGACTGCTCGACCGTGCGCGGACCCACGTACATGACCTCGTGGCCGGCGACGGTGGCGCTGTCGTCGACGTCCAACGTCAGCTCGCGCTCGGTGTCGTAACTGCTGGAAGCCGCCAGGGCGACGGCGATCAGCACCACGCCGAGGTGCACGATCATCCCCCCGTTGGTGCGGCCGACGACGCCGCGCCAGCCCTGCCGGCGCGACGCCAGCACCAGCTGCCGCAGGGCCGACCCGGCCGCAAATCCGCCCAGCCCGAACGCCAGCAGCGGGGCGAGACCGTGAGCGCCCACCAGCACGGCCACGACCACGGTCGCCGTCCCCACCCACCCCGGCCAGAACAGCCGCTGCGCCAGCAGCTCGCCCGACGCCTTGCGCCACGGCAGCACCGGGGCCACGGCCATCAAGAACAGCAAGGTGATCCCGATCGGGACGGTCATGCGCTCGAAGTACGGGGCCCCGACCGACAGCTGATCGCCGTTGAGCGCCTCGACGATGAGCGGGAAGACGGTGCCGAGCAGGACCACGAAGGCGAACCCCGCGAACAGCACGTTGTTGGCCAGGAAAGCGCCCTCGCGCGACAGCGGCGAATCGATCCGGCCCGGCGCCCGGAGTCGGTCGCCACGCCAGCCGATCAGCCCCAGCGTCACGGCCACGATCAGCCCGAAGAACGACAGGAGCCACACGCCGATGTCGCTCTCGGTGAACGAGTGCACGGACGCGATCACGCCCGAGCGCGTGAGGAACGTCGCCAGGATGGTGAGGCTGAACGTGGCGCACAGCAGCGACAGGTTCCAGACCCGGAGCATCCCGCGGCGCTCCTGCACCATCACCGAGTGGAGGTAGGCGGTGCCGGTCAGCCACGGGAGCAGCACTGCGTTCTCGACCGGGTCCCAACCCCAGTAGCCGCCCCAGTTGAGCACCTCGTAGCTCCACCAGGCCCCGAGGACGATGCCGACGGTGAGGAAGCCCCAGGCGAACAGGGTCCAGCGGCGGGTCTCCAGCAGCCAGCCCTCACCCACCCTGCCCGTGGCCAGCGCCGCCACCGCGAAGGCGAACGGCACCGTGAACCCGACGATCCCCAGGTAGAGCATCGGCGGGTGGAACGCCATCAGCGGGTGGTTCTGCAGCAGCGGGTTGGGGCCGGGGCCGTCGAAGCCGGGGGGCGGATCGAAGCTGTGGAACGGGTTGGCGGGGAACAGCAGCAGCAAGAAGAAGAACGAGCTCACCACCAGCATGGTCAGCAGCGCCCACCCCACCAGGGGGTCGCCGAGGCGGCGGCGGAACTTGTGGACGACCAGCGCGATGTAGCCGGTGAGCACCAGGACCCACAGCAGCAGCGATCCCTCGAGCGCGGCCCAGAGCGTGGCCACGTTGTAGAGCGCCGGGGTCTTGTGGCTGCCGGTGTCGGCCACGTACTGGACGGTGAAGTCGCGCGTGATGAGCGCCCGCTCCATCGCCACCACCGCGACCACGGCCCCGAGCAGCGCCAGCAGCGCGTACGACCGGCCGACGGCGATCAGGTGCAGGCGGCGCTGGCGCAGCGCCACCGCCAGCGTGGCCACACCGCCCAGCGAGGCCGCCACGCCCAGGATGACGCCCCCCTGCCCGAGGGCGGCGTTCACGGCGTGTCGGCCTCCGAGTCGTCGGCCCGCGCCGACCCGCCCTGCTCGGCCTCACGCATCCGCTGGCGGTAGTCGGCCTCGGACTCGTAGGTGGCGTCGTGGCGGATCATGATGCGGTCGCTGTCGAACACGTCGCCCGAGCGGTCCCAGTGACCCTCCAGGACAACGGGGATGCCCGGGCGGAACAGCTCCGGAGGGCTACCGACGTGGCGCACGTCGACCGCCGCGCCGTTGAACACCACCGCGAAGCTGACCACCCCATCCGCCTCCGTCGGCTCGCCGGTCACCGTTCCCTGGAGCCGGAAGCGCTCGGTGCCGAGGCTCTCCCGCTGGGCCACCGCCTCGTCGGCGTTGCGGAAGTAGAGGGTGGAGTCCGAGAGCCCCTTGAACACCAGGACGCCGAGCGCCACCAGGACGATTCCCAGCACGACCAGCGGCACCCAGCGACGACGGCGGCGACCCGAACCGGGCCGGGCGCGGGTGGCGACGGCACCACTACCGGCGTCGGACCCGGAGTCGTCGAACGTGCGGGGCGTCAGCTCCACCGGCGCTCCTCGGGCGGCACCTGCCGCGACAGGGTGCGGCCCCGCCGCAGCACCCACGCGGCGTACGCGCCGATGAGGGCCGCCGCGCCGCCCCACCCGGCGGCGATGTAGCCAGCGTGGGTCATGGCCATCATGCCGGCCGGCCCTCCTGCGCCTCGGCGGCGTGCCCCGCCTCTGCCCGCCGCTCGGCCAGGGCGAGGTCGAGGTCCAACCGTTCGGACTGGTACTCGAGCCATGCGACCCGGAAGCGGTGAACCAGCAACCACGTGAACACCAGGCCGACGGCGAGGAACCCGACCATGAGCGCCACCAGCATCTGACCCTCGATGGTGGGATCCAGCTTGACCAGCGTGGACCGCTGGTGCAGCGACCGCCACCACTCGACCGACCGGTTGACGATGATCACGTTGGGGACCAGCAGCAGGCCCAGCACCGCAGCCCGGCTCGAACGGGCGGTGGGATCGACGTCGAGCCGCCGGAGCGCCAGGTAGCCGACCAGCAGGGCGGTGAGGAGGGCAGTGGAGGTCAGGCGGGCATCCCACGTCCAGTAGGTGCCCCACGTGGGGCGGCCCCACAACGAGCCGGTCCCCAAGGTGATGGCGGCGAACAGGAGGGAGATCTCGGCGCTGGCGCCGGCCAGGGCGTCCCAGCCGGGCGTCCGCCGCCGCAGCCACATGGCCGAGGCGACGGTGGTGATGAAGCAGCCCGTGTAGAGGAAGCTGGCGGCCGGCACGTGGATGTACATGAGCCGCACCGAATCGGCCATCTCGGCGTCGGCAGGGCTCCACACCAGGCCGTAGAGGACCAACAGCACGACGCTTCCCAGCGCCAGCGCACCGAGGACCCGGCTGGCCCGCGATCCGGTGTGACCCGGCGCCGACCGACCGTCCGTGGCCGCGGAGGCGTCGCCGGCGCCGGAGGCCGCATCGGTAGAGGGCGACGC
>Ga0081538_10005782_pt1 | contig 11035 bp, 9 predicted proteins | sample TabmetS5T2R1_FD_71022 | JGI IMG/M metagenome (GOLD analysis project Ga0081538, IMG submission 71022) | Tabebuia heterophylla rhizosphere microbial communities from the University of Puerto Rico - S5T2R1 | ecosystem: Host-associated > Plants > Roots > Rhizosphere ...
GGGCCTCGAGGAGGTGCTTGGCGACAACCACCGAGTCGCCGCCGTCCGCGCCGACGTCGCCCAACGCGCCGGCGACCTCGACCTCGCCCGGGCCGCGTATCGCGTCGCGATCGACCTCTGCCCGAACGACGTCGAACGGACGCATCTGCGCGCCCGGCTCGATGGGCTGAACGCTTCGGGGCCTGATCGAGCCCGCGGAGTGGTGGGAAACTAGCGCTCCGGCGGGGGTGGCTACCTGGCAGTTCTTCCGGGCCTGCGCGCCAGCGGTGAACAGGTCAGTCGACCTGCTTGAGGCGGATGCGGTCGTCGTCGTCGGCACTGTCGAGCGTGTGGCGCATTCGGGCGCCGACCATCGACGTCGCACGACAGCGGCTGGCCGCGACCACGAACGAGGACTTCACGCCGATTGGCCCGTCGCGTCGGCCACGACCGCCATGCTCGAGATCACCCGAGCGGTCCGCGGGCGAACGCCAAAGGCGTGCGCTGCGCGATGGTTGCCCTTGAGGACACGGGTCCTCGGGACCTCGGCGATCGTCGTAGGTGCGTGGGATCTGTTGCGTCGGGCGAAGTCTGCCCGGTTGCTGGGGCCCAGTGCCGGGCGCTTGTCCGACCGCGACGCCGTGTGACCGCTGGATCGTGCGATCGGTGGGCGCGGTTTCTTGGTCGATCTGTCGATTCTCGTCCCTCTCGCGCGTCACGTGGATGGAGGCAACCCTCGCTCGCCGGTCAGCAGGGACAGAGGCAGGAGGCCAAAGATGTCCGCATCGAACCTGACGAGTGTGGTCGGCGTGCTGCCGGTCGTCGACCACGCGGGTGCCGTGGCGTGGTACCAGAAGTGGATCGGGCGTGCCCCCGACGTCGAGCCCACGGACGGCGTCGCCGAATGGCAGGTCGCGGAGAATGCCTGGATCCAGGTGTCGGCTGATCCCACGACCGCAGGCAAATCGACGGTCGTCGTCGGCGTCGTCGACATCGACACCCAACGCGCCGATTGCGCCGCCGCGGGCGTCACCGTCGGCGACGTCGACGACTACGGCTTCATCAAGACGGCGGAAGCCATCGACCCGGCAGGCAACAAAATCCTCTTCATCCAAGAGATGGAGATGCAGGAGGGGTGACCAGCAAGCTGCAGCGGTCATCACAGGTAGGCACCGCGACGGGTCCGTGGCGATCTGCCAGACTTGCTGCATGGGGGCGGGTGGACCGACCCTTCGGATCTTGGGGTCGTTGGAGCTGCTGGGGCCGGCGGGGCCGGTGCGGCTCGGCGCGGCCAAGGAGCGCTGCCTGCTCGCGGTACTTGCGCTGCACCCTGGCGAAGCGGTCAGCCAGGACCGGTTGGCCGAGGCGCTGTGGGGTGAGCGTGCGCCACGTTCCGCCGCGAACGCGCTGCAGAACTACGTCCTTCGGCTGCGGCGCGCCCTGAGGGCGACCGAAGGGGTGCAGATCCTCACCGACCCCGTGGGGTACCGGCTGCAGGCGCCGGTCGACGTGGTGGACGCGCGCGTGGCCGAGCGGCTGATCGCCGAGGGCCGCCAGGCCGCGGACGCTGGGGACCCGGCGACCGCGGCGCGGCTGCTGAGGGAGGCGCTGGCGCTGTGGCGCGGGCGGGCACTGGCGGAGTTCGCCGACCAGCCGTTCGCGCAGGCGGAGGCCAGCCGCTTGGAGGAACTGCGCGAGGCCGCGCGCGAGGACCTCGCTGACGCCGACCTGGCGCTGGGCCGCCATCACGACCTGGTCGGGGAGCTGGAGGTCATGGTCGCCAGCCACCCGCTGCGCGAGCGCCGCTGGGCCCAGCTGCTGCTGGCGCGCTATCGGGATGGCCGGCAGGCCGAGGCGCTGGAGGGGTTTCGCGCCCTGCGGCGCACGCTGCACGAGGAGCTGGGCGTCGACCCCGGACGCGACCTGCAGGACCTCCACGACTGGATCCTCCATCAGGATCCCGCCCTCGCGTGGCGGCCACCCGAACCGGCGCCGGCTTCGGCGGCCGCCCCGTGGTACGGCCGCGACGAGGAGCTGCGCAGGCTGCTGGGCGTCTACGACACCGCCGCGGCCGGCGGGGGCGGGGTCGTGACGGTCGTAGGCGAGCCGGGGATCGGCAAGACCCGGCTGCTGCAGGAGCTCGCCTCATCCGCCCGTCGGCGCGGTGGGCTGGTGCTGTCGGGGCGCTGCCTGGAAGGCGGGTGGGTGCCGCCCTACCAGGCGTTCGTGGAGGCCATCACCGGGTACGCGGCCCAGGCCGGCGCCACCAGGCTGCGGGCCGACCTCGGCCCGGCCGCCGGCCCGCTCGCCCAGCTGGTCCCGGCGCTGCGCGAGCGGCTGCACGACCTTCCGACCGCCGCGCCGCTGCAGCCTGACGAGGAGCGGCTGCGCCTGCTGGACGCGGTGGCACGGTTCTTTGCCGGTCTGGCCGCGCACGGGCCGGTCGTGCTGGTGCTGGACGACCTGCACTGGGCCGACGCCAGCACCCTGGAGACGCTGCGCCACGTCGCGCGCGTGGCGGTGCGGCAGCGGCTGCTGCTGGTTGGGGCCTACCGCAGCGACGAGGTCGGTCCGGACCTGGTGGACGCCCTCGGCGCTCTGCGTGCGGAGGCCCAGGTGACCGCTGTGCACCTCCGGGGTCTGGCCGCCGACGCGCTCGGGCGCTTGCTCGGCGCGCTGGCGGACGCGCCGGTGTCGGCGGCGCTTGCTGGCGCGATCCAGCAAGAGACCCGCGGGAATCCGTTCTTTGCCCGCGAGGTGCTCCGCCATTTGTTGGAGACGCAGGCGCTGCGGGTGGACGCCGACGGGGCGCTGCAGGCCGACGTGCCGCTGGAGGTCGTCCCCGAGGGGCTGCGGGACGTGCTGTCCCGCCGGCGGTCGCGTTTGTCGCCAGAGGCCAACCGGTTCCTGGATACCGCCGCCGGCTTCGAGGGGCCGTTCCCGTTCGCGGTCGTGGCGGAGGTCGCGGAGCTGGAGGATGCCGCCGCGCTGGCGGCGCTGGACGAGCTGCTCCGGGCCGGGCTGGTCGAGTCCGACGTGGCGCCGGAGCGCTACCAGTTCGGCCATGCGCTCATCCGGCATGCGGTCTACGCCGCCCTCAACCCCTCGCGGAAGGTGCGGCTGCACCGCCGGCTCGCCCACGCGCTGCAGGCCGCCGGGGTGGTCCCCCCCGCGCGGGTCGCTGCCGGCGAGGTGGCCGCGCAGTACCAGCGCAGCGCGGTCCTGCCCGGCGCCGAGGCCGGGGTCGCGCCTGCGCTGGAGGCTGCCGAGCAGGCGCAGGCAGCCAGCGCATACGGCGAGGCCGCCTCCTTCCTCACGGTGGCGTGCGAGCTGGCGCCACCGGGGGACGTGCGCCTTCCCCGGCTGCGGGCCCAGCTGGGGCTGGCGCTGGCTTGGGCGTTGCGCCTTGACGAGGCGGTCAAGGTGGCTCGCGAGGCGGCCGACGAGCTGGCCGCCGTCGAGGGTGGCCAGGCGGCCGCCGGCTACCTCGCCGAGGTCGCCTCGGCGTTCACCAATGCCGACAGCGCGGGACATGCCTGGCAGCTGGCGCCGCAGGGACTCGCCTATGCCGACGAGCGCCACGACGCGGTCCGGGCCTCGTTGACGCTGCTGGAGCTGGATCGGCGCGACGCGGCCGACCCCGAGTACCCAGGGATCGTCCCGGACCTGCCCGAGCGCCGTGAGGCGCTGCGGATCCTCCACCGCGCCGGGGCCCTGACCGGGCGCGTCGACCTGCTCCGCTATGCGGTCGCGGCGATCTACGGCACGCGCCAGCGCATTCCCCCCGAGGTGGCCGAGGACTCCACGGTGCGGCTGTTCCTCCTTGGCGATTACGCGGGCGCCCTGCCGCGCTTTGCCGCCGAGGCGGCCGAGGCGCACGCCCACGGCCGGCTCGCCCGTGAGGCCTACTGCCACGGTTGCCTGGCCCGCTGCCACATCGCTCTCGGCCAGCTGGAGGCCGGCCGCGCCGTGCTCGCGGAGTGCCATGCCGTGGCCGATCGCATCGCGGCAGGGCCGTGGGGCTGGCAGCGGGTCCACGCGATCGCCGGCACCGACGATGCGCTCGTGCTGGCGACCGACGAAGGCTGGGAGGACCTGCTGAGCTTGGTGGTGGAGTTCTCCGGGACACGGGGCCAGATCGTGCCATGGGCGCAGTCCGGCTTCGACGGGGTCATGGCGAGAACCCAGGCGCGACTCGGCCGGCCCGATCGGGCGCTGCAGCTGCTCACCGCGGTCCTGCCGGCGCTGCAGCGGGGCGCCCCCTGGGATTGGACCTTCCTGCGGACCGCTTGCGACGCCGCCGAGACCCTATGGCTGCTGGATCGGCGCGACCATCTACCCGTGCTCGAGGCGGCGCTGCGGGACAAGGTGCTCCCGGGCGACTTCCGGTTCCCGATGATGGACGCGCGGCTGGCCCTCGCCCGGCTGTGTGCCCTCGACGGCCGCCACGACGAGGCGAGCCAGTGGTTCGCCAAGGCCCGCACGGTGATGGACGCCCAGGGGGCGCGGCCGCTGCGCGCGATCGTGGACTTCGACGAGGGGCTGATGCACCGGCGGGCCGGACGCCGCGACGCCGCCCGGCCGCTGCTGGACGCGGCGGTCGACCAGTTCGCGCGGCTAGGGATGACAGGCTGGCTGCGCCGCGCCGACGTGGTCGGCGCGGGGCGCTAGCAGCGTCCAGCCACGGCCATGCCCCAGCTCAGGGCGTCAGGATCGCGCGGCCGCGAACCCGGCCCTGCTCGAGGTCGGCGATCGCGTCGCCGGCGACCTCGAGCGGGTAGGGGGCGGTGCGCACGGTGACCTGCCCGGCGGTGGCGAGCCGGAGTAGCGCCGCCAGGTCGTCGGCGGTGCCGACGGCGTTGCCGACAATCTCCAGCTCGCCGAGGACCAGCTGGAGGGTCGGGATCGACAGCGTCCCGCCGTAGCCGACCACGTAGTAGTGGCCGCCGGTGGCGAGCATGCCGAGCGCGTCCTGGACCGCGGTGCCCTCAGCGACAAAGTCGAGCACCACCTCGGCGCCTGCCCCGCCGGTGAGCTGGCGTACGCGGTCGATGTGCCGTCCATCGGCCTCGACACGGTGGTGCGCCCCGCACTGCCCGGCGAGGTTCAGTGCCTCCGGGTTGCGGTCGACGGCGATGATCTCGGCCGGGGTCAGCGCGCTGAGGCACTGGATGCCGATGTGGCCCAGCCCGCCCGCGCCGATTACCACGGCCCTGCCGCCCGGCTCCAGGACCGGCACCGTCTTGCGGACCGCGTGGTAGGCGGCCAGGCCCGCGTCGGCCAGCGCTGCCACGTCGACCGGCTCGACGCAGGGGTCGAGTGGCAGCACCGCACGTTCGGACGTCTTGACCAGCTCCGCGAACCCGCCGTCCCGGGTGAGCCCCGGGAAGTTCAGGCCCTTCGCGCAGGCCATGTCCTGGCCGGCACGGCAGGCCTTGCACAGCCCGCAGCTGATGTTGGGATGGCAGATCACGGTGTCCCCGACGGCGACGTGCTCGACCGCCGAACCCACCGCGTGCACCCACCCGGCCGTCTCGTGCCCCAGCGTCAGCGGCAGGTCGACGGCGACGGCGCCGGCGAACCAGCCGTCACGGATGTGCAGGTCCGTGCGGCACAGTCCGGCCCCACCCACCCGAACGATCACGTCGGACGGTCCGGTGATCTCCGGCTCGGCCACGGTGTCGACGGTCGGGGCCGCCTTGTAGGCGTGCAGCCTGACGGCCTTTATCGCAGCTCCTCTCCTTCGGCGTGGAGGGAGCGTGGCCTGCCCTGGTCTCGGCCTGGTCGCGCGACGGTAGCGCCGAGCGACACTCAGGGACCGCATGAGCGCCCGCAGCGGTCGGTCGCGCGACCCGGACGTTGAGCGACCGTTGAGCGCCGCGGGACCGCCGCACCGCATCGTCAGGCAATCAATGAGGATCGGAGGAGGGTTGATGCTGATGCTGATGAAACAAGCGGCGCAGAACCCACGCCAACACCGCAGAACTGAGGAACAGACGTGACCAACCAGGCGCAGATCCAGGCAGCTGCCGAGAGCAGCAGGTCGTCAGCTGTAGATCGAAGGTCTGGGGTTACAACATCCCAGCTGGAGCAAACCGGCATGCCGCACCGCCGGAGCCGGCTCGGCTTGCGCCACCGGTGGTCGGCCGCCGCCTGGGTGCTGGTGGCTCGGGGTCAGACCGGGGACCAGAGTGGGGTATTGGGGCTGTTGAATCGGGTGCTTGCCACCGCCCGCACCCTGGAGACGGCCGCGACCGCCGAGGGGATCCGGACACTGCAAGCCGCCCAGGCCGCAGGGCCGCCGGTGGGGATGGGCCCGGAGGCCGCCGCGCCCGAGGTGGCCGGGAACCTGTTCCGCCGGGAGGGCGAGTACTGGACCATCGTCTTCGACGGTTCGGTGGTCCGCCTGCGCGACGCCAAGGGGCTGCGCCACCTGGCCCGGCTGCTGGCCCATCCCGGCCGGGAGTTCCACGCCCTCGACCTGGAGGCGGCCCAGGGCGAGCCAGCCCCGGCGGCGCCCGCAGGGCCACGGGGTCGGGCCCGGGATGGCGAGCTGACCGTCCGCCCAGACCTGGGGGATGCCGGGGCGCTGCTGGACGCCCAGGCCAAGGCCGCCTACCAGGCGCGGCTGGTCGAGCTCCGCGCGGAGCTGGCAGAGGCCGAGGACTTCGGCGACCCGGTGCGGGCCAGCCGGGCCCGCCAGGAGCTGGAGTTCCTGGTGGGGGAGCTGGCCCGGGCGGTGGGGCTGGGCGGCCGGGACCGCCGGGCGGCCGCCCACGCCGAGCGGGCCCGGCTGAACGCGACCAGGGCGATCCGGGCGGCGATGGCCAACCTGGGCCGCCAGCATCCCGGGCTGGGCCGGCATCTGGCCGCCACCATCCGGACGGGCCGCTACTGCTCCTACACCCCGGATCCGCGCGCCCCGATCGCCTGGGAGCTCTGACCAGGGAGGTCGTTCGGCGGCCGATGAACCGACGTGCACCCCAGTTGAACGCCCAGCGGACGCGGGACCTGAAGGAAGGGAGCCGTAGTGCACGGCCGACGAGGCGGTTCCTGTCCACCTCTTTGGCACCCTGGGGCGTGACCCATGGCGTTCCTAAGGCTCCTGCCCGCTCAAGGAGGCCATCGTCACAACCTGTCGCTGAACAGAGGACGCCATGATGATGCAACACCGGCACAAGCCGGGCAGCTTCGATCCCGGCCACTGCCGCGGCTGCGCCCACGACGCCGACCTGCTGGACCACTACTGGCAGGTGCAACGCGAGGAGCAGGCCTTCAGGGAGGCCCACCGATGGGCCCGCCGGGCCGACCGGCATGCCAGATGGGCGCTGTGGTCCTCCGGCATCGGGATCTTGCTGGCCGTGGTTGCGCTCCTCACAGGCTGATCCACCGTGGACGCCGATGCATGATGGAGCCAGTGGTACACGACGACATCCGCCTTGCCCTGGACCTGGTCGAACAAGGAGTACCGATGCCCTTGAGCAGCTACCCGGTCCGCGCAAGGCCGCCCGGTTCAACGCCCCCGACGGCAACACCCTCCCGGTCGAGGAACAGCGCACCCCGCAAGCACGCCAAACAGCCCTTGATCCAGAGCGGCGCGGACATCCTCCGCAACAACACCGAAGCGGAGCCCACCGGCAAGAAGCTGCACCTGCTCCCGCCGTCCGTCGCCTGATGATGCTGCCCCGACCCATGGTGGCAGGACCCACGCGGCGGGGGGACGCGCGCTTCACCCAGACACTGTCGTGGCCAGGTATGCGCTCGGAGTACTCCCGGCTGCCACCCCATGACGACCTCGACGACGTCACCGTGACCAAGCCCAACCAGATCGGTGTCTCGTTCTCCCAGCATCGTCGAGTGGTCGTCCAACGCCAGGGCCGGACCGCCGAGCTGAACGTCGCCGCGGGTTCAGTGTTCGTGACCGGCCAGGATCCGCTGGCCTGGACGCGGGTCCGGGAGCCCGCCGACGCCTTGGAGATCTACCCAGACCTCACCCTGCTGGCCGACCTCGCGGACGGGCTGCGCAGCGGGTCGGGCGCCATCCAGATCGAGCCGGCGACGGCGGCACAAGACGCGGTGGTGTGGGGCATCGCCTCGGTGCTCAGGCGGGCCCACCTCACCACCGGCGCACCGCCCAGCGACGTGGCGGCGAGCACGCTCGCCCATCGGCTCGCCGGGCACATTCTGGCGACGTACTGCTCGGCGCCGGTTCGAGGCCGCACCCGCGAGCCAGGCCTGCTCAGCCCCCGGGCGGTCGACCGTGTCGCCCAGCTGATCGACGCCGAGCTGCACGAACCGCTCAGCCTGGACCGGTTGGCCGCCGTGGTCGCGTTGAGCCCCTACCACTTCGCTCGCGCGTTCAAGGCGTCTACCGGGATGCCGCCGCACCAGTTCGTCACCCACCGCCGCATGGAACGCGCGATGACCCTGCTGACGACCACCCCGGCCAGCGTGGCGGAGATCGCCTATGCCGTCGGGTTCAGCAACCTGAGCCACTTTCGACGAGTGTTCCGTGGGCACACCGGGCTCTTGCCGGGCGCCGTGCGAGACACCGCAAGATTCGACCCTCCCGAGCGCCCGGGCCGGTGCGACCATCGCGCCCACAAGGTCTCTGGAGGTGCCACATGACCATCGTTACGCTGCGGCCGACCCCGTCTCGTCTTGCCGAGCCGCTGGATGCGCCCGAGCGGTACTACCAGGCGAGTCCCGGTCGGCAGCTGGTCGCCGACCCGGCCCGCCGCCGCCGGGTGGACTTCGTCAGCGACGGCGTCCGGCTCGCCGGGCACCTGTACCGTCCCCCCAGGGCCGTCGATGCCGAACCGACCCCGGCGATCGTGATGTGCGGCCCCTCAAGCAGCGTCAAGGAACAGACCCTGCCGCACTACGCCGAGCGCTTCGCCGACGCCGGCTACACCGTCCTGACGTTCGACCCGCGAAGCTTCGGGGAGAGCGACGGCGAGCCGCGCTGCTACTACGACCCCACCCAGGTCATCAGCGACTACGCCAACGCGGTCAGCTACCTGCTCACCCGCGACGATGTCGACCCCGACCGGATCGCGCTGGTCGGGGTCTGTATGGGCGGCGGGTACGCGGTCTCGGTCGCCGCCCGGGACAAGCGGGTCGCCGCCGTGGTGAGCGTTGGCGGCGGCTTCGACGTCGGCGGCACGTTCCTCGCCACCCTCGGCGTCGACGGGTTCGCCGCGTTCATGCGGCAGATCAACGACCTCGCCTCCCGCGAGTACGCGACCGGCCGGGTGCAGTACCTTCCGGCGATCGCGCCCGACCTGTCGAACGGCCTGGCCTTCATGCCCAACCCCGAGGCGTTCAGCTACTACGCCCGCACCTCCAAGACCGACGCGCCGACCTGGGAGAACCGCGTCGCCGCGAAATCGCTGCAGTCCTACTTCGCCTACAACGCCGTCGCCGACGCTGCCCTGGTCGCGCCGACGCCGCTGCTGATCGTGCACGGCACGGTGGATCTGTTCCTGTGGCCGGAGTTCGCCCAGCGCGCCTACGACGCCGCCGGCGGGGACAAGCAGTTGGCCTGGATCCAGACCCACAACCACATCGAGCTCTATGACCAGAACCCCTACGTCGAGCAGGCCACCGCCCACGTCGTGGGATGGCTGGAGGGGCGCATGGACAAGCCGGTCGGTGCTTGACGGAACCTGCCTTGGGGACTTGGAGACGACCATGGACACGCACCCGCCTGGCACGCGCGTCCGCGCCGCCCTGACCGTGGTCACCTGCGCGACCGTGCTTGGGCTGTCGGCCTGCAGCGGCACGGAGGAACCGGCCGCAGCTGACCGTCAGCCGACGGTGAGCGCGCCGGTGGAGGTGAAGAACCAGGCGGCGCGGCGGTTCGTGGAGGCCGTCAACGCCGGCGACACCGACCAGGTCCTGGCGACGCTGACCGACGATGCGGTGGTGGTCGACAGCGGCCGGCGGTTCGCCGACCCCACCACGATCCGGGACTGGATCGAGACCGAGGTCACCGGCATCGACGGCCGGATCACGGTCACCAGCGAGCAGCCCACCCCCAACGGCGTCGTCCTGATCGTCGACTTCCGGTCGTCCGGGTTCACCGGCACCGGCCTGCGCTATGGCTTCACCACCCGAGGCAACCGCGTCGCCAGCCTGACCCTGGGCTGACCCTTCTCACCCCGAACGAGCTCGCTCCCACCGGCCGATGCCGGACATGCCCTGACGGCCCTCACCGACGCCGAGGGCCACACCCTCAGCACACGAGGCATCGGAACCAAGGCGGCAGGATGAGGCAACGAAGCATAGCGGGCAGCCGGTCGGGAGCGCACGCGGTTCGGCTCGAGGCCGTCAGCAAGGTCTACGGCAGGGGCGCCGGCGCAGTCCACGCGCTCCGCGGCGTCTCGGTCGCGCTGCGGTACGGCAGCTTCACCGCGGTGATGGGGCCGTCGGGGTCGGGCAAGAGCACGCTGCTGCAAACCGCCGCCGGGCTGGACCGGCCGACCGGCGCCTGGTCGCCGAGGTGCTGGGGCGGGTCGCGCTGTCGTGGCGGCGCACGTGTCGGTCCCCATGGACGCCCGGATGCTGGTCCGCTACGCCGACGGCGCCGACGCGGCCACCCTCGATGGGCGACTGGCGACGCTCGCCGGGCGCACGCCCGGCCTGCGCGTCGTGGACCGCGCCACGATGCGGGCGGCCGACGCCGCCCAGGCGCGGGTCGAAGGCTGGGTGAACTACCTCCTGGTCGGCGTGCTGCTGGCCTTCATCGCCGTCGCCGCCGCCAACAGCCTGGTGATGGCCACCGGCGAGCGCGCCCGGGAGCTGGCGCTGCTGCGCCTGGTCGGGGCCACCCCACAGCAGGTGACCCGGATGGTCCGCGTCGAGGCCCTGGCCGTGGTCGGCTTCGGCGTGCTGGTGGGGCTGGCGGTCGCCGCCGCGACGCTGGTGCCGTTCAGCCTCGCCGTCGCCGGGACGGCCGTCCCGTCGCTGCCCTGGCAGGTGCTGGCCGGCGTCCTCGCCGGCGCGGCGGGGCTCGGCCTCGGCGCCAGCGAGCTGCCCGCACGGGGCCTGCTCC
>Ga0081538_10005783_pt1 | contig 11034 bp, 6 predicted proteins | sample TabmetS5T2R1_FD_71022 | JGI IMG/M metagenome (GOLD analysis project Ga0081538, IMG submission 71022) | Tabebuia heterophylla rhizosphere microbial communities from the University of Puerto Rico - S5T2R1 | ecosystem: Host-associated > Plants > Roots > Rhizosphere ...
CACGACGGGCTCGGCGGCCGTCGTGTCGATGCTGCCGCTGCCGCCGCCGTTCACGAGCGGCACGTCGGCGACCTCGCGCACCGCGGTAACGATCGCCGCGCGCCGCTCGGCGACCTGCGCGACGGCCGCGCGCTGCATCGCGCGCACGCCGGCGCCGAGCAGCGGGTTGGGCGGGCTGTCGCCGACGCCCGCGACGTGCCCCTCGTAGCCCATCACGCCGGCGAGCTCGAATCCGGGCCGCTCCACGACGGCCCGCGCGAGCGCGCGCGCCTGCGCGGGCGTGCGCACCGGCGACCGCCGCGGCCCGATCCGTGCGCGCCCGCGCGCGAGCTCGAGGCTGGTGTCGAACTCGAGGCAGACGCGCAGCGGCCGCCGCCGCGCGTGCGCCGCGGCGTCGATCAGCTCGAGCTGCTCGGAGCTGTCGATCATCAGGATCGGCGGCCGCTCGGCTTGGACCTGCGCCAGCCGCGCGAGCGCGGCGCGGTCGGTCGTCGGGTAGCCGAGCAGCAGCTCCTGGTGGCCGTGCTCGTGGAGCCACAGCGTCTCGGGCAGCGTGAACGTCATCAGCCCACGGAAGCCCGGCATGGCGAGCGCGCGGGCCAGCAGCGCGCGGCAGCGCACGGACTTCGAAGCGACCCGCAGCGGCTTGCCCGCCGCGCGCCGGACCAGGTCGCGCGCGTTGTGCGCGAACGCGTCGAGGTCGACGACGGCGAACGGCGGCTCGACGTCCGCGAGCGCGGCCTCCAAGCGCTCGTACGCGGCCACGCGCTGATCCTAGCCCGGCGCGCTGGACCGGGCGACGCGGCCGGCAACGATGCCCTGAGGGCGGTACGGGAACCCGCACCCCCGGAGGTGGATTCCTCCTCGCGAGGACACTGGTCACCCGTGTGGGCCGCGGGGCCGCCGCTTGCGACAGTGCAGCCATGCTCCCTCCCTCCCTTCAGGCGCACTTCGTCCACGCGACGTACTCGGACCGGATCCGCCGTCGCCGCCGCTTCACGCGGTAGCTAGCCGATTCATCGCTCCGGCGAACGTCAACTGCGCTGGGTAGGGGAGCGGGACCCGGCGGTGCTCGAGGACTGTCCTGGATAGGGGTCGCTATTCGACCCCTAAGCAGGACGATCCCATGAATCGATCGCGAGCATCGTCCCCAGCCGCGGCCGCGAGCGGTCGCGCCGTGGCTAGCGCTCGAACTCGATCCACAGCCGGCCGTCGATCGCCCCGCTGCGGTCGAGCGGGACGCTGACCGAGCCGCAAGCCACAGCGCCCCCGGCCGCGCGTCGCGGCACGGATGGCGGTCGACCGCGGCGCTCGCGCCGCCCGGCGCGAGCGCTGCGATCGAGACCGCGAGCAGTGCGGCGCGGGCTCCTACTTCAGCCAGGCGTCGACCTTGTCCCGGTTCTGCGCCACCCAGTCGGCGGCGGCCTTCTCGGGATCGACCTTGTCGCCTGCGATTGCCTTCGCGACCTGCTCCTGGTCCTCGTTCGTGAGCTTCATCTTCTTGAGCACGTCGTACGCCGGCGAGCCGCTCTCGGCGAACTCCTTCGAGAAGAGCTTCTGGATCACCGTGACGTCGTAGGCGCAGTTGTACTGCTCCGGGTTGCCGCCCGCCTTGGCGTCGTCCTTGCAGCCCTTGGTCCGCTCCGGCAGCTGCACCTCGGCGAGGTCGTACTCCTGGTTCAGGAACTGCGGCGTGTACCAGTAGAAGATGACCGGCTTCTCCTGCTTGTAGAGCTGGCTCCAGCGCGCGACCTGCGCCGGCTCGGCGCCCGCGGTCACGTGCTTGAGGTTGAGGTCGAGCGCCTCGATCAGCTCCTTGTCCTTCTGGACGTACGACGGGTCGCCGCCGAGGAACATGCCCTGGTCGCCCGACTCGGCGGTCTTGAACAGATCCTCCTGTCCCTTCAGGCCCTCCCAGGTCTTGAACTCCGGGTGCTCCTCCATCAGGTACTGGGGGATGAACCACCCGATGTGGCCCTCTACGCCAAGCGGGCCGCCGTCGACGACCGTGCCGGCCTGCTCGATGTACTTCTCGTACTCGTCGACGTGCTGCCAGTCCTCGAGCACCGCGTCGACCTTGCCGTCCGCCATCGCCTGGAACACGGGGATCTCGGCGATCTTGGTGATCTCGATCTCGCAGCCGAGCTCCTCTTCGAGCACCGACTTCGCGATGTACACGTTGGCCGTCGAGCCGGCCCACGCGTTCTCGTTGATCGTGACCTTGCCGCAGTCCTTGCCGGCGCTGGCGCTGCCGCCGCCCGAACCGCCGGCGGCGGGCTCTTCCTCCTTCTCCTCGCCGCACGCGCCGACGCCCAAGGCGAGCGCGAGCGCCAGCGCGACGAGCCCGCGCACCCTCAATCGGTCTCCCATGAGACAGCCCCCTCTCATCGTGTTTGCCCTCCAGCCCTCCGGCCTCTGCTCTGCGTCACCCGGTCGAGCGCGATGCCCAGCGCGAGGATCGCGAGCGAGGCGACGACTCCCTCGCCGAACTCGTTGCGCTGCAGGCCGCGCGCGACCAGGTCGCCCAGTGCTCCGGAACCGACCAGGCCGCCGATCACGACCACGGCGAGCACCATGATGATCCCCTGGTTGACGCCGAGCATGATCGACTCGCGCGCGAGCGGCAGCTTGACCTTGGCCAGCAGCTGCCGGCGCGTGGCCCCGAACGCGGCGCCCGCTTCGACGGGCGCTGCCGGAACGCCGCGCACGCCCGAGGTCACCAGCCTGATCACGACCGGCACCGCGTACAGGACGGAGGCGACCACGCCGGGGACCTTCGATACCGGCATCAGGTAGATGAACGGGATGATGTAGACCAGCTGCGGCAGCGTCTGCAGCGTGTCCAGCACCGGCCGCAGCGCCTTCTCGACGCGCGCGTTCTCGGCCGCCCAGACGCCGATCGCGATGCCGATGACGACCGCGATCGCGGTAGCGACGAGCACCTGCGACGCGGTGTCCATCGCCGGCTCCCACATCCCGATCACGCCGATCACCCCGAGCATCGCGGCCACGGTGATCGCCGGCCGCCGGCCGCTGATCAGGAACGCGATCGCCGTCAGTCCGGCGATCGTGACGTACCACGGCAGCTCGACGAGGAACTTCCGCAGCGGCTCGAGCCCGTACTTGACGAGGAAGTCGCCGACCGGCTCGGTGATGCCGAAGATGAACGAGTCCGGATCCTGGACATAGTCGAGCACCGACTGGATCCACTCGAGCAGCGTGTCCTGGATCGTCGCGGTGTAGATCGTCGACGCGGTCTCGAACTCGTCCGGGTAGACATCCTGCGCGCCGAGCGCGCGCGCGACCAGCGCGATCGCGACGATGCCGACCAGCGTGCCGGCCGTGATCAGCCGCGCACGCCTGCGGCCCTCGTCGGTCAGGTGGCGGCGCGCCGGGTCGGTGCGCTCGGCGATCGCGGCCGTCGCGCGGTCGAGCGCGATCGCCATCACCACGATCACGACGCCGGCGAGCAGTGCGAGCGCCGGATTCGAGTACAGGCCGCTCGTCACCACGTCGCCGAGTCCGCGGCCGCCGATCAGGCCCGCGATCACGACCAGCGAGAGGCCGAACATGATCGTCTGGTTGACCGACAGCAGCAGCTGGCGCCGCGCAAGCGGCAGCTGGACCTTGACCAGCGTCTGCCAGCCCGTTGCGCCGAACGCCTGCGAGGCCTCGACCGTGTCGTGCGTGACGCCGCGGATGCCGAGCGCCGTGATCCGCACCGCCGGCGGGATCGCATAGATCATCGTGCAGATGACGGCGGCCGCCGGCCCGACGGAGAACAGGATCACGACGGGCATCAGATAGGCGAACGCGGGCACGATCTGCATCGCGTCGAGCGCCGGCGTGACCGCGCCGTAGACGCGCCGCGACCGCCCGGCGAGGATGCCGAACGGCACGCCGATCAGCAGCGAGAGCGACACCGCCGCGAGCATCAGCGCGAGCGTCTGCACGCTCTCCTCCCACAGCCCGGTCAACGCGAACGTGACGAACGCCGCGAGGACGATCAGCGCGGCTCGCACGCCGCCGAAGCGCAGGACGATCAGTGTGCCGGCGGCCATCGTGCCGACCCACGTCATCCACAGCAGCGCGTCGTTGAACGCGTTCACGAGCCAGTCCGCGAACGCGCGGAAGCCGTCGAAGACGGCGAAGATGAAGCTGCGGTCGTCGGCCGTGCGCTGCTCGAGCAGCCAGGTCTGGAAGTCGTCGAGCTTCGCCGGCAGCTGCTGCCACACGAGCGACTCCGGCCACGGCGCGTCGCCGCCCAGCAGCAAGTAGGCGAGCAGCATCAGCGCGACGACGGCGCCGACCTGCGCCGGCCGGCCGCGCCAGCGGCCCGACGGCGGCGAGATCGTCCGCGCGGCGGCCGGCGCGCTAGCGACCGCCACTGTCGCCCTCGGGCACCATCGCCTGCAGCACCGAGATCCGGTCGACGACGCCCACGACGCGGCCGCGCTCGACCGCGCGCACCGGCCCGTCGTGCCCGGCCACGACAGGGACGGCGTCCTTGACGATCGTCGTCACGTCGAGCTCGGGCCCGTCGGTCGCCTCGCCCGCGCGCGGCTCGCGCATGATCCAGCGCAGCGTCAGCACGTTCTCGCGCGGGATGTCGCGGACGAAGTTCTCCACGTAATCGTCCGCCGGCGACCCGACCAGCTCCTCCGGCGTGCCGAGCTGGACGACCGCGCCGTCGCGCATGATCGCGATCCGGTCGCCGAGCCGCAGCGCCTCGGGCAGGTCGTGCGTGATGAACAGCATCGTCTTGCCGGTCTCGTGCTGGAGCCGGATCACCTCGTCCTGCATGTCGCGCCGGATCAGCGGATCGAGCGCGGAGAAAGGCTCGTCGTAGAGCATCAGCTTGGGGTCGACCGCGAACGCGCGTGCCAGGCCGACGCGCTGCTGCATGCCGCCGGACAGCTGGTCCGGGAACGACGTCGCGACGTCCTCGAGGCCGACGAGCCGCAGCACGTCGGACGCGCGCGCGAGCCGCTCCTGCTTCGGCACGCCCTGGATCTCCTGGCCGAACGCGACGTTCTCGATCACCGTGCGGTGGGCGAGCAGGCCGAAGTGCTGGAACACCATCGACACCGTGTGGCGGCGCAGCTCGCGCAGGTCGGCGGCGTCGGCGGCCATGACGTCGGCGCCGCTGATCCTGATCGCTCCCGCGGTCGGCTCGATCAGCCGGATCAGCGTGCGCAGCAGCGTCGACTTGCCCGAGCCGGAGAGGCCCATGACGACGAACACCTCGCCGGGCCAGATCTTCAGCGCGACGTCACGGACGGCGATCGTCGCGCCGGTCTTGCGCCGCAGCTCGGCGCGCGACAGGTCGGCGTCGGGCGTGCCGATGATGCGATCGGCGCGGCTGCCGAAGATCTTCCACACGCCGTCGGCCTCGAGCAGTGGGGGGCCCGAGCGGTCCACCGTGTGGACCGGGGACTCCAGGGTGCCGACGGCACCGTCGTCTTTGGCGTCTGTCACGAGGGCCCGATGATATATCTGGGAGGGGCCTGAAAGCCAGTCGTCCGGTGCGCCGTAATCAAGCCTTATCCGCGCACGATCCGTGATTCGGTCACTAGGCCTGGAACATGACCGTCTGGAGCTCGGTCAGCGTGTCCATCGGGTAGCGCCCGCCGACGCGCCCGATCCCGCTCTCCGACCGCGCGCGGCCGCCCCACGGCAGGTGGACCTCCCAGTAGTTGGTCGTCTCGTTGATGTTGACCAGCCCCATCCGGACCGAGTCGGCGAACCGCATCCCCGCGGTGAGGTCGCGCGTGAAGATCGCCGCCATCAGGCCGAAGTTCTGCGCGTTCGTCTGCGCGATCGCGTCGTCGAGCGACTCGACGCCGACGACCGGGGCGATCGGCCCGAACGTCTCCTGCGTCACCGCGATCGAGTCGGGCGGCACACGGTCGAGCACGGTCGGCTGCCAGTACAGGTCCGTCGGGAAGCCGCCCGCCCGGCTGCCGCCCGTGACGACCGTGGCGCCGCGCTCGACCGCGTCGGCGACGTGCTCGTCCATCTTCGCCGCGCCCGGCTCGTTGTTGAGCGGCCCCATCGTCGTCGCGTCGTCGAGCGGGTGGCCCAGGCGCACCTCGCGCTCGACCTCGGCGGCGAGCAGCTCGACGAACTCGTCCCGCACGGCCTCGTGGACGAGCAGCCGCTCGGCCGCCGAGCAGCTCTGGCCCGCGCCGAGGAAGCAGCCGATGCTCGCGGCAGCCGCAGCGGCCTGCAGGTCGCCGTCGTCCATCACGACGAAGGGCCCGTTGCCGCCCATCTCCAGCAGCTGCGCCTTGCCGGCGGCGCGCCTGGCGACGGTCAGCCCTGTCGCGGTCGAGCCGGTGAACGCGACCGCGCGCGTGCCGGGGTTGGCGGCCAGCTCGTCACCGACCTCCGGGCCCGGGCCGAGCACCATGTTGAAGACGCCGGGCGGGAGGTCGGCCTCGGCGATGCACTCGGCCAGCGCGGCGGAGCAGACCGCGGTCGAGGGCGCCGGCGTCCACACGACCGTGTTGCCGCATGCGAGCGCCGGGGCGAGCACCTCGGCGGGCATCGTGTAGGGCCAGTTCCACGGCGTGATCAGCGCGAGCACGCCGAGCGGGCGGCGCAGCAGCAGCACGCGCCGGCCGGGCGCGGCGGGCTCCGGGATCATCCCCTGCACGCGCTTGCCGTCCTCCGCCGCCATGCGGAAGAACTCGACGAGCTCGCCGGTCTCGACCTCGGCCTCCGCCTTGAGCGGCTTGCCCTGGTCGAGCGTGAGGATGCGCGCGAGCGCGTGTCGGCGGCGCTCGATCGCGTCGGCGACGCGGTGCAGCAGCTCGGCGCGCTCGAACCCGGTCCGCGCCGCCCACGACGGGAAGGCCGCGTTGGCCGCCGCGATCGCGCGGCGCGCGTCCTCGCGGTCGCCCTCGGCGACCGGCCCGAGCGACTCGCCGGTCGCCGGGCTCGTGGCCTCGACGGTGGCGCCGCTCGCGGCGTCGCTCCACTCGCCGTCGATGAACATGCGGGTCATGCCGACGTCGCGGGGGCCGGGGCGGGCTCACCCGCCGAGTCGACCGCGTGCGATGCCAGCACGCCCGTCTTGTGACGCTGCACGAGCCAGTAGTAGAGCAGCCCGCCGAAGAAGACGACGCCGACGAACAGGATCGCCCCGTACTGCAGGTACCAGTGGAACGGCTCGGTTGCGTTGTAGACCTCCTTGCGCGGCCAGGCGAGGTTGATCGCCATGCCCGCGCCCCAGAGGACCGCGATGATGTTGATCGGCAGGCCGAGCTTGCCGAGCGTGAACCAGCCCTTCTCGCGCGCGTCCTTCGGCGGCCACTGGCCGCGCAGCCGGCTGAACAGCATCGGCGCCGTCACGAGCAGGTACGCGACGTAGATCATGATGATCCCGATGCTCGTGATGACCGTGAAGATCTGCGGCTGGCGGATGTTCACGGCTAGGATCAGCAGCGCCAGCACGCCGACGAGAATGGCCGGCACGATCGGCGTCTTGCGCACCGGATCGACCTTGGCGAGCTTCTCGCCGGCCGGCAGGTTGTTGTCGCGCGCCATCGCGAACATCATCCGGATCGTCGCCGTGTGGACGGCCAGGCAGCAGACCGTCACGGCGATCGCGACGCAGATCAGGAAGAACTTGCCCATCGTCTCGCCGAGCACGGCGACGACGACGTACTGCAGCCCGCCGGACTCTATTTCGGGCGAGTTGATGTCAGGGACCGACAGGATCGCGAACAGCAGGATCAGCCCACCGAGGATGAACGAGGCGACGACGGCGCGCATGATCGCCCTCGGGGCGGTGCGGCGCGGGTCGAGCGTCTCTTCGCCGAGCGAGCTGGCGGTGTCGAAGCCGTACATCACGTAGGCCGACGCCAGCGACGCCGTCAGGAACGCCCCTAGGTAGCCCCACTCGCGGCCCTCGCCGGTGCCGTGGGTCTCGAACAGCACGTCGGGGCCGCGCGTGATGTTGACCGCGAGCAGGATGATCAGCAGTACCGCGGCGATCAGCTCGATGAACACGCCGGCGCTGTTGATCTGCGCCATCAGCTTGACGCCGATCGCGTTGATGATCGTCGTGAACACGATCAGCACCGAGCCCAGGATCACGGCGTTGATCGAGTAGTCGTACTTGCCGGTCCCGTCGCCGACGATCTGGAACGCCGACGCGATCTGCGGCAACGTGTACTGGTAGGCGAGCGCGACGGCGGCCAGCGTGACGACCGAGGCGGTGAGCATCATCCAGCCGCCGAGCCAGGCGGTCGTCGCGTTGCCGATCCGTTTGCCCCAGTTGTAGATCGACCCCGCAACCGGATAGTTCGCGGCCAGCTCCGCGAACAGCAGCGCCACCATCACCTGGCCGGCGAAGACCATCGGCCATGTCCACCAGTACGCCGGCCCGCCGACCGAGAAGCCGAAGAAGAACAGCTGGAAGACGCCGGTCAGGATCGAGATGTAGCTGATGCCTGCGGCGAAGCTGGCGAACTTGCCGATGCTGCGGTCGAGCTCCTGCTTGTAGCCGAACTCGGCGAGCTCGTCGGAGTGCTCGCCCGCCGGGCCGGTCACGGCAGCCATGCCCGCCACACGTCCTGGTTCGCGTCGATCCACTGCTGGGCCGCCTGCTGCATCGGCACTCCTTCCGAGTCGACCTGGAAGGCGATCTCCTGCTGGTCGTCGGTCGTGTACTTGAAGCGCTCGAAGAACGTGAACGCCTCGGGCGCCTTGCTCTCCAGCCCGAGCCAGAGCGCCTTGAAGAGGACGTCGTTCGCGTAGTCGCAGTCGTAGCCCTCGCCGTCGCGCTCGCGCGCCGCCTCCTCGCAGTCCTCGTCGTAGGCGGGCAGCTGGACCTCGGTCAGGTCGTACTTCTGATGCGCCCAGTGCGGCGTGTAGAAGTACGTGAGCAGCGGCTCCCTGCGCCGGTAGGCCTGGTCGATCGCCTCGATCAGCGCCTGCTCGGAGCCGGTGTTGACGACGTCGAGGTCGAGCCCGAGGCTCTTGATGATCTCCGTGTCGTAGGAGACGAACGTCGGATCGCCGGCGAGGAACTTGCCGTCGACGAGGTTCTCGTTGCCCTTGAGGCCCTGGTAGCGCGCCAGCTCGGGCCGCTCCTCGACGAGGTACGTGGGCACCCACCAGCCGATGTTGCCGGTCAGCCCGAGCTCACCGCCGTTCACGATCCCGCCGTCGCGCAGAGGGCCGCCGCGCCGGCCCTCGATGTAGCGGTTGATGTCGGCCGCGTGGCCGGACGGCCAGACCTCGAGCGACGCGTCCAGCTCGCCCGACGCGATCGCCGGGAACTGGCTGTTCTCGTCGATCTCGACGAGCTCGACCGTGTAACCGAGCTCGCGCTCGAGCAGGATCTTCGCGACGTTCGCGTTGACTGCGGACCCGGTCCAGGGGTTGACCGCGATCCGCAGCGTGACGCCCTCGCCGGGCGGCCCGCCGGTCTCCTCGTCGTCGCCGCAGGCGACCGGCACAAACGCCAGCATCGCTGCGATCACGGCAAGTGCCGCTCGTCTCACCAGCCTGCGCCTCGTGGTGATGCCCCTCTCCCGAGTCTCGCGGCCGCTGTAGACGACCGCGTAAGAATCCTCACACCCCGCCGCCCGGTCTGTCAAGACTGATATATCTGGCTCTCGGGTCGGGCCCGCAATGGACGACGTCGCCGAGTTCCTCCGCCGCCACCCGCCGTTCGACACGCTCGACGAGGAGGCGCTCGCCGCCGTCGCGGGCAGCGCCGAGCTCGAGTTCCACCCGGCTGGAGAGCCGATCCTGGAGAGCGCGCACGCGACGGCGCAGTACGCGTACGTCGTTCGCAGCGGGGCGGTCGAGGTGTTGATCGACGGGCGGCTGCACGACCTGATGGGCGAGGGCGAGATGTTCGCGTTCGCGTCGCTGCTGCAGGCGGCGCCGCTCGGCTTCGTCGCGCGCGCCGCCGAGGACACGGACGTCTACCGCTTCCCCGAGCACGCGATCCTGCCGGTGCTGGGACGGCCGGACGCGGTGCGGTTCGTGGTGCGGTCGCTGGCGCGCGACGTGCGGCTGCTCGCCCGCGGCGGCGGCGTGCCGCCATCGCCCGTCGACCGCCCCGCGCGCGAACTGATCCGGGCGCCGGCGATCGTGTGCCCGCCGGACACCGGCGTGCAGGAGGCGGCGCGGCGCATGGTCGAGGCGCGCGCCTCGTGCGTCGTCGTCGACCTCGGCGACTCGTTCGGGATCGTCACGGACCGGGACATCCGCACCCGGGTCGTCGCGGCGGCGGCCGGCCCGGACACGCCGCTGGCGACCGTGATGACCGCGCCCGCCAAGACGGTGGGAGCCGACCGCTCGGCGACCGAGGCGCTGTTCGAGATGCTCGACCACGGCATCCGGCATCTGCCGGTGTTGGCTCCGGGGCGCGAGCTGCTCGGCGTGCTCGACGACGTCGACCTGATGGCGAGCGAGCGGCGCGCGCCGTTCCGGCTGCGCGCGCTGGTGGCGCGGGCGCCCGACGCGCATGCCGTGGCCGCGGCTGCGAGCGCTCTACCGGAGATGCTGATCGCGCTCCACGACGCCGGGCAGCCGGCGACCGCGCTCGGGCGGGCGTACTCGTCGCTGCACGACTCGATCACGCGGCGGCTGATCGAGCTCGCGCACGCCGATCTCGGCCAGCCGCCGACGCCGTACACCTGGCTTGCGACCGGCAGCTTCGGCCGGCGCGAGCCGTTCCCGAGCTCCGACGTCGACTGCGCGCTCGCGTGGGAGGACAGCGCGGTGGATCCGTCGGAGTGGATGCGGGCGCTGGCCGAGCGCGTGCTCGACGGGCTGCGCGCGTGCGGGATGACGCCCGACGCGCACGGCGCGGTCGCGTCGAGCCCGCTGTTCGCGCGCTCGGTCACCGGCTGGTCGGACGCGGCGTGGCGCTGGGCCGAGGACCCCGATCGCGATCGCGGGCTCATGTTGCTCTCGGTGGTGGTCGAGAGCGATCCCGTATGGGGCGCGGCGCGCGCGCCGGCGTTGCTCGCCGATGCGTTCGCGCGGGCGCCGAACCGCGATTGGATG
>Ga0081538_10005784_pt1 | contig 11034 bp, 8 predicted proteins | sample TabmetS5T2R1_FD_71022 | JGI IMG/M metagenome (GOLD analysis project Ga0081538, IMG submission 71022) | Tabebuia heterophylla rhizosphere microbial communities from the University of Puerto Rico - S5T2R1 | ecosystem: Host-associated > Plants > Roots > Rhizosphere ...
GACCGCGGCGCCGACGTGGTCTACGCCGCGGCAGGCGGCACCGGCCTCGGCGTGCTGCAGGCCGCCGCCGATTCCGGCAAGCTGTCGATCGGCGTCGACAGCAACCAGAACTACCTGCATCCCGGCAGCGTGCTGACCTCGATGCTCAAGCGGGTCGACGTCGCCGTGTACAATGCGTTCAAGAACGCCATGGAGGGCGATCTGGAGACCGGCGCGAAGAACCTCGGCCTGGCCGAGGAGGGCGTCGGCTACGCGCTGGATGAGCACAACCGGGAGCTGATCACGCCGGAGATGGAGGCCAAGCTCGAGGAGGCGAAGCAGAAGATCATCAGCGGCGAGCTCGAGGTTACCGACTACTATTCCACCCAGTAGGATCGAATCCCGCAGCGGGGCGCGCTCGCTTGGCTGACGTCGCTGCGCCAGCGGCGAGCGAGATGCCTCCGGCGGGGAGTGCCCACCCGGCGGTCGAGCTGGTCGGCATCGACAAGCGCTTCGGGCCGGTCCACGCCAACAAGAACGTCGACCTGAAGATTCCCCGCGGCACCATCCACGGCATCGTCGGCGAGAACGGTGCCGGCAAGTCGACGCTGATGAACATCCTCTACGGCTACTATCAGGCCGACCGGGGGACGATCCGGGTCGACGGCGAGAAGCGCCAGATCGGCAGCCCCGAGGACGCGATCCAAGCCGGCATCGGCATGGTCCACCAGCATTTCATGCTGGTCGAGCCGTTCACGGTCCTGGAGAACCTGCTGCTCGGCGCCGAGGGCGGCCTGACCTTGGCCGAAGGTGCTGCCCGCGCGAGGAGGGAAATCGCCGATCTGGAGCGGGAGTACGGCCTGGAGGTCGACCTCGACGCCCGGGTCGCCGACCTGCCGGTCGGCGTGCAGCAGCGGGTCGAAATCCTGAAGGCGCTGTTTCGCGGCGCGCACATCCTGATCCTGGACGAGCCGACCGGCGCGCTGACCCCGCAGGAGGCGGATCACCTGTTCCGCATCCTGTGCAATCTGCGCGATCAGGGGCGCACCGTGGTGCTGATCACCCACAAGCTGCGCGAGATCATGGCGGTGACCGACAACGTCTCGGTGATGCGCCGCGGCGAGATGGTCGCGCACCGCCGTACCGCCGCAACCTCGACCGAGGAGCTCGCCGAGCTGATGGTCGGGCGCAAGGTGCTGCTGCGCGTCGACAAGGGCCCGGCCAGGCCCGGCGCCCCGGTGCTCGAGCTCGAGAAGCTGGTGGTGCGCGACGGCGCCGGGGTGATGCGGGTCAAAGGCATCGGCTTCACCGTGCACGCCGGCGAGATCGTCGGCATCGCCGGCGTCGCCGGCAACGGCCAGTCGGAGCTGCTCGAGGCACTCGCCGGCATCCGGCCGGTGCACGGCGGTCGGATCTCGATCAGGGGCCGGCCGATCGGCGAGGTCGCCCACGCCCGCACGCGCGGCCTCGGCCACGTGCCGGAGGACCGGCTGCGCATGGGTCTGGTGCCCGAGTTCGCGGCGTACGAGAACTCGATCCTCGGCTATCAGCTGGACCCGGACTACAGCCGTCACGGCTTCCTGAACCGGGGCGGGATCATCGGCACCTGTCTGCGCTGGATGCGCGGCTACGACGTGCGCCCCGGCGATGCCCTGCTGAAGGCGCGCTCGTTCTCCGGCGGCAATCAGCAGAAGCTTGTACTGGCGCGCGAGCTGGAGCACGACCCCGACCTGCTCCTGGTCGGCCAGCCGACCCGCGGCGTCGACATCGGGGCGATCGAGTTCATCCACAAGCGCCTGATCGCGATGCGCGATGCCGGCAAGGCGGTGCTCCTGGTCTCGGTCGAGCTGGACGAGATCCTGGCGCTCGCCGATCGCATCCTGGTGATGTTCGACGGCACGATCACGGGCGAGCTCGACGCGGCCGAGGCGGACGAGCGCCGCATCGGGCTGCTCATGGCCGGGATCACCGACGAGGCTCAGGCGGCGTGACACCGTTCGTACCACGCCCTCTGCCGCGCGACGACCTCGATTGGGGCGAGCTGGTCCCCCTGATAGCACGCGCGAATCGGGCGATCGCGCGCTACGACGGCATCGTCCAAGGCCTCGTCAATCCCTCGGTGCTGCTGTCGCCCTTGGCCGCCCGCGAGGCCGTTCTGTCTTCCATGATCGAGGGCACGCAAACGACGCTCGAGGAGTTGCTCGAATTCGAGGCGGACCCTCGTCAAGATGCCGGTCCGCGGTACGATGACATCCGCGAAGTCATGAACTACCGCTTAGCGATGTCTGCTGCCGTCGAGGAACTGGTCAAGCGACCTCTATCGTTGACCCTGCTCCTCCGCAGCCATTCTATTCTCATGGATAGCGTACGTGGCCGTGATAAACGGCGTGGAGAATTTCGCAGAGAGCAGAACTGGATCGGGCCGCCGAACACACCTCTCGAGAACGCCACGTACGTTCCGCCGCCGTATGCTGCCCTTGCTGGGCTGCTGGACAACTTCGAGCGATATCTTCATGCGGACGAGAGGGATCGCCTCGTTCAGGTCGCCCTTGTCCACGGCCAGTTCGAACTCATCCATCCCTTTCTCGACGGTAACGGGCGGGTTGGGCGGATGCTCATCCCGCTGTTCTTGTTTGCCGCGCAGGTGATCTCCACGCCCGCGTTCTACATGAGCGCCTACCTGGAGGCCCATCGCGACGAGTACTATGACAGGCTGCGCCGGCTGTCGCGGGCAGACGACGTCCAGGGTTGGGTCGGCTTCTTTCTCGGGGCCATGATCGCGCAAGCCGAGGAGGACAGCGAGAAGGCGCGGCGCATTCTCGTTCTCTACGATCAGATGAAGGCTCGGGTCGCGGAACTGACGCGATCACAGTTTGCCATCAAGACGCTCGATGTGCTGTTCCATCATCCAATCTTCTCGTCGCCGCAATTCGGCGTGCGTTCCGGTGTTTCGAAGCCCAGTGCAGCACGGATTCTTGGCATCCTGGCAGACTACGGCATCCTTCGGGTGGTTCGTCCCGGCAGGAGACGACGGCCGGCGATCTACGCATTTCCGCAACTGCTCGACGTTGTGAATGCGGCGTCGGCTGAAGCGCCACCGCGCACGGAGCCCACTGTCCACACGCTTGACGTTGCGAATCACCGGTGAGACAAATCGCGAGTTATGTCTCATGAAGAGGCTTATATGAGACAAAACCGGCATTGTGATTCGCTGGCGAGACAAAGGGTGGAGCTGCGGCTGGCCTACGAAGGGGCGAATGCCTGATGGCCGCGCGCTCGGGTGAGCTGCCGGGCTGGGTCAACCTCGGGCTTTTGCCGCTGCTGAACCTCGCGGCGGCGTTCCTGGTCTCCGGCCTGATCGTGCTGTTCCTCGGCGAGAACCCGCTCGAGGCCGTGCGTCTGCTGATCTTCGGCGCGTTCGGCTATGCGGAGGCGATCGGCTATACGCTGTTCTACGCCACGAGCTTCATCTTCACCGGCCTTGCAGTCGCGATCGCCTTCCACTGCGGCCTGTTCAACATCGGCGGCGAGGGCCAGGCCTACGTCGGCGGCCTCGGCGTCACCCTGGTCGGCCTCTACCTCGGCTGGCTGCCCTGGCTGCTCGTGGTGCCGCTCGCGATCCTCGCTGCCGCCGTCTTCGGCGGCTTCTGGGCGTTCATCCCGGGCTGGCTGCAGGCCCGGCGCGGCAGCCACGTCGTGATCACCACGATCATGTTCAATTTCCTGGCCGCAGCGCTGATGACCTATCTGCTGGTCAACGTGCTGATCGCGCCGGGACAGCAGATCCCCGAATCCGAGACCTTGCCGCAGAGCGCTTGGCTGCCCCAGATGCACGAGGTCATGGCCGCGCTCGGCATCGAGATCGCCCGTTCGCCGCTCAATCTGTCGTTCCTGTTCGCCCTGATCTGCTGCGTCCTGGTCTGGCTGTTCGTGTGGCACACCCGCTACGGCTATGCGCTGCGCGTGGTCGGCCAGAACGAGACCGCGGCGGTCTACGGCGGCATCTCGCCCGCCCGCCAGATCATGCTCGCGATGACCATCTCGGGCGCGCTCGCCGGCTTCGTCGCGCTCAACATGATCCTGGGCGCCCAGCACCGCCTGACCCTCGACTTCACGGGCGGCTTCGGCTTCGTCGGCATCGCCGTGGCGCTGATGGGCCGCAACCACCCCGTCGGCATCATCCTGGCCTCGCTCCTGTTCGGCGCGCTCTACCAGGGCGGCTCGGAGCTGTCGTTCGACATGCCGGCGCTCAGCCGCGACCTGGTCGTGGTGATCCAGGGCCTGGTGATCCTGTTCGCCGGCGCGCTCGAGCACATGTTCCGGCCGTACCTCGAGGCGCTGTTCGCGCGCCCGGCCCCCGCCGAGGCGGTCGCCTGATGGACGAGGTCTTCCTCCAGGCCCTGCTGCTCACCGATTCGACCATCCGGCTCGCAACCCCCTTAGTCCTCGCCGCGCTCGCCGGCCTGTTCGCCGAACGCTCGGGCGTGGTCGACATCGGCCTGGAGGGCAAGATGCTGGGCGCCGCCTTCGCCGCAGCCTCCACCGCCGCGGTGACCGGCTCCGCCTGGCTCGGTCTCGCTGCCGCCATCGGGTTCTCGATCTTCCTTGCCATGGTGCACGGCTTCGCGTGCATCACGCATCGCGGCAACCAGGTGGTCTCCGGCATGGCGCTCAACATCATGGTCGCCGGCCTCGGCCCGACCCTGGCCGAAGCCTGGTTCCGCCAGGGCGGGCGCACGCCGCTGCTCGGCGAGGATGCGCGCTTCGAGCCGATCGTCCTGCCGTTTGCGGACGAGTTGCGCGGCGTGCCGGTCCTCGGCCCGATATATGCCGAGGTGATCAGCAACCACAACATCCTGGTCTACGTCATGGCGGCCGCAGTCGTCGTCGTTGCCTGGGTCGTCTATCGCACGCGCTTCGGCCTGCGCCTGCGCGCCGTCGGCGAGAACCCAAGCGCGGTCGACACCGCGGGCATCAGCGTCGCGTGGATGCGCTACAAGGCGCTGGTCGTGACCGGTCTCCTTTGCGGCATCGCGGGCACGTATCTGTCGATCGCGCACAACGCCTCGTTCATCCGCGACATGACCGCGGGCAAGGGTTATCTCGCGCTCGCCGCGCTGATCTTCGGCAAGTGGCGCCCGGTGCCGGCGCTCTTCGCATGTTTCCTGTTCGCCTTCACCGACGCCGTGCAGATCCGTCTCCAGGGCGTGCCCCTGCCGCTGATCGGCCCCGTGCCGACCCAGGCCATCCAGGCGCTGCCCTATCTCGCGACCGTGCTGCTGCTCGCCGGCTTCGTCGGCCGCGCGGTCGCACCCAAGGCGATCGGCCAGCCCTACGTCAAAGAACGCTGACTTCCGCCGACGTGAGAATGGCCTTGGCACGAACGTGCGGGCGTGAGACGAATTGCTTGCTCAGCCGTGGCGCAGCGCGATCGTCTTCAGCGTCGAGAAGCCATACAGCGCCTCGAAGCCCTTCTCGCGGCCGAAGCCCGAGCCCTTCATGCCGCCGAACGGCAGTTCGACCCCGCCGCCGGCGCCGTAGTTGTTGACGAACACCTGGCCAGCCCTGAGCGCCCGGGCGAGGCGCAGCTGCCGACCGCCGTCGCGCGTCCACACGCCCGCGACCAGGCCGTAGGGTGTGTCATTGGCGATGCGGATCGCGTCTGCCTCATCCTTGAACCGGATCGCGACCAGCACCGGGCCGAAGACCTCCTCCTGGGCCAATCGATGCTCGGGCGGCACGTCGCCGAGCAGGGTCGGCTTGATATAGAAGCCGCCTTCGGGGGTGTTGGGCGCGATCTTGCCCTCGCCCAGGAGCAGCAGCCGGTCCTTGTGCGCCTGCGCGAGGAACCCCTCGACGCGCTCGAGCTGCTGCCGGCTGATCAACGGGCCGCAGTCGAGGTCGCGCTCCGCGGCGCCGACGTCGAGGGTGTGAAAGCGCTCGGCGACCATGCCGACGAACGCGTCGTAGGCGGCATCCTCGACCAGAAGGCGCGAGCCGGCGGAACAGGTCTGGCCGGCGTTTTGGATCGCGGCATTGACCACGAACGGCAGCGCCTGATCGAACTCGGCATCCGCGAACACGACCTGGGGTGACTTGCCGCCCAGCTCCAGGGTGACCGGGCAGCCATGCCGGGCGGCCGCCTGTTGAACCAGGCAGCCGACCTCGCGCGAGCCGGTGAACGACACGTGATCGATGCCCGGATGGGCGGCGAGCGCTGCGCCCGCTTCCTCGCCGTAGCCGGTCACGATGTTGAGTGCGCCTTGCGGCAGTCCGGCCTCGACCGCGAGGCGGCCGACTTCGAGCGCGCTCAGCGATGCGTCCTCTCCGGGCTTGAGCACGCAGGCGTTGCCCATGGCGAGCGCCGCGCCGACGCTGCGCCCGAGGATCTGCATCGGGTAGTTCCAGGGGATGATGTGCCCGGTGACGCCGTGCGGTTCGCGCAGGGTCAGGACGGTGTAGCCGGCGTGGTACGGGATCGTCTGGCCGTGCACCTTGTCGGCGGCGCCGCCGTAGAATTCGAAGTAGCGAGCGAGCGCGATCGCATCGGCTCTTGCCTGGCGCAGCGGCTTGCCAACGTCGCGCGCCTCGAGCACCGCCAGCTCGTCGACCCGATCCTGCACCAGCTGGCCGAGGCGCGCCAGAATACGGCCGCGCTCGAACGCCGGCATGCGGCCCCAGTCGCCCTCCAGCGCATGGCGGGCCGCAGCAACCGCCGCATCGACGTCCTCGGCGGTTGCGCGCCCGAGCTCGGCGAACGCCTCGCCATCGCTTGGATTGGTCACGGGAAGCGTGCCGCCGGCGGCCTCGCGCCACCGCCCGTCGACGAGGATCTGTCCTTCGATCATCGCGCTCGCGCTCCTTCGGGCGTACTCTGGATCACTCTCTCGCGCGCCGGATGCGCCAGCCGCACCACGCCTTGCAACGCCCTTGTGTCGGCATGCGCGGGCCGGGTCAAGGCGGGTGCCCGCCCGCGCGACCGCATGCGATCACGATCGGTGTCGATGCGCGTGGTGGCCGTCCGTATCGGCGGGTGAAGCCAGCCCTTGCTCCTCCCGCAGCTTGCCCTCCAGCTTGCCCGACAGCCGCAAAGTGCCGCCGCGGTTCACCACATCGCCCCCGATTTTGCCGCGCACTTCGGCCACCGCGTCCCTCTCGATCGTGAGGTCGCCTCCGACGTTGCCGGTGAGTTCGAGATGGACGCCGCGGGCGACCACGACGTTGCCATCGATCTTGCCGCGGAACTTGGTGTCTCTCGAGAAAGTGGCATCGCCCCCGATCTTCTGCCGGCCGTGGTCATCTGCGCCGACCAGATCCGGGTAATACGTCCTGAGCGCACTCCAACCGAGAAGTGCACCGATCCACAAGGCCGGCCAGACGACCCACCAGCGGCCCGGCGAGGTGAGCAGGTTGATCACGAACAGAACCGCCATCAGGAATCCGCCCTGAATCGCATGCCGCCGGAGCTTGCGGAGTCGCTCTGACTGGCGCAGTCCCGCGTAATCCACGATCGGTGGCGGCGCCGATCTGTCTGGCTTGCGCCGCTCGCCTTTGGCGGCGCCATCCAATTGCACCCGATAAACCGGCACCGGCTCGGAGATGTTCTTTACCGGTTGCTCGCCGATGAAATCATAGCCGAGTGTCAGCCGGTTGCGGACTTGATCGTAGACGCTGCGCGAGATGCAGATGCCGCCCGGCTCGGCCAGCGCCTCGAGCCGCGCCGCCACATTGACGCCCTCGCCGTAGAGGTCGCCGGCCTCGACCATCACGTCGCCGAGATTGATGCCGATGCGGAACTGCATCCGGCGCGCGTCCGCCACGCTGCGATTGCGGTTGGCCAGCTCGCGCTGGATCTCGACCGCGCACTGCACCGCTTCGACCACGCTGGCGAAGTCGGCGAGCAGGCTGTCGCCGGAGGTGCTGACCAGCCGGCCGCGATGGCGCTCGATCAGGCCGCCCATGGCGTCGCGGTACAGCTTAAGGGTGGCGAGCGTGCCCGCCTCGTCCGCCTCCATCAGACGCGAATACCCGCTGACGTCGGCGCACATGATCGTGGTCAGCTTGCGTTCCACCACCCCGGCCATGCCCCGTCTCCGCTGTGGCTCGGCGAAAATAGCGCAGCCACCGCCGACCGGTCACGCCCCGCCTGCCTTGGCGCGGTGCGATGTTTGGCGCTGCGGGCTTCGTACCGCTTCCCTAAACTCAGGCGGGGCCGGACGTTGCCGAATCAGCGGAGTTCGACGCCGAGCAGATGAAGCGCGGCCGTTGCCATGACCTTGGCCGAGGTCACAAGATCGTCGATCACGACATACTCGTCCGGCTGGTGGGCGAGCTCCACCATACCCGGCCCGTATGCGATGCAGTCCTCGAGGCGACCGATCCGAACGACGTGCTTCTGGTCGTAAGTGCCCGGGGAGCAGACGAATTCCGGCCGTCGGCCGGTCACCTGCTCGATCGCTGCAGCGACGGCGCGCACGACCGGGGCGTCTTTGGCGGTCTGCGTCGGCAGCACTTCCATGAGGTTCCTCATCCGGTACGCGAAGCCCGGCCGGTCGTGCCGGAGCTGATCCAGCATTGCGACCAGCTCGGCCTTTACCTCGTCGAGGTCCTCCTCGATCAAGAAGCGGCGATCGATGGTCACGCGGCAGCTGTCGGCCACCACCGGGCTGGGCAGGCCGCCGTGGCCTTCGGGCTGGCCGCCGTGGACTGCGTTGACGTTGAGGGTCGACTGGCGGGCGCCAGGGGGCACGATCGGCATGGCCGTCTGCCGCGTGGCGAGCCGGGGCAGCAACTGCCGTTCGACCCGGTTCAGGAACGCGCCCATGTGCCGGATCGCGCACTCGCCAAGAAACGGCATGGAGCCGTGCGCCAGGCGCCCGAGCGTCTCGATTTCGGCCCACCACACGCCGCGGTGCCCGAGGCAGATCCCATTGACGCAATGCGGCTCGGGAATGATCACGTGGTCGACCTGCGGCCTCGAGAACCGGCCCTGCTCGGCGAGATAGGCGACGCCCGCGTAGCCGCCCGATTCCTCGTCGACCGTGCCGGACACCTCGAGCGCGCCATCGAACTTGAGGCCTGCGGCGAGGATGCTCTCGAGCGCGACCACCGCGGCGGCGATGCCGCCCTTCATGTCGCAGCTGCCGCGGCCGTACAGCCGACCGCCACGGACCACGCCGGCGAACGGATTGACGCTCCAGCCGTGGCCCGCCTCGACCACGTCGATGTGCCCGTTGAAATGCACACACCGGCCAGGGCCCCGGCCGTGGTAGCGCCCGATCACGTTGATGCGCGGATACCGATCGCTGTCGCCGAGCGCGCCCTCGGCGCGCACGTAGCTCACGTCGAACCCGGCGCGGCTCAGCCGATGGCCCAGATGCCGGGCGCACGGCTTATATGCCTCGCCCGGCGGATTGACGGTCGGAAACTGGATGAGCTCGCGGGTGAGCGCGACCAGCGCCTCCCGTTGATCCTCGATGCGTGCGAGCAGGTCGTCCAGCATCCCCGCCTCTCCACCCGAGATGCTAGAGCAAGCGGGGGTGCTGTCAATTTGGCGAAGGCGCTCTAAGTGTCAGAAGATCGCGCGGCGCCCAGGCGGGTCGGCGGTCCGTGCGTCTAACGGATTACGGCTTCTCCCGCGCGGAGGACCACCAACGAAGAGCAACATGGTTCAGAGCGTGACGGCGGGCCGCGATGACGGGGTCGCCGAGGCGCGTTCCGGCAACCTGTTTGCCTTCGCCTGGCGCCAGACCCGGCGGCATCAGCCATGGCTCTGCCTGCTGGCAGTGCTGATCATCCCTCTCACCATGGTGCCGCTCGAGCTGCAACGGCGGATCGTCGATCGCGCGATCGGCCTGCAGAATTTCGATCTCCTGTTGTGGCTCGGCGCCATCTACTTGGTGGTGGCGCTTTTGCAAGGCGGGCTCAAGTATCTGCTGCGGCTCTACGGGGGCATGGTCGGCGAGCGTACCGTCCTCAATCTACGTCGCGCGGTCCAATCCCGGCGCGCCCGCCGCCTCGAGGGCGAGACGGTATCGATCGTCGCCTCGGAGGTGGAGCGGGTCGGCGGCTTCGCCGGCGAAGCCTTCTCCGGGCCCGTCCTGCACGGCGGTGTCCTGGTCGCGGTGCTGGGCTACATGCTGGTGGTCGAGCCGATGATCGCCTTGGTCGGTCTGGCATTTTTTTTGCCGCAGATCATGCTCGCGCCGCTCATTCAGGCGTTCGTCAACCGGCGTGCTCGACGCAAGATCAAGCTCGTGCGTGAACTGGGTGATCAGATCGTCGACGGCGCGGCCGACGATCGCTACGCCGGGACGACCCGGCAGGTCTATGCCGTTCGGGTATCATACTACAGGTTCAAATTCGCCATTAAGCTCATGAACAATCTGATGAACCACCTTGCTCCGCTGACCGTCCTCATGGCCGGTGGCTATCTGGCGATCAACGGCGAGACCACGATCGGTACCATCGTCGCCTTCATCTCCGGCTTCGAGCGCATGGCGGAGCCTTCGCGCGAACTGCTCGCCTACTACCACCTGGCGTCCGAGAGCCAGGCGCAATACCGGCTGATCGAACGGCACGTCGCCGGTTGAGCCCGCGCCCGCGGGGGTCACGCGCGGCTCAGAACACCTTCTTGTCGGGGGCGCGATCGTCAGGCTGCGGTTTTGGTGGTGGCATCGAGTGCGGCGGCGCGCAGAGCTTCCTCGTTCTTGTCGTAGAACTTCAGGCCCGCCGCGTAACCGATATCGTACAGCTTGGACAGATTGCTGTACGTCCAGTCCAGCACATAAGGCCAGTGCTCATCGGGGATGTCGAAGGTGATGCGGAGCAAGTTCAACTTCGGTTGGTCATCCGACCAGTGCTGGTTGTGCACTTGCTCGAACAGCCTGATGTCGTCCTTGGCAATCTCGACCAGCGGGATCATGATCGACTGGATCCAAGCGTCGTAGAGCGATCGCGGCTCGCGAATAATCTGCTTGGACGATAGGACGTCGAACACCACCACGTTGCGCAACGGCTCGAGCGCTGCGAGCTTTTGGGTCCTGGTCTCGCCCG
>Ga0081538_10005785_pt1 | contig 11031 bp, 9 predicted proteins | sample TabmetS5T2R1_FD_71022 | JGI IMG/M metagenome (GOLD analysis project Ga0081538, IMG submission 71022) | Tabebuia heterophylla rhizosphere microbial communities from the University of Puerto Rico - S5T2R1 | ecosystem: Host-associated > Plants > Roots > Rhizosphere ...
GGTGCAGCTCGGCCTGCGGGTGGCGCAGTTCTACATGCACGAGTCCTGCGGGAAGTGCACGCCCTGCCGCGAGGGCACGCGCTGGATGGTGCAGCTCCTGCGGAAGATCGAGGACGGCGAGGCCGCACAGGGCGAGCTCGACGTGCTTCTGAACATCTGCGACCGCATCCTCGGCAACTGCCTCTGCCCGCTCGGGGACGCGGCGGCCATGCCCATCGCCAGCTACGTGGCGCGGTTCAGGGACGAGTACCAGCGCCACGTCGACGAAGGCGGGTGCCCGTTCGGCGGTGAGTCGTCGCTGGAGGGTGTCCTCGCGCCGGTCGACCAGCACCACGCCGGCATCCGGCACGCGATCGAGGTCCCCGCGGGGCCATGAGCTCGACATGCTTTCCGTTGCTCTCGGGGCACCCCAGCCCACCACCCGCCTTCGAGCCTGACGAGGAAAAGCGCGCGCGTGGCGCGCGGAACGTCGTGGAAGTGTTCCGATGAATGCACAGGCGCCAGAGCTCGTCACGGTCACCATCGACGGCCATGAGGTCCAGGCCCCGAAGGGCCAGGGCATGGTCGAGACCGCAGCGTCGCTCGGAATCGAGATCCCCGTCTTCTGCTACGAGCCCCGCCTCGGCCCGGCGGTCGGCGCGTGCCGGATGTGCCTTTGCGAGGTGGAAGGCCTCCCCAAGCTCCAGGCCGCCTGCACGCTGACCGCCACCGACGGGCTTGTGCTCAGGACGGCGCTGACGAGCGAGAAGGCGGCCGAGGGCCAGGAGGCGATCCTCGAGTTCATCCTCCTGAACCACCCGCTCGACTGCCCCGACTGCGACAAGGGCGGGGAGTGCCCGCTGCAGGACCTGACGTTCCGCTTCGGCCCCGGCTCGACTCGCATGCACTTCCCCAAGCGGACGTTCGACAAGCCGATCCCGATCTCACCCCTGATCGCGCTCGACCGCGAGCGCTGCATCCTCTGCTACCGCTGCACCCGCTTCTCCGAGAACGTCTCCGAGGACGCGCAGCTGGTGGCGGTGAACCGCGGAGCCGCCTCCGTCATCGCCACCTTCGAGGACGAGCCGTACCGCGCCCACTTCTCGGGCAACGTCGTCGAGCTCTGCCCGGTCGGGGCCTTGACGTCGACCACCTACCGCTTCCGCGCACGGCCGTGGGAGATCCAGAACGTGCCCACGGTCTGCGGGCTCTGCCCGGTCGGCTGCAACGTCTGGGCGACGACGCGCGAAGGGAAGGTGGCACGGATCCTCTCCCGCAACCATCCGGAGGTGCACGAGGGCTGGCTTTGCGACAAGGGCCGCTTCGCCTACGACCACCTGCGGGCGCCCGATCGCATCCGCACCCCGCTCGTCCGCGTGCGCCGGCGGGGCTTCGAGGAGACCACGTACGAGCGGGCGCTAGACGCGGCCGAGGCCGGGCTCCGCGCGGCCGGCGCCGCGGTCGTCGTCGCGTTCTCGGGCAGCGAGACGGTCGAGCAGGCCACGGCGCTCGCGCGCGTGGTCCGCGAAGGGCTCGACGCCCACACGGCGCTGCTCCCCGACCGCTGGGAGGGCGGGCTCGCCGCCTTCCGCGCGCCGCTCTCGGCGATCCGAGACGCTGACCTCTGCCTCGTGATCGGCGACGACCCCGTGATCGAGCGCGCGCCCGTCGTCGACCTCTGGCTGCGGGCGGCCCGCCGTGCCGGGGCCAGCGTCCTGACCGCAAACCCCGCGGGCGACGTGCAGGTGCCGCCCGGCTCGGCCGCCCAGGTCTGCGCCGCCCTGCGCGAGGGCGGAAACGTGCCGCGCGAGCTCCGCCAGGCGACCAAGGCCGTTCGGGCCGCCAAGCGCATCGCGCTCATCTGGTCGGAGGACGATCCGAGCGGCGGCCGGCACGTTGGCGCGCTCGCAAGCGACCTGCACGAGAACAGGAAGGCCGACGTCGCCGTGTACGCGCTCCCCCGAACGCCCAACGGGCGCGGTGTCGCAGCGGCCTGGGACGCGCTCGGAGAGAGCTCGGGCGACCTCCCCGACGGGGAGATCGGCGCCCTGATCGTGTCGGGCGACGAGGCGACGTATGACCTCCGCGTCGCCGACCTGGCCGCCCGAGCCCGCTTCGTGCTGACCACGGCGATGTTCCAGAACGAGGTGACGGCGTGGTCGCACGTCGTCGTGCCCGGCACCAGCTACCTCGAGCGCGAGGGCACGTTCGTCAACCTGGAGGGACGGGCGCAGCGCGTCCGCCGTGCAGTCGTCCCGAACGGGCCCGATGAGCTCGAGTGGCTCTCGCGCCTCGGCGAGCGCTTCGGCGTCGCCGTCGACCCGTGGGCCGCGCCCACGGTCGCCGACATCGCCCCGCTCGAGCCCGGCGACGAGTTCGCCTGGTCGCAACCCGACCCGCAGGCGCCGACCGGCAGGGCGGCCGGCCCAGGCCTCGAGCTCGTCCGCTACCGCGCGCTCTTCGCCGGGCCCGCAGTCGAGCGGGTCGACCAGCTCCAGTTCCAGCGCCCGGCGGCCGAGGTAGAGCTCGCACACGAGGACGCGACCACGCGCGGCATCGCGCCGGGCGAGACGGTCTCCGTGTCCTCGAACGGCACGACGAAGGCGCTGCGGGCACGCCTCAACCGGAAGCTCCGAAGCGGCGTCGTCCGCATCGACACCGGCCACGCGGAGGGCCTCGCTGACCGCGTCCAGGTAGAGAAGGCCGGTGACTGAGCTCAACGAGCCCTGGTGGATCGACGTCATCAAGGCGCTGGTCGTCGTCAACCTCCTCATGGCCGGCTTCGCGTACGCCACCTGGCTCGAGCGCAAGCTGCTCGGCCGCATGCAGCTCCGCTACGGGCCGAACCGCGCCGGTCCGTTCGGGCTCGGCCAGCCCATCGCCGACCTGGTCAAGCTGATCCGCAAGGAGAGCTTCTCCCCGACCGGCGCCGTTGACCTGCTCTACTTCGCCGCTCCGGTCGTCGCCGCCTTCACGGCGCTCGCGTCCTTCAGCGTCATCCCCTTCGGCGGCGTCTGGGAGATCGGTGGCTACGACGTCACCGGCCGCGTGGCCGACGTCTCCATCGGCGTGCTCCTCATCTTCGCGCTCGGCGCCGTCGGCATCTACGCGTTCCTCGTCGGGGGCTGGGCGAGCGACTCGAAGTACTCGCTCCTCGGCTCGATGCGCACCGCGGCGCAGCTCGTCTCGTACGAGGTCTCGCTCGCGCTCTCCGTGCTCGGCGTCGTGATCATGGCCCAGAGCCTCTCGCTCGTGAGCATCGTCGAGGCCCAGCAGGATGCGATCTGGTACGCGGCGCCGCAGATCGTAGGCCTCCTCGTCTTCTTCGTCGCCGGCGTCGCGGAGACGAACCGCCCGCCGTTCGACCTGCCCGAGGCCGAGACGGAGCTCGTAGCCGGCTACCAGACCGAGTACAGCGGCATGCGTTACGGCCTCTTCGCCATGGCCGAGTACGTCAACATGATCACGCTCTCCGGCCTGGCGGTGACGCTCTTCTTCGGCGGCTGGAGCGGCCCGGTCCTGCCCGGCCCGCTCTGGTTCGTCATCAAGCTCGCCGTCGTCGTGTTCATCTTCATGTGGCTGCGCGCGACCCTCCCCCGACTGCGCTACGACCAGCTGATGAAGGTCGGGTGGAAGGTGCTCCTGCCCGTCGCCACGGTCAACGCCGTCGTCACTGCCGTCCTCGTGGTCGCGATCGACTGATGCCGCAGCCGTTCTCGAGCTTCAAGGGATTCGCCGTCACGTTTCGGCAGATGTTCAAGAAGCCCATCACGCAGCAGTACCCCGATTACAAGCGCCCGGTCTACCCGCGCTTCCGCGGCCGCCACCGGCTCTGGCGGCACGAGAACGGGCTCGAGAAGTGCGTCGGCTGCTCGCTCTGCGCCGCCGCGTGCCCCGCTGACTGCATCCGGGTCGTCGCCGCCGAGAACACACCCAACCACCGCGTTAGCCCGGGCGAGCGCTACGCCCGGATCTACGAGATCAACCTCTCGCGGTGCATCTTCTGCGGCTACTGCGAGCTCGCCTGCCCCTTCGACGCCATCACGCTCGAGGCCGAGTACGAGATCTCCGAGTACTCGCGCGACGACCTCATCTACACGAAGGACATGCTCCTCGCCGAGCCGGTGAAGCGGATGCCGGTCGCCGACCGCGACCTCTACGACACGCCCGTTCCTGTCTGGAAGTCCGAGTCGTGACGACCCTCCTCCTCGCCGCGTCCGCCTCGAACGTCCTCGTCTGGATCGTCTGGATCGCGGCGGCACTCGCGCTCCTCGCCTCGGGGATCGCCGTCGTGCTCTTCGCGAACCCGTTCTTCAGCGCGCTCGCGCTGATCGGGAACCTCGCGTCGCTCGCCGTTCTCTACCTGCTCCTGGCCGGGGAATTCGTCGCCGGCGCGCAGGTGATCGTCTACGCGGGCGCGATCGTGATCATGTTCGTCTTCGTCCTCGCCTACCTCGGCGGACGCGCGGACGCGCCCTGGGCGGGCGGACCGACTCTCCAGAACACGATCGCGATCCTTGCGGCCGCCGCGATCGCACTCGAGGTGATCGTCGTGATCGCTCTCAAGGCGGGCGACCGTCTCAGCGACACCGCGTCGGTCTCGAGCTCCTTCGGCTCACCGGCCGAAATCGGAGAGCTCTTTCTCTCCGACCACCTGCTGGCCTTCGAGGTCACCTCGATCGTCCTCCTGGTGGCCGCGGTCGGCGGCGTCATCCTCGGCGGCGCGATGCCGACCTCGGACGAGGAGGACGACGCCTGATGCTGGGCCCCGGCATCGCCGCCTACCTCATCCTCTCCGTCGTCCTTTTCGCGACCGGCGCCTTCGGCGTCCTCATCCGACGCAGCCCGCTGATCATCCTGCTCGCGCTCGAGCTGATGCTGAACGCGGGGAACCTGGCGCTGATCGCGTTCGCCCGCCAGCTCGGCGACGGCGACGGCCAGATCTTCGCGCTCACCGTCATGGTCGTCGCCGCGGCGGAAGCGGTGCTCGGCCTCGGCCTCATCGTCGCCGTCTCGCGGAAGCGCGTCGAGCTCGACGTCGACCGCCTCACCTCGCTGCGGGGCTGACAGATTGCGGATCGCGCTCATCACCGCTCCGTACAGCCTCGGCCACGAAGGCGCCGGCGTGGGCGCGGGCCCGGGGGAGATCCTCGCCGCCGGCGCCGTCGAAGCGCTCGGCAGCGCGGGCCACGAGGTCGAGGTCGTCAAGGTCGAGCCGCGCAACCGAGAAACGAACGAGGTGGGGGCGTCGTTCGAGATCGTCCGCCGCGTGGCCGAGGCGGTCGCGCAGGCGGTCGCGTCCCAGGCGTTCCCGCTCGTGCTCGCCGGGAACTGCATGAACTCGATCGGCATCGTCGCCGGGCTCGGACGGGACACCGGCGTCGTGTGGCTGGACGCCCACCCGGACTTCAACACGCCCGACGGCTCCGTGAGCGGCTTCGCGGACGGGATGGGGCTGTCCGTCCTCACCGGCACGAGCTGGAAGGCACTGCGCGAGACGGTGCCGGGCTATCGCGCCGTACCCGAGGAGAACGTCGTCGTCATCGGGATCCGGGACATCAATCCGCCCGAGCAGGAGCGCCTGGACGTCTCGGACGTGCAGGTGCTGCTCCCCGACGACGCCACACACCGGATCGGAGAGGCGATCGAGGGGCTGCGCGGCCGCGTCGGGGACCTCTACCTGCACGTCGACCTCGACGTCCTCGACCCCTCTGAGGGCCGCGCGAACGAGTACGCCGCCGAGGGCGGGCTCTCCGCCGCCGCGCTCGAAGAGGTGGTCCAAACCGTGACGGAGCGAGGCGCCGTGCGCGCCGCTGCTCTGACCGCCTACGACCCGTCGGCTGACGCCGACCGGCGGATTCCCGCGATCGCGGTTCGGCTCGCGACCCGGATCGCGGACGGGGCCCATGCGCCCCTGCAGGGCGCGGCGCGATGACCATTCTCGCCTGGACCGCGCTCTTCTCGCCCGCCGCCGGCGTCGTCGCCATCGCGCTTCTCGGCGACCGCATCGACCGCTTCGCCGCCGGGCTGATCGCCGCGGGCACGACGCTCTTCTCCTTCGTCTGCACGCTCGGCGTCTTCTTCGAGCTGCTCGGGCGCGAGCCCGAGGAGCGGTCCGAGTCCTCGACGATCTGGACCTGGCTCACGGCCGGCGACCTCCGCTTTGGCGCCGAGATCCTGATCGACCCCCTCGCCGTCTTCATGATGCTCGTGGTCAGCGGCGTCGGCTTCCTGATCCTCACCTACGCGATCGGCTACATGCACGGGGACGAGGAGGAGCGCCGCTACCACGCGTACAAGGCGCTCTTCGTCTTCTCGATGCTCCTGCTCGTCATGGCTGGGAACCTGCTCCTGCTCCTGGCCGGGTGGGGCATGGTCGGGCTCTCCTCCTACCTGCTGATCAACTACTGGCACCAGCGGCGCGCGCCGGTGGAAGCGGGGAAGAAGGCGTTCATCATGAACGCCTTCGGCGACGCGACCTTCGTCCTCGCGCTCTTCATCCTCGTCCAGCACATCGGCGCGCTCGACTTCGCGACCGTCTTCGCGGAGGCGCCGGAGGCCCTGGGGGAGAACACGACCCTATCCGTCCTCGTCGCCCTGGGACTGCTCGGCGGGGCCGTGGCCAAGTCCGCGCAGGTGCCGCTGCAGACCTGGCTCCCCGACGCGATGGAAGGCCCCACGCCGGTCAGCGCCCTCATCCACGCCGCGACCATGGTGACCGCCGGCGTCTACCTGATCGCCCGCACGAGCCCGCTCTTCGAGCTCGCGGTCGACATCCAGGAGCTCGCCGGGATCCTCGGCGCGGTCACGCTCCTCCTGGCAGGCCTGATCGCCCTCGTCCAGACCGACATCAAGCGGGTCATCGCCTACTCGACGATGAGCCAGATCGGCTACATGTTCGTCGCCGTCGGCCTCGGCGCCTACGGCGCGGGGATGTTCCACCTGATGACGCACGCCTTCTTCAAGGCGCTGCTCTTCATGGCCGCCGGCGTCGTCATCCACGCCCTCTCCGGGGAGCAGGACATCCGCAGGATGGGCGGCCTCGCGCGGGAGCTGCCCTGGACGTACCGCGCGTTCCTCGTGGGCGCGCTGGCGCTCGCGGCGATCCCCCCGTTTGCGGGCTTCTTCTCCAAGGACGCGATTCTCTCGAGCATCATCGACCAGGGGTCGCTCGGCTGGATCCTCTGGGCGGCCGGGATCACCGGCGCGTTCCTCACCGGCCTGTACACGTTCCGCCTGCTCTTCATCGTCTTCTTCGGCGAGCCGTCGGCCTACGCGCGCGAGCACCTGCACAGGGAGCGGTTCGAGGGGCCCCTCTCGATGATGTGGCCGGTCGGCGTTCTCGCCGTCCTCTCCACCATCGGAGGCTTCCTCCAGGTTCCAGGCGGCTGGCACGCCGTCGACACGTGGCTCGAGCCGGTCGTCGAGTCCGTGGAGGAGGCGAGCGGCAGCCTCGCCGTCTTCTCCATTCTCGCCTCGCTCACGGCGGCGGTCGGCGGGGTCGCGCTCGCCTACGTCCTCTATCGCAGGCCCGGCGATCGACCCGCGAAGGTGCGCAGCCGCTTCCCGGGCGCCGCGCGCGCGCTCGAGCACAAGTTCTACTTCGACGAGGCGTATGATCTCGCGTTCTACCGGCCGGCCTCGACGCTGGCCGCGTGGCTCCTCGGCCGCATCGAGGGCCCGGTCGTGCTCCGCTCGCTCGGCGGACTCGGCACCGGTGTCCGTGACGTCTCCGACCGGGTTGCCGCCGCGCAGACGGGCCGGGTGCGCGCGTACGTCCTCGCCCTCGCCGTCGGGCTCGCCGTCCTCGCCGTCGTCTTCCTGGTGGTTGCCTAGTGCCCCTCCAGGCAATACACCCGCGGTCGCATCACCTGGAGCGGCACTGGTGATCACGACGATCCTGATCCTCCTACCGCTCGCGGCCGCCGCCGCGATCTGGATCACGCCGTGGCGGTCCTCCCGCTCGGCCGGCGGCTTCGCGCTCCTCGTCGCGCTCGCCGAGCTCGCCCTCTGGGTCGGGACGGCGCTCAACTTCGACTTCGGCGCGACCGGGCTCCAGGAGGAGACCGACGTCACTTGGTTCTCCGACCTCGACGTCGCCTACAAGGTCGGGCTCTATGACTACTCGCTCTGGCTCGTGGGGTTGACGGCGCTCGTGACGGCGGCCGTCGTCGGCTACGGCCTCTGGGTCGGGCGCGAGCGGCTCGGCGTCTACCTCAGCTTGCTGCTCTTCCTCGAGGGCGCCACGATCGGCGTCTTCGCCGCGCAGGACCTGATCCTCTTCTACGTCTTCTGGGAGGCCATGCTGATCCCGCTCTACGTCCTCATCGGGGTCTGGGGCGGGCCCGGGAGGCTCGGGGCCACCTACAAGTTCGTCGCCTACACGGTCGCCGGCTCCCTGCTAATGCTCGTCGCGATCGTCGCGGCCGGCCTCGGCGCCGGCACGTTCGACCTGGCTGAGCTCGCCGGCCGCGGCACGAGCACGTGGATCTTCCTCGGCTTCGTGATCGCCTTCGCCGTGAAGGCGCCGCTCTGGCCGTTCCACGGCTGGCTGCCCGACGCCTACCGCGAATCGCCCCCGGAGGTGGCGGCGGTGCTCTCGGGCGTCATCTCGAAGACCGCCGCGTACGGCTTCCTCGCGATCGCCGTCCCCCTCTACCCGGGCCCGGCGGAGGACTGGCGCACGACGATCCTCGCCCTGGCGTCGATCGGCCTCGTCTACGGGTCGCTGCTGGCGTTCCGGGCGCCGGACGTCCGCGGCGTGATCGCCTACTCGAGCCTCGCCCAGATGAACCTGATCGTGATCGGCATCTTCGCCGTGAACGCCTCCGGCTACACGGGCGCGCTCCTCCAGATGGTCAACCACGGCCTCATCTCGGCGGCGCTCTTCCTCCTCGCCGGCGCGGTCGAGCGCCGGACGAGCACCGGCGAGCTGCGCCTCCTCGGCGGGATGGCGCGCGGACGACCGGTGCTGGCGACGATCCTCATCACCACGGGCGTGATCGCGCTCGCCGTCCCCGGATCGACCGCGTTCGCCGCCGAGTTCCTCGTCCTGAACGGGATCTTCGACATCGGCTGGGGCTGGGCAGTCGTCGGCGCCGTCGCCATCGTGCTCGCCGCCATGTACATACTCCGGCTCATCTCCGCGGTGCTGCATGAGGATGTCGGCAGCGCCGTCCCGGCCGAGGCGCTCGACCTCCGCCCGGCCGAGGTCGGCGTGATCGCGCCGCTCGTCGTCGTCCTCCTCGTCCTCTCGTTCTGGCCGGCGGCGATCACCGAGCGCGTCTTCGGGGGCATCTTCTAGGTGGAGGACTTCAACACTCCCACGATCGACTGGTATGCGCTCTCGCCGGTCCTGGTCACCCTCGGCGGAGCGGTCGTCGTCGTGCTCGTCAGCCTCTTCCTGCCGGCCAGAGCCCGCCGCGTCTTCGGCGCGGTCGTCACCGCTCTGTGCTTCGTCGCCGCCGGGGCGCTCGCGATCGCGCTCTTCGTCGCCGACGACACGGGGAGGAGCATCGTCGCGGACGCACTCCGCCGCGACCGTCTGGCCGAGCTGGCGCAGATCCTCGTCATGGCGGCCGGGCTTCTGACCGTCGGTGTCTCCCTGCGGGAGCCGGGTGGAGACGACCGCGCCGGCGAGTACTACGCGCTCCTGCTCACGGCCGTGAGCGGCATGGCCTTCTTCGTCGCAGCCAACAACCTCATGACCCTCTTCCTCGGCCTCGAGTGGTTCTCCATCTGCCTCTACGTCCTCACGGCGATCGCGACCGACCGGCTGCAATCCCTCGAGGCGGGGCTCAAGTACCTCATCGTGGGCAGCTTCGGGTCGGCGATCCTCCTGTTCGGGAGCGCGTTCGTGTACGGAGCGACGGGCGCGATCGGTTTCGAGGAGATCGCCGGCGGCGCCGAGGAAGCCGAGCCGCTCTTCTACGTCACCGGCCTCGCCATGATCCTCGTCGGCCTCGCCTTCAAGGTCTCGGCCGCGCCCTTCCACATGTGGACGCCCGACGTCTACCAGGGCGCGCCCACGCCCGTGACGGCGTTCATGTCCGCGGCGACGAAGGTGGCGGCGCTCGTCCTCACCCTCCGGCTGCTCGTCACCGCCTTCCCCGGCGAAGCGGACCTCTGGACGGTCGCCCTCGCCGTCATCGCCTGCGTGTCGCTTGCGTGGGGCAACCTCGCCGCGCTCGTGCAGGCGGACGTCAAGCGGCTGCTCGCGTACTCGAGCATCTCGCACGCGGGGTTCCTTCTCATCCCGGTCGCCGTCGGGACGGAGCTCGGCGGCCGCGCGCTCCTCTTCTACCTCATCGCGTACGCGGCCATGAGCGTGGGCTCGTTCGCGATCGTCGCCATCCGGGAGCGCGAGCTCAGGCAGCCCGTGACGATGGGAAACCTCGCCGGCTTCGGCTGGGAACGGCCCTTCCTCGGCGTCGTCATGGCCGTCTTCATGTTCGGCTTCATCGGCCTCCCGCCCACCGGCCTCTTCCTGGGCAAGTTCTACGCCTTCGCCGCGGCCGTCGACCGCGGCTGGGCCTGGCTCGCGGTCGTCGGCGTCGTCGCCACCGTCATCTCGATCTACTACTACCTCGGCATCGTGCGGGCGATGTTCATGCAGCCGCCGGAGCTCCGGGTCGCCCCCGCGGGCGGCTCGCCGCCCCGGGACCTGCTCCTGCAGGCGGCCGTCGGCGCGGCCCTCGTCGTCACGGTCGGGAGCTTCGTCGCCGCCGGCCCTCTGACCGACATCGCCCAGGACGCCGTCGAGTTCCTCTCGTTCCCGGTGGGCTGATGGGACGACAAGTCGTCGTCTTGGGCGCCGGCGCGACCGGCGAGGCCTTCACCGCGGCGCTCCGCCGGCTCGACGAGAACGCCGACGTCACCGTCGTCGAGCACCAGCTGGTCGGCGGCGAGTGCTCGTACTGGGCCTGCATTCCCTCGAAGACGCTCCTCCGCCCCCTGGAGGTGCTCTCGCGAGCCCGGCTGGCACCCGGCGCGGCCGGCGCGCTCGACGGCCCGGTCGACATCGCCGCCGTCTTCGACTGGCGGGACGACCAG
>Ga0081538_10005786_pt1 | contig 11029 bp, 13 predicted proteins | sample TabmetS5T2R1_FD_71022 | JGI IMG/M metagenome (GOLD analysis project Ga0081538, IMG submission 71022) | Tabebuia heterophylla rhizosphere microbial communities from the University of Puerto Rico - S5T2R1 | ecosystem: Host-associated > Plants > Roots > Rhizosphere ...
ACCGGGTTGCGCAGCTGAACGCGCGGGTCGAGCTTCACGAGGCTCGCCCACAGCGCCTGTCGCAGGACGGGGCCGGCGAACACGCTCCCAGCCGTCTTCGTCATCGGGCGGCCTCCCGATCCACCGCCAGGTTCAGCTCGAGCACGTTCACACCGGGCTCGCCCAGCACGCCGAGCGACCGGCCGTCCGTGTTCTCACCCACCAGCTCGAGCATCCGCTCGAGCGGGACGCGGCGCACGATCGACACACGCCGCGCCTGGATGCGCGCGTTGGCCTGGGAGATGTCCGGGTCGACGCCCGAGCCGGACGTCTGCACGGCGTCGGGCGGCACGTCCGCAGGCCGGAGGCCGGGGTCGAAGGGCCTTTCCCGCCGAAGATAGGCGGCCAGGTTCTCCCTGAACTGATCGCGAAGCTCCCTGCTGTTCGGCCCGAGGTTGTTGAAGAAGGTGACGTTGGCGCTGTAGTCGGTCGCGGAGGGGCGGGAATGGAAGAAGCGAGGACCCCGGAACTGCTGGCCGATCAGTCGCGAGCCGACGATTTTTCCGTCGACCTCGACCTGGCTCCCGTCGGCCTTGTTCGGCCACAGCACCTGGGCGACACCCGTGGTGAACAGCGGATAGGCGAGGCCCAGCACGAGCGTGAAGACGACGATGGCGAGGATGGAGTTAAAGAGGTCGCGTCGCATGGTTCAGAAGAGCTGGTTGGTGAGTGCCTGGACGACCGGCCCCAGCAGCAGGGCAGGGAAGAAGGTGAGCGCGGCCACGATCACGATCACGAAGATCAGGAGGAAGACGAAGGTGGGCGTGTCGGTTCGGAACGTGCCTGCGCCGAGCGGCGCCACGCGCTTCGTGGCGAGCGAGCCGGCGACGGCGAGTGCGGCGAGCATCGGGACGAAGCGGGCGAAGAGCATCGTGACGCCGCCCAGGAGGTCGGCGAAGGTGATGCCGAAGGCGCCGACGTTGCCGGGCGCGTGCGGCTGGACGAAGCCGGTGTAGCCCGCGAAGGCCGAGCCGTTGTTGTTGCCCTGCGAGGTGTAGGCGTAGAGCGTCTCCGAGAAGCCCTGCGGCCCGTTGTTGTAGATCGACGGCGCTCCCCACTTCGTCGCGATCGCCAGCGCCGCGGTTACGAGCACGGCGAGCGCCGTGTAGAGGGTCCCGATCAGGGTGAGCTTGACCTCGCGCGCCTCGATCTTCTTGCCGAGGTACTCGGGCGTTCGCCCCACCATCAGGCCCGCGATAAACACGGCCAGCAGGACGAACAGGAGCATGCCGTAGAGGCCCGAGCCGACCCCGCCGAAGATGACCTCCCCGGTCATCATGTTCACCAACGGGACGGCGCCGCCGGCGCCCGTGTACGAGTCGAGGGCGGAGTTCACGGACCCGTTCGAGGCGCCGGTGGTTGCGGCCGTCCAGAGAGCGCTGTTCGCGATCCCGAAGCGCTGCTCCTTGCCTTCGAGGTTGCCGCCCGTCGTGCCGTCGGCGGAGGCCGTGGCGACCTCGGCGCCCTTCTGTGCCGGCGAGCCGTTCTGCTCGGCGCCGTAGGCCACCGCGATCGTGGCGACGAGCATGACCGCCATGGCCGCGTACAGCGCCCAGCCCTGGCGCCGGTTGCCCACCATGCGCCCGAACGTCGCCGTCAAAGCGGCCGGGATCAGCAGGATGAACAGGACCTCGACGAAGTTGGAAAAGGCCGTGGCGTTCTCGAACGGGAAGGTGCTGTTGACGTTGAAGAAGCCGCCGCCGTTGGTCCCCAGCTGCTTGATCGCGATCTGGGACGCGGCCGGCCCGAGCGCGAGGGTCTGGTCGAAGCCCTGGACGGTCGTATATGCGACCGAGCCGGCCAGCGTCTGGATGACGCCCTGGGATACGAGGACGAGCGCGCCGACGAACGAGAGCGGCAGCAGGATGTAGAGCAGCGTGCTGGTGAGGTCCTGCCAGAAGTTGCCGAGCTCCGCGACGCCGCGGCTCGCGAAGCCGCGGATCACGGCGGCAAGCACGGCCATGCCGACGGCGGCGGAAACGAAGTTCTGCACCGCGAGCCCCGCCATCTGCGAGAAGTACGACATCGTCGTCTCGCCGCCGTAGTACTGCCAGTTCGTGTTCGAGATGAACGACGAGACGGTGCTGAACGACGCGTCCCAGGGGCCCGAGTGGAAGCCCTCGGGGTTGAAGGGATGGATCCCTTGGGTCCGCAGGATTACGTAGAGCACCACCCAGAAGAGCGCGCTGAACACGAGCGCCGTGCGCGCGTAGCCCTTCCAGTCCTGCTGGACGTGCGGGTTCACCCGAAGCAGCCGGTAGGTCAGGCGCTCGACCGGCCCGAACACCGGCTCGAGAAGCACGCGCTCCCCGCGGTACACGCGGGCCATGTAGCCGCCGAGCAGCGGCGTGAGCGCGGTCAGGACCGCGAGGTAGATCGCGATCTGAAGCCAGCCCTCGAGGGTCACAGGCGCTCCCCGCGGAGGAGCGCGTACAGGAGGTAGACCGCCACCAGGACCGAGACCACGAGTCCGAACAGCTCGGCGCCGCTCATACGCGGTCGAGGCCCTCCAGCACGAGGAACATCGCCGCGAAGGCGGCAAGTGCGATGGCGATGGCGAGGAGGTCGGCGCCCATTTGCTTAGCGGAGGAGCAGCGCGGCGCGAATGCGGCGCACGGTGTGTTCGAGGGATTCTTCGGGGCTTGGATGAAAGAGCGGTGAGTCGCCGCTCGTGAGGAACTGCTCGAGGAGGGCGAGGCCGCGGACCTGCAGCTCGTCCTCGAACCGAAGAAGGTCGGCGATGTCGATCAGCTCGGCGCGCGCCGCGAGGATCTCCCTTCCACGAACCGGCACCGCCGCGGTGAACGAGCCCGAGGGGTCGTCTGCGGCCTCGACGATGCGCTGGATGCCGGACGCGAACGAGCGGCGGCAGCGGGGCGAGAGCAGCTGGCGAGCCCGGTGGGCGAGCTCCGGGCTCGAGGAGGGGAGCGCGCCCCGCGCCAGGCGGGCGTCGAGCGCGCGGCGGTGAAGCCAGACGCGACCTCCTAGGAAGCGCGGGCCCCGACCCTGGCGAGACACCAGGTGTGCGATCGAAGAGGCCATGCAGGGAGCATCGCCCCCGCTCCGTCAAGGCCCCATCAAGATCGGCGATCGCGCGATAAAGATGTCGTCAAGATCAGCCGCCGAAGCGGTATCCGATGCCCGGATCGGTCAGGACGTGCTTAGGAGAGGACGGATCGGGCTCGATCTTTCGGCGCAGGTTGGCCACGTGCACCCGCAGCACCTGCGTGTCGTCCTCGTAGGCCGGCCCCCAGACCTGGCCGAGCAAGGCGCGGTGTGTCATCAGCCGGCCCCGGTTCTGCATCAGCACGCGAAGGAGGTCGTACTCGGTGGGCGTCAGGTGCACCACGTCGCCGTTCACGGTCACCTGGTGGGCGGCAAGGTCGAGCTCGAGCCCCTCGGCACGGAGAACGGGCTCGTCGGGCGCCCCCCGGCTCGCCCGCCGCAGCGCGGCCCGCAGGCGCGCGATCAGCTCGTCGGTCCCGAACGGCTTCGTCACGTAGTCGTCGGCTCCGGCGTCGAGCGCCCGGACCTTCTCGGCCTCGTCCCCGACGGCGGAGAGAACGATGATCGGCATCTCGCTCCACTCGCGGATCGAGCGGCAGATGTCCACTCCGTTCCCGTCAGGGAGGATCAGGTCGAGGATCGCGGCGTCGGGCGGGCGCACGGCCAGCGCATCGAGCGCCTCCTGAACGGTGCCTGCGGTGCACACCTCGAAGCCGGCCTCGCGCAGGATCACCCGCATGGCGCGCAGGATCTGGCGCTCGTCGTCGACGACGAGCACGCGCCGCTCGCCGGTCACGACGCGGGGGCGGCCGCCGGAGCAGGCAGCGGGAACTGGATCACGAAGCTCGTGCCCTGCCCCGGAAGCGACTCGGCCCGGATCCGCCCCCCGTTCGCCTCCAGGAAGCCGCGCGCGATGGCGAGGCCCAGCCCGGAGCCGCCGCCCTCCCCCTCCCGGGAGCGGTGAAATGGCTCGAACACACGCTCGAGATCCTCCTTCGGTATCCCGGGACCGCGGTCGGAGATCCGCAGCAGGAGCAGGCGGCCCCCGGTTCGGGCCCGGATGCTCACTGGCTCGTTGCCGGCGAACTGTGAGGCGTTCTCGAGCACATTCGCGATCGCCCGCTCGAGCTGGGCGGCGTCCGCGTTCAGCGCGGGCAGGTCGGGATCGATCTGCACGTCGAAGCCCGCCGGCGGCGCGGGGACGGTGTCAATCGCGGCCCGGACGACTTCGTCCAGGCCGACCCAGTCCTGTCGCGGCGCCACGCCGCCCGCCTGTATCCGGGTGAGGTCGAGGAGATTGTCCACGAGACGGGAGAGCCGGGCGCTCTCGCTCCGTATGACCGCGGCGAGCTCGCGCCGCGATTCCTCGGACAAGGTGTCGGATGCGAGTCCGTCGGCGGCGGTCGTGATCGCCGTGAGCGGCGAGCGCAGATCGTGCGAGACGGAGCGAAGGAGCGTCGTCTTCATCACGTTGGAGCGCCGCAGCGCCTTGGTCTCGATCACCTGCGACTCGAGCTCGTCCCGCTGGCGGACGGCCGCGACGAGTGTCTCGAGCCCCGGAATGACCCGGTCCTGAAGCTCGTCGAGCACCGCCCGGTTGGTGCCGGCCGGCACCAGGACCGTGCCGATCCGGCTCCCCCCGACGATCAGCGGCAGCGCGCGCCTGCGCTCGTCGCTGTCGACCCATGCGAGCTCGATCGTCACCGAACGGAGGTCGAAGGCGCGGGCGATGCGCTGCCCGACGGCCGAGAGCGACTCCTCGACAGAAGCCGAGCCGAGCAGCATCCGCGCCATCTCCGCGAGCAGGTCGGCCTCGCTCCGGCGCCGCTCGGCTTCCTCGGCCCGCGCGCGGCCGGCCTCCGCCAGCGCGCTTACGACCACGGCCGCGACCAGGAAGACCGCCAGGGCGACCCAGTTCTCCTCCTCGTCGATGGTGAATCGGCCGGTGGGCGGGATGTGGAAGAAGTTCCAGGCCAGCGCGCTCACGACCGCCGTGGGAAGCGCCAGCCAGAGGCCCCAATACACCGCGACGAGCAACACGGGAAGCAGGTAGAGCACGCTCGTCGAGACGACCGGCACCGCCTCCTTGAGCGGATAGATCAGCGCCGTGACCAGCGCAACGGACCCCACGGCGACGGCGATGCCGGTGGCGAGGGGGCGCTGTCCGGAAGGACGCACGGCTTGAATGGTGACCGATGGGTCGTACGCCGGGGGGGCCGGGCTCGGCCCGGACCGGAGCGATCTGAGTAGGGTGAGTCGCGGGATGAATACGTTTGCCGAGCTCGGCCTCTCGGCGCGGACGCTGGACGCGCTCGCCCACCTGGGCTACGAGCGTCCGACGCCGATCCAGGAGCAGGCGATCCCGCCCCTTCTGGAAGGGCGCGACGTGATCGGCCAGGCTCAGACAGGGACCGGGAAGACCGCGGCGTTCGGGCTGCCGATGATCGAGTACGCCGACGCCGAGGACCCGAACGTCCAGGCGATCGTGCTCACTCCCACGCGCGAGCTCTGCATTCAGGTCACGCAGGCCCTGCGCGCCTATGCCCGCGGCCACGGACTCGAGGTCGTGGCGGTGTTCGGCGGGGCTCCCATCCGCGACCAGGCGGTGCGCCTGAAAGAGGGCCAGATCGTGGTGGGTACCGTCGGCCGCGTCATGGACATGATCGACCGCCATCATCTCTTTCTCGACCAGGCCCGCTACGTGGTGCTCGACGAGGCCGACGAGATGCTCGACCTCGGCTTTCTCGAGGACGTGGAGGCGATCCTTCGCCGCTGCCCGATGGGACGGCAGACCGCGCTGTTCAGCGCGACGGTCCCGCCGGAGATCCGGCGGCTGGCGGACACGTTCATGCACGATCCCGTGGAGATCAGGGTGCGTGCCGCAACGCTCACGATCGACACCGTCGACCACTACTACGTCGAGGTGCCGGATCGCGAGAAGCCCGACGCGCTGGTGCGCGTGCTGAAGGACGAACGACCCGACCAGGCGATCGTGTTCGTGCGCACGAAGTTGGGCGTCGACCGTCTCGGCAGGCGGCTGGGCGACGCGGGCGTGCGCGTGAAGACGCTCCACGGCGACATGCCGCAGGGCCAGCGCGACGGCGTGATGATCGCCTTCAAGGGCGGGCGTGAGCGGCTGCTCGTTGCCACGGACGTGGCCGCACGCGGGCTCGACATCACCGGTGTGAGCCATGTCGTGAACTACGACATCCCCAACTCGCCGGACATCTATGTGCACCGCATCGGGCGAACCGGGCGGGCCGGGGAGAGCGGCCGCGCGATCACGCTGATCACGCCGCGTCAGCGGCGCGAGCTCGCGGCGATCGAGCGCCACGCGAACACAGAGATCGACCGCTGGGCGCCGGAGAACGGCAAGCCCCGGCCGGAGCGCCGCGAGCGCGAGACCCGCAGGCCGCGGCACACGAAGCCGCACAGCCGCGACGGCGTGCCGTACGCGAAGCTGATCGTCGGCGCCGGCCGCAGCGAAGGGCTCGAGCCCGCGGACGTGGTCGCGGCGGTCGTGGACAACACACACCTCGAGAACGACGACGTGCGTCACGTGCGCGTGCTGGAGCGCTTCAGCTTCGTCGAGGTGCCGGCGTCGCGCGCGGGCGAGGTGGCGGAGAAGGTGAGCGGCAAGCGAGTCCGGGGCACTGAGCTTCGGGTGGAGGTGACGAAGAGGCGATGACCCAGACGACGATGCACACTAACCACGGTCCGATCGAGCTCGAGCTGTTCGACGAGGACGCGCCGAAGACGGTCGACAACTTCCTCAAGCTGTCACGCGACGGCTTCTACGACGGGCTGATCTTCCACCGTGTGATCAAGGACTTCATGATCCAGGGCGGCTGCCCCCACGGCACCGGCACGGGCGGTCCGGGCTACGAGTTCGAGGACGAGATCAACGAGCACAAGGTCGTGCGCGGCGCGCTGGCGATGGCCAATGCGGGCCCGAACACGAACGGCAGCCAGTTCTTCATAGTCACGACCGACGCCGCACCGTGGCTCGACGGCAAGCACACCGTCTTCGGGCGGGTGGCCGACGGCATGGACGCGGTCGACGCGATCGAGGGCCTCGAGACCGGCGCCCAGGACCGCCCGGTCGAAGATGCCAAGATCGAACGCGTGGAGGTCCATGAGGGTTGAGTTCCTGTGGTGGCACGGCTGCCCGTCCCACCCGGAGGCGCTGGCCGAGCTGCGCGAGGTGCTGCGCTCGGAGGACCTGGACCCGAACCTGATCGAGAGGCGTGAGATCGAGTCGGACGAGCAGGCCGAGCGCGAGCGCTTCCCCGGCTCGCCGACGATCCTGATCGACGGCGAGGACGTGATCCCGCCCGACGACGGTGAGCCCTTCTCGCTGACCTGCCGGGTGTACCGCCTGCGGGACGGCAGGTATTCCGCCACGCCCGATCCCGACGACCTGAGAGATGCCGTGAAACGAGTCAAGGAGAACCGATGACGCTGGCGATCAGAGAGAAGGCCCCGGGCTTCACCCTGCCGGACACCGAGGGGCGCGAGCACTCCCTCCCGGAGGGCGAGGTGAGCGCGGTGGTCTTCACCTGCAACCACTGCCCTTACGCGCTCGCGTGGCACGACCGCATCGCGCAGGTCGCGCGCGACTATGGCGACGTGCGCTTCTTTGCGATCAACCCGAACGACGCCGAGCGCTATCCGGGCGACTCCTACGAGGCGATGCGCGAGCGGGTCGAGCGCGACGGGGGCTGGCCGCTGCCCTACCTGCGGGATGAGTCGCAGGAGGTGGCGCGCGCCTACGGGGCGCAGACCACGCCGCACGTCTTCGTGGTCGATGCCGAGGGCGCCGTTCGCTACGCCGGTGCGCCCGATGCCGACCACCGCGACCCGGGCCTCGAGGCGGTCTGGCTGCGCGAGGCACTCGACGCGGTCCTGGCCGGAGAGGAGCCGGCTCGGGCGGAGACGAAGCCGGTGGGATGCAGCGTGAAGTGGAGGGCGTAGGGCATCGGCCGGACGCTCTCCGCCGGACGGCTCAGCGCAGCTCCTGGATGCGGATCAGATTGCCCGCGGGATCGCGGAAGGCGCAGTCGCGGATCCCGTACGGCTGGTCGATGGGCTCCTGGACGACCTCGGCGTCGCCGGCCTGCAGCCGCTCGAAGGTGCCATCGAGGTCCTTGGTGGCCAGGTTGATGCTGGCGTAGGTGCCCTTGGCCATCATCTCGGCGATGGTGCGGCGCTCGTCGTCGGTGAGGCCCGGATCGGCCTCCGGCGGATACAGGACGATCGAGGTGTCGGGCTGGTCGGAAGGGCCGACCGTGATCCAGTGCATCCCTTGGTAGTCCACGTCGTTGCGGACCTCGAAGCCGAGGGTGTCGCGATAGAAGGCCACGGAGGCCTCCGGGTCGGTGTGCGGGAGCATGCTCGAGTGAATCGTGATGTCCATGGCGGGGGAGGCTAGGTGCCGCTCGGTACCGGCGCTTCTCGATTCCTGATCGGTTTGGTTACGCGTTTCGCCACGCACGGCGGCATCCCCGCCGTCGCGCCCGCGGCGTCGCGCCGATAGGTGCTGGGCGGGATGCCGACCAGTTCGGTGAAGCGTGTGCTGAAGGTGCCCAGCGACGAGCAGCCGACCTCGAAGCAGACCTCGGTGACGCTCAGGTCGCCACGACGCAGCAGCGCCATAGCGCGCTCTATGCGCCGCGTCATCAGGTAGCTGTACGGCGACTCGCCGTAGGCGAGCCGGAACTGGCGGCTGAGGTGTCCGGCCGACATGTGTGCGCCGCGGGCGAGTGCCTCGACGTCCAGCGGCTGCGCGTACTCCTGGTCGATCCGGTCGCGGACGCGGCGCAGCAGCGCGAGATCGCGCAGGTGCTGGGCCGCGGCTTCTCTGCTTGTCACCTGCGAAATCGTGCCACGTCGCGCTGGGGTTGCCCAGCGTCGCGATTTCCGGGTCTGGCTTGAACCGTGCCGTACCTTTGGTACGTGTGTTTCGCGGGCAAGCCGGTGGAAGTGCTCGTGGAGGCTGTCGGCTCGTGGGACGAGCCGCTCCCGTCCCAGGACCGGGCGGCCGACCTCACCGAGCGCGTGCTCGGCTACCGCGCCTGGCGCCTTGACGCCGGGGGCCTGCGTTCGGTTACCGGCCGTGTCCGCTGGAGCCGGCGCACCCTCGTCGCAGACTGTCCTCGCGGAGGCGGACACGGCGAGCATGCCGCCCCGGTCGCGGACTGCCGGTGCGGCATCTACGCGCTGCACGAGCCGCCGGTGTCGCGGTTCGACGCCGCGAACTTTGTCTGCGGCGCGGTCGCACTCGACGGGCGCGTGCTGCTGTATAGGGACGGGCTTCGCGCCGAGCGAGCCACGGTCCTCGTGCTCGCGTACGCCGGCGACGAGCCTCATCCGGGCCTCGCGTGCGCCGCGCGGGCCCTGGAGGTCGAGCTGGTGCCGTTCTCGGCGCTGATCGCAGCCGCCGGTGCCCGCGGAGCAGAGCCTGCGCCGGACCCCCAGACCATCGAGCGCGGACGACCGGACGACGCCGACGGCGCCTGGGACGCGTTGTCGCCGCTGAGCGGCCCCCCTCCCCTTGCAGCCGCGGCTTCGCCGCGCGGCTAGGAAACGTACGCCGCGAGGTGCTCCCCGGTGAGGGTGGAGCGGGCCGCGACGAGATCGGCGGGTGTGCCCTCGAAGACGATCCTCCCTCCGTCGTGGCCGGCGCCGGGACCCAGGTCGATGATCCAGTCCGCATGCGCCATGACCGCCTGGTGGTGCTCGATGACGATGACCGACTTGCCCGAGTCGACCAGCCGGTCGAGCAGGCCGAGCAGCTGCTCGACGTCGGCGAGGTGGAGGCCGGTAGTGGGCTCGTCGAGGACGAAAACCTCGCCGCCCTTCTCGCCCATGTGAGCGGCCAACTTCAGCCGCTGACGCTCGCCGCCGGACAGCGTGGTGAGCGGCTGGCCGATCGTGAGGTAGCCGAGCCCGACCGCGGCGAGCCGGTCGAGGATCTTGTGCGCGGCGGGCACGCTGGCCTCGCCGTCGCCGAAGAACTCCTCGGCCTCGGTCACCGACATCGCGAGCACCTCGCTGATGTCCCGGCCGCCGAGCTTGTACTCCAGCACCGACGCATCGAACCGCTTGCCCTCGCACTCCTCGCACACCGTCGCCGCGCCGGCCATCATCCCGAGGTCTATGTAGACGACGCCGGCGCCGTTGCAGTTGGGGCAGGCGCCCTCGGAGTTGGGGCTGAACAGGCCCGGCTTCACGCCGCCTGCCTTCGCGAACGCCTTGCGGATCGGGTCGAGCAGCTTGGTGTACGTCGCCGGGTTGCTCCGCCGCGAGCCGCGGATGGCGCCCTGGTCGACCGTCACCACCCCGTCCCCGCCGGCCACCGAGCCTTCAATCAGCGAGCTCTTTCCCGAGCCCGCGACGCCGGTCAGCACCACCAGCGCGCCGAGCGGGATGTCGACGTCGACGTCCTGCAGGTTGTGGGTGTCGGCGCCGCGCACCTCCAGCATCTCCGAGGGTTTCCGCACCGACGGCTTCAAGGAGGCTCGGTCGTCCAGGTGCCGCCCGGTCACCGTGTCGCTGGCCCGCAGCCCGTCGACGGTGCCCTCGAAGACAACCTCACCGCCGCCGCTGCCGGCGCCCGGGCCGAGATCGACGACATGGTCCGCGATCGTGATCGTGTCCGGCTCGTGCTCCACGACGAGCACCGTGTTGCCCTTGTCGCGCAGCTGCAGCAGCAGGTCGTTCATTCGCTCCACGTCATGGGGATGCATCCCGATCGTGGGTTCGTCGAACACGTAGGTGACGTCGGTCAGCGAGGAGCCGAGGTGGCGGATCATCTTGGTGCGCTGCGCCTCGCCGCCCGACAGCGTGCCCGACGGCCGGTTGAGCGAGAGGTAGCCCAGCCCGATCTCGACGAACGAGTCGAGCGTGTGCCGCAGGGTCTGCAGCAGCGGCGCGACGGTCGGCTCCTCGAGGCCGGGCGCCCCCTCCGCGCGGGGGGGGAGAT
>Ga0081538_10005787_pt1 | contig 11029 bp, 9 predicted proteins | sample TabmetS5T2R1_FD_71022 | JGI IMG/M metagenome (GOLD analysis project Ga0081538, IMG submission 71022) | Tabebuia heterophylla rhizosphere microbial communities from the University of Puerto Rico - S5T2R1 | ecosystem: Host-associated > Plants > Roots > Rhizosphere ...
GCGGCGAGCACCAGCTCGCGGGCCTCGGGGAGCGTGCCCCGGTGCACGGCGGAGGCGGCCTGCCGATGTCCGCCGCCGCCGAGCACGGCGGCGATCGAGGCGGCGTCGAGCTCGGGCAGGCGCGTGCGCACGACGCAGAAGACCCGGCCGTCCATCTCGACGAGGCAGACGAGAGCGAGGGCGTCCGTGAGGTCGACGATCTTGTGAGCCAGGTTCGAGACGCCGTCGACGTAAGCCGGCCACGAGACGGACGCGAGCAGCACCTCGAGGCCGGCCACCGAGTGCGCCTCGAGCGCCGACACGAGGGCATCGAGCAGTGCCCGCTCCTCCTCCGAGAGCGGCGAGCGCAGGTACTGCGCGACGATCTCCTGGCGCGCGCCGTGGCGCAGGCACCAGGCGAGCGCCTCGGCGTCGCGAACGCCCACGCCGGGATAGGCGAGCGAGCCCGTGTCCTCGTGAATCCCGAGTGCGAAGACGGTCGCCTCGAGCGAGGTGACGGCGAGCTCCCGCTCCGCGAGGATCCCCACCATCGTCGTCGTCAGGGCGCCGTCCTCCGAGAGAACCATGTTCTCGGGCTTCACCCAGTCGGGCGCCTCGCCGGCATGGTGGTCGAAGACGACGACTTCGACGGACGGGTCGCGCGCGACTCGCTCGAATTCGCCCAGGCGCTCGGGATGAACCGTCTCGACGACGATCAGCCGCCGGATCGACGCCAGGTCGACCCGGCTCGCCTCGAGCAGCTCGAGCTCGTCGGCATGCAGACGGTAGAACTCCCTGACGTTCCTGTTCAGGGAACCCGACAGCGCGATCGAGGCGCCCGGGAAGAGCCGCCTCGCGGCCAGCATGGCGCCGAACGCGTCGAAGTCGGTGTTCGAATGCGAGACGATCAGATCCACGGATGGATCGTAGCCTCGCGCCTTTTGCGACCCGGCGCGGACTGCGGCGGGTCGCGATCCATCAGAGACAGGGAGCAGGATTGCTCTACATTCGCGCGAAAGGAGCACGCATGGCGACTACGCCAACGAGACACCCAGGACGCGGATGGGTCCGCTTCGCGGCCATCCTCCTCATCGTCGCGGGCGTCATGGACATCCTCAACGGGCTCTGGGCCTTGGACGCGCAGGACTCCACGATCGACGCTCTCTTCTGGGACGACAACATCGAGGCCTGGGGCTGGTTCTATCTCATCGTCGGCATCGGCCTCGCCGTCGTCGGGGCGTTCATACTCCGCCGCGCCTACTGGGCGAACGCCGTGGGCATCGTCGTCGGGTGCATCGGTGCGCTCCTGAACATCTTCTGGATCTTCACCTACCCGCTCGCGAGCATCCTTCTGGTCACGCTCAACCTGATCGTGGTGTACGCGCTCACGACGTACGGCCTCGAGGACGCCTGGGACTGACTCTGTCCGCTACCCGGAGCGGCGCGCGACGACCGCGATCTCGATCCGCGCGCCCGAGGGAAGCGCGGCGATCTGCACTGTCGCGCGAGCGGGATAGGGCTCCTGCAGGTGGCGCGCGTAGACCTCGTTCATTGCCTGGAAGTCCTGCAGGTCGATGAGGTAGATCGAGGTCATGACGACGTCGTCGAGTCCGCAGCCCGCCTCGGCGAGGACCGCCGAGAGGTTCTTCATGACCTGCTCGGTCTGCTCGACGATCCCGCCCTCGACCACGTGACCCTGCGCCGGGTCGATGCCCAGCTGGCCGGAGACGTACACCATCTCCCCGGCGACGATTCCCTGCGAGTACGGTGCTCCCTGGAACGGCGCCGGAGCGTTCTCGGTTCGGACGGCCTGCTTGTGGTGTGTCATGCCTCCACCCTTTCGATGCTCGCGCCGAGCCCGCGCAGGCGCTCGTCGATTCGTTCGTAGCCACGGTCGATCTGCCCGATGTTCCCGATCGTCGACGTGCCCTCGGCGCAGAGGCCGGCGATCAGCATCGCCATGCCCGCACGGATGTCCGGGCTCTCCATCCGCTCGCCGTACAGCCGGGTCGGCCCGTTGACGACCGCACGATGCGGGTCGCAGAGGATGATCCGGGCGCCCATGGTGACCAGCTTGTCAACGAAGAAGAGCCGGTTCTCGAACATCTTCTCGAAGATGAGGACGGTGCCCCGCGCCTGGGTGGCCACCGAGAGTGCGATCGAGGTCAGGTCGGCGGGAAACGCAGGCCAGGGCCCGTCCTCGATCTTGGGGATCTGAGCGCCAAGGTCGTCCTGGATCACGAGCTCCTGTCCGCCCGGCACCCGGACCGAGCTGCCGTCGGCATGCCACATCACCCCGAGCCGCTCAAGGCCGTGCCAGACGCCGATCATGTGCTCCGGGACAACGTCCTCAATGACGATCTCACCGTCCGTGACGGCCGCGAGGCCCACGAAGCTCGCCACCTCGATGTGATCGGGGCAGATGCGCCACTCGCCTCCGTGCAGGCGGTCGACGCCGTGGACTACCAGGACGTTCGAGCCGATGCCCTCGATGCGGGCGCCGAGCGAGCCGAGGAAGCGGCAGAGATCCTGGACGTGCGGCTCGCACGCGGCGTTCGCGATCGTCGTCACGCCCGTGGCCAGCACCGCGGCCATGACCGCGTTCTCCGTCCCGGTCACCGACGCCTCGTCGAGGAAGACCTGCGCTCCGACGAGGTGCTTCGCCTTCATCTGCAGCTTGCGGTGGGGGTCGATCTCCGCCCCCAACCGCGCCAGCGCGTGAATGTGGGTGTCGAGCCGGCGCCTGCCGATCACGTCTCCCCCGGGCGGTGGCAGGATCGCCTCGCCCCAGCGGGCCACGAGCGGTCCCGCCAGGAGGATCGAGGCTCGGATGCGGGTGCAGAGCTCGGCGTCGAGCTCCGTCTTCCGGACGTCTTCGGCGACGATGCGGACGACCCCCTCGCCTTGGTGCTCGACCTCGACCCCGAGGTCCTGGATGAGCTCGAGCATCGTCTCGACGTCCCGGATCGCCGGGACGTTGGTCAGTGTCACCGGCTCCTCGGTGAGGAGCGCGGCTGCAATGATCGGGAGGGCAGCGTTCTTGTTACCCGTCGCGCGGATCGCGCCGCGGAGTGGGCGACCGCCTTCGATGACGAAGGACTCCATCAGACTGTCTGCGACAAGGGTCTCGGGCACGGGTCTCCTTCGGGCACGCTGGCCGAAGCGACCCAGGAGGCTATCCTAAACGCCCCGATGGACGTGACCCGCGACCGCGCTTGGGAGACGCTGACCAGGTACACGCAGAGCGAGGCGCTCCGGCGTCATGCCCTCGCCGTCGAGGCGAGCGTCGGCTTCTATGCCCGCGAGAACGCGGCCGACGAGGAGCTCTGGCGAGCGGTGGCGCTTCTGCACGACTTCGATTACGAGATCCATCCGACACTGGACCAGCACCCGCAGGACGGCGCGCCGATCCTCCGGGAGGAGGGCTGGCCGGAGGAGGTAGTCGAGGCGGTCCTCTCCCACGCGGAGCACCTGCAGCTGCCGAGGGACACGCCGCTCAAGAAGACGCTCTTCGCCTGCGACGAGCTCGCGGGCTTCGTACACGCGTGCGGGCTCGTGCGCCCCGACGGGATCGAGACGCTCGAGCCGAAGTCGGTGAAGAAGAAGCTCAAGCAGCCGTCCTTCGCCGCGGGCGTCCACCGAGAAGAGGTCTACGCAGGCGCCGAGCTGCTCGATCTCGAGCTCGACGACCACATCCGGAACGTCGTGACCGCGATGCGCCCGATCGCTCCCGAGCTCGGCCTTCGCACCGAAGCGGCCTGAGCGCTCCACGTGGCGGAGGTCCTGCTCTTTCACCACGCGCTCGGCCTGACAGCCGGATGCCTCTCGTTCGCCGACGACCTCCGCTCTGCCGGACACGTCGTCCACACCCCTGACCTCTTCGAGGGCAGAACCTTCGCCGACCTCGCCGAGGGGGTCGGCCACGCCGAGCAGATCGGCTTCGGCACGATTCTCGAACGAGGGCGGCTCGCCGCCGAGAGCTTGCCCAGCGAGACTGTCTACGCCGGCTTCTCGCTCGGGGTGATGCCGGCACAGATGCTGGCCCAAACGAGGCGCGGGGCGAAGGGAGCCCTGCTGTTTCACAGTTGCGTGCCGCCCGCCGAGTTCGGCGGCCCGTGGCCGCAGGGCGTCCCGCTCCAGATCCACATGATGGACGGCGACGAGTGGGCCCTGCCGCCGAACGAAGACCTCGAGTCGGCCCGCGAGCTCGACGCGACGATCGAGGGCGCGGAACTGTTCCTCTATTCCGGCGACGGGCATCTGTTCGCCGAGGAGGGACGGCCCGGCTACGACGAACGCGCTGCCGCGCTGCTCGAGCAACGTGTGCTCGGCTTCCTCCAGACCGTCGAGTAGCAGCGCCGGCTAGCGCCGCCGCCCGCGGACGAGCCGCTCGAGGTCGTCCTCGCTCGTCCAGTAACCACAGGAGGCGCGGACGATGCCGCTGCCGGGGAGGTCGCGGACGACCACGTCCTGGTCGGCCAGGCGGGCGACCACTCCCTCGGGATCGTCCTCCCGCCAGGAGACGAGCGTGCCCTGCCCGGCCTCGGTGACCACGTCTGCGCCGTGCTCCAGCAGAAGGGCGCGGCAGCGCTCGGTTGCCTCGCGGGCGCGGGCGAAGCGCTCGTCGCCCGCCGCGGCGGCGAACGAGAAGGACGCGAGCAGGCCGGCGACCGAAGCGGGTGGTGTCCACGATCCCTCGAACCTCGCCGCGTCGTCCTTCAGCTCGTAGTCGGGGAGCTTCCACGAGAAGTACGAAGGGAACGCCACGCGGCAGTCGTCCGGCGTTTCGCGGGCGACGTAGAGCGCGCCGGTCGCGGCCGGACCGAGGAGCCACTTCTGCGCGGACACCGTGTAGAAGTCGGCGCCGAGCCCCTCGACGTCGACCGGGATGGCGCCCGCGCCCTGAGCGCCGTCGACGAGCACCGGGACGCCGTGGCCGGCCAGCTCGCGCACGGGAAGGACGGCGCCGTTCAGCCAGGAGACGTGGGAAAGCCCGAGCAGCCGCGTCTTCGGCGTGATCTCCGCCTGGATCGCCGGGAGGATCTCGGCGACCCGGAGGTCGCGGATCGCCGCGATTCGAAGCGTGGCGCCGGAAGCGACGAGCCCGCCGAAGAGACCCGGGTGCTCCGAATCGGTCGTGACGACCTCGTCGCCGGGCCCGATTCCCAGGCCGCGGAGGACAATGTTGCAGCCCTCCGTCGTCGAGGTCGTGAGCGCCACCTGCTCCGGCTGCGTACCGAGGAGCCCGGCGAACTGGCGCCGGAGCGCCTCCCGCTCCTCAAGCGCGCGCTCGAAGTAGGCGCGACTGGAGCGGCCCTTCTCGAGCTCGAGGCGCTCGACGGCCTGCATCGCCTCGACGCTCGTCCGCGGCAGCGGGCCGAACGTTCCCGTGTTCAGGTACGCGTAGCGCTTCAGTACGGGCAGGCCGCGGCGGACGGTTACGAGGTCGATGCGATCACCGCCTCGACGGGAGCGTGGTCGGAGAGAACGGCTTCGCCGAGCCGGCGCCGTGCCTCCGGCCAGACCTCCGGCCCGCGCTCGAGCTCGAGGCCGTGGACGAGGATCTGGTCGATCCCGTCGATCGGGGCCGTGAACCCGTCCACGGGGTGGCGCCTGACATTGAAGTCGCCGCAGAGCACGCAGCGCTCGGCATCTGCGAGGAAGGCCCCGGCCCGCTCGATCTCGTCTGCGATCAACCGGCGGTCGGGAACGTTCGACGCATGGAGGTTGGCGAGCACGACAGGCTCGCCGCGGGCGGCGACCTCGACCGAGTGGCAAATCCGGCGCTGGCCTCCACGGACCAGCCAGTCCTTGCGCGAGAGACCAGGGTTGAGGACAACGTCGCGGTGCCGCCCGACCTCGAAGTGCGGGTTGACGAGGAGCGCGTTCGCCTGCCCGGTCAGGCTGGAGCGGAAACGGATCGGATCCGCCGCGGTCACTCGGCGCGCCAGCGGGCCGAGGAGGGCGGGCATCGTCATCGCCCAGGCGGACTTCATCCCGCTCCAGTCGTCCAGCCGCTTGACCGCCCAGAGGGGCACCTCCTGGAGCGCGACGACGTCGGGCGCGTCCGCGGTCACCAGGCGGACCATCTCCTCCAGGTGGAGCGTGGACGACTGCGGGTGCGTCCTCCCGTGGTACAGGTTCCAAGTGCGGACGAGGAGGCGCAAGCGCCCGTTAGTGTAGGAGCGTGCCGGGGCGCTTCGCCGACCTCGTCGAGCGGCAGCTCGAGCTGTTCGCAGCCGAGCACGACGACCTCCTCGAAGACGCGCGAAACGCGCTCGACAGGTACAACGCAGCCTCGAAGGAAGAGGCCGAGGAGCTCTACGGCGACTACGTCGACCGGGTCGACGCCGCCCGGGACGCGCTGCTCGAGCTCCGCGACACGTATGCGCGCACGCTCGTCGACGACGCAGCCGGCGAGTACGAAGCGCTCTTCGACCGCCTGGCCCGGAAGCGGCTCCCGAGCTCGGCCTCGAGCTCGACTAGCGGACGACCCGGAAGAAGCCCTGGGGCGCGAGGCCGGCGATGCGGCGGGTGAGCGGATCGACGGAGCGCCCGACATCCTCGCGGCTCTCTTTGCGCTTCACCGCCGCCCTGACGACGAAGCCTCCGAGGTAGCGGATCGGCTCGGGCGGGAAAAGGCCGGCGACGCCGCGGTTGAGCCCGCAGCCCGACCACTCGTCGTCGAGGCCGAGGACGCTCGAGGCGAGGATCTTTCCGGCAGTGAGGCTCGGCGCCACCCCGTTTCCGGAGTAGCCGACGCCGTAGACGACCGGGACGGCGCCCGGAAGGCGCCCGAAGAGCGGCGCGCCGTCGGCGGTCCGGTCGATCGGGCCTCCCCATGCATGCGTGATCTCGATGCCTTGCGTGTACGGGACCAGACGGACGAGGTCGCCGCGCAGCTGCCGCTCCGCCGAGTCGCCGTGGGCGAAGAAGCCGTCTTCCACCCGGCCGCCGAAAGCATGGCGGTGTCCACCCTGGCCGAAGGCGATCCGCCCATCCTGTGTCGTTCGGTAGTAGTGCACCATCAGGCGGCAGTTCGAGATCGACTCACCGCCGGTCCAGCCGGCTTCGTCGAGCCGCTCGGGCATCGGCGCGGTGGCGACCATGTCGCTCGAGACGGCAACGATCGCCCGCTGGAGCTCCCGGACCGCTGCCAGCCACGCTCCCGTAGCGAGGACCACGCCACCTGACTCGACGGAGCCGGACGGCGTGCGGACGATCCCCCGCTCGCGATCCAGCTCGAGCATGGGCGCGCGCTCGTAGATCTTCACGCCCCGGTCGACGGCGACGTGGCGGAGGCCGCGCGCGAGGAGCGCCGGTTGCACCGTTGCGGCGCCTGACTCGTAGGCGGCGCCGAGGTGAACGGGCGAGCCGGTGCGACGCTGGGTCTCTTCCGCAGAGAGGATCTCGAACGGCTGCTCTCCGGCGCGGGCGGCGGCGGCGACAGCGCCGTCCCACGACCCTAGCTGTGCCGGCGAGGTCGCCGTCCAGACCCAGCCTCCGCGGCGGAAGTGCGCGTCAATGCCCTCGCGCTCGCAAAAGGCGCCCAGCTCGTCGACCGCCGCCGCCGAGATCCTGATGAGGCGGAAGGCCTCCTCTTCTCCCAGGCGCTTGACGAATGTCTCGACCTTCGGCCACCAGGAGAGCGCAAAGCCGCCGTTTCTGCCCGAGGGGCCGCCGCCACAGATGTCGGCCTCGACGAGGGCGATCGAGGCGCCCGGCTCGAGCTCGCCGATCCGGAGCGCGGTCCACAGTCCCGTGTAGCCTCCGCCGACGATGCAGACGTCCGCTTTCACCGTACCGACGAGCTCGTCGGAGACGACGCCGTCCTCGGCGGCGAGTGCTTCCTGAAGCCAGAGCGAGCGGGCGGGCATGCAGCCCAGACTAGTGGACGCCCTGCGGCTTAGAACTCATTTCGGAATGATGCGCCCGGCTTCATTTCGAAACGAGTTCTTAACGACCGCCGAAGTGATGGGCCGCAGGCAGGGCGCCGCGCACCTCCGCGTCATCGGCGACCCGGCGGGCGAGCGGGGCGAGGGATGCGAGCTCCGAGACGAGGACGTTGCGGTTGCGGTCGATCCGCTCGTACCGGCCGCGCGCGAGAAGAAGCGGCTCGCCGCGAACGATCGCGCGGAAGCGCTCGTACACGAGCGGCGGGACGATCAGGTTCACCTGTCCGTGCTCGTCCTCGATCAGCATGAAGACGATGCCGCTCGCGGTGGCCGGCCTCTGCCGCGCGACGACGAGCCCGGCGACCGCGACGCGGGCTCCGTGCTGGGCCTCCTCCAGCTCCGGGGTCGCCAGGACTTCCCCCGGCAGGTGCGGCCGCAACAGCTCGAGCGGGTGAATCCCGACAGAGAGGCTGGTGAGACGGTAGTCGGCGAGCATCCGCTCCCAGGGCGTCTGCTCGGTCAGCTCGGGGATCTCGCTGGTCGGCTCGAGGGGAAGCGCCAGCTGCCTCTCCGCTCCGCCTTCACCCGCGCTCACCGAGCGTGGCGCCAGCCCGAGGCGCCACAGGAGTTGGCGCCGTGGCCAGCCGAACGAGTCGCACGCACCGCTCGCCACGAGCGCCTCCAGCCCCGGTCGGTCGAGCGGTGCCCGGCGCGCGAGCTCGGCGACGCTCCCGAAGGGCCCGCCGGCCTCGCGCTCCTCCACGAGCGCGACCGCGGGCGTCTCCCCTACCCCCTTGACGTAGCCGAGCCCGACGCGGACGGCGCCGCCCTGGAGCCTGCACTTCGCCGCGCTCCGGTTGACGTCGGGCGGCAGCACCTCGACACCCCGCCGCTGCGCGTCCCGCACGAGGCTCGCCGGCGGGTAGAAGCCCATCGGCTGCGCGTTCAGGAGCGAGCAGAGGAACTCCTCCGGGTAGTGATGGCGCAGCCACGCCGACTGGTAGGCGAGCAGCGCGAACGCGGCCGCGTGCGACTTCGGGAAGCCGAAGGAGGCGAAGCCGGCGAGCTTCGAGAAGACGAGCTCGGCGGTCTCGAGGTCGGCGCCGTTTGCGAGCGCGCCTTCGAGGAAGCGGCGCCGGTAGGCCTCCATGGCATCCAGGCTTCGCTTTCGGCTCATCGCCCGGCGAAGGCCCTCCGCCTCGCCCACGCTGAATCCGGCCAGCGCTATGGCCACCTCGAGCACCTGCTCCTGGAAGATGATCGCGCCGAGCGTCTCGCGCAGCGGCTCAGCGAGCGACGGGTGGTCGTAGGGCACCTCGTAGCTCGGATCTTCGCGCAGGCGCCGGCGCCGCTCGATGTACGGATGCACGGCCTTGCCCTGGATCGGGCCGGGGCGCACGAGGGCCACCTGGATCGTCAGGTCGTCGAGGTTCTCGGGACGTGTGCGCAGAAGGCTCTGCATCTGCGCGCGGCTCTCGATCTGGAAGAGGCCCACCGTGTCCGCGTCCTGGATTTCCCGGTAGACGCCCGGGTCGTCGAGCGGGATGCGCGAGAGGTCGATCGGCTTCCCACGCAGGAGCGCGATCTGCTCGACGCACTCCTCGACCGCGGAGAGCATCCCGAGCCCGAGCAGGTCGATCTTGAGGAACCCGGCGTCGGCACAGGAGTCCTTGTCCCACTGGCAGTTCTGGCGCCCCTCCATCGCCGCCGGCTCGACCGGGACGAGCTCGACGAGCGGCCGCGACGAGATGACCATGCCTCCCGGGTGCTGCGACAGGTGGCGGGGCAGCCCGGCGATCTCGCCGCAAAGCTCACGGAAGGCGCGCCAGCGCGGCGAGGCGAGGCGCGAGTCGGCGCCGGGGACGTGCTCCATCTCCTCCCCCACCTTGCGCGCGTTCCAGCCGTCGGAGACACGAGCGAGCCGCTCCAGCTCGGCCTGCGGGAGCCCGAGCGCCTTGCCGACGTCACGGATGGCGCCCCGCGCGCGGTAGGTGGCGAAGCTCGCCACGAGCGCCGAGTGCTCATGGCCGTAGCGCTCGGTCACGGCCACGATCAGCTTCTCCCGGATGTCGCGCGGGAAGTCGAGGTCGATATCGGGCACCGAGGAGAGCTCGCGATTGAGAAAGCGACCGAGCGTGAGCCCTGCATCCACCGGGTCGACGTGCGAGAGCCCCGTCAGGTAGCAGACGATCGACCCGACCGAGCTTCCCCGTCCCCGCCCAGGCGGCAGCAGGTGACGCGGCGAGCCGGGGCCCCGCACTTGGGCAGCCACGTCGCGCGCCAGCTCCAGCACCTCCCAGTGGAGCAGGAAGAAGCCGGAGAGGCCGAGCTCGGCGATCAGCGCGAGCTCTTCCCGCAAGCGGGTTTCGGCGCTGGTGCGGTGCGGATGCGGCGCGTGGCGGTAGCGCTCCTCGAATGCACGGCGGCAGACCTCTGCGAGCTGAACATCGGCCGGGGTCGGGCCGTCGGAGAAGTCGGGGTAGCGATAGCCCAGCTCGTGCGTGAGGTCGAAGGTGAGCCGCTCGGCCAGCTCCCGGGTCGCGCGGACGGCGTCGGGATCGTCTGGGAAGCGGGCGGCGGCGTCCTCGGGGGTGCGGAGTACGCTTTCCGCGTTTCCGCGCCGCTCCGCCTCGCAGCCCTCGAGGGAGGTCTTCGACTTGACGGCGACGAGGACGTCCTGGAGGCGCGTCCGCCGCGGGTGGTGCGCGTGCACGTCACCGGTAGCGACCGTGCGGACGCCGAGTGTCTCCGCGAGCGTTCGAAGTGCAGCGTTCCGCCGCGTGTCGCCCCGCTCGTACGGCCGCTGGAGCTCGACGAAGAAACGGCCGCGGCCGAAGGCGGCAGCGAGACGGGCGGCCGCGTTCGGGTCGCAAACGGCCAGCCCGTGGCGCGCGCAGCCTGAGAGGCAGACGAGACCCTCGTTCTGCTCGGCGAGGAGCGTGGGATCGAGGCGCGGGTTCAGGCGCTCGTGGCTGTGAGCGGCGGTGAGCAGGCGGCAGAGGTTTGCGTACCCGCGTGGCGTCTCGACCAGGAGCGTGACGTGGGAGCCGTCGGCGAGGGTAACCTCGGCGCCGGTGATGGAGCGCAGTCCGAGCGCCTTCGCCGCGTAGGCGAACTCGAGCGAACCGTAGACCCCGTCGTGGTCGGTGAGCGCG
>Ga0081538_10005788_pt1 | contig 11027 bp, 11 predicted proteins | sample TabmetS5T2R1_FD_71022 | JGI IMG/M metagenome (GOLD analysis project Ga0081538, IMG submission 71022) | Tabebuia heterophylla rhizosphere microbial communities from the University of Puerto Rico - S5T2R1 | ecosystem: Host-associated > Plants > Roots > Rhizosphere ...
CTTCGACCCGGCCGGTGGCGGCGACCCGATGCTGTGGCAGCACCTCTTCTGGTTCTTCGGCCACCCCGAGGTCTACATCATGATCCTGCCGGTCTTCGGGATGATCTCGGAGATCCTGCCGGTGTTCGCGCGCAAGCCGATCTTCGGCTACAAGGCGATCGCGGCGGCCACCGTGGCGATCGCCTTCCTCGGCCTGCTGGTGTGGGCGCACCACATGTTCGCCACGCCGACGCCGACGGTGGTGCTGGCCTTCTTCATGCTGGCCTCGTTCACGATCGCGGTGCCGACCGGCATCAAGATCTTCAACTGGATCGCCACCCTGTGGCGTGGCCGGATCGTCTTCAAGACGCCGCTCTACTTCGCCGTCGCCTTACCGGCGCTGTTCGTGATCGGCGGGATCTCCGGTGTGATCCTCGCGATCTTCCCGGTGGACTGGCAGCTCCACGACACGTACTTCGTCGTGGCCCACTTCCACTACGTGCTGTTCGGAGGCTCGGTGTTCGGCCTCTTCGGCGGGCTCTACTACTGGTTCCCGAAGATGACCGGGCGGCTGATGTCGGAGGGGCTCGGGAAGCTCTCGTTCTGGCTGATGTTCGTCGGCTTCAACGTGACCTTCCTGATCCAGCACTCGATCGGGATGGAGGGGATGCCGCGCCGCGTCTACGACTACTCCGAGGAGCTGGGCGTGGGGACCTACAACCTGATCTCCACCATCGGCGCATTCATCCTCGGCATCGGCGTGCTGGTGACCGTCATCAACGTGATCGTCTCGATCAAGAAGGGCAAGCGGGCCGGCAACGATCCGTGGCAGGGCAACACGCTCGAGTGGTTCACGGCCTCGCCGCCGCCGCCCAACAACTTCGACGTGATCCCGCGCGTGCGCAGCGTCGAGCCGATGAAGGACATCCGCCGCGAGGTGCTCGCAGGCAGCGCGCCGGCGGAGACCGTGGCGCAGCCGGCCGCGCCGCGCTCGCTATGAAGCGCCTCACCGCGGTCACGGGGATCTCCACCTTCGTGTTGATCATCGTGGGTGGCGTGGTCCGCGTGTCCGATTCCGGGCTGGGCTGCGGTCCGGCGGGTTCCGGCTTTCACGGCTGGCCCTTCTGCAACGGCGACGTGGTCCCCGGCGTGGACCTCAACTCGATCGTCGAGTACACGCATCGCGTGCTGGCGATCGCGGTCGGATTCATGATCCTGAGCCTGTTCGTGCTGGCCTGGCGCCGCCACCGCCGGCTGCTCCCGGTGACCGGCGCCCTCCTGGCGCTCGTGATAGCCCAGGGCGGGCTGGGCGGTGCGACCGTCGAGGAGAACCTCGAGGAGGTGTACGTGGCCGCCCACCTCGGGCTGGCGATGCTCCTGCTCGGCCTCCTGCTGTACCTCTGGCGCGAGGTCAGCGGCGCCCGGTCGGAGAGCGGCGGCCCCCGCGGCCTTGCGATCGCCGCGAGCGTCGCCGTCCTCTGCACCGTGGTAGCCGGCGGCTATATGGCCGGGACGCAGAACTACGGCCGGGCCGACTATCAGCTGGGCGACGGCGCGCACCATGCGTGCGGCAAGGAGTTCCCCAGCTGCAACGGGGAGTTCATGCCCTTCGGCGAGAGTCGTCTCGTCGACATCCACCTCACCCACCGGGCCTTCATGTACCTGGCGTCGATCCTTGTGATCGCGCTCGTGATCGTCGCACTCCGGCGGCGCGTGGCGGTGCGCTACGCATGGGCGCTCGCATTCCTGCTCGCGAGTCAGGTGCTGGTCGGTGCGCTGAATGTCTGGCTCGACGAATATGAGCTCCTGATCCTCCTGCACCTTGCCCTCGGGACACTCCTGTGGGCCGCCTCGCTCGCGATGACCCTTCAGCTTGCTCCAGTGCGGGCGCGACGAGCCGAGCCGGTGGCGGCATGATCGAGGCCGTCGCAACCCGGGCCGGGTGGCGGATCGCCGTCTCCGACTACGTGGAGATGACCAAGCCGAAGGTCCAGTCGCTCCTCATCTTCATCACGATCGCGACGATGTACGTGGCCGGCGACCCCGCAGTCGGCCTGGTGGCGCTCACGTGCCTGGGCGGGGCGCTCTCCGCGGGCGGCGCGGGTGCGATCAACCACGCGCTCGACCGGGACATCGACCGCGTCATGAAGCGCACCTCCGACCGCCCCGTGGCGAGCGGGCGCGTCTCGCCGGGCGCGGCCATCGCGTTCGGCGCCGGGCTCGGCTGCGCCTCCTTCGTGCTGCTGGCCGTGACCGTCAACCTCCTGGCCGCCGCGCTCGCGCTGTCCGGCCTGCTCGGCTACGTGCTCGTCTACACCGTGTGGCTGAAGCGCTCGACGCCGCAGAACATCGTGATCGGCGGCGCGGCCGGCGCGGTCCCGCCGCTCGTGGCGTGGGCGGCCGTGACCGGCGGCCTCGGCGGGACGCCGCTCTACCTGTTCGCGATCGTGTTCTTCTGGACGCCGCCCCACTTCTGGTCGCTGTCCCTCCTGATGAAGGACGAGTACGCGCGCGCGGGCGTGCCGATGCTGCCGGTCGTGCGCGGCGAGGTCGAGACCCGCCGCCAGATCCTGCTCTACACGGTCCTGCTGTACGCGGTCACGCAGCTGCCCTTCTGCGCCGGCGCGTTCGGCGTCACCTACCTGGTGTGCTCGGTGCTCCTCGGAGCGGCCTTCATCTACGGCGCCTGGCACCTGATGCGCCACCCGGCCCGCCGCACGGCCCTGCGGCTCTATCTCTTCTCGCTCGCCTACCTCGCGCTGCTGTTCGGCGCGATGGTGGCGGACGCGCAGCTATAGACGGCGGGCGGCCGCGGCGTCGAGTACCACCGTGACCTCGCCCTCCACGAGTGAGGCCGGTGCCATCGGGTCGCGGCGGCCGGAGAAGGCGCGCGCCACCGCGTCGGCCTTGTCCTCGCCTGTCACGAGGAAGACGATCCGGCGTGACGCGTTCACGATCGGGAAGGTGAGCGTGATCCGCGGCACGAGCGGCGCCATGCCGGGCGTCTCCACGCCCACGACCTGCCGCTCGCGCTCGCCCAGGGCGTCGTCGCCGGGGAAGAGCGAGCAGGTGTGCGCGTCCGGGCCGACGCCCAGCAGGATGAGATCGAACGTGGGCCGGCCGGCCGCCTCCAGCTCGCGGTCGTAGTCGGCCGCCCCCTGCTCAGGGCCGAGCTCGCCCTTCATGCGGTGAACGGCCGCGCCGGAGGCCCGCGACAGGAGCGCCTCGTCGGCCATGCGGTAGTTCGAGTGCTCGTGGTCCGGAGGCACGCAGCGCTCGTCCGTGAACCAGATGTCCACCCCGGACCAGTCCGGCCGCACCTCGGCCACCCGCTCGTACGCCTTGCGCGGCGTCGAGCCGCCGGTGATGCAGACGTGGCCCTCGGCCGCGGCGAGGAGGTCCGTGGCCGCGCCGGCCGGGTCGTCGCTCACTCGGATCTGGCGAGGCTCCACGTGCCGTGCAGGCTAATCACGTTGCTGTCCGGGCGCACGGTGATGCAGGCGGCGAGGTCGCCGCAGTTCGGACAGCGGAGGACGAGGCCGGCCCCGTGGTAGAGGCGGTGAGCGCCGATCGGGTGATCCTGGCGGCAGGACTGGCAGACGCGTCCGGCAGCCGTGACCTCGGCCACGAAGATCTGCTGGAGGATCCCGGCGGCCTCGTTCCCGTCGGTGTGCAGCGTCCCGGCCTCCATCTCATCCTCCTGTGGGTCCGAATCGCTCGGTGTGCACTCCCGTCGGCTCGTGGCCGAGCTCCACGAGCAGCCGGGCGGCCTCCTCGACGAACGGCGTGGGGCCGCACACATATACACGCGGGCGCCGCTCCGGCTCGGGACCGACCTCGAGCAGCATGTCGCGGTCGATGCGCCGCGTCCACCCCTCCCACCCCGGCGGCGCCGCTCCGCGGGTGAGCGTGATTCCCACCTGGACCGAGTCGAGCACTCCGAGCTCGTCGCGGTAGAGCACGTCCTCCAAAGAGCGGGCGGAGAGCAGGAGGCGCGCGTCCGCTGCGCCGCCCGCGGCGCGGCGGTGGCGGAGCATCGCCATCAGCGGCACGAGCCCCGAGCCGCCGGCCACGAGCAGGAGCGGCTCCTCGTACCGCGCGCGCCACACGAAGTACCCGCCGATCGGCCCGCGCAGCTCGAACTGATCGTCCACCTGCGCCTCCTCGGTCAGGTAGGGAGAGACCTCGCCCTCGTCGATGCGCTCCACGGTCAGCTCGAGCGCCCGGCTCTCCGGCGCGGAGGCGATCGAGTAGGAGCGCTGCGCCTGGTAACCGTCCTCGGCGGTGAGCCGGATGTCCACGTGCTGGCCTGCGGCGTGGCCGGGCCAGTCGGGGACGTCGAGCACGAGCGTCTTGGCACTGGGCGTCTCCGCCCGCACCTCCTGGACCGTGGCGAGGCGCCACGCTAGTCGCCCCAGTAGCGCTGTTCCTTCCAAGGGTCGCCGTAGTTGTGGTAGCCGTAGCGCTCCCAGAAGCCGGGCTCGTCCTCCGCGCCCACGTTGAGGCCCCGCACCCACTTGGCGCTCTTCCAGAAGTAGAGGTGCGGCACGAGCAGCCGGGCTGGGCCGCCGTGCTCCGGATCGAGTGGCTCGCCCTCGTACTCGTAAGCGACCCACGCCTTCCCGCCCGTGACATCGGCCAGCGGCAGGTTCGTCGTGTAGCCGCCGTCGCACCAGGCGACCACGTGCTCGCCCCACGGCTCGGTGCCCTCGAGGAGGGTGTCGATCGACACGCCCGTCCAGGTGGTGTCGAACTTCGACCACTTGGTCACGCAGTGGATGTCCACGGTCACGGTCTCGCGGGGAAGGGCGAGCAGCTCCTCCCAGGTCCATGACCGGCCCTGGGCCACGGCGCCGCCGATCGCGAAGCTCCAGCCCTGCATGGGTGGGTGGGGCGTGGGGCCCGCCGACAGGACGGGGAAGTCCGACGTCACGTACTGGCCGGGCGGCAGCCGCCCCACCTCGGCCTCGGCCCGCCGACGTCCGAAGAAGCCTCTCGAGACGGGCGGCATCCCCTAGGGATTCTTGCAGCTGTTCCGCATCGCCGGCCCGAGCGGCGGGTTGAGGGCGGCGCGGGCGGCGGCGTCGAGGCCGCGCTCGCGCGCCAGCTGGGCGACGATCACGCGATAGGAGGGGCGCGCCGAGCCGTCGGAGCGGAACCAGGCCGAGTCCCACCGCGCGCGCCGCCCGCATGCCGCCTGCCACTGGTACGCGTACACGCGGGTGATCCGGCTGGAGCGCCAGGCGAACCTGAACATCTTGCGGGTGGCCCGGGCGGCGCGGCGCTCGTTGTGGGCGTTGCGGAGCGAGCGCACGACCCCGCCGGTCTCGGTGATCCACAGCTTGCCGCGTGTCCGGCGCAGGAGGTCGGCGGTGCCCGATCCGCGCCAGCCGCGGCGCCGGTTGATGTCGACGTAGTTGTGCATCGACCACAGCCGAGGCCGTCCGCGCAGGTGCTCGCGATAGCGCTCGAGCCAGGTGCCGTCGAGCCGCCAGTCGAGCAGGTCGCCGGCCGGCACCGTGCAGCGCGGGCAGACGCGCCGGACGGCGTTGTAGTAGCCGGCCGCCCTCTTCGGGTGGCGGAAGGTGGGCTGCGAGGAGTGGTTGGGCTCGTTCCATGCGTTGAACTCGCGCACGTGCGGGTAGCGGGCGCGGAAGGCCCGGAAGCACTTCACGAAGGCGCGGTAGGAGGGCAGCTTCCACATCCGCCCGCGGCGCCAGCTGAACGAGAACGCCACGAGCGGACGCGCGCCGACGCGCGCGGCCTCCGCGAGCCAGACGTCCAGCCAGTAGAGGTGGCGGCCCGGATGGCAGGCGACGTCGTAGGGCGTGACCACGCGCACGTGCTCGACTCCAAGGGCCTCGAAGCGCGGGTCGGAGAACATGTAGGCCTGCTGCTCGCCGATGCCAAGCTTGAAGCCCCACGCGTTGCGTGCGGGCGTCACGTCCACCGACCCCCCGAGGGCCGAGCTGACCAGGACTGCGAAGACGGTCAACATGGCTGCCCCCAATTTCTCACGCCGGGCGGCCGGTTGGGGCGGCTATTGCACCGCCCCGGACCTGGTCGAGTCGCCGAGCTCCGTTATCGCCGCCACCGCCACCATCTCCGGCGTCACCTCGATGGGAAGCCGCCCGGCCCCGACGGCCGCGAGCAGGGCGAACGCCGCCGCGTGCAGCCGGCGGCCGGTCTCCGCGTGGGCGCGCTCGAGGAGCTCCTCGCGCTCGGGGTCGGACAGGCCGACCAGGTGCGCCTCCGCCATGGCGGCGCCTCCATCCGGCGACTCCTCGATTCCCTCGAGCAGCGCACCCTCGGCCCCCGGCGCCATGTCCCCGAGGGCGGCCTGCCGCACCATGAACTCCCCGAACGCCTCACACGCCTCCGACTCGAACACGCGCCCCATCAGCTCCTTGAGCTCGGTGGAACCCGGCTTGCCGCTCTCGCTCATGCCCTAATCGCCTCCATGCTCTCGCAACGTGCGCATGACGGCAGGATCGCACGCTGGGCAAGCGGGCGGGTAAGGCGAGGGCGGGGGCGGCAATTCTGGCGTTGGTGTCGCAATCACGCGAGGCGCCGGCGCGTCTCGGGCCGCCGGTGGCTCGCGCGTTTCGTCCATCTCAACAGTCTCGACGACGGTTCGCCGACCGCCTGAGACGATCGCATTCGTGGTAACTGCGGCCAGGACGCGACGCACGTCTGAGCGTATCGTGACGCCGATGGCCGCGGCCGATGCAGAAGAGCGCGCCCGCCGCTCGTTTGAGGGGCTGAAGTGGGGTGACGCGTACGCGGAACTGTCGGCGGCCCACAGCGAGGGGCGGTTGGAGGTGGACGATCTCGAGCGCCTCGCGGTTGCCGCGTACATGGTGGGTAGAGCGGGCGATTGCGAAGAGGCCTGGATGGGCGCGCATCACGCGTGGTTGCGAATCGGCGAAGCGGAACGCGCCGCACGCTGTGCGTTCTGGCACGCGATCGGGCTCTTCTTCCGCGGCGACCTGGCTCCGGCGATGGGATGGGTCGCCCGCGGTGGAAGGCTCCTGGAGGACGACCGGCACGACTGCGTCGAGCAGGCGTGGGCGCGGATGCTCACCGCCCTGCCACGCCTGTTCGAGGGGGATGCAGACGTGTACTCGAGCTTCGTCGATGCGGGGGAGATCGCCGAGCGCTTCGCGGATCCCGACGCGACCATGTTCGCGCGGCTTTGCCGCGGGTACGCGCTGATCCTGCGGGGACAAATCGCCGAGGGCATGGCGCTGCTGGATGAGGCCATGGTGGCCGTCACGACAGACGAGGTTGCGCCGATCCTCGCGGGGATTGCGTACTGCCAGGTGATCGCCCTATGCCAAGAGGTGTTCGACCTCCGGCGCGCGAGGGAGTGGACGGAGGCTCTCACGCGTTGGTGCGATTCGCAGCCGGACCTGATCCCGTTCCAGGGCAACTGTCTCGTGCATCGCTGCGAGATCCTCCAGCTGCAGGGCGCGTGGGCGGAGGCCCTCGACTCCGCCCGACGCGCATGCGGGTGGCTCGCCGGTCCACCGACATGGGACATGCTCGGATCGGCCTACTACCAGCTGGCAGAGATTCAGCGGCTGCGTGGCGAGCTCGCGGAGGCAGAGGAGTCCTACCGGCAAGCCAGTCTGGCCGGAAAGGACCCCGAGCCCGGGATGTCGTTGTTGAGGGTGGCGCAGGGCCGCATCGATCTCGCACTTCCAGCGATCCGCCGCGCGCTCGAGGAGGTGCAGGATCCGGTCTCTCGGACACGCCTGCTCCCCGCTTGTGTCGAGATCCTGATCGAGGCCGAGGACGTCGGAACCGCGCGGGTGGCGGCCGATGAGCTGGCCCGGATCGCCGCCCGGTTTGACGCCTCGTACCTGAATGCCCTCGCTGCTGACGCGTCCGGTGCCGTCCTGCTGGCGGAAGGTGATCCACGGGCGGCGCTGGCGACGCTTCGCGCGGCGCATCGCTCATGGCGGGCTCTAGGGGTGCCGCATCGGGCGGCACGTGTCCGCACGCTCATCGGGGTCGCCTGCCGCGCGCTCGGGGACGGCGGGAGCGCCGAGCTAGAGTTCGAGGCGGCGCGCGGCGCGCTCGAGGAGTTGGGCGCCGCCCCCGATCTCGAGCGCCTCGCGCGGCTCGCCGGCTCGTCGCGCCCGGGAGGGTTGAGCCCGCGCGAGAGCGAGGTGCTCATCCTCGTTGCCGCGGGCAAGACGAACCGCGTGATCGCGACCGAGCTGTTCCTAAGCGAGAAGACGGTCGCGCGGCACGTCAGCAACATCTTCACGAAGCTGGGGCTCTCCTCCCGGGCCGAGGCAACCGCGTATGCCTATAGGCACGGCCTCGCCCGGTAGCCCCACTACACAGAATTACCCACGCCGCGTCGCCGCCGAATTGGGCGTCTCGCCCGAAGTCGAAGCGCCGCTCGCCGTCTACTGTCGCGGAAACACCCTCGGCAAGGAGGAACGATGACCGCAAGCCAGGGCGAAGCAGCCACCACGGAAGAGCACGCCGCGCCGCCGGAGGCCTGGGACGCGATCGCGGAGGGCTACGACCGGTACGTGGCTCCACAGGAGGTCGATCTCGCGAACGAGGCCCTCCGCTTCGTCGGGCTCCAGCCCGGCGAAAGGTTCCTCGACGTCGCGGCGGGGCCGGGCGGCCTCAGCTTGCCAGCCGCACGCCTGGGCGCACAGGTGCTCGCCCTCGACTGGTCGCCCGCGATGATCGAGCGCTTCGAGGCGCGCGCATACCAAGAGGGCCTGCGCAACGTCGGAGGGCGTGTCATGGACTGTCACGCCCTCGATCTCCCGGACCACAGCTTCGACGTCACCGGGTCGCAGTTCGGGGTCATGCTCGTGCCCGACCAGCCGCGAGCGCTTCGCGAGATGGTTCGGGTGACGAGGCCCGGCGGGCGCGTGCTCGTGATCGCCTACGGCTTCCCCGGCGAGCTCGAGTTCCTACAGTTCTTCATCGGCGCGCTGAAAGCCGTCGCTCCCGAGTTCCCCGGCCTACCCGACGATCCACCGCCGCTCGAGTTCCAGGTGTCCGACCCGGAGGTCTTGCGCCGGCGCCTGATCGATGCCGGCCTCAAGGACGTCAGAGTCGAGCGCACAGCCGAGCGGCCAACGTTCTCCTCAGGGCAAGAGATGTGGGACTGGGTGCTGTTCGGCAACCCGATCCCGGGCACGGTCATCGCGGATCTCAATCTCACGGAGAAGCAGCAGGCGACGCTGCGCCAGATCCTCGACGGCATGCTCCGCGAGCGCGCCGGCGGGGACGGGCGAGCCGTCCTCACGAACCCGGTCAACGTCGGAGTCGGGACAAAATGAAGGCTCGGACCGCTCGGGCGTGCAAGATGAGCGTTCCGCGTCGTAAGCGGGCGTGATGCGCTCACGCTGGCTGCGGACGAGAAGCGAGTGCCCGACCCGCGGGCCGAGCCGACTCCTGCTTTGCGACAACCGGATATCCCCTTCCGCCGAAGGTCTGCGGGCCGGAGTCCTCGGCACGACAAGGTTCTAGTTGCTCACAAGCTTCGGGCCGCCGTGGGTGCTCGCTGGCCGCCGGCCAGCGGTCCGGCCGCTCGGCTGCTACCGGCTCTACGCCGACAACCCGAGCGCCGGCCAGTCGGCCACCATCACGGCGGCCAGCTCTCGGAGCGATACGCGCCACGCGTTCGGCGCGTCGTCCCAGGTCCAATCGCCCGCCGCCAGCGCCGAGGCGCTCTCGGGCTCGGCCGACACCGAGATCAGCGCGCGGGAGTCCGGCACGGCGCGGGAGAGCATCTCCAGGTCGAGCCGGCCGCCCTTGCGCGGCAGCTTGTTCACCACCAGGAACATCGGGGGGCCCGCGCGCTTCAGGAGCTGGGCCGCCTCCGCCACGAGCGAGGCAGTCGACGGCTCCGCGTCCGTGATCAGCACGATCTGGTCGGCGGCCTCGATCGCCGCCGCGGCCGACGGCTCCTGGAGCCCGGTGCCGCAGTCGAGCACGAGCGTCCCCACGGTCGTCTTCAGCCGCTCGAACACCTTCGTGTAGGCGGCCTTGTCGAGCCGCGCCATCCGGCTCGGGTCGGTCGGCGCCGGCAACACCAGCAGCCCGTCGAAGGCCCGGCCGAGCTTGCGGTCGAGCTCGGCCACGGTGAGCCCCGGGTGGTCGAGCACGTCGACGAGGTCGTCCACGAACACGCGGTGGTCGGGGGTCAGCGCCCGGCCGAGCGAGCCGTAGTCGGGGTTTGTGTCCACGGCGACGATGCGCTCGTGACGCACGCGCGCCAACAGCGAGCCGAGCAGCGCGGTCATGGTCGTCTTCCCGACGCCTCCCTTCGGCGAGACCACCGCCACGGTCGCGCAACGGCGAAGGCGCGGAGTCGCGATCTGGTCGTCGAGGCGCCGCAGGTAGCTCGTCGCGCGCCACGCGGCCTTCGCCCGAGCCTTCCGCGAGGGTGGCCGCCGCACGGTCAGGTCCGACGGGCGCGCCACCGGCGCGGCCTCGTCGGCGTCCTCGGCCCGCGGCTGCGGGCCCAGCGTCACGGGCGCCGCCGGATCGCTCGACCAGAAGGCCGAAAACGCCGCGCCGATCCGCTCGCCCAACGCCGGCGCGTCGGGCAGCGCCGCCCGCGTGCGCTGGAGCGGGAAGCCGGCCCGGCGCTTGAGGTCGGCCTCGTCCTGCTCCCGCTCGAAGTCCTCGTAGGTCACGCTCTCCGGCTCGGGCGGCGGCTGCTCCTCGCGGCGGAGCGGCTGCAGCTCGAGCAGCGCGCCGTCCATCACGCCGCACTCGGCCAGCGTGCTGGTCGGCGGCAGCGGCGGGCTGCCCGCCGGGGCGAGCCCGACCGGGTCGCCGTTCAGCGGCTTCTCGTCGATCACGCCGAGCGACATGAACGTCGGCATCAGCTGCTCGATCGGCGTCTCCGCGGGTACCGTCAGGTCGAGCCTGCGCTCGGGTCCCGCGATCGTCACGACAACGGTCTTCATCGTCGGCCTCCCGTGTGGGCCTCGGCGAGCGGCGTGGCGGGCGCGGCCCGTCCGTCCGCCGCCAACGGAGTCTGGATCAATGAGGTGCGCCGG
>Ga0081538_10005789_pt1 | contig 11026 bp, 6 predicted proteins | sample TabmetS5T2R1_FD_71022 | JGI IMG/M metagenome (GOLD analysis project Ga0081538, IMG submission 71022) | Tabebuia heterophylla rhizosphere microbial communities from the University of Puerto Rico - S5T2R1 | ecosystem: Host-associated > Plants > Roots > Rhizosphere ...
GATGGGCACGAGCGGGTCGTGAAGGGGGTCGCTCGGCTCGGTGGCCACCACCATGAACGCGTTGCGAACCAGCTGGATGCCGACGTAGCCGACGACGAACAGGCCCGCCCGGTCTCCGAACGCGTCCGGGATCGCGATCGCCCCGAAGAGGCTGGCGAGCATGCCCACGAGCAGGATCGCCCGGACGGGCCGCGTCTCGGGGTCGAACCAGTTCGTCATCCACGTCGTGTAGATCCACGCCCACCAGGCAGCCAGCAGCAGGAACAGCGTCTCGGCGGCGCCCGCGAACGTCAGGTCCTCGATCAACACGGAGGACAGCTGGGTCACGGCCAGGACGAAGACCAGGTCGAAGAACAGCTCGACGAAGGTCGCCCGGGCCGGCGAGTCGTCCCCGGCGGGATGGCGGCGCAGGGGGGAGGGCATGCGGCCCCTAGCCTTCCCCGTCGTGGAGCGGCCAACCTTCGTTAGACCCGCTGAGCAGCCCCTGTCGCTCCTCGAGCTGAACCCGAGGGGCACGCAGCCCTCGGCGAAGGCGGACGCACAAGTACCCGTGTGCCTGCTAGACGTGCGCCGGCTGCGGCTCCGGCTCCTCGACCTCCTCCATTGCCTCGGCGGCTCCCTTGTCGATGTCGAAGGTGAGCTGGACGTCGTCGTAGTCGACGCGAACGCGATCGTCCGGCTGCAGTGCTCCGCTCAGGAGCAGCCGCGAGACCTCGTTTTCGAGCTCGCGCTGGATGGCGCGACGCAGCGGCCGCGCGCCGAACTCCGGGTCGAAGCCGATCTCGGCCAGGTGCTCGACGGCCTCGTCGGAGAACTCGACCTCGATGTGTTGCGCGCGGAGGCGCCTCGCGGCGCGGTCGAGCATCAGTCGCGTGATCTGCTTGAGCTGCTCCATCGTGAGCGCCTGGAAGACGATGATCTCGTCGATCCGGTTGATGAACTCCGGCCGGAAGCTGTGCCGGAGCACCTCCATCAGGTCCTCTTTCAGCTCGTCGAACGAGCCGCTCTCCTTCCGCGCGAAGGCCTGGATGCGTTCCGCGCCGAGGTTCGAGGTCATGATCAGGATCGTGTTCTTGAAGTCGACCGTGCGGCCCTGCGAGTCGGTGAGCCGGCCGTCGTCCAGGATCTGGAGCAGGATGTTGAAGACGTCTGCGTGCGCCTTTTCGATCTCGTCGAACAGGAGCACCGCGTACGGCTTGCGGCGGACCGCCTCGGTCAGCTGTCCGGCTTCCTCGTGGCCGACGTAGCCGGGTGGCGCGCCGACGAGGCGGCTGACGGTGTGCCGCTCCTGGTACTCGCTCATGTCGAGGCGGACCAGCACGTCGTCGCTGCCGAACAGCGCCTCCGCGAGTGTGCGCGCGAGCTCCGTCTTGCCGACGCCGGTGGGTCCCAGGAATAGGAAGCTCCCGTCGGGACGGTTGGGGTCGGCGAGCCCGGCGCGGGCGCGGCGCACCGCCTCCGCCACGGCCTCGACGGCCTCGTCCTGACCGACGACGCGTTCGTGCAGGCGTTCCTCGAGCTTCAAGAGCCGGTCGCGCTCCTCCTGGGTCAGCTGTGACACCGGGATGCCCGTGCGCCGCGACACGATCTCGGCGATGTCCTCGACTGTGACCTCGGGCGCCCGCGTGCGCGCCTCCTTGCGCCCCTCCTGCTGGGCGCGGCGCTCCTCGATCTGCGCCTTGAGCTCGTCCGCCCGCTGGTAGTCCTCGGCCGCGATCGCCTGGTCGCGCTCGCGTCCCATGCGGCGGAGCTCCTCCTCGGCGGCCCGTGTGTCCTCGGGCTTCGCCTTCGACCGGAGCCGGACTCGGGCACCGGCCTGGTCGATCAGGTCGATCGCCTTGTCGGGCAGGAAGCGGTCGCGGATGTAGCGGTCGGACAGCTCCGCCGCTGCGACGATCGCCTCCTCGGTGATGCGTACGCGATGGAAGGCCTCGTACCGGTCTTTCAGGCCGGTGAGGATCTCGATTGTCTCCTCGACGGTCGGCTCGGAGACCAGCACGGGCTGGAGACGCCGCTCGAGCGCGGGATCCTTCTCGATGTTCTTCCGGTACTCGTCGAGCGTGGTCGCGCCGATCAGGTGCAGCTCGCCGCGCGCGAGCGCCGGCTTGAGCATGTTGCCGGCGTCCATTGCGCCCTCGGCCGCTCCGGCGCCGACGACGGTGTGGATCTCATCGATGAACACGATCAGGCTGTCCGCGTTCTCGGTGATCTCGTCGATCACGCTCTTCAGGCGTTCCTCGAACTCGCCCCGGTACTTCGTGCCGGCGATCATTCCTGCCAGGTCGAGCGCGACGAGGCGCTTGCCGGTGAGCGTCTCGGGCACGTCGTCGGTGACGATCCGCTGGGCGATGCCCTCCACGATCGCCGTTTTGCCGACGCCGGGGTCGCCGAGCAGCACCGGGTTGTTCTTCGTGCGGCGCGAGAGGATCTCGATCGTCTGCTCGATCTGATCGGCCCGACCGATCACGGGATCGAGCTTCCCCTGACGGGCCTCATCCGTGAGATCTCGGCCGTACTCGTCGAGGGTCTTCGTCGTGCTCGCCGGGCGCCCACCCGCCTCGCCGCTCTCGACGCCGCGGATCACCGCGCCGCGGAGCTTCGTGTGATCGACCGCGAACCGCTCGAGCAGCTCGCCCGCCTCCGTCTCGGTATCGCTCGCCAGCGCGAGCAGCACGTGCTCCGGCCCGACGTAGGACGCGCCGAGCTGGCGGGACTCCTCGTAGGCGGCCAGGAGGGCGGCCTTCGCGTCCGGCGACAGCGATGGCGCAACGTCCGTGCGCTCCTCGACGTCTGCTTCCTCCTCGATCTGCGCCGCGATCGCGGCGGGGTCGGCGCCGACCTGCTGCAGCACGTGACGGACGACCTCGTCCTGCGTCGCGGCCCAGAGCAGGTGTGTCGAATCGACGTCCAGGCTGCCCCACTCCATCGCCTTCTGCGCGGCCTGCTGGAGGAGCTTGCGGGTGGCCTCGCTGAAGTACTGCGTGACGTCGATCTGCTCCGCCGGGCGGCGCGGGCGAGTCGTGGTCGTGCCACCGGCGGCGCCGGGCGCGCGGCCGCCGAGGCCGCTGTCGCCGAAGAAGTCGGAGAAGAACTCGTCGAAGAGGCTCCTACCGCCGAACGGCGACCGCCCTACGCCGCGACTCTGACCCTGAAGCTCCCGAAGGTGCTCTTCGCAGACGGCGATCGTCCGCTCCTCACCGTTCTGCCTGATCCGCACGGTTGCGACCGCGGGCCGACGCCCGTCGATCTCGCACATCCTGGTCGCCATGAAAACCTCCTCGCAGCGGGCACTCCGGCGCGCGAGGGGTTGGTGCACGGAGGCACCCGCCTAGTCGAAAAGCGCGTCCGCGGAAGTATGCTCCGCTTTGTAGCCACCGAAACAATGTGCCCCGGCCCAGCACCTGGATTCTCGATCTCCAGGTGGTCCGACCGGATCCGGCGTCGAGCCGGCGGGACGCCGACGCGGCGCGAGACGCTAGAGGTCGATGCGCTCCTCGCCGACCTCGACCGTGCGCGAGAGATGTTCGCGTCGGCCGAGCGACGCGCGCGCACGTATCTCGTTCGTCGCGGCGTAATCGATCAGACGTCCCGCGATCGCGGCTTCACTCGCTCGGGCGCCGGCCGCAGCCTGAGGTCGCTATCGCCGCTGCTTGCTTCGACGGCTCCGCAGGATAGGTGTCGGCGTTGTGTAGCCAAGTTAGCCAACGACGTATGGAGCATTTATGGAGCAGAGCGGTCGCAACCCGTGGCAACCGGTGGCAAATGCAGTGAAGCGGTATCGGCGAAATCAAGCCAAAACCGTTGCCGTGGGTTGCGACCGGTTGCCGATCGGGGCGCATGGTAAGGAGGGGGTCTTCGGTTCGAGTCCGGAAGAGGGCTTGCAAAGGACGCCGCGAACTGGGGCCCTCCTTTCGGCTCAACTTGCGCAGTGCGGCACGCCTGGACACGGCTACTGTGTCGAGGCGGGTACTCGATCTCAAGGAGGCTCCAACGTGAACGACGAGTCCTTCGATCTACGCCTTACCCGCGGCGACACGCTCCGGCTGGCCGCCACCGGGGCGGCCTGGCTCGCACTCGGCGTCCGCTCCGGACACGCAGCGCCGGTCTTGCGAGCGAACGATGTCGAAGGCGCAGCACGCGCATTCCTCGCGTCGCTGTCGCCGACCCAGCGCGCCCGCGCCTCGTTCTCGTTCGGAAGCGCGGAGCGCACGCGCTGGCACTGGACGGTGCCTTCTTCCGTGCCGCGGAACGGACTTCCGCTCGAGCAGATGTCCAGCAGGGCGCGGCGGGCTGCGTTCGCATTGCTCCGTGCGAGCACTTCGCGGGGCGGCTACGGGAAGGCGTTCGACATCATGTCGCTGCAGGGCGTGCTCCGGCGCATGTCCACTGGCATCGATGACCCCTTCGACGCCGACCGCTACTTCGTGTCGATCTTCGGTAGGCCAGGTGGCCACGCCTGGGGTTGGCGACTCGAGGGCCACCATCTCTCGCGGAACTTCACCATCGTAGGGGACACACTCGTCACGGAGCCATTCTTCCTCGGGGCTTGGCCGACGCGCGCCGGCACGGCGTACCGGACCATCGTGCGAGGTGAACGGGCGATGCGGCGCGAGGAGGACGCGGCCCGCGAGATCGTGCTCTCCGTCGATGGCCGCCTCCGGCGGCGCTTGATCTTCTCGTCGGAGTCCCTGACCGACCACGTCACCCAGAACGCCGTCCGTGTGAAGCCGCTCGATCCCGTCGGCGTCCTGGCCGCCGACCTCCCCTTTGCTGCGCAGAGGCGCGTCCTCGAGATTGTCCGCATATACATCGCGAACCATCCCCAGGCGACGGCTCGGCGAGCGCTCGAGCGCGTCGAGCGGGCCGGAATGGCCCGCATCCGCTTCGGCTGGGCCGGCAGCCTTCGCCCGGGGCAACCCCAGTACTACAGGTTGCAGGGGCCCACCTTCCTGCTCGAGTTCGACAACTCCCGCAACAGCGGCACGCACATCCACAGCGTCTGGCGCGACTTCGAGCGCGACTACGGACGCCATTTGCTCTGACGCTCAGGTCAGGGCCGAACGGCGTGCGCGCGCCGGAGTGCGCGCTTGGCACCCTCGAGCACGGGGATGATCGTGAAGGCGACAGCAGCGATGAGCAGCCAGGTCTCGAACGAGAGCGCGCGCGTCCCGAACGCGTCCTGCAGGAACGGAACGTTGATCACCAGCGCCACGAGCGCGAGCTCCCAGAGGATCGCCAAATTGAGCCACTTGTTCGCGAACGGGCGCACGAGCACCGAGTTGCGGTCGGAGCGGAAGCTGTAGGCCTTGAAGAACTCGATGAGTACGAGTGTCGCGAACGTCATCGTCATCGCCTCCTCGAGCGCCTTCCCGGACGAGAGCGCCCACACGAACAGCGCCAGTGTCGCTACCGCCGACCAGGCGCCGCCAACGGCGATCAGCGTCACGACCGGCCTGGTGAAAATGCCCTCGCCACGGCTCCGCGGCCGTCGCCGCATCAAGTCCCTCTCGGCTGGATCGACCGACAGCGCGAGCGCAGGGAGACCGTCCGTGGCGAGGTTGACGTAGAGGATCTGAACCGCGCTCAGCGGGAGCGGCTTGCCGGCTACGGATGCCCCGAGCAGGAGACCGATCTCGCCCAGGTTCGCGGCGAGGAGATACATCAGATACTTCTTGATGTTGGCGAAGACGCCGCGCCCCTCCTCCACGGCGGCGACGATCGAGGCGAAGTTGTCGTCTGTGAGCGTCATCTCCGCCGCCTCCTTGGCGACGTCGGTCCCGGTGATGCCCATCGCGACGCCGATGTCCGCCTTCTTGAGCGCCGGCGCGTCGTTGACGCCGTCTCCGGTGACGGCGACCGAGTGGCCCTTCTGCTGGAGGGCGGTGACGACGCGGAGCTTGTGTAGCGGTGAGACGCGCGAGTAGACCTGGATCGCTTCGATCTCGCGCTCGAGTTCGGCGTCGTCCATCGACTCGAGCTCAGCGCCGGTGACCGCCCGGCCCTCAGTGAGAATGCCGAGCTCGCTCGCGATCGCCTCGGCCGTAAGCGGATGGTCGCCGGTGATCATCACCGGCGTGACGCCCGCCTGCTTGCACCTCTCGACCGCATGCTGAGCCTCGGGCCGCGGAGGGTCGATCATCCCGATCAGTGCGAGCAGGGTCAGGCCGCGCTCGGCGTTCGCTCGCGTCGCTGCAGATCGCCGGGCGACGGCGAGGACGCGCAGCGCTTCGCCGGCCATGTTCTGCGCGCTCTCGAGCAGCGCCGTGCGAGCCTGGTCGTCCAGCTCGATCTCGCCGTCCGCCGCAAGCTGCCGCGCGCATGAGGCGAGCACTACCTCCGGTGCGCCTTTCGCGTACGCGACGATGCCGTCGGGCGTGTCGTGCAGCGTCGTCATCCGCTTGCTCTCGGATGTGAACGGGATCTCGTCGACGCGCGAGAAGCGAGCCCGCAGATCGGCGTGGTCGAGGCCCGCCTTCGCGGCGGCGACTAGCAACGCGCCCTCCGTCGGGTCGCCACGGACCTGCCACTCCCCGTCCGTAGTGCCACGCAGCAGCTGGGCGTCGGAGGAGAGCACGCCCGCGACGAGCGCCTCGCGCAGGGGCGGGGGAGGGTCGACCGAGGATCCCTTTCGCGCGAAGCCTCCCTCGGGCTCGTAGCCGGCGCCCGAGACCTCGAACAGCTCGCCCGCGACGACGATCCTGCGCACGGTCATCTCGTCCTTGGTCAGCGTGCCGGTCTTGTCGGTGCAGATGACAGACACGCTGCCGAGCGTCTCGATCGCGGGCAGACGGCGGACGAGCGCGTTGCGCCTGACCATGCGCTGAGCAGCCAGCGTCAGCGAGATCGTGATGACGGCGGGCAATGCCTCGGGCACGACGGCGACCGCGAGCGCGACTCCAAACAGCAGCATCTCGAGCAACGGCTGCCCGCGAACAAGGCCGATGCTGACGACCAGCAGCACGACGACGATCGCCGCGCGCGCGAGGATCATCGCCACGCGATCGAGGCTCAGCTGGAGCGGCGTCTTCGTTCGCTCGATTGACTCGAGCATGCGCGCGATGCCGCCGAACTCCGTCTCCATCCCCGTCGCCACCACGACGGCTGAGCCACGCCCGTAGGCGATCGCCGTGCCGGAATAGACCATGTTCGTCCGCTCGCCGACCGAGAGGTCGTCGCCGTCGAGCTCCGCCGTTTGCTTTTCGACGGGCAGTGACTCGCCGGTCAGCGCCGACTCTTCGACGCGCAGGTTGACCGCCTCCGCCAGCCGGCCGTCGGCGGACGCCTTGTCGCCGGCGCGCAGAAGCATCACGTCGCCCGGAACGAGCTCCCGCGCCGGGACATCCACCTCCTCCCCGTCGCGGAGAAGGGTCGCCGTCGGTGCCGCCAGCTCCCGCAAGGCCTCGATCGCGCGTTCGGCGCGATACTCCTGCACGAACCCGAGCAGCGCGGCCAGCAGCACGATCGCGCCGATCACGATCGCCTCCGTCGCGTGACCGAGCACGATCGACAGGCCGACGGCGATGAGCAGGATCACGATAAGGACGTTCTTGAACTGCTCGAGCAGCAGCTGCCAGGGGGCGACGGCGGGCATCGCCTCCAGCTCGTTCGGGCCGTCCTCGGCAAGCCGCCGCTTGGCCTCCGCGCCGGTCAGGCCGGCATCGAGGCGCGTGTCGAGGCGGGCCGCGACCTCGTCGAGCGGCAGGCTGTGCCAGGAATCTCCGCCGGCTCCGCGCTCAGACCGCGCCGCGGCCGGCGCCGATGCGAGCGCCCTAGCCATCCGCCGCCGTCCCACGCTCGCGAATGCCGCCCGTGCCGGGCTCGCGCTCGAGCACGAGCACCGAGCAGCGGGCGGCGTACACGACTCGCTCAACCAGGCCGCCTCCCCACCGGCGGCCGTGCTCGCGGGCGCGGCCGACGACGATGAGGCTCCGTGCCGTCGAGGCGCTCACGACCCCGTCGAGGAGCGACCCCGTGTGGAGCAGAGCGTCATCCCGCTCCTTGCGCAGCACGGCGAGATTGACCTTCGCTCCCAGCGGGACAACCGGCACCACCTCACAGTCGAGACGGTCGGCGAGTGAGCGCGCCACGCTCTCGGCGTCCCATGACTCCTCCGTCCCGTCTACACCGACGACGATCCGGTTCGGGTGTGCCGGCCCCCAGCCGGGACGTGCGATGAGCACCGAACACGGCACGTCGTGAAGCGCCTCGACGTCGTGACCGCCGAAGGTCGCCGCAGCTAGACGTCGGTGCGGCCGGACGCCGACCGCGATCAGCGTCGCGCCCCGACTCGCGCGCTCCGAGCAGAGGAGATTGACGAGGCTTCCCGGCACGAGAACTGCCTCGTCGGCGTCGACCAGCTCTCGCGCACGCTCGAGCTCGGTCGACGTCTCAGCCCGAAGGTGGTCCTCAGCCGTCGCCGCGAACAGGCCGGCGTGCGAGGCAAGATGCCTTTCGACCGCGGCCAGCAGCATGAGTTTCCCTCCCGGCGCTCGCAGCACGCCGGCTTGAGCCGCGGCGACAAGGCTCTCGTCGGTCGAGTCGATTCCGACGAGAACTCGGTCGAAGATGGCCTGGTCCGTCGGTGCCGGGCTCTTAGGTCCCGAAGGGACGTGTGGCTGCATGAGACACCTCCGAAGGAGTCTTCAGTCCTTCGTAGGTCTCTCCCGCCCGCTTCTCCGGGCCGCTCCGCCGGGCCAGTCGGGCCGAGTGATGACGACGGAGCCGCGCGGGGATACTCCCCTACGTGGCGCCAGGATAGCCGCTCGCGCGCCACAACGCCCGCAGGTCAAGGTTGCGGCGGCCGAGCGAAATTCACGGACTTGTAATCCGCGGCCTGCTTGGGTACGTGCCGAGCCCTCGAGCGAGGAGGCGAGCGTGAGCGGTTTCCGTCCGACTGTCATCGTCCTTGCGTTGGCCCTTGCCGTCGCAGGATGCGGCGGTGGGGACGACTCCGCACAGCCACAGGAAGGCACCACGCGCGTAGCGACCACCGAGACCGAGGACGCGGACGCGATGAAGAAGGACGGGGACGCGATGAAGGAGGACAAGGCCTCATCGCGCCGCCCGGCAGGAGAGGCGGGACTTCGCGTCCCCGCGGAGCGGGCACAGATCGTCGTCAAGGATTCGGAGTTCGGCCGGATCCTCTTCGACGCCAACGGCCAGGTCGTGTACGTCTTCGAGATCGACGGCCGCAACCGGTCCGCCTGTACAAGCGCCGAATGCGTGAAGGCGTGGCCGCCGGTCCTGACACGCGAGGCGCCGTCGGCCGGCGCCGGCGCCGATAAGAGCCTCCTCGGAACAATCCGCCGAAACGACGGCATGTTGCAGGTCACGTACAACGGCCGTCCGCTCTACTTCTACGAACACGAATCGCCGGGGGAGATCAAGTGCCACAACGTGGATCTGCACGGAGGGCTCTGGTGGGTGGTTACTCCCAGCGGAGAACCAGCCTCATGAGGAGTACGCGGGGGCGGAGCCGCCGACGTCGTCTTCCGCTAACGGCCGCCCGCAATCATCTTCACCGCCGCTTATCGACGAAGCCGTACCGGCGAACACGCCACATTCGCCTTGCTCGACGGTCGGCTCGTGGCCGACGATGTCGCTCGACTCGCGCGCGATCTCACTGATCGCTCCTGGCACAGTCGCTACGCCTTACTGCTGACTGACCTAACGGGCCCTGCGTCCATGGTAAGGAGGGGGTCGACGGTTCGAGTCCGTCAGAGGACTCTGCAAAAGCCGCGGTAGACCTGGATCGTCACCCCGCTGGGGGTGGCCCGCGAGTCGACCAGTTCGAGTGCTGTGTCCGGGCCCGTGGCGGGGAATAGCCGCGTGCCCTCGCCGACGACCAGCGGAGAGATAAGCAGGTTGACCTCGTCGACAAGCTGGTTGTCGAGTAACCAACGGACGAGGTTGCCGCTGCCGTGCACCTGCAGCTCCCTCCCCGCTTGGCTTTAGCTCGCCGACGGCGGCCGCGACGTCACCCGAACGGACGGTCGTGTCTGCCCAGCGAGAAGGCTTCTACTCTTGCTGTGCGGTCCCTTTGACCGGAAGCTCGCCAGATCAGTACAAGACCGCGGTGCTGGGCGGGTCCCCGGGCTTGCCGTGCGCTGGCAGCATCGGCTCCGCGTCACCCGGTTCCGTGGTCAGTTTGGCGTCACGCCTCTTCTTCCGGATCGTGTTGAACGTGCTCGTTCCGACGAGGAAGTCCTTGAGCTGCTGCTCCTTGTCCCGGGGAGAGACGGCTAGCTTGTTGACGCGCGCGATCTCCGCCTTCAGCGCGCCGGCGTAGATGTGGCTCGACAGCCGTTCAAGTTGACGCCATTTCGCACTCCCGGCGACTCTAATCCCCTCCGCCGACGTGAGCCAGCTGGCGGTGTCGTTGCACGCCTCGATCTCGAAGGCCATCATCTGCGCGTAGGTCTTCGGATGTCCTCCGTTTTTGGCGAACTGGCGGACGTGGTTCGCCTCGTGCCTGGCATTGATGGCGTTGATCGTGGTGATCTCGGTGTTCGTCAGGGCCTTCCCCGTGATCGGGTCGGCCGCGCCGTCGAGATCCAGGACGAAGATTTGGGTCGCCGACCTCGTCCAGGCGCCGAAATTCACGGTCGCGAGCGACGGCAGGTAGAGCTGCGTGAAGTCCGCGATGTTGACCTTCTGGATCAACGGGTCCTTCGGGAACAGCGTCTTCTTGAGGATGTCCTCGAACTCCTGGACCGTCGCCGGTAGGGGGGACGCCCCGCCTCCGCCGCCGTCGGCCTGCTGGAACACCGCAGGCTGCACGGGCAGGCCGCCGAGGAGCCTCGAGATCTTCGACGGCGAGTACCCGAGCACCGCCTGGTCGAAGGCGGCCCTCTCTTCAGAGATCGGCATCTGGTCGCCCGACGCCGTCATCACGTCCGACTCCTCCCCGGCGCCGGTGTCCATGGTGTCTCCGCCCTCGGTCTCCGAAGGCGTCTCGGACGGCGCGGCCCCGCCGCCCCCGACCCCGCGGTCGTCCATCGACTTACCCTGGTTGATCTTGGCGCCC
>Ga0081538_10005790_pt1 | contig 11026 bp, 12 predicted proteins | sample TabmetS5T2R1_FD_71022 | JGI IMG/M metagenome (GOLD analysis project Ga0081538, IMG submission 71022) | Tabebuia heterophylla rhizosphere microbial communities from the University of Puerto Rico - S5T2R1 | ecosystem: Host-associated > Plants > Roots > Rhizosphere ...
GGCGGTCAGACGCGGCCAATCGTCGGCCGACAGCTTGCCGGTGCGAAGGCGCTGCGACTCCACCTTCGCTTCGCTGCACATGAGGCGCTGGGTCACCTCCGACTTCGACATCTCGAGCGTGAAGAGGGCGACCGGGACGTTCTTGCGCACCGACAGGTTCGCGGCCACCCCGAGTCCGAGCGCCGACTTCCCCATGCTCGGGCGCGCGGCGATGACCACCAGGTTTCCCTCCTGGAAGCCCGAGGTGATGCGGTCGAGATCGCGGAACCCCGAGGGAACGCCCGTGACGTCCGCCCCCGACTCGTACAGCTGCGTGATGCGCTCGAAGCTCTCCTTCAGGAGCGTCTCGATGTGGCTGAACTCCGAGGTGGCCTTCTCCTGGGAGAGGTCGAAGAGGATTTGCTCGGCCCGGTCGACGAGCTCCGGCGTCTCCCCGGGCCGCTCCCAGCCGAGCCGCGCGATCTCGCCGCCGACCCGGATGAGCCCGCGGAGCGTGGCCGCCTCCTTGACGATCTGCGCGTAGTGACCGGCGTTGGCGCTCGCCGGAACGAGCGCCGCCAGCTCGTGGATGCGAACCTTGCCGCCGACGTCCTCCAGCTCGCCGCGCTCGTCCAGCTCGTCGACGAGGGTGATCGCGTCGACCGGCTCTCCCTTGGCATAGAGGGAGAGCGCAGCGCGGTAGACCTTCGCGTGGCTCTCCCGGTAGTACTCGCGCCCGTCCGGCGAGAGCACGTCGCTGACGGCGGCGATCGCCGCCGGCGACAGCATCATCGCGCCGAGGACCGACTCCTCGGCGTCGAGGTTCTGCGGCGGCACCTGCGGCTCGGCGGCGGCCGCGGTCCGGGCTCCATTCGTCGCCATCGGACGCGACTCTATGAGCCCTGTTGATTTCGAGCGACGAGAATCCACAGCGAGAAATCCCGGTCTGAGCAGGCTAAGAACACATGTTCGCAGACGGACCTGACGAATCGTCCCCAGGGAGACCCACAGCCCTGTGCACCGATTCTTCGCTCGGCGCGAAGAGTTTCTCGCTCGTTCTCCACATCCCCTGTGGACGGAACGACGGGGCGTCTTTCGGGTGCGAGTCTCAAGAACTCGTCTCAAGAATGAAGGCTTGTGCCGTCGGGCCGCGCGACGGCGAAGCATCACTCTGAAACGAGTTCTAAGCTCACGGTCGATGCCGGCGACCGTGATCGTGGGAGCCCAGTGGGGCGACGAGGGCAAGGGGAAGATCGTCGACCTGCTCGCTCTGGAATCCGACGTGGTCTGTCGCTACCAGGGCGGGCCGAATGCGGGCCACACGATCGTCCGCGGCGGCGAGACGTTCGCGCTCCACCACGTTCCCTCCGGGATCCTCTCCGGAAAGCTCTGCGTCGTCGGCGCCGGCTGCGTCGTCGACCCGAGCCTCCTGGTCGCCGAGCTCGACGGGCTCGAGCGGCGCGGCGTCTCGACGGCGAAGGTGCGGATCTCCGGAAACGCGCACCTGATCATGCCCTGGCATGTCGCGATCGACTCGGCGAGCGAGCGGCGGCTCGGCCGCCTCCAGATCGGGACGACGCGACGCGGCATCGGCCCCGCCTACGCCGACAAGGCGGCCCGCATCGGGATCCGCGTGCAGGACATCCTCGATCCGAAGATCCTGCGCCAGAAGTTCGAGACCGCGCTCGCCGAGAAGAACTTCCTGCTCGAGCGCATTCACGGTGTCGCCCCGCTCGAGGTGGAAGAGCTCGCCGAGCAGATGGAGGCGTGCGCGGCGCGGCTGCGGCCGTTCGTCGCGGACACGTCGCTCCTCGTCGACCGGGCGATTCGCGACAACCGACGAGTCCTGCTCGAAGGCGCTCAGGGGACGCTGCTCGACCTCGACCACGGAACCTATCCGTTCGTGACCTCGTCGAGCCCGATCGCGGGCGCCGCGGCGACAGGAGTGGGGATCGGGCCGACGCGGATCGACCGTGTGCTCGGCGTCGCCAAGGCCTACGTCACACGCGTCGGGGAAGGGCCGTTCCCCACCGAGATCGAGGGGCCGGAGCAGGAGCGCGTGCGCGAGCTCGGCGGCGAGTACGGGACGACGACCGGCCGAGAGCGCCGCTGCGGCTGGCTCGACCTCGTCGCGCTCCGCTTCGCCGTGCGCGTCAACGGCATGACCGGCCTGGCGCTGACGAAGATCGACGTGCTCTCGGCCTTCCGCTCGCTTCCCGTCTGCGTCCGCTACCGGCTGCCCGATGGTTCCGAGACGGAGGAGTTCCCGGCCCACCAGAGCGACTTCCACCACGCGGAGCCGGTCTACGAGACGCTGCCCGGCTGGGAGGCGCCGCTCGAGGACGCCGAGTCGCTCGCCGACCTCCCGGGGGCCGCGCGCGCCTACGTCGCCTTCGTCGAGGAGCGCCTCGGGGTGGAGGTCAGCCTCATCTCCGTCGGCGCCGAGCGCGAGCGAGTGGTCGCACCGCGCGGCCTGGCGAGCGTGGCAGGATAGGGGCTCTGCGCAGGGTCAACGTCTTCTCCGTGCCCGTCGGTCCCTCGAAGGAGCGGCCCGAGGGCTACCGCCTGGCGCTTGCCCGCCTCGCCCCGCTGATCGGAGCCGCCAAGATCGGCGCGACCGCCTATGAGCTGCCGCCCGGCCAGAGCAGCTTCCCCTACCACTACGAGTACGGCTGCGAGGAATGGCTGCTCGTCCTCGCGGGCCGGCCGACACTGCGCCACCCCGGCGGTGAGGACGCGCTCGAGCCCGGCGACCTCGTCTGCTTCCCGGAGGGGCCCGAGGGCGCGCACAAGGTCACGAACGGAACCGACGAGACCGCCAGGATCATGATTCTCTCGACGAAGGCCTACCCCGCGATCGCCGTCTATCCCGACAGCGACAAGGTGGGCGTCTTCACCGAGGACGAAGCCGACGACGTCATGGTCCGGCGAGAGAGCGACGTGGACTACTGGGACCGCGAGCTCTGAGAGCCCGTTTCGAAATGACGCCTCCCCGCCGGGGTGTGCTGGGCGAGCGCGAGGCAAGGGCGCAAGGCGCGCTCGTGGCCGGAGGCTACGGACGCTACCGAGGACGCCGCATCGCGCCGTCCAGCGCGGCCCGGCGGGAGAGGGCTTCGTTTTGGAACGGGCTCTAAGTCTCCGGCTCGACCACGTCGTCATCGCGGTCTCCGACTGGGCGCGCTCGAACGCCTTCTATCGCGACCTCCTCGGCGCCGAAGTCGTTCCCCTCGGCGCGAACCGCTTCGCGTATGCGTTCGGCGACCAACGGCTTAACGTCCACGGTCCGGGCACGGACGTGGGCGAGCTCGTCGCGAGCGACCCGGTCAGGCCCGGGTCGAGCGACTTCTGCCTGGAGTGGCCGGGCTCGATCGAACAGGCCGTCGATCACTTGCGCCGCCAGGGCGTCGAGCTCCTAGCCGGCCCGGTGACCCGCGCCGGTGCCCGAGGAGAGGGGCGAAGCGTCTATTTCCGCGATCCCGACGGATCGCTGATCGAGCTCATCTCGTACGTCTGAGCCGCCGCCCGTGGCGTCAGTGCGCGCTCTTCAGATCGTCCGGCGTGTTCACGTTGCGAAGAAGCGCCTCGTCCCACTGGATCACCCGGGGCTCCAGCTCCAGGCACGCGCGGTAGAGGGCGAGGTCGCTCTCGGCGATGCGACGCTCGAGCACTGGCAGCGCAGAGCGGCAATAGGCGCCCGGGAGCGGGCCGCTGTGAGGCACTGCCGCCTCGCTCCCCTCGGATGCCTCCGCCAGCGCGCGCAAGAGCTCGGCGTCCACGAACGGCATGTCGGTGGGGAGCACGACCACGGTATCGGCCTCGGCGAGGCGGAGGGCCGCCGCGACGCCGACGATGGCGGCACGCACGTCGCTGCCGTCGTCGAGGACGGGGAAGGGTAGCTCGAGGCAGTCCCAGGACTTGCCCACGACGATCACCTGCTCGAAGGCCTCGTTCAGGACGCGGTGAGCCCGCTCCGCCAGCATCTCTCCCCGGAAGCGGGCGAGGGCCTTCGGAGAGCCGAAGCGCCTGCTCGCACCGCCCACGAGAAGCGCGCCAGCTACGCAGTGCCGATCGCGAACCATGCGCGGGCGCTCAGTCGGAAGGCACCGTCGGGGACGGCTAGACGCCGGCGGTACTCGGCCTTCAGCGCGTCCTGCTGCTCCGGGTCGAGGGAAGCGGCATGGCGGCCGGCCGGCCCGACGCCGACCGTGAACGGCTCCCAGAGATCGTCGAAGTCCTCGTAATCAGCGGAGACGACGATCTCACCCTCCATGACGTCGGCGAGCCCGGCGCGGCGCCAGAGCTCCCCCAGCTCCCCGCTCCGCCCGAACCGCATCTGCGTGCGCTCGTCCACGGCCTCCACCCCGTCAGCGTCGAGCGCCGCCGCGGCGTCCCAGAAGACCCGCAGAAGCGTCATCTCGCCCGGGTAGTCCCAGACGCAGGCGCCCGCGGCCCCACCCGGCCGCGTGACGCGACGCATCTCGGCGACGCCGACCTCCGGGTCGGCCATGAAGTTGACGACGAGGTGAGCCAACGACGCGTCGAACGCTCCGTCCTCGAACGGCAGCGACTCCGCCGAGGCTACCCGCGCGTCGACCCCGGGGTACCGGGCCCGCAGCTGCTCGACCCACGACTCCGTAGGATCCACCGCGGCCACGCGTTCCGGCCCGACGAGATCGACGAGGCAGCGCGTGCCGATGCCGGTTCCGGCGCCGACGTCGAGGACAGCCGACTCCGCAGTGATGCCGGCAGCGTCCACGAGCGCCCCGCAGAGCCCGTAGCTGTAGCGGCCGACAAACCGGTCGTAGGTCTCCGCAGGAACCTTGAAGCTCACACGATCCTGCCCGGCTCCGTGTAGACGTTCATCCGGCCCTCACGCACGAATCCGCACAGTGTGATGCCGCGGTCGCGGGCGAGCTCGACGGCGAGGGTCGAAGGGGCGCCGACCGCCACAAGGATCGGCACGCCGGCGACCGCGCCCTTCTGCACGAGCTCGAACGAGAGACGTCCGCTGACGCAGACGACGTGGTCGGCGAGCGGCAGCAACCCGTCCAGGAACGCCCGGCCGATCACTTTGTCGAAGGCGTTGTGGCGGCCGACGTCCTCGCGCACGCAGACGAGCTCGCCGTCCGCGGAGAAGAGCCCGGTCGCGTGCAGCCCGCCCGTGGCGGCGAACGTCGGCTGCGCCCGGCGCAGCCGATCGGGCAGCTCCGAGACGAGCGCCGCCGAAACGCGCAGCTCGCTGTCAACGCGCGGGGCCTCGACCGCGACCGCCTCGAGCGCGCCCTTCCCGCAGACGCCGCACGAGGAGGTGGTGTAGAAGTTCCGCCGCAGCGGCTCGGGGTCGAAGCCGTCCACCGTCACGTCGACCGTGTTCGCGGCCAGGTCGTCCGTCGGAGACGCGTCCCGCGGTCTGACCCCTTCCGAGAGGAGGAAGCCGAGCGCGAGCTCTTCGTCGTGGCCAGGAGTCCGCATCGTGACGGCGACCGGCTCCCCGCTGACACGGATTTCCAGCGGCTCCTCGACGGCCAGGGCGTCGCGATCAGTCGCTCCGCCCGGAAGCCGCAGGACGTCGGTGCGGGCCGCGGAGTACGGCGGCAGGGCGTTCACTATGATCGAACCATAGACCGGGGACTAGCGTTCAAGCGAAACCCCTGCAAATCAGCATGTCGCCCCTGCTGTAACCGCCGCTAAATGCGCTCCCCGTGTGGTCTCGGTGTGGTCTCGAGATCAGCGCCCGCGGCCGAGCACTCCTGGCCGGCAGCTTCCCGTTCGAGCGCCGGGCGAAGCGGGTTGAACCCGAACCGCGAAGGGCGTAGCATCGGCTCTGAACGCGATTCGCTGCCAAAGGAGGAGCCATGGCGTATTCAGCCGGTCTCCCTGCCGACTTCGCTCTCCCTGCCGACTTCGACCCGGAAGCGCACAAAGCGGTTTCGGAGGCAGACGCCACGGCCGGGATTCTCGATGGCGTCAGCATGCTGAGCGACTTCTATGTCGTGAAGAACGTTCCCGGGCCGGACACCATTACCTGCTGGCACTGCTATACGGCCGACGGCGGCGCGAACTACTGGTGCGTCGAGGTCGACTGCCCTTGGCCGCCGCCCGAGAAAGTCAAGACGGAATAGGGGAGAGCGCCACCATGCCGTCTATTTCGCCTCTCGCCACGAGCTCCGCCGCCGCGTAGTTAGCGCACCTCGAGCGGCGTCAACAGCTTTTTCCGGCACCTGCTGGAAGCATGGCGCCGCCGGCTGACGGCGGAAGGCGGAGTGATAAGCCCTCGGTCTTCGTCCGCCCTCCCCGGCTCGTCCGCTTGACACGACCGATGCGCAGCACCGATCCTCCCGCCCTGACGCATGGCCGAGCTCCCGAGCACCTGGGCGCCCCGCGATCTTCCGATCCTGACCGCCGCGCTGAGGCGTCTCGACACGGGCGAGGGTTTCCCCGACCTCGGTGACCTCGAACGCGACACCGGCCTAAGCACGGAGCAGATTTGGGCCGGCCTGAACGCCCTGAAGACGGCCGAGCCGCCGTATCTCGTCGTCCAGGGCAAGGTCGTCCAGGCAGTCTCGGAACGGGCTCGCAGGGAACTCGGCACCTGGCCTGCCGCCGACTCACTCGTCGACGCCCTCGCGGCAGCCTTCGCCCAGGCCGCCGAGGTTGAGAAGGAACCCGAGAAGAAACAGCGGCTTCGCGCTGTCGCCGACAACCTCGGAGGCGCACTGCGAGACATTGCGGTCGCAGTCATCTCCAAACGCCTCGGCGAGCTCTAGCGCACCCGACGCTCAGAGAACGAGTAACGATCGCGGCTGCCCGTCCTCGTCGAGTCCTTCCAACGACGACTGAAACTCCCTGGCCGCGTTCGCCGTCCACGACCGGTCTAACGTCCGGTGCACGTTGCGATAGCGCACCTGCAGGTCTGCGGTGAGCGGCCCGCTTCCTCAGCTCCTCGACGTGAAGGCGCTCCGGGCCGAGCTCGGCGTCAGCCGCGCGGCCGCTGAGGCGATCATGCGCCAGCTGCCGACCGTGCAGCTGCCGGGGCTGCGGAAGGTCTACGTTCGCCGCTCCGACGTGGCCAGGCTGCTCGACGAGTCGACGTTCTCGAAGAATCGGGTGCCGGCGTGAAGGCGAGGGAGCCCGGGGAGGAGGTGTCACCCAGCCCACCCGAACTCGCTCGCCGTGTTTAACTGTAGGTGCTGTCACCCAGCCCGAGGAGGAGCCATGCACCTATCGACGGAGCGATACGAGCTCCTGGCCGATCGGCTGCGCCACGGCCTGCAATACGCCGACGAGAGCCGCGAGGCGATCTTGGCCGCGCTCGCGCTGCTAGAGGAGCTGCACGAAAAGGAGGACGACGGTGGCAACGCTCACGATCACGCCGCGTAAGACAAGGGCGGGCACCCGCTACGCCGTCCGCTACCGGCTCGGCGGCCGTGCCTACCCGGTGCAGCACGGCGGGTCTTTCCGCACGCTCCGCGAGGCGAGGATCCGCCGCGACCTGATCGCCGGAGAGCTCGCCGCCGGCCGAAACCCGGCCGAGACGCTTCGGGCACGGCCCGCCGAACGAAAGACCGTTGCCGACGTGCATGAGACGTGGCTCAAAGCGAAGCGGCTGAAAGTCTCGGAAGGCACGCTCGTAAACCTTGCGGCCCATTGGCTGCGACTGGAACCGACCTTCGGCTGCCGCGACCCTGAGAGCATCACCTTCCTAGACGTGCAGGCGTGGATCTCCGAGCAGGAAGGCACGCTAACCCCGGCGGCTCTGCGCAACTACCTCGGCACGCTTCGTCAGGTTCTCGGCTACGCGGGTCTCAACCCCAACCCCGCGAGAGACGAGCGGCTGAGCCTGCCCGAAGGCGACGAGCCCGAAGTCACGCCGCCCGAGGCTGAACACGTTCTCGCCTTCCTGGAACGAGTGAAGCCCGAACGCCGGCTCCTGTTTGCCTTCATGGAACGGTGCGGAACACGAGTCACCGAGACATGCAGCTGGACGTGGGGAGATCTCGACCTCGAGAGTTCCCGCATCCTCTCCCGCCCGGAAGCCGTCAAAGGCAGGCGGGGCAGGCGTAAGGCTCGTTGGGTGCCCGTGCCCGAATTCCTCCTGAACGCGCTGCTCGCAAGCACACCGCCTGACGACCGCGACAGAGACGCGCCGTTGTTTCCGTGGCCACACTCGACGGTTTCACCCGCCCAGGCGGTTCACAAGGCCATGGAGCGAGCCTGCAAGAGCGCCGGGATCCCCCACTATCACCCGCACGACCTACGGCACCGGCGCATCAGCCTCTGGCATGCCCAGGGTGTTCCCGCACGCGAGATAGGCGACCGTGTGGGGCAGCGTCAAATCTCGACTACGCTCGACACGTACACGCACGTTCTCGCCGGTGCGGAGATACCCGACGAGGCTCTTTCTGCTCTCCTGGTGTGGTCTCGGTGTGGTCTCGACACCCCGGCAAGCTAGAAAACCCCCGCAAAAAAACCACTAGTCACTATCATCGAACCATAGACGTCCTCAAGCTCACCGAGCTCCTACCGGAGCTTCCCAAGGAGCGGACGAAGCTGCTGGACAACCTCGGCCGGGTCCGGCGCGAGGTGGGGCCGGTCACGCCCGAGCTCTCCGACACGATCGCCGACCACATGAACATCCGGCGCGGCGAGGTCGACGAAGTCGTCTCCTTCTACTCCTTCCTGCGCGTGTCGATGAACGCGGTGCGTGTCTGCATCGGCCCGGTCTGCGACTGCCTGGGCGCCAAGGACTTGCTGGCGCGGGAGCAGGAGACCGCCAACGGCGTCCCCGTCCTCGGAGTCGAGTGCCTCGGCCACTGCGACCTCGGCCCGGTGCTCCTTCGCGGCGACGCCGTCGAGCCCGAGGTCGCCTACCGCACCAACGACGGCCCCTCGACGGGCCTTGCGCAGGCCGACGAGACGCTCGCCGACTACGAGGCGCGGGGCGGCTTCGAAGTTTTGCGGAACCTGCCCGCGAACGAGCGGATCGTCGAGGAGCTGAAGGCGAGCGGCCTCACCGGCTACGGGGGCGCCGGCTTCCCGACCGGGGTGAAGTGGGAGGCCGTCGCGCGGGAGCCGGGGCCGCGCTACGTCGTCGTCAACGCCGACGAAGGCGAGCCGGGAACGATCAAGGACCGCTACGTGATGGAGCTCCGGCCGCACCTCATGCTCGAGGGAATGCTGATCGCCATGCGCTTCGCCGAGGCGAGCGAGGGCTTCATCTACCTGCGTGAGGAGTACGCGACGGCGCGCGGCCGCCTGCTGGGAGCGCTCGAGGAGCTGCGCCAGGCCGGCCTCCTGGACGGGATCTCGGTCGAGCTCGTGGTCGGGGCGGGCGCCTACATCTGCGGCGAGGAGACCGCGATGCTCGAGTCGATGGAGGGGCGGCGAGGGATGCCGCGGCTCAAGCCTCCCTTCCCGAGCGAGTTCGGCTACCTCGGCCGCCCCACGCTGATCAACAACGTCGAGACGCTCGCCCACATCCCCGCGATCCTGCGCGAAGGCGGCGAGGCCTGGCCGAAGGTGCGCCTCTGGTCGGTCTCGGGTGCGGTACGCGAGCCCGGATGCTACGAGGCGCCGATCGACGTGACCCTCCGGCAGCTGGTCGACGAGCACGCCGGCGGCGCGACCGAGAAGATCGGCGCGATCGTGCCCGGCGGGGCCGCGAGCGGGATCCTCCCTCCGGCCGCCCTCGACGTTCCCCTGACACGCGAGGCGCTTCGCGAGTGGGGAGTCGGCGCGGGCTCCGCCGGCGTCCAGGTCTATCCAGCGAGTTACTCGCCGCTTCGGCTCCTGGCCGAGACAATGCGTTTCTTCGCCGAGGAGTCGTGCCAGAAGTGCACGCCCTGCCGGATCGGCAACCGGGGCATGCACCATCTTCTGAACGAGCTGGAGGAGGGCCACGTGGTCATGTCACGAGCCCAGATCGAGGAGTGGCTCGACGCGATGGCGGCGACCTCGATCTGCGGGCTCGGTCAGGGCGCGCCCTTCCCGATGCGGGCTGCGTTTCGCTACTGGCCCGAGCTCTTTGCCCCACTCGGGGAGCCGACCCAAGCGGCATGAGCGTCGATCGCCTCCGGCCCGCTCCCGCGGGGGAAACCATGTTTCCCCCACGAGCCTCCTGCCTTGAGACAGTGAGGGAACCTGCCGGTTCCCTCACACACCCTCCACACGCTCAGGGGCCAAAGGTCGGCCCATGAGCGCCGAGGCGCGCGACGCCGCCGACCCGCTCGCCCGTTTCCGCGACGAGTTCGTCTTCGAGGAGGGAGGGCCGCTCTACGTGGACGGCAACTCCCTCGGCCGACTCCCGCACAGGACCCGCCGGCTGCTGGCGGACGTGGTCGAAGAGTGGTCGACGGCACTCGTCTGCGGCTGGCACGAGTGGATCGACCTCCCCATCGAGGTCGGCGACCTTCTCGCCGAGCACGTCCTCGGGGCTCAGCCCGGGGAGGTGCTCGTAACCGACTCGGTGACCGTGAACCTCTACAAGCTGGCCCGCGCCGCGCTCGCGGCGAGGCCCGACCGGACGATTGTCGTCACCGACGTCGACAACTTCCCGACCGAACGCTATGTTCTCGAGGGGCTGGCATCGGAGCTTCGCTTCGTCGAGGCCGACCCCGTCGAGGGACCCACGACCGACGACGTCGACAAGGCGTGCGCGGGAGGCGACGTCGCGCTCGTCTCGCTCTCGCACGTCGCCTACCGCTCGGGCGCTCGCGCCGACCTGCCGGCGCTCACGGAGGTCGCCCACGCTGCGGGGGCGATCGTCCTCTGGGACCTGAGCCACTCCGCCGGCGCGGTTCCGGTGGGACTCGAGCAGCACGGGGTCGACCTGGCCGTCGGCTGCACCTACAAGTATCTGAACGCGGGCCCCGGCTCGCCCGCGTTCCTCTACGTCCGCTCTGAGCTCCAGGAGGAGCTGCGAACGCCCATCCAGGGCTGGTTCGGCCAGCGCGAGCAGTTCGCGATGGGGAGCCCCTACGAGCCGGCCGAAGGGGTCGCCCGCTTCCTGGCAGGCAGCCCCCAGGTGCTCGGCCTCGTGGCCGTACGG
>Ga0081538_10005791_pt1 | contig 11026 bp, 11 predicted proteins | sample TabmetS5T2R1_FD_71022 | JGI IMG/M metagenome (GOLD analysis project Ga0081538, IMG submission 71022) | Tabebuia heterophylla rhizosphere microbial communities from the University of Puerto Rico - S5T2R1 | ecosystem: Host-associated > Plants > Roots > Rhizosphere ...
ACTTGAGGAGCTCGGTGATGCCCAGGAGGGAGGTATAATATTCATCCTCCTCGGTCATCGCCGCCTGTAATCTGAAGACGTGCGCCAGATACGCACCAGGGTTGAGATCATCTGGGAAAATACCCCGCACGGCGTGTGCATAGCTGATGTGCATATGATTGTTACAAAAGCCCGGGGTGACCACCATCTCCCGAGCATCGATGACGTGGTCCGCCGGCACATCTGCGAGTTCGGCCGCCTTCCCCACGCGGGTGATGCGTTGACCTTCGATCAGTACAGACCCATCGCGGATGATCCGCCGCGACGCGTCCATGGTGATGAGAAATCGGGCGTTGTCGATCTTGAGCGTCGGTCCTGGCATGGTCTACACACCTCACCGCAGCGTTTCGGGGTTGGGCGCTCGAAGAGCCGTGCGAAGAGGTCCCTACACTAGCATGCCCCACGGCTAACGGTCAACTACGACACCGTCGGGCTGGCAGCGATGGCAGATGAACGAGTTCGCGACACTCGAGGTTGGACCGCACATCCGTATTACGATCAACGACGGTGCCGCGATGCAGGGCCTGGCGCTCAGTGCACGTCACCGCTGAGGTTCAGTCCGATGACCCCGATGATGATCAGCATCAGCGACACGACCTTCAAGGCGTTGAGAGGTTCCTTCAGCCACAAGACCCCCACGGTGGCGATCAGGGCCGTGCCGAGTCCTGACCACACGGCATAGGCCACGCTCACATCGATGCTCTTGAGCGCGAGCGTCAGCGCGGCGAGGCTCAGGCCATAGAAGAGAAACATGAGCACGGAGGGTAACATCTGCGTGAAGCCTTGAGACAACTTCATCGAGGTCGTGCCGGAGACCTCAAGCACGATCGCCAGGACCAGATAGAGCCAACTCATGGAAGACCTCCGTTGTCATCATAACCCTCACCCGCATCCGCCTCCTCTCCATGCAGATCACGCCCTCATGGCCCCGGCAAGATGCGGAACGATTTCCGTGGCCAGCACCTCGAGGTGTTCCATATGGTCGAAGGCCGAGTTCAACAACAAATGCTCGGCGCCAGATTCAACCAGCTCGGCAAGGCGATCGAGGCACTCGTTCACACCCCCCCAGACTGCCACGCGCGATGCCATGTCGGCATTGCGATAGCGGATACCGAACCACGTCCGCAAGCGTTCCTCGGCCCGGGACTTATCAGTATCGACGGCGATATAGACGCGCTTGGAAATGGTGAAGGTGGTCGGGTTGCGTCTGGCGCCGTCGAGCAAGCCGCGGACGGTTTGCGCCTGGACCTTAAAGTCCGCGTTCGAGGATGATCCAGCCCCCATCCAGCCATTGCCCAGCCGCACGGCACGGCGCAATGCCGCAGGCTCGCGGGCGCCAAACCAGAGTGGCGGATGCGGCTGCTGAACCGGCTTGGGCTCCTGGGCAATGCCTGCGAATCGCCAGTACTCCCCGGTAAACGTCGCCGTGGGTTGGGTCCACAGGGCCTTCATCACCTCGACCCCCTCGACGAAGCGGCGCGCCCGTCGCTCCAGGGGGATGCCGAAGGCCGCGTCTTCAGGCCGCTGGTTCCCGATCCCCACCCCCACAGTCAAGCGACCCTGGCTGAGCTGGTCGAGCGAGGTCAAACTCTTCGCCAACTGAATGGGGTTCCGCAAGACGGTCAGCATCACCGAGGTGCCTAGCCGCAACGTCCGGGTCAATGCCGCCGCATAGGTCAGGAGGGTCACCGGTTCGAGAATCGGCACGGGACCGACGATTTGCTCTTGCACCCAGGCGCTCTCATAGCCTAAAGCCTCAGCGCGTGAGAGAAACGCGTGCAGGAACGGTATGTCGAGGGGCCCGTCAATAAAATCTTGTGGAATGGCGATGCCACAGCGCACAGCCTTGCTAGTTGCCATTGGGTCGTCTCCTCAGCCATTCCCTCTGCCAGAAAGCTTTCTGCCGCTCACACCCACAGCGCTGGGTCGGTCAGCGCCGCGGCGACAGCGGCCGGGTCCATGTCATGGGCGCGGATGAACGGTTCGGCATCGGCGATGATTTTGCTGACGTCTTGATAAAGCTTGTAGCGTTGAAAGAGGTCCTCGTGTGGCTCTAACCCGAGGGCTTCGGCCACCACTGAGGTAAAATTCTTCACCTCGAACGGGTAGCGTCCCTGCGCATCACACAGCACGCGGTGGCAGCCATGATACACCAGTACCAGCAGCTCGACCTCCGCCGCCTTGGCCGATTCGAGCAGATGTTGGTGGACATCCTGTTGGGCGAGAGGGACCAGCCCGAGGCTGCCCCCACCGCAGGTATAGCCGGGCTCGGCGAGTTGGGCGATCTCCACCAACTCGATGCCTGGGATCGCGTGTAACAGCGCGCGCACATTATCGTTGGTGCCGGCGATGCCGTTGTGCTCGTGCAGGGCCACGCGCTTGGGAATCGATTTCACGAAGCGCCGCCGAAGATCGTCCAGGCGGTTGACGAGGAACTGGGTGATGTGTTCGAGGGCATAGGGCAATGCGGTTGCACCCGCGGTGGTTTCGCCCAAATGGAGCTGACAGGAAGGACACCAGGTCAGCACATGTTGCGGCCGGAATTCGGCAAAGCGTCTTAGCGTGTGGCTTTCGATGCGGTCGCTGCCGTCGAGATCGCCCTGGGTGCGGAAGTGCACGATGCCGCAGCAATTGTTGACGCCGCCCAACACCTCGTAATCCACCTCCATGGCCTCGAGGATATCCATGACATTGAACACGATATGCGGGGTGCGCAGGACATTGCAGCCGAGGTAGAAGATGACATCGGCGCGCGATTTCATCGTGGGAGAGAGTCCGGTGAAGCGCCGATACTGTTCCGGCATCATCTGTGTTCCGACGAGCAGACGGATCGACTGTGCCATGCGTTTGAAGTAGGTATCCCCCGGTGATTGTTCCAGACGCTCGCGACTCTTCAGCGTGTGTTTGGCTATATTGAGCATCTTTCGAGGGTTAATCCCTTCCGGACAGGCGGGGATGCAGGATCCGCTCGCCGTACACACCTGTGCCCAGCGTCGGGCCTCATCGTGCCCCCGGCCGTCGCGCAAAATGTCCAGGATGCCGCTCACCACCTGCTTCGAGTCGGCGCCCTGCAGATCCCCGTAGGGCAACATCGGGCAGACATCGACACACTTTCCACAGGTCGTGCAGTCTTGCAGGATCGCTTGGGTTTCCGATTCGATATAGGCCTGTAAGACTCGTTGGCTCATCGTGCAACTCCTCACGCGGGGATCCAAACTAAAGCTGTGGCGATAGACCTCTTCCTGGTGGTGGCCTCGTTCCGCCATCTTATCATCCGGAGCCGTCGACCGGCAACTCGAGAACTCCAAACTCTCCATGAAAATTATGGGTTCCCTTCGGCTTAGCGCGGTAGTTTGGATTGACACCGCCGGCACAGACCTTGTACCATCTGGGCTCAACGCCATGGTATGTCTGTCCCAAGTCTGGCACGTCCGTGCCTGGCGCTGGGTCGTCACCACGCCAGGGAGGCATGAAGGAGGCTTGCATGAGCAATCACACCAACTGGCCCGCGAGGTTCGCTGAGATGATCGACCTGGTGGGCCTCTCAGAGGAGGACCGGCAGCTGATTAAGGCGAGTAGCCCACTCATCATGCCGCATGCCGGACGCCTGAACGATATTGTCTATGACCAATTTTTACAGCACCCACAGGCGCGGAAGTTCTTCGTCACAGACGATGATCAGCCGGACGCGAAGCGGATCGAAGACAACAAGCAGACGATGATCACCTGGCTGCGGGCCACGGCCACGGCTAACCTCAACGAGGGCTTTGTGCGCTACCTGGTAGGTATCAGTCAGATGCATCGGAACATCCCCATCCACCGGCCGCATCTGTCGCGGGTGGCGCCGCGCTATATCATCGGGACCATTTCGTTCTATCAGACCGCTATTGCCGACATCCTGCACCAACAAATGGCGGATCCCGCCCTTGCCTCACGCACCAGTGTGGCCTGGAACAAATGGCTCATGGTGGGGCTGGAGCTGCTGCTGGCGGGCTACTTGGCCCACGATGGAGACGACTGATACCAACGGCTCGCTGGGCACTGCCCAATTATCTTGCCCACGAAAAACTTTTAGGATAAGATAGCACCCCTACGCGATAGGAAACGTGTGGCATGTCAGTTCGCCAACCCCGGTTGCATGGAGGGAGCGCCTATGTTCTACGAAGTCCGAACCTACACCCTGCGTCCCGGTACGGTGGCCGAATTTGAGGAGCGCTATTCCAAACGCCTGCCCATGCGCGAGAAGCACTCCAAATTAGGGGCCTTCTGGCACACGGAGGTAGGTCCGCTCAACCAGGTCATCCACGTCTATCCCTACGAGAGCCTGGAGCAGCGCACGGCGGTACGCGAATCCATGGCCAAGGACACCGCCCTGGCCCAGGTCCCCGGCGGGCGGGAGTTCATCGCGGCGCAGGAAGCCGAGATCATGACCCCGGCGCCTTTTATGCACCCCCTGGGCAGCCGCGACTATGGCACCGGGAACATTTATGAAATGCGGATCTATACCTTTGCCCCGGGCGACATCCCGAAGGTGCTGGATGGTTGGGGTAAGGCCATTGAGGCGCGGGAGAAGTTCTCACCCCTGGCGGCCTGCTGGACGAATGAGCTCGGCGGGCTGAACAGATTCTGGCACACCTGGGTGTACAAGGACCTCAACGAGCGCGCGCGCATCCGTGAGGAAACCCGCAAGGCGGGCGCCTGGCCTCCACAGACGGGGGTGCGGCCGATCCGCCAGGAGAACAAGATCCTGGTGCCGGCGCCCTTCTCACCTGTGCGGTAGTCGCCCGACTTGATCGTCCACCCATCTGTCCGCCTGGACGGGCCTGGCCACTGGGTCAGGCATCCCGCCCAGGCACCCTCTGACGTTGAAAGACTTCTTCCCTCTAAAATCCCGACGGCGTGCACAATTCGACGCGGTTGCCATCGGGATCCCGGATAAACAGATGGCGCTGGCCATCGTGATGCACGCCACTCCATTCAATCGGAATGCCCTTCGCTTGCAAGGCCTTTCTAGCCACGTCGAAGTCTTCCACTTCGAACAATCAAGATCGCCAGAGCCCACCCGCGACTGGCGGAGGCGCCTTGTTCCTGCAAGCCGCCGGCGCGGCCATGGTACGGGCCGGGTCATCGCCTGTCAACAGCTCACCGCCGCACACCGCCGGGGGACATATGGTCCTGAGGGAGGGTTTCGGCTACAATAGGCGCTCCATCGTATCCGGGTCGCAGACGGCAAAGATCGGGCCAGATGTCGAAACGGACAGAGCATTTGGGAAAGCTCCATATCGCAAGCTGAAAGAGGAGGTACTTGTCACATGGACCTGGAATTGCGAGATAAAGTGGCCATCGTAGGCGGCGCGAGCAAGGGGCTGGGAAGGGCCTGTGCGGAGGTACTGGCCCAAGAAGGCGTCAAGGTAGCGATCTGCAGCCGGACCCAAGCTGATCTGGAAAAAGCCGCGCAGGAAATTCGTGACACGACTGGCGTAGAGGCTTTGGTTGTTGCCGGTGATCTGGATCGATACGATACGATTCGTGACCTGATCGCCGCCACGGTCGACCGCTTCGGTCGTCTCGACATCCTGGTCAACAACTCCGGTGGCCCGCCCCTCGCCCGGGCCTACAACGCGACGGAGGAACAATGGGCGATAGCGGTGCAGCGTTCCCTACTGTTCTTCGCGCGTATGTCTAGGGAGGCCCTTCCGCATCTGAAAAAACAGGGTGGTGGCCGCATTATCAATATTCTAGCCAGCACCGTGTACCAGCCCATCCCCAACTTGGCCCTCTCGGGCGCCACGCGCATGGGGGTCGTAGCCTTCGCTAAAAGCCTGGCTGATGAAGTGGGTCGTGACGGCATCCTGGTCAATAACGTCTGCCCCGGCTCCATTCTGACCGAGCGCATGCTCTCCAACGTGACAGCCCGGGCCAAGGAACTGGGCATCTCCGTGGACGAAGGGCTGGCCCAGCGCGCCGCCGAGACCGCCGTCGGACGTATCGGGGAGCCCAAGGAGCTGGCCTATCTGGTGGCATTCCTGGCGTCAGGCAAGTCGAGCTATATCACCGGCACCACCATCCTGGTCGATGGGGGCCTGGTGCGCTCGGTGCTATAGCGAGCCATCGCGCAGACAGGAGGCAGGCCGACAGGGGGATTTCACTGTGGCTGTGGGCGGTCTGAGGGCTTAGGGGGTGTGGCAAATTGGACCTCCAGGACGGGGCGCATCTCCCAGCGCGCTGTAGCGTCTCGCGACCGTTTCCCCCGTGCGGGCGCGCCAAGGGAAGCGTCAGGATATGACAGGTGGCCGGTCAGTTGCACAAAGATTGGACGCTGCATGACCGAGCCGCTTGGCGAGGGTTCCTTCTGCCGAAGCAGCTGTCGTTTGATGAAGGTCCGCACCGTCTGGAGCTGCGCTTTCACGGATGGCGAGCCTGGAGCTTGGTCCGGCGGCGGCACCATGGCGATCAGATCGCGGGCTCCCGCGTTCCGGTTGGGGCTCACGTGCAGGCGGTACGTGTTGTCCGGGGCACGAGAGACGCGGTGGAGCCAACCAGTCAGGCGCAGCACGTCTCCCACTTGGACGTCTGACTCCATCGCTCCTGGAGCGGTCTGTTGAGGGAGCGCACCGGATGCGTGGTCAGCCCTTTCAGGGGGGCTTTCTGGGTCGAGAAGGTTGTTCAAACTGACGGCTATCGGTGTTTCGGTCGGACGAGTGAGGCGTGAGGCGGCGGACTGCTCGTCAATGCCGTTTCGGCGGGCTGTGTTGCTGGACGCGGGGAGAGGGATGCTTGACGGTTTCCCCATCGCCTGGTGCTCGGCGAGCGAGGGCGGTGGGCTTGCTGGCGGTTGACCGCTGTCGGTGCGCAAAGCATACGCCCAGAACCCATAGACCGCTGCGAATGCAATGCCGATCGGCAGGGCCAAGAGGAGGTACCACCGTCTGGACTGCGACGGCGGCTGGTCGTATATCGCAGAGAGAACGAGGTATTCGCGTAGCGCGGCACAGCGGGCGAAGTGTATATCCACGGCTTCCCGGGCAAAGCTGAGTCGCATATCTTCGGCCTCCCCAAGCTTGGGCCTGGCCTGTAACATTCCGGGCGTGCGCTCGACGATGATCGGGAAGAATGCCCCCTTGATGGCCTTGCCATGGCGTAAGATGTAGCACCGATACTGCCAGCGCTGACGGGTGGTCATCGTCGTCCGGACCTTGTACTCCCCGTGTTGGCCGAAGACGTGGCTGAGCACCCCACGCTCCAAGAGCTGAGCAACCGCTCGCTCCTTCCGGTCATCATCGTGCGGCCGCCCGTCGGACGATGTGGGCCAGGCCGCCAGTGAGGACCGGGATGAGGGGCGCTCATCGGACGGTATGACAGTCATTGCGATAGCCTCCCTCTGCGCCAAATATCGTCTAGGTGGGGCTAGATGACCGGTAGCACACTACCTGGGCCTTGAACACTGTCGATTGGAGCCTCAAGGGCGCTGGAGCTGGGAGCAGGCCAGCAGTTTGGCCCGACCAGGAAACGCGAGTACGCTGGTAGGAGGGGCAGGGCTGAGCGCTGAGAGGATGGATAAAGACCGGCTTTCCTTTTCCGCATGGCAGGCTCCTTCTCCGTAGCAGTCCCAAGCACGGGGCGCATGAGCAGCCCAGGAAAGGCGAAGTAGAATCAGTATAACAAACCAAACAGGCGGGTCAAGCAGAACATGAGTTTATACTCGATCACTTCTTGGTGCGCAAATCACGCATTACATAATATAAATCATGATTTATTATCAATTATAACTATGCTTCTCTATTGTACCTGGCGCGGATTCTGCTGATGCGGGCCTTTCAAGGCGCCGTGGAGACGGGTGCAGAAATCGTCGGGTGCCTGCGGCAGCTGGAGTTCGGTTCTGGACTTCCCTTATCCGCCTGACCGCTCCCGCCATTCCCGTATCGCCTTGGCGTGCTTCGGGTAATGGCTGTATGTATCGAGCCGTAGGCGACGCCGGAAGCCCGTCTCCCGCGTGAATGGCTCTTCGGGCGCGCTTTCGACGTAGTCGATGAGCCGGCGGTGGGTTTCCTCCAGTTGCCTCAGGACGTCGGAGAGCGAAAGGCCTCGTTTCTGTTCCGTCATCTGAGCATTGAAGGCATCGATGCCACCGTACTGTATAGAGTACCGCGGTGGCCTGCCTCCCCTGAGGATGAGCGGCAGATACGTCAGCGCCTCCTCCTCCCACGTGGTCACGTGCGCAAGGATGTCTTTCACCGACCAATGGCCCGTGACGCCAGGTTCCGTCAGCTGCGAGTCTGACAAACCGGCGTACGACCCCGTGAATGCCGTCCACGCCTTGTCAAGTCGTTTCAGAAGCTGCTGTCTATCCATGATTCGCCCCACTGGCCGCAGGCAAGTGACCGTCATCGCGTACCGACAGAGCGGCTTCATCGAAGCCGGCCCAGGCTGCCGCAGCGCACGGGAAGCCCACGCGTATCCGACGCACGCCGTCGGCGTTTTCCGGCAGATCGGTTGATGCGCACAGTGTGCGCAGGTGTTCCAGCACTTCATGCCGGGTCAGCTCGCCGCCCTGATAGCCGAGCGACCAGGCGTAGCCGCCGCTGGTCGAGGCCAGCGCCTTGTAACCCAGCGAGGCCAGCAATCTTGCGCTGCCGACATCGAACGGGTTCGGCAGCACGAAGCAGCCGGACTCGTGCAGCTTGAAAAAGTCTTTGCGTTTTTGCGCGACCGAAACTGTCATGACCTGTCTCCCCGCCATTGCTCTAGAACGACGACTTGCCAAATTTTGTCAGTAGCAAGTGTCGTCATTCCGGAGACACTTCTACTCCACCTGACGCAAAAACGTCCGCTCCTCGGCGAGAATAAACTTGTTGTGTTCGGCGAATTCAAAATTCGCTTTTCCCGCGCCATCCGCCTTCAGCCGCGTGCGATAGGCCTCGTAAGCCGCGAGGCTGTCGAACGAGATCAGGCCGAAGGCGATGTTGTTGGTTCCCTCGTGCGGCATCCAGTAGCCGAGGCAGTTGCCGCCACAGGCCGGGATGATCGTCAGCCAGCGCGTCGCATACTCCTCGAACTGGGTCCGCTTGAATGGATCAAGCTGGTAGCGAATGAAAACCGTCACAGTCATGGCATAGCTCCGTTTTTGGCTCCGTTTTGCGATTACATTTCCGATACCCCGTTGCGCGCCGGCAATGCTTCGACTATGATCGAAGTATGAAGGAAGGGCCGAACATCGCCATCATTGCTGCTCTCGTCGGCGATCCCGCGCGCGCCAACATGCTGAACGCGCTGCTGGGCGGCGCGGCGCTGACCGCGAGCGAGCTTGCGACCGAGGCCGGCGTGACGCTGCAGACGGCGAGCTCGCATCTGTCCAAGCTGCAGCAGGCGCTCCTGATCGAGCAGGAGCAGCAGGGCCGCCACCGCTATTTCCGCCTGGCCGGCAGCGACGTCGCCGACGTGCTCGAAGGGCTCGGCACGCTCGCCGCCCGCGCCGGCCATTTGCGCGTGCGGCCGGGCCCGAAGGATCCGGCGATGCGGCGCGCGCGCATGTGCTACGACCACCTCGCCGGCGAGTTCGGTGTGCGCATGTTCGACTCCCTCGTCAGCCGCAAGATGCTTGCCGTCGACAAGGATGCGGTCGAGATCACGCCGCGCGGCACCAAATTCGTCGCCGAGTTCGGCGTCGATCTCGAAGCGGTGCAGACCTCGCGCCGCCCGCTCTGCAAGAAGTGCCTCGACTGGAGCGAGCGGCGCAGCCACCTCGCAGGCTCCCTGGGTGCAGCGCTGCTCAACCGCATGTACGAGTTGAAATGGGCGAAGCGCGAAAGCGACGGCCGCGTGGTGCGGTTTTCGCCCGCGGGCGAGCAGAAGTTCGCGGCGACGTTCGGGTGAGGTTGGGCGTGCCGTAGCCAAACACTCCGCGTCGTCCTCGCGAAGGCGGGGACCCATAACCCCTGTGCTTGTTGGCTGATGCGGCATCAGTTACCGAAGGCCATTGAGGCCTTCCGCATCATGCCCGACACGGCGTATGGATCCCGGCTCGGCGCCATCGGCTCCACGCTTCGCGCGTCTCCGATAGCTTGGCCGGGACGACATCTGGTTATTCTTCGTAGCTCGGATGGAATGAAGCGAAATCGGGACCTGCCCCTGCGAGCCTACCTGAACCCCGGCAGCGGCTGGAATTGCTGCGTTGGAGGTGGCGGTGGCGCCTGGCGTTTTGCGGGCGGCGGCTGCCTCTTCTGTTGCGCGGGCGGCGCGCGCGGCGGTGGCGCCGGCTCGGCGCTGGCGACCGTGGCTTCCGGGCCTTTGCAGTCGGTGAGCCATACGTCGTAGATCGGATGCTCGACGCCGGAGAGTCCCGGGCTCGCTGCAAACATCCAGCCCGAGAAAATCCGCTTCACCTCGCCCTGCAGCGTGATCTCGTCCACTTCGACGAACGAGTCGGTGTTGGCGGCTTCCGTCGCCGGCCGCGTGTAGCAGGCGCGCGGTTTGACGCGCAGCGCGCCGAACTGCACGGTCTCGTCCATGTCCACGTCGAACTTGATGATGCGGCCGGTGATCTTGTCGAGGCCGGCGAAGACCGCCTGCTTGTTGATGACCTTCTGCGCGGGCGGTGCGGTGACGACTTCGTCGCCGGGCTGAACGGCAGCGGGATTGGACGGCGGCGGCGCGCCCGGCGCGCCCTTCGGCTGGCGCTGGCCTGGCGGCAGGCCGGGCAGCGGGTTCGGCGCGGTCGCGGGCGCCGGCGGCGGGGCGCCCGGCGCGTTCTGCGGCGCGATCGTGGTACCGGGTGGTGGCGGCAGCGGCTGCGTCTGTACCGGCGGCGGCAGGTTTGCACCCGGCGGCGGCCTCATCGGCGCCGGCAGGATGCGTCCCTGCGGGATGTCCGGCACCTCTTCGGCGTCCGGATCCTGTCCCTGCGGACCGACATTGCTCGGCGGCCGCGGCGGCTGGTTGCCGAAGATGTTGCCGAACTGGGCGTGCACGGCGGGCGCGACCGCGGTGG